>Ga0302347_1000718_pt1 | contig 47440 bp, 51 predicted proteins | sample PhyWR1_FD_202178 | JGI IMG/M metagenome (GOLD analysis project Ga0302347, IMG submission 202178) | Leaf surface microbial communities from wheat plants in UC Gill Tract Community Farm, Albany, California, United States - DLSL W.R1 (v2)... | ecosystem: Host-associated > Plants > Phyllosphere >... | reverse complement strand
TTTGCCAGTAGATGTCGTCATGGATTCACCCTCACCCGTAAGCTTTCGCTTAGCGAGTGGTTACCTCGGTAGCAGCGAAGAAGTAAGCGATTTCGCGAGCAGCAGCAGCTTCGGAGTCCGAACCGTGAACGGCGTTGGCGTCGATCGACTCGGCGAAGTCAGCACGGATGGTGCCGGCAGCAGCTTCTTTAGGGTTGGTAGCGCCCATCAGCTCGCGGTTCAGAGCGATGGCGTTTTCGCCTTCCAGAACCTGAACAACAACCGGGCCGGAAGTCATGAAGGCAACCAGGTCACCGAAGAAGCCGCGAGCGCTGTGCTCAGCGTAGAAGCCTTCGGCTTCGGCTTTGGACAGTTGCTTGATTTTCGAGGCAACGATTTTCAGGCCGGCTTCTTCAAAGCGAGTGGTGATCTTGCCGATGACGTTTTTGGCAACTGCGTCAGGCTTGATGATCGAGAAAGTACGTTGAACAGCCATGGAAAACTCCAGAATATGAGTGTTACGAAAAATTAAACCCGCGAATTATACGCGGGTTTCAGGGGATTGCCTAACCTGCACATGACGCTTAGTCGGCTTCGTCGATCCAGGCGGCCTGGATTGCCTCAAGCACTTTCTCACCGCCGCGTGACGGATCGTCGCTGAACTCTGGCAATGCCAGCACCCAGCGGTGCAGGTCCACGAAATTCACATAACGAGGATCGACCTCAGGCTTGCTTTCTGCAAGCTGGATGGCGATCTCAAGTACATCAACCCATTTCAGACTCATGTACAGGACCTCAGTGCGGCGCTTCGGCAGCGTGGTTGAGCGAATACTTGGGGATCTCGATGGTCAGGTCGGTATCGCCCACGACCACCTGGCAACCAAGGCGCGACTGCGCTTCCAGGCCCCATGCCTTGTCCAGCATGTCCTCTTCCAGCTCGTCGGCTTCTTCGAGCGAATCGAAGCCCTTGCGCACGATGCAGTGGCAAGTGGTGCAGGCCTTGACGCCGCCGCAGGCGCTTTCCATCTCGATGTGATGGTCGTGGGCCAGCTCCAGGATGTTGGTCCCGGGCTCGACCTCCACGGTCAGCCCTTCTGGGCAGAACTTCTCATGCGGCAGGAATGTCACCAGCGGCATCGGTTACTCCTCGATCTCATTCAGGTTGCGCCCGGCCAGTGCGGCTTTGACCGTCGAATCAAGGCGACGGGCGGCAAATGCGTCGGTCACCTGCGACAGACGCTTGGTCTGTTGCTCGATGGCTGCGCCATCGGTGCCGGCCAGCAAATCACGTAGTTCTTGCATCTGGAATGCAATGGCGTCGCGCTCGTCGCTGCTAAGCAGGCGCTCACCGTCGGCGTCCAGGGCGCCCTGTACCGCTTCGAGCAAGCGCTCGCCGTCCACCTGGTGCTCACGCAACTGGCGGGCCTGCTTGTCGGAACCTGCGTGTTCGAAGGAATCCTTGAGCATGCGGGCGATTTCGCCGTCGGTCAGGCCGTAGGACGGCTTGACCTGGATGCTGGCTTCCACACCCGAACCCAGTTCCCGGGCGGCAACGCTGAGCAGGCCGTCGGCATCTACCTGGAAGGTGACGCGAATTTTTGCCGCCCCGGCAACCATCGCCGGAATGCCGCGCAGCTCGAAGCGCGCCAACGAGCGGCAGTCGCTGATCAGCTCGCGCTCGCCCTGCAGCACGTGGATCATCATGGCCGACTGGCCATCTTTATACGTAGTGAACTCCTGGGCACGCGCCACCGGAATGGTGGTGTTGCGCGGGATCACTTTTTCCATCAGCCCACCCATGGTCTCAAGGCCCAGGGACAGTGGGATTACGTCAAGCAGCAGCAGTTCACCGCCTTCGCGGCGATTCCCGGCCAGGGTATCGGCCTGGATGGCGGCACCGATGGCGACCACCTGATCAGGGTCGATCGAGGTCAGCGGCGTGCGGCCAAACAGTGTACCGACAGCCTCACGCACACGCGGTACGCGGGTCGAACCACCGACCATGACCACCGCACCTACCTCCTCAAGCTCGACACCGCTGTCGCGCACGGCGCGGCGGCAGGCCTTGAGGCTACGGGCGATCAGCGGCTCGATCATGGCATCGAAGGCGGCCCGGCTGAGCTCGCCCTGCCAGGCACTGTGACTGATGCTGACCACGTCAGCGTCGGTCAGGGCTTCCTTGGCGGCGCAGGCAGCCTGCAACAGCTGGCGCTGGGTACCCGGGTCGAGGTCGGAGGACAGGCCGGCCTGCTCGATGATCCAGCCAGCAATGGCGTGGTCGAAGTCGTCACCACCCAAAGCGGTATCACCGCCGGTGGCCAGCACTTCGAACACACCAGCAGTCAGGCGCAGGATCGAAATATCGAAAGTACCGCCACCCAGGTCATAGATGGCCACCAGGCCTTCGGCATTCTGGTCCAGGCCGTAGGCAACGGCAGCGGCAGTTGGCTCGTTGAGCAAGCGCAGCACGTTCAGGCCGGCCAGCTTGGCCGCATCCTTGGTCGCTTGGCGCTGAGCGTCGTCGAAATAAGCCGGCACGGTGATCACCGCGCCCACCAGATCACCGCCCAGGGTCGCTTCGGCACGCTCACGCAGCACCTTGAGGATGTCAGCGGACACTTCCACCGGGCTCTTCGGCCCCTGGACGGTGTCGATGAACGGCATGTGCGATTCACCGCCAATGAAGCGGTACGGCAGCTGCTCACCCAATTGCTTGACGTCGGCCAGGCCGCGCCCCATAAGGCGCTTGACCGACAACACGGTGTTCAGCGGGTCACTGGCGGCCGCCTCGCGCGCAGCCTGGCCGACCTCAGTGTGGTCAGCCAGGTAGCGTACCGCAGAGGGCAGAATGACATTACCCTGCACATCGGGCAGGGGTTCGCTGCGACCGCTGCGTACGGCAGCGACCAGAGAATTGGTGGTACCCAGGTCGATACCCACCGCCAGGCGGCGCTGGTGCGGCTGAGGGCTTTGACCGGGTTCGGCGATCTGCAGTAGGGCCATGCTTATCTGAATACCTTAGGCGTCATCACGGGCAACGCCGGGTTAATCGTCGAGGCGCTCTTCCAGTTGGCGCACTTCTTGGGCGAGCTTGTCGAGGAACTGCATGCGGCGCATCAGGCGCTCGGCCTTGTCGCGCTCGGCAGGCACATCCCAGCAGGCGGCGAAATCCTCGTTCAGCGTGTCCTGGGCACCTTTGAGGCGCTTCTTGAACACGGCAACACCATCGAGGTCGGCTTCGTCCTGCAGCTCTTCAAGCTCTTCGCGCCACTGCATTTGCTGCAGCAGGAAGTCGGGGTCGTGGACCGTGACCTCCTGGGGCACTTCGTGGCCACCGATGGCCAGCAGATAGCGGGCACGGCGCGGCGCACTGCGCAGGGTCTGGTAGGCGTCGTTGAGGGCCGCGGACTTCTCCAGCGCTACCCGCTGCTCACGCTCGGAAGCGTCGGCAAAGCGGTCAGGATGGACCTCGCGGGCCAGCTCGCGGTAGCGAGTGGCCAGCTTGTCGAGGTCCAGCCGAAAGCACGGCTGGAGATCAAACAGAGCGTAATGACAAGGAGTACCCACAGCCAGCCTCAGACGTTGAAGCTTTCGCCGCAGCCACACTCACCGCGCACGTTGGGGTTGTTGAACTTGAAGCCTTCGTTCAACCCTTCCTTGACGAAGTCCAGTTCGGTGCCGTCGAGGTACACCAGGCTTTTAGGGTCGATGATGACCTTCACGCCGTGGTTCTCGAACACCTGGTCTTCGCCCGCCACTTCGTCGACGAACTCCAGCACGTAGGCCAGGCCCGAGCAGCCGGTGGTGCGCACGGCCAGGCGAATGCCTTCGCCCTTGCCGCGCCCTTGGAGGGAACGCCGCACGTGGTTGGCGGCGGCTTCTGTCATGCTGATAGCCATCAGAACTCCTTACCTCTTACCTTGCAGGCGACTTAGATCAAGCCTTTTTTCTGCTTGTAATCGCGAACGGCTGCCTTGATGGCATCCTCCGCGAGTACCGAACAGTGGATCTTCACTGGCGGCAACGCCAGTTCTTCCGCCAGCTGGGTGTTCTTGATGGTTTCGGCTTCGTCCAGGGTCTTGCCCTTCATCCACTCGGTGGCGAGGGAGCTGGAAGCGATGGCCGAACCGCAGCCGTAGGTCTTGAACTTGGCGTCTTCAATGACGCCCTGCTCGTTGACCTTGATCTGCAGGCGCATCACGTCACCGCACGCTGGAGCACCGACCATGCCGGTACCGACATCCGGGTCCTCGGCATTCATCTTGCCGACGTTGCGTGGGTTTTCGTAGTGGTCGATGACCTTTTCACTGTATGCCATGGTGCAATTCCTTCCTCATCAGGGAGCCGCTCTTGCCGGCGACTGCTTAGTGGGCGGCCCACTCGATCTTGGAGATGTCAACGCCGTCTTTGTACATGTCCCACAGCGGCGACAGCTCACGCAGTTTGTTAACGGCCTCGCAGACTTTCTGCGCGGCGTAGTCGACTTCTTCTTCGGTGGTGAAGCGGCCGAAGGAGAAGCGGATCGAGCTGTGCGCCAGCTCGTCGTTGCGGCCCAGAGCGCGCAGTACGTACGACGGCTCGAGCGAAGCGGAGGTGCAGGCCGAACCGGACGATACGGCGATGTCTTTCAGCGACATCAGCAGCGACTCGCCTTCGACGTAGTTGAAGCTCAGGTTCAGGTTGTGCGGCACGCGAGCGGTGCTGCTGCCGTTGACGTACAGCTCTTCGAGGTCCGAGACCTGCTTGAAGAAGCGGTCGCTCAGGGCCTTGATGCGCACGTTTTCGGCGGCCATTTCCTGCTTGGCAATGGCGAACGCTTCGCCCATGCCGACAATCTGGTGGGTCGGCAGGGTGCCCGAACGCATGCCGCGCTCATGGCCACCGCCGTGAATGATGGCTTCAAGGCGTACACGCGGCTTGCGGCTGACGTACAGCGCGCCGATGCCTTTCGGGCCGTAGACCTTGTGCGCCGAGAACGACATCAGGTCGACTTTCAGCTTTTGCAGGTCGATTTCGACCTTGCCGGCCGACTGGGCGGCGTCGACATGGAACAGCACGCCGCGCGAACGGGTCAGTTCACCAATGGCGGCGATGTCGTTGATCGAGCCGACTTCGTTGTTCACGTGCATCAGCGAGACCAGAATGGTGTCGTCGCGCAATGCTGCCTCGACCTGGGCCGGGGTGACGATGCCGTCTGCGCCTGGCTCGAGGTAGGTCACTTCGAAACCTTCACGCTCGAGCTGGCGAGCGGTGTCCAGGACCGCCTTGTGCTCGATCTTGGAAGTGATGATGTGCTTGCCCTTGGTCTGATAGAAGTGCGCGACGCCTTTCAGTGCGAGGTTGTCGGACTCGGTGGCACCGCTGGTCCAGACGATTTCGCGCGGATCGGCGTTGATCAGTTCGGCAACCTGGCGACGACCGTTCTCGACCGCTTCCTCGGCCTTCCAGCCGAAGACGTGGGAGCGCGAGGCCGGGTTACCGAAGTTCCCGTCGACCAGCAGGCAGTCGGCCATTTTCTGGGCCACACGTGGGTCGACCGGGGTGGTCGCGGAGTAATCGAGGTAGATCGGCAACTTCATTTGTCTCTCCTATCAGGCGGTGGCGTCGCTCGTCGTCCCTGGGGGATCAATCGACGGCGGACGTCTCAATCTTGTCCAGCTGGGCGGTTCGGCCTGCGACACGACGCAGGTCCTGGCGCTGGGCAACTTCCTGCACCTCACGGCGCATGACGAGGTCGGCCAGGCTGATGCCGCTGAGGAATTCATGGATCTGCTGACTGAGGTCGCACCACAGGTGGTGGGTCAGGCAGGTATCACCGGCATGGCAGTCCCCGAGGCCCTGGCAACGGGTAGCATCGACCGATTCGTTGACCGCATCGATGACCTGGGCCACCTGGATGGTTTCCATGCCCCGCGACAGCTGGTAGCCACCACCTGGACCGCGCACGCTGGAGACCAGGCTGCTGCGGCGCAGCTTGGCGAACAGCTGTTCCAGATAAGAGAGGGAAATGCCCTGGCGCTCGGAAATGTCGGCCAAAGACACCGGCCCATGCTGCGCGTGCAACGCCAGGTCAAGCATGGCAGTCACGGCGTATCGGCCTTTGGTAGTCAGTCGCATGGCTATTGGGTACCACGGGAGTTTCGGGATGTGTGCGAGTATGCGATTCCCGAGCATTTAAGTCAACTATTAGACCTACTGCTTTAGTCGGGTTTGCATCGGGGAGGCGGGCGCGATTGTAGCAGACGAGGGGCGTGAGCACACGCCCCGTATGTCACCAGGGTTTCAGCGCGGCGCAATCAATGCGACTGAGTGTCGCGCTGGGCCACCTGGGCAACCTCGGTGAAATCATCTTCCGGCAGGGCCGGCAGTTCCTTGGCGCAGTAGTCGCTACCCATCTTGGTCAGGGCGCCACACATGCCCTCCAACCGCTCGTCGACGGCCTGCAAGTGGTCGAGCATCTGGCCGATGGCTCGCGCCACCGGGTCAGGCATGTCGCCACTGACACCGTAGGCATCGAAACCGATCTTCTCGGCCATGGCCTTGCGCTTGGCCTCGACTTCGGTGTCCTCGCTCTTGACGATGATCCGCCCCGGGATGCCCACCGCCGTGGCGCCGGCCGGTACAGCCTTGGTCACCACCGCATTGGAGCCGATCTTGGCCCCGGCGCCGACGGTGAACGGGCCCAGCACCTTGGCCCCCGCCCCTACCACCACGCCGTTTTCCAGGGTGGGGTGGCGCTTGCCTTTGTTCCAGCTGGTGCCGCCCAGGGTCACACCCTGGTAAAGGGTGACGTCGTCGCCGATCTCGGCGGTTTCGCCGATGACGATGCCCATGCCGTGGTCAATGAAGAAGCGCCGGCCGATGGTGGCACCGGGATGGATCTCGATACCGGTCAGCCAGCGGCCGAAGTTCGACACCAGCCGGGCCAGCCACTTGAAATCACGCTTCCACAGGGCATTGCCCAGGCGGTGCAGCCAGATGGCATGCATGCCCGGGTAGCAGGTGAGCACCTCGAAGGCATTGCGCGCAGCCGGGTCACGGTGGAATACGCTTTGAATATCTTCACGCAGGCGTTCGAACATCTGTCAGTCCTTCCGTTTATGCGGCTCGCCACGGACCACTTTCTGGGTCTCGGTGAGGATGCCGCGCAAAATGCTCATTTCCGTACGCTCGACCGCCACCCGCCCATACAGCCGGCGCAGGCGCGGCATCAGGTGCTTGGGTTTTTCGGGGTCGAGGAAGCCGATGTCCACCAGGGTTTTCTCCAGGTGGTCGTAGAACAGCTCCATTTCGTCCATTGTCGCCAGCTCGCTGGCGTCAACCTTCCCGACTTTGCCCGGCGCCTCACCAGCAGCCAGCGATGCCATGCGCACCTCGTAAGAGAGCACCTGCACAGCGGCCGCAAGGTTCAGCGAGCTGAAGTCGGGGTTGGAGGGAATGTGCACGTGGAAGTGACATCGCTGCAGTTCTTCGTTGGTCAGGCCGGCGTGTTCGCGCCCGAACACCAGGGCGATCTCTTCGCCCCCCTTGGCGTGCTCCACCGCCTTGGCGCCGCACTCGCGCGGGCCAATCAACGGCCAGGGGATGCTGCGCTCGCGGGCGCTGGTACCCATCACCAGGTTACAGCCGACCAGCGCCTGTTCAAGGCTGTCGACCACCTGGGCGTTATCCAGCACATCGTCGGCGCCCGAGGCGCGGGCACTGGCTTCCAGGGCGGGGAAATCTTTCGGCTGCACCAGCACCAGGCGCGACAAGCCCATGTTTTTCATGGCACGCGCAGCGCCGCCGATGTTGCCGGGGTGGCTGGTATTGACCAGAACAACACGAATATTTTGCAGCAAGGTGTTGTGCTCACAGATGCAGGAATCAGGGCCTTCGATCTTACAGAACCGACAGACGTAACGCCATGAAAGCAAATGTGACACTTCTGCCGACAAACTTTTCTGCTAGAATGATCGGCTTTCTTCTTTAACATCTCCAGGTGACCCGCCCATGCAGCCTATGCTGAATATCGCCCTGCGCGCCGCTCGCAGCGCCAGTGAACTGATTTTCCGCTCCATCGAACGCCTGGATAGCATCAAGGTGGACGAGAAAGAGGCTAAGGACTACGTTTCCGAGGTTGATCGTGCCGCCGAGCAGAAGATCGTCGACGCGCTGCGCAAGGCCTACCCGAACCACTCCATCCAGGGTGAAGAGACGGGCATGCACGCGGGCAGCGGCGAAGAAGGTAAAGACTACCTGTGGATCATCGACCCACTGGACGGTACCACCAACTTCCTGCGCGGTATCCCCCACTTCGCCGTCAGCATCGCCTGCAAATACCGTGGTCGCCTTGAGCACGCCGTGGTGCTCGACCCGGTACGCCAGGAAGAATTCACCGCCAGCCGTGGCCGTGGCGCCCAGCTCAATGGCCGTCGCCTGCGCGTCAGCTCGCGCACCAGCCTGGAAGGCGCCCTGCTGGGTACCGGCTTCCCGTTCCGTGATGGCCAGATGGCCGACATGGACAACTACCTGGGCATGTTCCGCGCCCTGACTGGCCAGACCGCCGGCATCCGCCGCGCCGGCTCCGCCAGCCTGGACCTCGCCTACGTGGCCGCTGGCCGCTTCGACGCCTTCTGGGAGTCGGGCCTGTCCGAATGGGACATGGCAGCTGGCGTGCTGCTGATCCAGGAAGCCGGTGGCCTGGTGAGCGACTTCAACGGTGGCCACGACTTCCTCGACAAAGGCCACATCGTTGCAGGCAACATCAAGTGCTTCAAGGCCGTGCTGACCGCTATCCAGCCGCACCTGCCAGAAAGCATGAAGCGCTAAGCGCGAATTGCCAGAAAGCAAAAAGCACCCCTCGGGGTGCTTTTTTTGTGCCCAGAGCTTACGCAGTCCTTGTGGGAGCGGCCTTGTGTCGCGATAGGGCTGCAAAGCAGCCCCGGGAATCTCTGATGCATCACAGATCCTGGGGCCGCTGCGCACCCCATCGCGACACAAGGCCGCTCCCACACAAAGCAGACCGCGTACGAAATTACTGGGCAGCTTCGCTCAGGATCAGCTTGCCATTCTTGTCCAGCGGAATGGTGGCCCCCGGCTCGCGGTCCATCTTCACCTTGCCTACCTGATCACCGATGGAATAGGTCACGTTGTAACCCACCACCTTCTCGCTGATGTCATTGACCGTATTGCAGCGGGTTTGCGTGGTGGTGTAGGTGTCACGCTGCTGCATGCCTTCCTGCACCTTGTTACCGGCATAACCACCACCGACCGCACCGGCCACGGTAGCGATCTTCTTGCCGGTACCACCACCAATCTGGTTACCCAGCAAGCCACCTGCCAGCGCACCGACCACGGTACCGGCAATCTGGTGCTGGTCCTTGACCGGCGCCTGACGCGTCACGGCCACGTCCTTGCATACTTCACGCGGGGTTTTCACCTGCTGCTTGATCGGCTGCACGTCCGTCACCTGGGCGACTTCGGGGCCTTTGTTCACCAAGCTGTAGGTCGCCACAGCACCTCCGGCAGTTACACCGACAGCACCCAGCACCGCACCCACCAGCATTGATTTATTCACGTGAACCTCCTGATCGTACCAGCGGGTCTCAACCCGCGCTTCTCCCAGCCTTGGAGCAAAAAAAAAGGCGCGAGTTCAACACTCGCGCCTTTTTGCTCGCCGTACGGCGTAGGGACAGGGCCTTATGGGCGCTCGTCCACACCTTCAGCCTTGACTGGAGGGATCAGGTCTTCGCTGTTCAGGTTCAGCCAGATCAGTACCACGTTGGCGATGTAGATCGACGAGTAGGTACCGGCCAGAACACCGATGAACAGGGCCAGCGAGAAGCCGAACAGGTTGTCGCCACCGAAGAACAGCAGTGCAGCAATGGCCAGCAAAGTCGAAACCGAGGTGGCGATGGTGCGCAGCAGGGTCTGGGTGGTCGAAACGTTGATGTTCTCGATCAGCGAAGCCTTGCGCATGACGCGGAAGTTTTCACGCACCCGGTCGAACACGACGATGGTGTCGTTCAGCGAGTAGCCGATGATCGCCAGCACCGCCGCCAGCACCGTCAGGTCGAAGGTAATCTGGAAGAACGACAGGATACCCAGGGTGACCACCACGTCGTGGATCAGCGAAACGATCGCACCCACGGCGAACTTCCACTGGAAACGGAAGGCCAGGTAAATAAGGATGCCGCCCAAGGCCATGAGCATGCCCATGCCGCCCTGGTCGCGCAGCTCTTCTCCCACCTGCGGGCCAACGAACTCGACACGCTTGAGCGTAGCCGGGTTGTCGCCGCCAGCCTTCTGCAGGGCAGCGGCTACCTTGTTACCCAGCTGCGGGTCATCGCCCGGCATACGCACCAGCAGGTCGGTGGTAGCGCCGAAGCTCTGCACCACGGCCTCGTGGAAGCCGGAGTCGACCAGCTCGGCACGCACCGCCTTGAGGTCGGCCGGGCGCTCGTATGTGAGCTCGATCAGCGTACCGCCGGTGAAGTCCAGGCCAAAGTTGAGGCCCTTCTGCCACCAGCTGAACAGCGCCAGCACGGTGAGGAGCACGGTAATGGCGAACGCAACATTGCGCACGCCCATGAAGTTGATGGTTTTCATCGCAGCTCCCTCAAACCCACAGCTTCTTGATGTCACGCCCGCCGCAGGTCAGGTTGACCATTGCGCGGGTCACCATGACGGCGGTGAACATCGAGGTGAAAATCCCGAGGGACATGGTAACCGCAAAGCCTTTGACCGGGCCGGTACCCATGGCGAACAGGATACCGCCGACCAGCAGGCTGGTCAGGTTGGCGTCGATGATCGCGGTGTAGGCGCGGTTGAAGCCTTCGTGGATGGCGCGCTGTACCGACATGCCGGCTTTCAGCTCTTCGCGGATACGCGAGAAGATCAGCACGTTGGCGTCCACCGCCATACCCATGGTCAACACGATACCGGCAATACCCGGCAGGGTCAGGGTGGCACCCAGCAGTGACATCAGCGCCAGCAACAGCACCATATTGCCCGCCAGGGCGATGGTGGCGATCACGCCAAAGCCGCGGTAGATGGCGATGATGAACAGCGAGACGAACAGCATGCCCCACAGCGACGCATCGATACCCTTGGTGATGTTGTCGGCACCCAGGCTTGGGCCAATGGTACGTTCTTCAGCGAAATACATCGGCGCGGCCAGACCACCGGCACGCAGCAGCAGGGCCAGTTCGGACGATTCGCCCTGGCCGTTCAGGCCGGTGATGCGGAACTGACTGCCCAGTGGCGACTGGATGGTCGCCAGGCTGATGATCTTCTTTTCTTCCACGAAGCTTTGTACGGCAACGTCCTTCTCGACGCCGTCGACGGTCTGCTTCACGTAGCGCATGACCGGCTTCTGCTCGATGAAGATCACTGCCATGCTGCGGCCGACGTTGCTACGGGTAGCACGGCTCATCAGCTCGCCACCGTGGCCATCCAGGCGGATGTTCACTTGTGGGCGACCGTGCTCGTCAAAGCTGGCCTGGGCGTCGGTAACCTGGTCACCGGTGATGATCAGGCCGCGCTCGACCGGCGCAGAACGGCCGCCTTCGCGGAACTCGAACACTTCGGTAGTGGCCTTGGACGCACCCGGCTCGGCACCAAAGCGGAACTCCAGGTTGGCGGTTTTACCGAGGATACGCTTGGCTTCGGCAGTGTCCTGCACGCCCGGCAGCTCGACCACGATACGGTTGGCGCCCTGGCGCTGTACCAGCGGCTCGGCCACGCCCAGCTCGTTGACACGGTTGCGCACGGTGGTGAGGTTCTGCTTGATCGAGTATTCGCGGATCTCGGCAACTTTTGCCTGAGTCAGCGCCAGACGCAGCACGGCGAGGTCGTTGCGCTCGGTGGTGGTCAGGTCGAAATCATTGAAATTCTTGCGGATCAGGGCACGTGCCTGTTCGCGGGTTGCATCGTCAGCGAAGCCCAGCATGATGCCACCATCCTGCTGAGGCAGGCTGCGGTAGCGGATGCGCTCTTTGCGCAGCAAGGTCTTGACCTCGCCTTCGTAGACTTTCATGCGGGCCGTCATGGCCTTGTCCATGTCCACTTCCAGCAGGAAGTGCACACCACCGGACAGGTCCAGGCCCAGCTTCATCGGGCTTGCACCCAGGTTGCGCAGCCATTGCGGGGTAGTCTGTGCCAGGTTCAGGGCCACGACGTAATCATCGCCCAGTGCCTTGCGCACCACATCCTTGGCTGGCAGCTGGTCTTCCTGGTTGGTCAGGCGGATCAGCCCGCTGCCCTTCTCACCCAGGCTAACGCCCTTGACGGCGATCTTGGCATCGACCAGCGCCTTGCTGACGCGATCAAGGTCGGCCTGGTTCACCTGCAGCGCCGAACTGGCACCGCTGATCTGTACCGCCGGATCATCCGGGTAGAGGTTGGGAGCGGAATAAATGAAACCGACCACCAGTACCAGCACGATCAGTGCATATTTCCACAGAGGGTATTTGTTCAGCATCACGCCGCCCGTTCAAGACGCGGGGCGCTTTGCGCGCCCCGACTGGAAAATAAAACCGGTAACTCAGATAGCCTTGAGCGTACCTTTTGGCAGGGTTGCCGCGATGGCGCCCTTCTGGAACTTCAGCTCGACAGTGTCGGAAACTTCCAGCACCACGAAATCATCGGAAACCTTGACGATCTTGCCGGCGATGCCGCCGTTGGTGACAACTTCGTCACCTTTCTGCAAGTTGCCGAGCAGGTTCTTCTGCTCTTTGGCACGTTTGGCCTGTGGACGCCAGATCATCAGGTAGAAGATGACCAGGAAACCAACCAGGAAAATCCACTCGAAACCGGTACCGGCTGGGCCAGCGGCAGGTGCTGCAGCGTCCGCGTATGCGGCGGGGATGAAGAAGCTCATTGGGCACTCCTAATGTAATTTTCTAATAATGGATGCAGACAGTCAGTCCAAAGGCGGTACAGGAAGCCCGCGCTTGGCGTAGAAGGCGTCGACGAAGGCGGCCAATTTACCCTGTTGAATAGCCTCGCGTAAACCGGCCATCAAGCGCTGGTAATGGCGCAAGTTGTGGATGGTATTCAGCATGCTGCTCAACATTTCGCCGCACTTGTCCAGGTGATGGAGATAGGCGCGGGAGAAGTTGGTGCAGGTGTAGCAGTCACAGGTCGGATCCAGCGGCGATTCATCGTGGCGATGGAACGCATTGCGGATCTTGATCACCCCTGTATCGACGAACAGATGGCCGTTACGCGCGTTACGCGTAGGCATCACGCAGTCGAACATGTCGACGCCGCGGCGCACACCCTCAACGAGATCTTCCGGTTTGCCTACCCCCATAAGGTAACGAGGTTTGTCAGCAGGCATCATGCCCGGCAGGTAATCCAGCACTTTGATCATTTCGTGCTTGGGTTCGCCCACCGACAGGCCGCCGATGGCCAGGCCGTCGAAACCGATGTTTTCCAGGCCTTCCAGGGAGCGCATGCGCAGGTCCTGGTACATGCCGCCCTGGACGATGCCGAACAGCGCCGCCGTGTTGTCGGCGTGGGCGTTCTTCGAGCGCTGGGCCCAGCGCAGCGACAGCTCCATGGAAGTACGTGCCACGTCGTGCTCGGCCGGGTACGGGGTGCACTCATCGAAGATCATCACCACGTCCGAGCCCAGATCACGTTGCACCTGCATCGACTCTTCAGGGCCCATGAACACCTTCGAGCCATCGACTGGCGAGGCGAAGGTCACGCCCTCTTCCTTGATCTTGCGCATGGCGCCCAGGCTGAACACCTGGAAGCCACCGGAGTCGGTGAGGATCGGGCCTTTCCACTGCATGAAGTCGTGCAGGCCGTTGTGCTTCTTGATCACCTCGGTGCCCGGGCGCAGCCACAGGTGGAAGGTGTTGCCCAGGATCATCTCGGCGCCAATGGCCTCGATATCGCGTGGCAGCATGCCCTTGACCGTGCCATAGGTGCCCACCGGCATGAATGCCGGGGTTTCCACCGTGCCACGTGGGAAGGTGATGCGACCACGACGGGCCTTGCCGTCGGTAGCCAGCAGTTCGAAGGACATTCGACAGGTGCGACTCATGCTTGATCCTCGGGGCCACGTGGCGCCGGATTGCGGGTGATGAACATGGCATCACCGTAACTGAAGAAGCGGTACCCGTTCTCGACCGCCGCCGCGTAGGCAGCCATGGTCTCGGGGTAACCGGCGAACGCCGAGACCAGCATCAGCAGCGTGGACTCCGGCAGGTGGAAGTTGGTGACCAGGGCATCGACCACATGGAACGGCCGGCCCGGGTAGATGAAGATGTCGGTGTCGCCGCTGAAGGCCTTGAGCACGCCATCGCGCGCCGCGCTTTCCAGCGAACGCACGCTGGTGGTGCCGACCGCCACCACCCGGCCGCCACGTGCGCGGCAGGCCTCGATGGCATCGACCACATCCTGGCCCACTTCGAGCCATTCTTTATGCATGTGGTGGTCTTCGATCTTGTCGACCCGCACCGGCTGGAACGTGCCCGCGCCCACGTGCAGGGTAACGAAAGCCCGCTCCACACCTTTGGCAGCAATCTTTTCCAGCAGCGCTTCGTCAAAGTGCAGGCCCGCAGTGGGCGCGGCAACCGCACCGGCGCGCTGGGCGTACACGGTCTGGTAGCGCTCACGGTCGGCGCCCTCGTCGGGGCGGTCGATGTAGGGCGGCAGCGGCATATGGCCGACGCGGTCGAGCAATGGCAGCACCTCTTCGGTGAAACGCAGCTCGAACAGCGTGTCATGGCGCGCGACCATTTCGGCCTCGCCACCGCCATCGATGAGGATCACCGCGCCCACTTTCGGCGCCTTGCTGGCACGCACATGGGCCAGCACCCGGTGGCTGTCGAGCACGCGCTCGACCAGCACTTCCAGCTTGCCCCCGGAGGCTTTCTGGCCAAACAACCGCGCCGGGATGACCCGGGTGTTGTTGAACACCATCAGGTCGCCGGGGCGCAGGTACTCGAGCAGGTCGGGGAATTGCCGGTGCGCCAGCGCGCCGGTCGGCCCATCGAGCACCAGCAGACGGCTGCCATGGCGCTCGGCCAACGGGTGGCGGGCGATCAGGGAATCAGGGAGTTCGAAGGAAAAATCGGCGACGCGCATGATGATGTTCGGTTCGGCAGGGCCGGGAAGTTTAGCCCAATGTGTGAAAATTGACCATGAAAGCCGATTGACCGACTAGCGGCACCTCTCTATACTGCGCGCCACACGCCCTGATGGCGGAATTGGTAGACGCGGCGGATTCAAAATCCGTTTTCGAAAGGAGTGGGAGTTCGAGTCTCCCTCGGGGCACCATCATTTTCCTTGTAAATCAAGGACTTAGAGAAGGGGTAGAAAGAAATTTCTACCCCTTTTTCTATCCAAAAAATCTACCCATTCTCAGTCCTCTCTACCCCTCCCCCTCGGAAATTTCAGCCCACGAGCTGCTCCATCAAAAAACCGAGATCACGAAACCACAAAAAGGTCAAGTGAATTTATGGTTTTTCAAGAAATCCTTGCAACCCTCCCGCAAGGTCGTTTTTTGTGGTTGAACTTGTTCAAGCATAAAAAATGAGCAGATATAAATTTTTATATGAAACGCCTCATTAAGGTCTAACCCTAATTGTTAGTTTTTGACAGTTATTGTCCGACCCTAAAATTATTTTCGATCTGCTATTGACACGTTTTTTTGTTGATTTCAAGCCATTAGTTGACTGTCATAAAATACGAAAACTCAAAAAAACCCTTAAAAATCTTGAAGCAGCGTCCGACTCAATTTTTAACGACTTGAAAAAACAGGGCAAAATTCTTCGCTTTTTATTTTGCTGTATTGTTATACGCCAACGGCATTACCCCCGCTAAAAACAGCCATTCTATGAGTTTTAATTTTTCAAGATTTTGCTGGCCAAGGTGCTTTGCCTCAAATATGCGAACTTGATTCGCAATTACCAGATGCTTTTGATTTTGCTCTCCTTGGATAACTCTTAAATAAGTGTCGCAAGCTGATTTTACGGGCTTTTTGACCGGTTTTTGATTTTTAAAAAACCACCTTACTTCAGTCACACTAATAAAACTATGTATTTATTTGACAAATTTATATAGCGTGATATTTGTATTAGTAAGCAAACAAAAAGGCTCGCATGATATTTCTTCCACAAACGATAACCCTCAAAAATCTTACACCTGATTTTTTCTTTGCAGAATGCGAAAGGCAGTATGTTTTTCAGCGAGCCATCGAAAAAAAGCTGACTTCAAAAGAGCACTTTGAAAACAAGCTAAACAACTCATCAAAAAGAAAGTGTGAAATCTTAGTCAAAGAAATAAAAGATATCAAAAATAAAATCACTTGGGTTGCATCGTGCGACGAATATAAATGCTGGAAGATACAAAACAAGTATGCACTTACTGGCGACTTGGACGAAATCGTCAAGAATATCACGTTCGTTTTCAAGAAAATTCAAGAAGAACTAATAATAAAGCAGAGAAATCTCAACAACGATGAATCCGGCGAGAGTATTTTTTCACGCATAAAGAATGATTGGGATATCGGTTATGGCATTAAAATAAAGGACATTAAAGGGTCAACTATAAAAGACAAGCTCATCAACATTGCTGATGAGAAAAAGCTCAAATTACAAATAAAAAGAATACAAAAACAGCGAAGCGAACTTTCAAAGCTGCACTCAGGCTTGATTGGTTCGGGTCAAGCATATGAGATTTGTAGTGATGAAGTTGTTCGCAATAGAGAAGCTGACGAAGCCAGCCAGCTTGATTACATCATGAAGAAAACTCTTGTTAATGAAAACAATAAGAAAATCCCGCTATGGAAAGTAGCAAGCACTGAAAAGCAAAGATTTGCCGAGCTATATATTCAAGTATCATCATTAGATGCTTACGCTAAAAATCTTGACTATAAGCCTCTATTTATCACGTTCACTGCCCCCGCTAGATTTCACCCTAAACCATCGAAGGGTGTTAGTTCATGGGATGGCTCAACACCAAAAGAAAGCAATGATTACTTGAAAGGTTTATGGAATGCTTTTAGAAAAGACATCCATAGACATAAGATTGAGATGAATGGTTTCTGGGCTGTCGAACCTCACAAAGACCAGTGCTTTCATAAGCACGCATTAATGTATGTTAATAAGAAGCATTATGACGAATTAGTAATCTTGATTAACAAGCATTTTAGACACTCGGAAAACGCCGTAAGAATTGAAGAAATAGACACAAATAAAAGCAAGGCAACATCATACGTGATGAAGTATCTAACTAAGTCATTCAATATGGATTTCGAGCTGAAAGGCGGCGTCCTAAATGTAGACAAGTTGGAAATCAATAATCACAAAAAAGTGAGAGCTGTTCAAGCATTGTGGGGTGTGCGTAGATATGCAATGTTTGGCGTTAAAAACACGCTTTCTTTATGGAGGGAACTGAAAAGAAAGCCTTTTTTAAAGGGCAAGAATGAAGTTATTGATAGAGCGTTTGCATTTGTGGAAAAAAACGACTTCATTGGGTTCTCTCTGCTTGTAAATGGAATGCTAAAAATAATGAGGCTATACAGCAAAATACAGGTCTTTAAGAATGACCTGCTCGGTGATGTGTTCGGAAAAAGATTAATAGGCAAATACATAATTGATTTAAGCACAGACGAGATGATTGACATAAAGTCGGATTTCAAAATTGTTGATACCGCTTTGATTGACGCCGTCGGACTTCAATAAATATATATTTATCTATTGAATATTTGCATTCATATGTTATATTATAACCATGAACAGGAGACTATGAAAATGCAACTAATAAGAGTGACTAGCAAAAGGAAGGAAATCTTAAAGTATACTAAAAAACTAGGACTTAATGGTTTATATACGAACGTTAAGAATGCACATAGCAAAAGCGTTTGTCATTTGATTTTTGACCCACTAGATGGCACTTTTAAGGTTTTGGAGGACCAAAGTAGAGTTCCTTACGAATATCAAGATGCATCTATAAGAGACCTATAACGAAGCCAGCAAGTGCTGGTTTTTTTGTGCCCGGATTTTATGAAGCTAAATATATGTATTTATTTGACTTTGCTTTTATTTGTGCTCTAATAAATATATACACATAAGAAAAGGAGCATTATGAGAAAACCAAAAGCAAAAGCCAACTTAAAGCCATGCACCATTATATTAGACGCCGAAACACTCAATCAATTCAAGGCTGTCGCAAAAGAGCATCAATTCCCTCTGTCCCGTTTTCTGAATGATTGCATGAAAGAATATTTGAGTGTGACTAGCGGCAGGGAGTTTCAAAAAGACGTAACGCTTCATGTGGGTATTAGAAACTTTCAAAAATAAAAAGCCCTGATGGGCTTTATTTTTTATCCGCTTGGTTTTGTATCTCTGGTTTAAATCTTGTGTTGTATTTCATTGATTTTTTAAATTCATTATCGAGCTCGTTAGCGAGCTTGGGATTTCTGTTTTTTATCTCATTATGAACGTCATATAGCTCTTGTCTTAAATGGTATTGTTTTCGTTCATTTGCAGGTTTTAGATGAACATAGTCACGGTGCGTAGCATCCCATTTCCTATGACCTGCAATGTCATTACTGCTGTTACCAATAAAGTGCTTTCTATCAATACGGCTCACGATATCTGCCATCTCATCACATAGCTCGCTGGTGTCATAAGTTGAATAGTCGCCAACAATCTTGTGATTTTCAGGCTCTGAAAGCGGCTCTGGTGCCATCGGTGTGTAAAGGTCTTCTATGGCAGGTTCTAATGGTTTAGGTGATTCCATAGCTTCCGTAGGGGCCTCTGCGACTGGTACATGGTTGGCTGTTTCAAATTCTCTCATCAACTCATCTATCAAGCCGTCATTGGTGGCTGCCTCCTCGTGCTGATCTACCTGACTTGTTGGCTCTGTGGCCTTCTCTGGTGCGTTTTGCACGGGTGTAGGCATGACAGGCTCCACTGGTTTAGGTGCTTCTATGACCACCGTAGGAGCTTCTGGTTTAGGTTCTGGCTTCTTGTTCATAGAAGCGTATTGCTCTTGGATTTTCTTCAATTCTTCAAGGTCTGCTGGTGTAGGTTTGTAACCTTCGAGCTTGAAACCTTTTGCCTCCAATCCCATTAGCTGAAATTCAAGCCATACATTTTTCTTGAAGTAATCAGGGCCGTTCACTGTGAAAGATCGTGGTGGCTTAGCGTCGGCAACAAGTCTTTGAATACCTGCTTTTGCTGATTGTCTTGATGTATCATTAAATAAAACTTTCGATGGGTCTTTATGATATTCAAAAGCTTTCTTTTCTTTTGCTGAATTATAGAAATATTCAACCTTGTCACTGTGCTGGATAAATTTAAACTTAGTAGCAAGGACCGAGTTAGGTTTAATCTTTTTCATGTAGTCTGGTTCTATTTCACTGGTCGCAATAGAACAGCCTTCGTATTCTTTGATGTTGTGCTTATTTTTCAAAGTCTGTTCAAAGCCAGTGTCTTCACCTAATTTTGCTTTAAGTGTTTTGTAAGATAAGCCAAGCTCGGATGCTTTAAAAATCTGGTCTTCATGTTGAATGGAAAAGGAAGTTTTTCCATTGTGGATAACGTTGTATCCATTGTCTGTTATTTTATTTATGAAGTCACTCGGGGACTTGGACTGTTGTAGGAGTGCTTTTAAAGCATCTTTCATTTCTTCTTTATTTGAAATTATCCCGCGTATTTCAAGCATGCGTTCATTAGATGATGGAAACTTCTCGGAATACTTTTTATTGATTGCATTGGCAATTGCTCTTTTCTTGACAGCTTCACTTTTACCTTTTAGGTCTGGATGATTCTCCAATCTGTCAATGTCTGTTGCAATTCTGTTCTCTGGTTTAATTAATCCATGTCTGTTTTCTAACTTGTCACATTCTCTTTCTATCTTGCGATAGTCATTGCCAACGTTATAACAATTACCATCAAAATCTTTTATCGACCATACAATGTGAACATGAACCTCGTCGGTATCAATGTGAACACCTAACGCATATTTCCTGTTTGAAAGTTTGTGCGTGGTTTCATACAGTTCTTTTGCAATATCTCGGGCTTGCTCTGGTGTGAGATTATCATTTGTGTGAAAGCTGACCACGTCGTGCTGGGTTCTAACTGATTGCTTTCTACCTTTCTTGCTGTCACCCATATCACTTTCAATTGATTGTGAGATAGCTTTTGCAAATCCCTTCTTTGAAGCATTCAAGGGCGTGTAAATATTGGACTCGAATAAAACGCAGCCCTCTTCTTTGTTGAAATATTTAGCTGTTTTGTAAATCCCTGATTTTGATTTCTGAGTGCTTAGCTTTTTACGTATCATGACTTACCTACGACATTAAGTTTCTCCTTTTTTAAATTATCAAGACCACTAATCAACCTGACAATATTCCTGTCAAGCCTTTCCATTGTTTCTAGGATATCCATCGGTGGTTTAGATTGTGAGTTCAAAGCCTTGGCTATTTGATTTAGATTATTACCAAAGCTTGCCAGCATATTTTCAATTTTCGATACGTCTTGCCTAAGCTGAGGGTTGGTGACCTCAATAATTTCGTTGATGCCATTGTTGACGATATGAGAAATAAAGCCGGACTGGCTTTTATTTATCAGTTCTCTTTGGTGTTCAATTTTGATGTAATCACTTTCGGATATTCTTACATTCATTTGTCTTGGTTTTTTATTATCATTCATACATTCCTCATGGTTGTTGATTTGCTTTTGATTTTAATTTTTCAAACGTAGTGCGAAAAATCGAGCGTAAATGTAAGCAACGAACGAAGTGAGGTGCTATACATTTACATTGCTCGCATATAAAGAACTCTAACTACTAATATCAAGCTACCATATATTAAAATGTTTTCAAGTTTGTATAGCAGTCGATAAGCTTTGTGAATGTATAGCAAGGCAGCAGCAAAACTGTATAGCAAAGTAAAGTAATGTATAGCAGATATAAAAAAGCCACCTCATTAGGTGGCCTTGGGGATTAAATATACGGCACCCTATATTCTAGAAAACCATACCACTTTCTGAGGCTGACTTTAAACGGTTACCATGAGGGCTTTTGTTGAACTGTGTAACTTTTTTATAGGTATACAATTTATTGGGACTTTGATAGTCATGCACACTGTTAAAAACTTGGAACGTATCGTTATCAATAACCTTTATGTGCATTTGCAGTTCAGGTGAGTGCTCAGCATACAACTCAACAAAACCGTCGATTTCACTTTTTCGAGCAATCATGACGGTTTCTTTAGTGACTCTTTGATAGGTATAAAAAGTCGCCTTCACCAAGATAGCATTGCCCAAATAACTGTCAGGCCTACCAAAATACTGGTTGTCATACGCCTCAAAGACAACACCGCCATTCATATCCTTGGTCTGTCCAAGCCATTTGTATCCTTCAATGACCTTAGCTACTGACTTGATAGGACCGGCATATTCAACACTGGTTCTTTGGTCGTCAAGCTCAACCCTTTCGTAGGCTTGAGCGGCAGATGCTAAGGACGAAGCGGCCAAGACTACTGAAATACACAATCCGATAGTTTTCTTCATTTCTCTTCCTTGCCATTAAATGAAAGCCAATAAAGCCATCACTATGCTATCACAAGGAAACGTGTGAGTTCCAGTGTGGAATTTAGACTGATAATTTGTATTTCAGGTTTTCAACAGCATTCAATTTCGCTGCTGGGGTTGGGCCTTCTGAGTATCTATCAAAAGTCATTCTTAGCAGCCCATCTGCTTTGTGACCAACCAAAGATATGATGACAAGGTTCTTAACATCGGCACGCTCCAATGTAGTGATTACAGTTTTCCGTATGCTGTGGAAAACGCATCGCTTATCAAAGCCAAGCTCTGTTTTGAATACCGAAAACTGATTACCTAAGCCTTTAGATTTAGTTTCATACTTTCCGCCTTTGCTTGTTTTCAACAAATAGCCATCGTCCGACGAACTTACAAGCCGCTTTACAGTTTTCATAAGAGCCGGATGAATTGGAACAAAACGAACGGACGCTTGCGTTTTGCCTTCTGTGATGTGGAAACAATCAACGCCATCTTCCCTAACAACTGACGATGTTTTCAAACGGCAAATCTCTTCAATCCGTGCCCCGGTGTAGGCTGCTATCTCAATCAAGTCGGCTAGCTGACGCTTACCTTTCTCGATTGCCTTACTATGCAAGGTATTGACTTCATCAGCCGTAAACGCTCGTCGTTCGTCCTCTTTGAGCGTTCCACGTCTGACTTGGCTCAATTCATGACTTTTAAAAGGATTGATTGGATAATGCTCTTTGAACGGTGGCTCTTTCTTAATCAAGAAATTGTAAAAGGCATTAAAGGAAAACAAATATTGCTTCTTTGTCTTCGGCTCAAGATTTTTTGATATCAAGAATGAAGCTACTGCTTCATAGTCTAGAAGCAGATTTTCCGACTTTAAAAACGCATCAAGAGCTTTAATCCTCTTGATATGTCTATCGACGGTATTCAAGTCAACCTTTCGTTGATTTAGTTCATAGTTATAGAAAGCATCAAGGCGACTTTTAAAAAATGGAGTTTTGGGTGAGTAATCCGAGCGACCAGCAGCAATATCAATCGCTTCGTTAACAAGGTCGATACTTAATTTTTTATCATGTGCATACTGGATTACTTCAAAACCCATTTTTGCTTCACTGGTTGGAGCTTTTCCTTGAATCTTATCAAGATTTATAGCCCGCTGGTGCTTTTCAACTATTTGAAGAACATCATCACGAAAATTACCGATTTCACCGTTTCGGGCTTTTTCAATTTCGGCTTTCCATTGGTGCAACCACCTCAATTTGAGAACGTGGGCTTCCGAGCGGTTGCCGGTTTTGAGACTTTTAGTCAGCACCTTACGCCCGGCGAAGGCTTCCCGTGCAGCCTCTGGAACGTCAAGTCGGACGTGGTAGGTGCCAGATTTCAAGACTAAAAAATCGGTCATAGCAGCAGCCCTTGGCTAGTCATTTCTACCCAAAATTCTATCCAAAATTTCTACCCAAAGCCAATGAAAGCCTTTAAATACGCGGCTTTACTGGCTTGCAGCATAATTTTGAGGGAGTTCGAGTCTCCCTCGGGGCACCAAAATCCGGAAAAAACCGACCTTATGGTCGGTTTTTTTGTGCCCGACGATTTTGTCGGGCTAGGCAAAGGCCCTATCAGGGGCGGACCGCTGTCACTTCGATCTCAACCCGCCAGGCAGGGTGCGCCAGGCCTGCAATCTGGAACGCCGAGCGCGCAGGCAGCACCGGCTGCTTGGCGGCTGGGCCGAAGAACTGGGTGTAGCCGGCCATGAAACCGTCGAAATCCATCTTCCCGCCGTTCTCCGGTCCGCCCACCAGGAATACCTGCATCTTCACCACGTCAGTCAGGCCAAGACCCAACGCTTTCAGCTGCTGCTGGATGCTTTCAAGCACATTGATGGTTTGTGCCTTGGTATCACCGTAGGCTTCCAGCGAATCCTTGGGCGCGGCGGGATGGATCACCGACGGGACGGAACCGCTCAGGTAGACGATCGACTTCCCGGCAGGAATCTCTACAGCCGACGAGATAGGGAAACTACCTGCGCCATGGCGCACGATATCTTGTGCATGAACGCTGCCGGCACCGGCTAATCCCAACGCCAATGCAGCAACGGTCTTGAAAGCGAATTTCATATTTCTCTCCTGATGGTTACGCAAGAATGTACACGCACCGATGATGCGTGTACGGGTCATTCCATTGCGGTATGTGTACTTAGAATCGATACAAACTGAAGGGTTTCGGGTCCAGCACCGGCGCCTTTCCAAGCAGCAGGTCTGCCGTCAGCTCGGACGACACCGGGCTTTCCGTCATACCCCAGCCGGTCGCGGTGTTGATGACCAGGCCTGGGTACTCATTGACCTGCGAAATGATCGGGTTCTCATCCGGGGCGATGGCCATGGCACCGCTCCACTGATCGATCAACTTGGCATCCTGGAAGGCAGGGAACTCGACCTTGAGCTTTTCCAGAGATGCGTCCAGCTCTGGAATATCCGGGGCCGCCGTCATCAGCCTGTTTTTCTCGAAGGGCGATACCTCGTCCAGCCTCCACTGGGTGGGCTGAGTGAACGAATCGATCAGTTGCTTGTTGAGTGAGATGTGCACCGGGAAGTCGGGGATGGCCAGCAATGGCAGGTATTTATAGCCATACATGAACGATTCTTTGACCACCGGGGCAACGACGACGCGCGGTGACGTGGCGTATGTACCGTCGGCCTGCTCGCGGAAGTAGATATTCCCCGGCAATGCAACGTTGCCCCCCGGTGCACGGGGTGCCGCGCTGATGATTTGCTGGGACTGGTAGGCCGGCAAGGTCGGCACATCGACGCCCAGGTTCTGCATGAACAGCCTGGACCAGGCGCCGCCTGCCACGACCACGCGAGAAGTGCTGATGGCACCCTTCTCGGTCACCACATCGGAAATGACGCCTGCCTGGGTTTCCAGGCCTCTAGCGGCGCAGTGGGTGTAGATGCGCACACCCATTTTCTTGGCGTACTCCGCCATGACAAACGATGCGCGCTCGGCGTCCAGGCTACCGGAGTCTTCCTCGAAACCTGCAATTTTCCAGCTCGATGATGCACCGCGCAGCCGCTGTTCGAGTTCATTCCCCTGAATGATCCGAGTCTTGAAGGGGTTGTCCGCTGCTACTTCCCGGCTTTTGACATCAATCCACTTTCTGACGCTTTCCAGGTCTTCTTCATCGAAAGGAACTTCGACCCGGCCCTGTGTGCGATAGCTGGTATCTGCACCCACTTTGGCATTCATCTCGCGCCACCGTTGTTTCGCAAGATGGTGCAACTGGAACGTCGCGTCAGGCATCTTGTAGGTCATGACCTGACCATAGAACCTGCATGACTGCTCGCCGGCAATATCCCCTTTTTCAACGACGACTACCGAGAGGCCACGTTCGACAAGATTGATCGCGGTCATGAGCCCCAGAATACCAGCGCCAACAACTACCACGTCTGCCTGCTTGGGAAGTGCACCTTCAGTGCCTTCTACAAAACCAAACCGCGGTTTGCCGGGGATCAACCGGCCTTCGCGGGTCAGCAAGGGGGTCAGAATGCCTGCGCCACCTGCAATAGCCACGACGCCGCCGCCGATCAAAAATTTACGCCTCGTCATTCCCATGACACTTTCCTTTCCTGGTAATCGGTGTGGGTTCATCAGCTCAGGCGGCGAGCCACCTACCTGGCCGCCAGCCGCCGCGGTCAACTTTCGGCCACGGCGTCAGGCTGATGCTTAAAATTGAAGGGCGGCTATTTTGTTGATGACCCGCTTCGGGAAAAAGCGCTGTGGGCAAATACTTAGTTCAGCCATTTTGAAACTATCGCGCAGAGGACATAAATAGTTGATATGGCGACATTCAACACTCGAAAGAGGGAAGGTAGTTCGAGCAAAGATGCTGGCTTAGTTTCGAAAGTGCACGGAGGCAACAAGCGCTGAGAATTCAGTAACTGTGTGGGTGTATAGCGTTATGTGGCGCCATCGAGCGCAACCTGGGGTCAATTTTTCGTGCATCCGCCCTTGGCTCAGGCGCTCCTCACGCCGAGATCTTCAGCAAACCGAAGCAGGTAGCCGTCCGGGTCTTGCACCAGGAAATTGCGCTGGCCGACCAGCATGCCGCCCTGGCGGTACCAACACTCTTCAATCGGCTTTCTGATGCTATGCCCTGCAACCCCCAGCGACGCGACCAAGGAAAGTGCATCAGCGCATTCGATCGACAGGTTGATGCCTCGACCATACGGCGGCTCCAGCGGGCCGACCCGCCAGGGCGACTCACTCTGCCAGTCCTGCTCCAGCATCAGCTGGCTGCCACCAAAAGACAGGAAGGCAAAATGCTCTTCTGGCCGGTCGTATTCAATCTTGAAGCCGAGTACGCCGCAGTAAAATGCCAGGCTGCGGGGTAGATCAGAAACAATCAGCTCCGGCACCAGAGGATTTAGCTTAAACAATGCTCTGATTCCTTTCAGGGTAAGTCGACTGGCAACTATGAACAGGTCGCCCTAAAAAAGGTAGCTTGTCAGTGTGATCGCCCAATGCAGCTCACACCCATCAGATCCGCCCGAAAAAAAATCCCCCCACTTTGACGCCGCCCCAATGGCTCTAGGACCTGCAGCCATACCTGCATTCTATTGGCCGCCGTCATGACTAACACTTAAGCTGTCATTCGTCGGATATATGCCGAAAGTATTGCTAGCGTAATGGCACTTAGCCATAGTTGCGCTCCCATTTCTCCACACCCTGTGTGACACATGAAAACAATCGCGCCCTGCATGGCGGCAATGATGCTGCTCAGTGGGTGCAATGGAGTGCCAACGTCGTACGTTTCAGACCCCGTCTACAGCCAGGCTTTCGTCGTCACTTCCGGTGCACCGCTGCCGATGTTGCTGATGGCCAGCGCCATCCAGTGGAACGAGGATTACGCTGTAACCGCCAAACACACCCCCTTCCTGCGCAACGTGGTCCACGAGGGCCTCGGTGACGTAGTGTTCTTCAAGCACAAGGCCAGCAGCGTGCCGCACTGGCGCCAGTACGTGCCTGGTGAAGCCGTGACGGCGGTGGGTTTCAACAGTTTCATGATGCCGATGCAGGGCAAGGGCCATGCCCTGCCGTCACTGGTACGGCTTGAAGGTACGCCTGGCAGCGTCTTCTACTCAGTGCATGACGGCCCGATCACCAAGGGCATGTCGGGTGGGCCGGTGTTTGCCGATGATGGCAAGGTGGTGGGCATCAACGTGGCCATCATTCCCACCAGCGAGATCGACGCCGGCAAGCGGCCGGACCTGGCCGGCAAGGACCGCATCAGCGTGTTCATGTCGTTCAGCGAAATAGACAAGGAATGGCGGCGTTACCAGTACCTGCTGGCGCACAAGGCCAAGCCCCAGGCACCGGCTTCGGTCAAAGGCTACGTGGCGGTGGCCGCCAAGCCGTGAATCGGGGCGCGGTATTGGATGGAAAGCGGCCTATGATGTGAGGCTGATGGCCTCTTCGCGGGTAAACCCGCTCCCACAGGGCCTGCACAGGATTTGAGCCTTGTGCAGTACCTGCGGGTTTACCCGCGAAGAGGCCGTGCCAACCAACGCGAGAAGGACCTGCCATGCACCTGACCCACCGCCCCATCCGGCCTGAGGACATCCCCGTCATCTGCAGCTTCCCGCAGAACCCGGACGAACTGTTCTACATGTTCCCCAAAGCCACCTACCCCCTCACCCCCAACCAGCTGAGCGACGCCATAGCCCAACGCAGCGGCTCCACGGTAGTGGAAGGTAACGGCGCTGTCCTGGCGTTCGCCAATTTCTACAAAGCCGAACATGGCGGCGTATGTGCCCTGGGCAACGTAGTGGTGGCCCCCAGCGCCCGCGGCTTTGGTGTAGCGCGTTATCTGGTAACGGCAATGATCGACCTCGCCCGCCAGCAGTACAGCGCCCGGGAGGTCTCGGTGTCATGCTTCAATCACAACACCGCCGGCCTGCTGCTATATCCACAGCTGGGCTTCACACCGTTCGGCATCGAGGAGCGGCAGGCGTGGGACGGCACGCGGGTAGCGTTGGTGCAGATGAAGCAAATAGTGACTTAACCGAGCTGGATCAGCGGGTCATTGCATGTGGCTGAACGAGAAGGTCCACCCCCAGAGCACGAATGACCCTCAATACAGTGTCAAAACGAGGCTTCGCGCCAGGGCTCAGCGCCTTGTACAGGCTTTCTCTACCCAGCCCACTCTCCGTAGCAATATGTGTCATGCCCCGTGCACGAGCGATATGTCCAAGTGCTCGAATGATTTCCTCGGTATCGCCATCTGATAGCACCTGGCTAAGGTATTCACTGATTGCCTCATCGCTGCTCAACAAGGCTGCCATATCAAACGGGATCAATTTTTCGCTCATTTCATCTCCTTCAGCAGCTTTCTGGCTTTGAGGATGTCGGCGGCCTGGGTGGACTTGTCGCCGCCGACCAGCAGTAAAACCAACCTCTCCCCCTTTTGCGTGAAATAGACGCGATAACCGGCAGCTACGTCGATGCGAAGCTCACCAATACCGCCTCCAAGCCACTTGAAGTCACCAAGATTGCCCCCCGCTGCTCGCTCCAGCCTACGACCTATCGCCAGCCTGGCCCTCAAACCTCTCAAGCTCGATAGCCAAGCGGCAAAGCTTTCCGTCTGTTCAACGAGAAACATCAAGTGGTCACCCAATCGTATCCTTATGGATACACCCATTCAAGGATTGAAGCGACCCACCTGTCGTTTTTGAGCTGAATCAGGAATTCAGGCACATCTGACAGGCTGGTAGGATTTTTCCCTTCGTTTCAGCTACAAAATCCCTTGCAACATTCAACCCTCGAACCTTCGACGAGCCTCGACGTCCGATCCTGCATCCCCTGCGTTTCGAGGTACCCCCGCGTGAAAGACATCATCACCCGCAAGTACCGCCTGGCCGTGAAGACCATCGGCTACATCGGCTGGTCGCTGTTTTGGCTGCTGATCTGGGATGTGCTGGTCACCATCGACTTCATGCTGTTCTTCAACAGCAAGTTCACCCTGCCGTTGATCCCATTGACCTTGCTGGGCTCGGCGCTGGTGGTGCTGGTGAGTTTTCGCAACAGTAGCGCCTACAACCGCTGGTGGGAGGCACGCACGTTGTGGGGGGCGCTGGTGAACGGGTCGCGCAGCTTCGCCCGGCAGACGCTGACCCTGATCGACGACCCGGATGATGGCCTGAACCCGGTCAAGGCCACCCTGCTGCGCAGGCATATCGCCTATGTGAACTGCCTGGCGGCGCACTTGAAGGGTGAACGCTGCCCCGACGAGCTGATAGCCTTCATCCCGCCTGCGGAGTTCGAACGGCGCAACCGCTCGAACAATTTCGCCAATGACATTCTCGGCGGCTCGGCAGCCTTGCTGGCGCGGGAATACCAGGCCGGGCGACTGGACAGCATTCGTCTGGCGCGACTGGAGTCGACGCTGGTAGACCTTTCTAACGCCCAGGGCGGCATGGAACGGATTGCCAATACGCCATTGCCCTACCCCTATGTGTATTTCCCACGGCTGTTCATCACCCTGTTCTGCCTGATCGTGCCGGTGGGGCTTGTGGAGTCGTTGGGCTGGTTCACGCCGCTGGCGTCGACGGTGGTAGGGTTCATGTTGCTGGCCATCGAGCGGATCGGGACTGATTTGCAGAGCCCGTTCAGGTTCAGTGAGCACCAGATCCAGATGGATACCATTTGCGAGACGATCGAGCGGAACCTGGAGTCGATGCAGCGGGAGGCGCAGTGTGCCGGGGCGGTGGATGCCTGAGGAATTTTGCGGCTGCCTTACAGCCCCGGCTATGTGTCAGGCCCGCACATAGCGCTGGCGCAACACGTCACTCAACACATCCACCAGCAACACCAGCACCAGCATCCCGATGATCACCGTGCTGGCCTGGGCCTCCTGGAACAGGCTCAAGGTGGTGTACAGCATCTGCCCCAAGCCACCCGCCCCGACAAACCCCAGCACGCTGGCCATGCGGATGTTGTTCTCCCAGCGGTACAAGCTGTAGGCCAGCAATTGCGGCCACAGATTGGGCAAGGTACCAAAGCAGAACGCCGCCACCTGGCTGCCGCCCTGCAGGCGGATAGCCGCTGCCGGCTCTGGCGGTGCGTTCTCCAGCGCCTCTGCAAACAACCGCCCCAGCACGCCAGCGGTATGCAGCGCCAAGGCCAGGGTACCCGCATTGGGGCCAAGGCCTGCCGCCAGCACCGTCAGCGCCGCCCACACCAGTTCAGGGATGGCCCGCAGTGCATTCAGCAATAACCGCGCCGCGCCCTGCAACGGCCAGCCGAAGCGCCCCGCCGCCGGCAGCGCCAGCAACATCCCCAGTACCATCGCCAACAAGGTGCCCAGGCCAGACATGGCCAGGGTCTCCAGCGCCCCACGCCACACTGCCTTCAGGTGATCGGCAGACAGGTCCGGGTGCAGGAAGCGCCCGGCATATTCGCCCATCTGCCCCAACCCGCCGTTGCCTACCAGTGCACGCAGGTCCAGCTCCAGGTAAGCAAACGAGGCCACCACCGCCACCGCGATGGCGCCAAGCAGCAACAGGTTGATTGCGCGGTTCATGCCAGCCTCCAGCGCAGCAGGCGGCTGAGCAGGTCGGCCAGCATCACCAGCAGCAAGAACGTAAGCAGCATGCTCGCCACTTGCGCACCATCGAACATGCGCATCGACAGGTCGATCTGCTGGCCCAGCCCGCCAGCTCCGACAAAGCCCATCACCACAGAAGCCCGCACCGCGCACTCCCAGCGGTACACGGTGTATGACACCACTTCCGATGCAGCATTGGGCAGGATGCCGTAGAGGAACGCCGCCAGCCGGCCACTGCCCGCCTGCAGCAAGGCATGGGCCGGGCGCTGGTCGACCGACTCGAAGATTTCGGCGTAGACCTTGCCGAGCATGCCGCTGTAAGTGATGGCGATAGCCAGCACGCCCGCCGTTGGCCCCAGCCCCACGGCCCGTACAAACAGCAGCGCCCAGACAATTTCCGGCACGCTGCGCAGAAAAATCAGCAACCCGCGCACCGGCAGGCGCAGCAAGCGCGACCACAACCCGGCACGCCCGCCGCGGGAGGCGGCACGCAACGACAAGGCGCGGCTGGCCATCAGCCCGGCTGGCACTGCCAGCAGCAATGCCAACGCCATGCCTGCAGTTGCCACGGCCAGGGTTTGCAGAGTGGCTTCGTACAGCAATGCGAGAAAGTCGGCATCGTGTGCAGGCGGCCAAAAGGCACTGGTGAAACTGGCGATCTGCTGTCGGTTCTCAGCCTGCAACAGCACCCACGGGTTCAGCTCGCTCAACTGAATGCCTGGCCACAGCACGACAATTGCCAGCAAGGCCAGCAGCAACCGCGGCAGCAGGGCCGGGTCGCGGGTGTCGGCCTTCAGCATCGCGGTATCTGCACGGTCAGGGTCAGCCCCTGGATTGGCGGCGACGCCAGTTGTTCGTTAGCGTACAGCGCATCCAGCATGGGTTGGGTGACCGCATCGGCCCGGCAGTCAAACGCCACCTGCCCCTCGCGGATACCGATCACCCGCGGGAAATGCGCCAGCGCCAGCTCCACGGCATGCAGGCTCGCTACCAGCGTCACGCTATTGGCCTGGGCATGGCGGTTGAGCAAGGCCAGGCTGTGGTCGGCCAGTACCGGGTCCATGGCCGACACCGGCTCATCGGTCAGCAGCACCTGCGGCCGCTGGTACAACGCCCGGGCAATGCCCACGCGCTGCAACTGGCCACCGGACAATTGCCCACACTGCACGAACAGTTTGTCGGCCAGCCCCAGCTCCGCCAAAACCTGCCGTGCCCCGGGTACATCGCCGGGGTACAGCAGGTTGAGCAAGCCGCGCATTACCCCCCACTGCCCCAGGCGGCCGGCCAGTACTGCCGTCACCACCCGCTGGCGTGGCGGCAAGGGCGGCGCCTGGTGCACCAGGCCAACCCGTGCCCGCAGGCGCTGGCGTGCCCGGGCCGACAACGCCCAAGGCTGCTCGCCGAGCAGCTCCAGGCGCCCGCCGCTGGGCTGGATGGCCGTGGCCATCAGGTGCAGCAAGCTCGACTTGCCCGCCCCCGACGGCCCGATGATGGCGACTCGCTCGCCCTGCCCGATACGCAGGCTGACCGCATCAAGCGCGTGGACCTGGCCATGGTGCAGGCTGGCACCGTGCAGATGGATGGCTACATTCGAAGCAGTCACTTGAGCAGGCCGGCCTCGCGTGCGGCTCGCTCGGTGCCCTCGTAGTTCTCAGGCCTGGTTTCGATGAAGCGGCTGGCAGCCTGCAGGTCCAGAATCGCTTTGTGCTCCGGGTTGGCCGGGTCGAGGTCAAGGAAGGCTTTCTTGATCTTCTCCTTCAACGCCGGGTCCATGTTGCCGCGCACGGTCCAGTTGTAGTCGAAGTAAGCAGGCGTGGTGGCAAACACCTTCACCTTGCTGGTATCCACCTTGCCGGCATCCACCAGCTTTTGCCACACGCTGGCGTTGAGCACGCCACCCTCTACCTTGCCGGCCTGTACCCAGGCCACGGTGGCGTCATGGGCGCCGGAATAAGCCACGCGGCTGAAGTACGCTTCAGGCTTGATGTTGTCCTGCTTGAGCATGAAGTAACGCGGCATCAGGCTGCCCGACGTGGACGAAATGGAACCGAAGGCAAACGACTTGCCCTTGAGGTCGGCCAGGCTCTTCACGTCGGGGTTGGCAGTAATGAACTTGGAGGTGAATTGCGCGTCCTGCTCACGCTGCACCAGCGGCGTGGCAGTCGGGTCCTTCAGGTGTACCTGGACAAAAGTGAAACCACCCAGCCAGGCCAGGTCCAGGCGGTCGGCGGCCAGCGACTCGACCACCGCCGGGTAGTCGGCTACCGGTACGAACTTCACCTCCATGCCCAGTTGCTTGCCCAGGTACTCACCCAGTGGCTTGAACTTGCGCTGCAGCTCGGTCGGCGCTTCGTCGGGGATGGCGCTGACCCGCAGGGTTTCAGCGGCCTGTACGACAACGGCACAGCAGGACAGCACGAGGCCGGCGGCGAGCGCCAGGGGGCGTTTGAGCATGGGTGTTCTCCGGTTCAATAGCGGGGAAGTGCCGACAAATCCGCCGACATCGGGAATTATAAGAGGCAAGGGCCCAAAGGCCAGCTTTGCTACAATCGCGCAACAATTTGACCTGCTGAGGTACACATGAGCGAGCCGATTCGCCTGACCCAGTACAGCCATGGTGCCGGCTGTGGCTGCAAGATTTCCCCCAAGGTGCTGGACGTGATCCTCGCCGAAAGCGGCACCCAGGCCCTGGACCCTAAACTGTGGGTCGGCAACGCGTCACGCGACGATGCAGCAGTGTACGCGCTGGACGATGAGCGCGGTGTGGTCTCGACCACCGACTTCTTCATGCCGATCGTCGATGACCCGTACGACTTCGGCCGCATCGCCGCCACCAACGCCATCAGCGACATCTACGCCATGGGCGGCGACCCGCTGATGGCCATCGCCATTCTTGGCTGGCCAGTCAACGTGCTGCCACCGGAAGTGGCCCGTGAAGTGATCCGTGGCGGCCGCGCCGTGTGCGCCGAAGCCGGTATCCCGCTGGCGGGTGGCCACTCCATCGACGCCCCCGAGCCAATCTTCGGCCTGGCCGTCACCGGTGTGGTCAGCAAGCGCCACCTCAAGCGCAATGACACCGCCACTGCAGGCTGCCAGCTGTACCTGACCAAGCCACTGGGCATCGGCATCCTCACCACCGCCGAGAAAAAGGCCAAGCTGCGCCCGCAGGACCAGGGCCTGGCCCGCGACTGGATGTGCACCCTCAACACCCCTGGCAGCCGCTTCGGCAAACTCGACGGGGTCAAGGCCATGACCGATGTCACCGGCTTCGGCCTGCTCGGCCACCTGGTCGAGCTGGCCGAAGGCAGCGGCCTCACCGCGCACCTGGACTACACCGCGGTACCGCGCCTGCCCAGTGTCGACCACTACCTGGCCGAGGGCTGCATCCCCGGTGGGACCCTGCGCAACTACGACAGCTACGGGCACAAGATCGGCACCCTCACTGACGACCAGAAGCACCTGCTGTGCGACCCGCAGACCAGCGGTGGCCTGCTGGTGGCCGTTACCCCGGAGGGTGAAACCGACTTCCTCGCCGTGGCTGCCGAACTGGGCCTGCAACTGTCGCCTATCGGCAAGCTGGTCGAGCGACAGAGCCACGCGGTCGAGGTGCTCTGATGCGCCCCGACTGCACCGACTTCCGTCAGCTGTTCCTCGACGACGTGCCGATGATGGACATGCGGGCGCCCGTCGAATTCGCCAAAGGCGCCTTCCCTGGCGTGGTCAACCTGCCGCTGATGAACGACCAGGAGCGGCAGAAGGTCGGCACCTGCTTCAAACAGCAAGGCCAGGCGGCCGCCATCGTCCTGGGTCACCAGCTGGTCAGCGGCGCCACCAAGCAGGCCCGGATGGATGCCTGGGTAGCGTTTGCCCAGGCCCACCCGCAAGGTTACCTGTACTGCTTCCGGGGCGGCCTGCGTTCGCAGATCGTGCAGGGTTGGCTGCGCGATGAGGCAGGCATCCAGTACCCGCGTGTCAAAGGTGGCTACAAGGCCATGCGCACCTTCCTGCTGGAAACCACCCAGCAGGCGGTAGCGCAATGCGATTTTGTGCTGGTGGGCGGTTTGACCGGTACGGGCAAGACCGATGTGCTGCACCAGCTGGACAACGTGCTCGACCTGGAAGGCCACGCCAACCATCGCGGTTCCAGCTTTGGCAAACGTGCCACTGCACAACCGGCGCAGATCGATTTCGAAAACCAGCTGGCCATCGATGTGCTGAAAAAGCGCGCCCGCGGCTGGGAGCAGTTCGTGCTGGAAGATGAAGGCCGCATTGTCGGCAGCTGTACGGTGCCACTGGAGTTGTATCAGGGTATGCAGCAGTACCCGCTGGTGTGGCTGGAAGACAGCTTCGCCAACCGCGTGGAGCGCATCTTGCGCGACTACGTGGTCAACCTGAGTGCCGAGTTCATCGGCGTGCATGGTGAGGAGGATGGCCGCCGGTTGTTTGCCGAGCGCATGCTGCAAAGCATGGCCAACATCTGCAAGCGCTTGGGTGGGGAGCGCTATCAGCGGCTTTCGCAGATCCTGCGCCTCGCCCTTGAGGAGCAACAGCGCAGCGGCGCGGTGGACCTGCACCGGGGCTGGATCGAAGGCTTGCTCAACGAGTATTACGACCCGATGTATGCCTACCAGCGTGCAGCCAAGGCAGAGCGTATCGAGTTTGCCGGGGATGCCGTGGAAGTGCGCGAATACCTCAAGGCCCGGGCGCTGCGCGAGCCTCGCCAGTAAAAGCGGGGCCGCTTCGCGCCCCATCGCCGGCAAGCCAGCTCCCACAGGTTGAGTGCCATCTTCTGCCTGTGAGCTGTACCTGTGGGAGCTGGCTTGCCGGCGATGAGGCCGGTACAGGCAACCTCACTGCCCGGGGCTGAGCACCCGTTCCAGCTCCGCCGCCCGGTCGCGGGTCATGTCCATCATGCATGACCCTCCCTCCAGCTGCGCCATCGTCCCGCCACTGGCCTGCACATGAAACTGGCAATTGCCATCGCGGTAGGCAAGCCATTTACGCTGCACATCCCGCAAGCTTTTCTGCTGCCCGGCATCCAGCTTGCCCATCAACTGCTTGTACACCCGGTTCAGACGCTGGTCCTGCACGTGTGTCTCGGCCTGGATGCACTCGCTCATGGCCACGGTGCTGGAGGCCTTGTCCATGCACTTTCCGTAGGCCGGCGTGTAATCGTCCGCCACCGCCAGCGGCAAAACGCAGGCCAGTGCCAGGCCTGTCAGGCAATGCTTGATCATGCAAACCCTCCTTGCGGGTATCAAAACGACTGCGGCTGTTCTGGCGGCATCAGTACCTTGCCTGGGTGGAAGCGCAGCGATGGCATCTGCGTGGCTGAATAAAGCGCCACGCCCAGCGCCGCAATCAACGCCACATCCAGCCAGTTCCAGCCCGGCATGTCGTCGGCGCTACGTGCCTTCCAGCAATGCCAGGCCTGCCCCAGGCAGAACACCCCGATGGCCGCCAGCCACAGATAGAAACCAGCACCAAAACCGGTCAGGTCGTGAAACTCATAACTCTGGTTGTCCGGCAGGCGGGTGATGCCGAAACTGCTGGCCGCCAGGTACGCCGCCGCCAACCCGGCCAGCAATGCCAGGCGTCGGAACCGCCGATGGGCAAGAATGGCCAGGGCCAGCAGCGGGTTGGCAAACCATTGGTACAAGCCGAAGGGCATGCCCCACGGCCCGTACAGCAACATCTGCAGGGCTGGCATGTGGCGTGCGCCGCTCATCAGCGCGCCATCGAAAAACAGGGCGAGCAGATACAGCAGCAGGCTGATGCTCAAGTAGAAAACGGGCAAGGGGCACACCTGGAGGAAACGGGACAGCCTACGACCATAACCCAGGCCCTGCCCCGCTTCCAGACCCTCAATAGGTGCCGCGCAGGGTTACCATGAAGTTGCGTGGTTCACCGTAGAAGTTGCCATAGGTCGAAGTACCCACAGTTTCGTAGTACTTCTTGTCGAACAGGTTGTTGCCATTGAGCGTGACGTTCCAGTGGTCATCGACGCGGTACTCGACCAGGGCGTTCCAGATGGCATAGCCGCTCTGATCGAAGTCGAAGGGCACATTGCGCTCCGCCAGTGCGCCATTGCTGTCATAGCGGTTCACCGTCCCGGAGGTGTAGGTGGCACTTTGCACTTGCACGCCGCCGCCCACCTTGAAGTCGCTGAAGATGCCCGGCAAGCGATAGGTGGAGTAAAGCTTGAACAGGTGCTTGGGCATGACCGTGCTCAGCGGCGTGTCGGCGCTGCGGTTGCGATTGAGGTTGAAGGTGTAGCCACCCACCAGCATCCAGTCTGGCAACAGCTCGCCGGACAGCTCCATGTCGATGCCCTTGCTCACCACCTTGCCGTTGGACACGTAGCAGCAACTGCCAGAGAAGCCGGCATTGGTCGCCGGGAAGTTCGGGTCCTGCACGGCCTCGTTTTCGCGGGTGGTGTAGTACAGCGCCAGGCTGGCGTTGAGCGCGCCGTTGAACAGTTCGCCCTTGAGGCCGGTTTCGTAGGTTTTGCCGGTCATGGGTTCAAGCGGCGAGCCGGTGCCTGCCGGGCCGCTGATCCTGCTGGACTGTGGCTTGTAGATTTCCGAGTAGCTGGCATAGGCCGACCATTGATCGTCCAGGTCGTAGACCAGGCCACCAAACGGCGTGACTTTAGTGCCGATGCGCTGCTCGGGGCTGGAAATGCTGGCCGGCGTCACAAGGTTGTTGGTGTAGGTCTGCCAGAAGTGGAAGCGCTGGGCACGTGCCCCCACTATCAGGTGCAGCGGCTCGGCCAGCTGCAGGCGCAGGCTGCCATACAAACCATACTGGCGCTGCGAGTTGGGGCTGTAGTCGCGCTTGTAGTCACGCCCATTGCCAGGGTCGTCAAAGGCCGAACTGTCGGGGTCAAACACATTGGCCGGCGAGCCTGATGCGGCAAAAGGCGCAGTGCCCAGCCAGCGGCTGTCGATCTTCTGATAGTCGGCGCCGAAGACCACTTCATGGTCCAGACCAAAGGCCTGGAAGTGGCCGGAGACATTACTGTCGTAAAGGTGCTGCTCGTTCTCCTGACGGGACGAGGTGCCGTACCAGGTCGCCCCGGTATTGGTCACCGGGTCCACCGCATTGAGGGTTGTGGCGCTCTTGAACAACCCCAGGTCCCAGGTGTTGGTGTAGCTGAGGTTGAGCTTCCAGTCGTCGTTGAAGCGGTGGTCGATCTTGGCGAAGTACTCGCGTGCGGTGGCATCGAGGTAAGCCCAGTTCCGGGTCAGGCCGGTATGCCGTGGCAAGTTCAGGTCGGCACCATTGCTGTAGCGGGGCACCGCGCTGTTGGTGCCGTTTTCGTGGGACTTGTTGTAGCGGGCACCGAAGGTGAGCATGGTGTCGTCCGTAACGTCCGCTTCAAGCACACCGTACACCAGCGGGCGCTCGGTGGAGCGGTTGTCCGTGAAATACTGGCGATCGGTGTTGGACATCACCAGGCGTCCACGCAGGCGGCCATCCCAGCCCAGCGGGCCGGAGAGGTCGAACTCCTGGCGGTAGTTGTCCCAGCTGCCGGCCGACAGGGTCAGCTTGAGCTGGTTGTAGGCGGTCGGCCGCTTGCGCACCATGTTAATGATGCCGCCCGGGTCGCCCGAGCCGCCATACAGCGCCGCGGTACCGCGCAGCACCTCGATGTGGTCGAACTCGGCCAGCTCGAAGATGTTGGACGAATAGAACGAGCCCATCGCGGTACCCAACGCCTGTGGCGCAGCACCGTCGATCTGCAGGTTCTGGATGCTGAAACCGCGCGAAAGGAAGTCCTGGGTGCGGAAGGTGGTGCTCTGGGTAACGATGCCCGGCGTCACTTTCATCGCCTGGTTGATGTCGGTCAGTTGCTGGTCTTCGATCAGCTGTCGGGTCACCGTCGACACCGATTGCGGCGTCTGGCGCAAGCTGGTCGGGGTTTTGGAGCCGACGCTGATCAGGCCCGGGGCATACGAGCCGGTGTTCTCGGTGCTCTCACCCATGCCTTGCCCGGCCACGGTGGTAACGCCCAGTTCCATCGCGTCACCGCTCCCGGCCGCCTGCGGCTCGGCCACCAGCCGGTAGCCGTTGTCGCTGCGCTGCACCCGGTAACCACTGCCAGCCAGCAACACGGCAAAACCGCTGTCCACCGAATACAGGCCGTGCAGGCCACTACTTTGCAGCCCGGTCAGCGCTTCGGGGGTGAAGGCCAGCGATACGGCGGCTTGCTGGGCATACCTGCCAAGGGCCTCGGCCAGGTCGCCGGCGGGCACGTCGAAGCTACGGCGGGCGGCCTCCTCGGCCACGGCCGGCAGGGCTGCAATGGATAGGGCCAGCCCGGCGCAGGACAGGCGCAAGGCCAGGGCTAGCGGGCTGAGGACGGGGTGGCCAGGGAATCGGCGCATGGTGGATCGGCTCCTTGTTCTTGATCGGTTGGCCTCTTGTTTGACGGGCCACTGCGCAGAAGCGGAACCACCTTTATCGATTTTCTCGCGGGGCTGGCTCGACCGTGGTCCACCAGCGGCTAAAACCGCCGATACGAATCGGCAACGCCTCGGCCAGCAGGCGCAGGGCGCGCTCGCTGTCATCCAGCGGCAGCACCGCCGAAACCTTGATGGCCTGCATGGCTTGGCGGTCGAAACGCAGCACGCCGCGTCGCTGTTGCGACAACGCGTCCAGCACCTGATCGAGCGGCACGCCTTCGGCCACCAGTTGGTGGTGCTGCCAGGCCCGGTCTACCCGCGCCGGGTCGATGGCCGGCAGCGGTCCAAGCCCGTCACGTGCCACCCAGGCGCGTTCACCACGCCCGGCGACCAACTGATCACCGGACACCGCACTGCGCGCCTCGACCCTGGATTCGAGCATGGTCAGCTCGCTGCGTGCGTTACCTTGACTGACCACAAAGCGGGTCCCCAGCGCCTTGAAGCTGCCCTCATCGGTTTGCACCACGAACGGCCGCGTCGGGTCATGGCTGACATCCACCAGCAACTGGCCATGCAGCAGGCGGATGCGCCGCTCGCCAGCGCTGAACTGCACATCCACGGCAGAATTGCCCGCCAACGTCAGCAGTGAGCCATCGGCCAGGGTTTCGCTATGCCACTCGGCCGGCGCGGTGTGCAGGTCGGCCAGCCAGTCCGTTGGGGATACGCCGGCAAGCGGCAAGCCGCCCAGCAACGAGGCCGCCAGTACCAGGCCGAGCAAGGCGCGCCGCACCCCCGAGCGTGGCGTCGAAGGCTGTAACCCGGCGCGCAACCCGGCGCCCACCGGCCCGCGTTGCTGCCGCAGCGCCTGGACCTGGCTGATCACCCCCTGCATACGGCGCAAGGTAGCGCCGTGGCGCGGGTCGGCCTGCAGCCAAGCCTCAAGTTCGCAAGCATCAGCGGCATCCAGTTCGCCTTCGCCCAGGCACAGGGCCCACTCGGCAGCCTCCTGTTCGATGCGGGACGGGTTCACGGTGCGGCAATGTCCAGCGTGCGGTGGCAGTGGATAAGCGCTTGGGCCAGGTACTTGCGCACCATGCGCGGGGAAATCTGCAGGCGCTCGGCAATCTGTGTCTGGGTCAGGTCGTCCAGGTAATAGCCCACAAACGCTTCACGTGCATTTGCATGCAGGCCTTCGAGCAGGAAGGCAATCTGCTCCAGCGCCTCAAGGGTGATGAGGATGCTCTCGGGGGACTGGTGCCCTTCCAGCGCCTCGGCAGCCTGGGCCAGTTCACTGAGGTAGGCCTCCTCGATCTGCTGCCGGCGCACCCGGTCGATCAGCAGGCGGCGCGCCGTGGTGCTGAGGTAGGCGCGTGGCTCGCGCATGCCCAGCAGGGCATCACGCGAAGCCAGGATACGCACGAAAGTGTCCTGGGCCAGGTCGGCTGCGCTGTGCGAACAGCGCAGCTTGCGGCGTAGCCAGCTGAACAGCCAGCCGTGGTGCTCGCTGTACAGCTGTTCAAGCGGGTACGGGCTCGGTGAGTCGGCTACGGGCATGGGGTACCGGGACACAAGTGAGAATTGTTCCCGAATAGTAGCTATTCGCCGTAAGACTATGCAACAGGTGGTTCAAGCAACAACCCGTAGATACCCGAGTCGGACAGCTCGCCGGCCACGCACCAGCGCGCCCGCAGGGTGCCTTCCAGCACAAAGCCCTGCCGCTCAAGTGTGCGCGCCGAGCCCTGGTTGCGTGGGTCGATTTCGCCTTCAAGGCGGCGCATGTGCAGGGTGTGGGCGAGGTAGTCGATGAAGCAGGTCAATGCCTCGTCCATGTAGCCCCTGCCCTGCACGGCACTGGCCAGGCAGTAGCCGATTTCGCCGCGGCGGGACACATCGTCGATGTTGAACAGCTGCACCATGCCGATGAGCTCACCATTGTCACGGCGATACATGCCGAGCTTGAGCTGGTCGCCATTGGCATAGGCTTCGCGGTCGGCGGCCAGGGCGCTTTCGGCTTCGGCCAGGTCTTGCCAGGGGGCATGGTGCCAATAACGCATGACCTCGGGGTCGGCCATGATCGCCAGCCATTGCGCAGCATCGGCATGGCGCATGGGGCGCAAGTGCAGACGCGGGCTGTCGAGGCAGAGGTCACTGGGGAAACTGCGGGGTGGGGTCACGCCGGATCTCCTGTCCATTGCTGGGGAGATGACAGTTTAACGTCAAGTGCAGGGTTCAGGCATCCCGGGGCTGCTTTGCAGCCCATCGCCGGCAAGCCAGCTCCCAACAGGCCACCACAGAACCTGAGCCTTGTGCAGTACCTATGGGAGCTGGCTTGCCGGCGACAGGGCCAGCCCAGGCGAGCATAAAGGGTTCAGGCCACCTCAGCCCCATCATCCGGCCAATGCGGCTCGTTGGCGCCTGGCGGCGTCAGTGGTGGCAGCCCATACGCCGCCCGCGCATCGTCGCAGCTGGGGTTATGCACACCCCCCTCCCACGATGCTTCGAATTCGCGGCAAGGGCTGGAGCGGTTGGCGTAAATGGTACAAGCGACTTCTTTGCCGATCTCGCCTTCAAGGCTGACGCAGCGGCAGGGCTTGGCATCAGTGCCGATCATGGCAACGCGGGTGGGGTTGATCTGTACCACCAGGTCGTCCGGCACAACGCCCCCGGCAGACTGGCATTCGCCCCAGAAGAAAGACACACGGAAGTACCCGCAGCAGGCGCCGCAGTCAAGGCAAGGGTTATATTCAGACATGATGCCACGGAGGGAAGGTTGTTGTTATCGGGGTTGGCCCGCGGCGCCATTCTCAATCGAACCAGGGGCGGCTGGATAGAGGGTACATGCAAAAAAATTTGCCACTGATCCGGCCGCCCGCTTCATTCAGCGCAATGCCTTGTAGGTGGAGGCATCCCAACGCTGCAAGGCAAGCCCTTCGGTCGGGTCATAGTCATCACCACACACCTTGCTGAAGTGCGTACGGTCTTCGCCGCAATGCACCAACCGGTCATGCTTTTCACCTTCGGTCAGCACTGTATAGGATTTGACGCGCATGGCTTGGTACTGCGCTTCGGCCGCGGCCATGGCTTGGTGACACTTCATCAACTGGCTGTCGTTCAACGCCAGCTGCCTGCCCAGTTGAACCCCCCAGCGGGTCAGGCAGACTTCAGCGAAATGTCGCACGATCAGCCCGGGCTCCTTGAGCACCGTGCCGTCGCTTGCACCATCGACCGAGGCGTTGCCGACCAGCGTGGCATGACGCCCGGGCATCGGATAAATACAGATTTGCGTGCCACTGGCGACTGACGGGATCACGCAGGCAAACCCTTTGGAACGCTCATCCCGCGAGTAGAAGCCGACATATTCACGCACGTTTTCCGCCAGTGCGATGCGCTCGGCTTGCACATTGCCGACACCAGGTACCGGGTCGATCGCAAAGATATTCACCGGTACGTTTCGCAACACCGGGTCTTTCGCCATGGCGTTGGCCAGCATGTGGCAGCTGATGCCGCCCCGGCTCCAGCCCACCAGGTTCACCTGGGTCGGAATGCGCGGCTTGCGGAACATGCTGATGATGCGCTCTTGCAACTCTTGCGGCGTTGGGTGGCGGTCACCGTAGTCGTAGGTACGCCAGAACCACGAAGCCGTGGACGACACTTCCGGAACAGGTACGCCAGCATCCTTCAGCCGCCCGTACTCTTCCTCGCTCAGCTTGGTGCGCTGCCAGCTGCTTTCGCCTTTGATCACCTGCAGCACGTGGTTGACGTTTTCTTCCCAGCCGCTACCGAACAACTGGCCGGTCCAGTTGAAGTACCCGCCGGGTTCTACGAACAGCTTGTCATCCTGAAGGTTGCCGCTGCCGGGGCCGTCAACAGCAATCCAGTGGGCGAATTCGCGGCCCTGGTCGTTGGCGGCCAGGGTCGAAACCAGCTCGCCGTTCCAGAAGTTGGGGTTTGCATCGTCGAAGCGATGCGAGCCGGTGCCACAGAAGTAGGCGGTGAACACACTCATGGGGAGGAGTCTCTTTGGTGAGAAATGAGTGCTGAAGATAGGTAGGCTGCTCGGTGAAACGCAGGCGGAAAGCTCGCCCTGCTGCAAAAACCGAGGGGCTGCTTTGCAGCCCCAAGCGCTTACTTGCGGGCCAACCCGTCAGCCCGGAACATCTGCCGGATGCCGCGAATGGCCTGGCGAATACGGTCCTGGTTCTCGATCAGGGCAAAGCGCACATGGTCGTCACCATATTCGCCAAAACCAATCCCCGGCGACACGCACACCTTGGCCTCGGCCAACAGCTTCTTGGAGAACTCCAGCGAGCCCATGTGTGCATATTGCTCAGGGATCTTCGCCCATACGTACATCGATGCCTTGGGGTTCTCGACCATCCAGCCCAGCTCGTGCAGCCCTTTCACCAGCAGGTTGCGGCGCTGGCGGTACTGCTCGGCAATGTCACGGACGCATTGCTGGTCACCTTCCAGCGCCGCAATGGCAGCGACCTGCAGCGGGGTGAAGGTGCCGTAGTCGTGGTAGCTCTTGATCCGGGCCAGGGCGTTGACCAGCTCGGGGTTGCCGACCATGAAGCCGATCCGCCAGCCCGCCATGTTGTAGCTTTTGGACAGGGTGAAGAACTCCACCGCAATGTCCTTGGCGCCAGGCACCTGCATGATCGACGGGGCTTTCCAGCCGTCGTAGACGATGTCGGCGTAGGCCAGGTCGTGCACCACCAGTACATCGTACTGCTTGGCCAGGGCCACCACGCGCTCGAAGAAGTCCAGCTCCACGCACTGGGCGGTCGGGTTGGACGGGAAGCCCAGGATCATCATCTTCGGCTTGGGGATGGACTCGCGGATGGCCCGCTCGAGTTCGTTGAAGAAATCCACACCCGGCACCAGCGGCACCGAACGCACCTGGGCACCGGCGATCACTGCGCCGTAGATGTGGATCGGGTAGCTGGGGTTGGGCACCAGCACCGTGTCGCCCTGGTCGAGGGTGGCCAGCATCAGGTGGGCCAAGCCTTCTTTCGAGCCGATAGTTACGATGGCTTCGCTTTCCGGGTCGATGTCGACCTCGTAGCGTTCCTTGTACCAGTTGGAAATGGCCCGGCGCAGGCGTGGGATGCCGCGAGAGGTGGAATAGCCGTGGGTGTCTTCACGCTGGGCAACCTGCACCAGCTTCTCGACGATGTGCGGCGGGGTGGCGCCGTCGGGGTTGCCCATGCTCAGGTCGATGATGTCCTCGCCACGGCGGCGGGCGGCCATCTTGAGCTCGGCAGTGATGTTGAAGACGTAAGGGGGGAGACGATCGATGCGCGCAAAGCGGCGCGGCGAACCTGGGTTGGCCATGGCTTCCTCTGAGTACGTAAGCGCCCGGAACCGTCCGAGCGACGTTGGCCGATGTGGCGGCCTGAAACAGAAGATAATGCCGAAACATGATTTCTGTAAAGGGCAAAAGCCTGTTTTGTTAGATCTTTTCAGATCTATTGTTTGAAAAATTGGATTTTATGTTTTCCTGTGCCGGCCCTTTCGCGGGTAAACCCGCTCCCACAGGGACCGCGCCACATGCAAAGCCGGCGCTGTACCTGTGGGAGCGGGTTTACCCGCGAAGAGGCCGGCACAGGCAGACAGGCATAAAAAAACCCCGGCACATGGCCGGGGTTTTCGTGAAACAGGCAGCAGTATCAGCGTGCGTAAGTCATCAGCACGTCCGCAGCGGTCTGGCTGTCCACACCCATCATCACGCTCAGGGCGGTAACGGTGAGGATGGAGAAGCCGAACACCTTGCGGGCCCACTTGCTGTCGTCCTCGGCCTTGTAGCCACCCCAGGCCATGTACAGCCAGTACAGGCCCATGGCAGCTGCCACGACCAGGTAGCCGAGGCCGGCGTAACCGCCGAGGGTGAGCATCAAGGTGGCGAGCACGAAGGCCAGCACGTACAGCACGATCTGCTTCTTCGCCGCCAGGATGCCACGTGCCACCGGCAGGACCGGAATGTTGGCAGCGCTGTAATCCTTGAAGCGGAAGATTGCGATGGCAAAGCTGTGCGGCATCTGCCACAGGCTGAACATCACCAGCAGGGTTACCGCAGCCAGGTCGAAGCTGTTGCTAACGGCGCAGTAGCCGATCACCGGAGGCATGGCACCCGAAAGGCTGCCGACCAAGGTGCCGTGCACCGATTTACGCTTCAGCCACAGGCTGTAGAAACCGACATAGACAATGAAGCCTACAGCTGCGCAGAACGCCGACAGTGGGTTGGCCTGGACATACAGCAGGCTGAAACCCGCCACCCCGAGCAGGGTGGCGTAGATCAGCGCGAGGGGCAGCGACATGCCGCCCTGCACCATGACGCGGTTCTTGGTGCGCTCCATCTTGTGGTCGATGTCACGGTCGATGCAGTTGTTGAACACGCATCCGGACGCAACCACCAGCGAAGTACCGATCACCACCGCCAGGAACAAGGCGAAATCCACATGGCCCTTCGAGGCAAGGAAGAAACCGCCTGCCACGGAAAGCACGTTACCGAAAATGATCCCCGGTTTGGTGATTTGGATAAAGTGCTTAACGGACATGCAGTCTTACCTCACTTGGCCATCATTTCGATGTGGATGTTGAACATGATCCACAGCGACAGGCCGACCAGCAGTGCAATTACCAGCACGGTGAACAGGAACGTCGACACGTTGTTGCGTTGCTCTTTCGAGCGGTCCATGTGCAGGAAGTACACCAGGTGTACCACTACCTGGATCACGGCCATGGCAACAATGATCAGAACGGTCAGGTTCTTCGGCAGGCTGGCAGTCATCGCCAGCGCGAACGGGATCGCGGTCAGGATGATCGACAGGACAAAGCCGATCATGTACGACTTGACGCTGCCGTGGCTACCTTCGTGATGAGTGTCGTGTGCGCTAGCCATTACAGAACCCCCAGCAGGTAAACGACGGTGAATACGCAGATCCAGACCACGTCCAGGAAGTGCCAGAACAGGCTCAGGCAGCTCATGCGGGTCTTGGCGGTCGGCGTGATGCCATGCTTGTTGATCTGGTACATCATGATTGCCATCCAGATCAGGCCGGCAGTCACGTGCAGACCGTGGGTACCTACCAGGGCGAAGAACGCCGACAGGAAGCCACTGCGCTGCGGGCCGAAGCCCTCGCTGATCAGGTGATGGAATTCATAGATTTCCATCGCGATGAAGCCTGCACCGAACAGGAAGGTCACAGCCAACCAGCCCAGTACGCCGGCTTTCTTGCCATCGAACATCTTCAGCATGGCGAAGCCGAAGGTGATCGAGGACAGCAGCAGGAACAGCGTTTCAACAGCTACGAAATCGAGCTGGAAGATGTCATGACCCGACGGGCCGCCGGCAAAACTGCCGGACAGCACCGCGTAGGTGGCGAAGAGCGACGCAAACAGGATGCAGTCGGTCATCAGGTACAGCCAGAAACCCAGTACGGTCATCTGGCCCGAGTCGTGGTGGTGGTCGTCATGCCCATGGTCGTGACCATGAGCAGCGCCGCCGTGCATTACTTGACTGGACATTGATTACACCCGCTCAAACGATTCGACACGTGCGCCGGCAGGCAGAGCACCTGCTTTGGCCAGCGCTTTCATACGCTCGCCTTCGATGCGCGCCACTTCTTCGGCCGGAACCATGTAGCCCTGGTCGTCACGTGCAGCGTGGCGAACGAAGACTGCGATGGTTGCCAACAGGCTCGCGCCCACCAGCCACCAGATGTGCCAGATGAAGGCGAAACCGAACACGGTCAGGAACAGACCCATGAACAGACCGGTGGAGGTGTTGCTCGGCATGTGGATCGCTTCGTACTTGGCCGGAACCTTGTACGCAACACCGGCTTCCTTGGCTTCGTGCCAGGCGTCCAGACCAACTTTCTCAGGCATGTGAGCGAAGTTGTAGAACGGCGGTGGCGACGAAGTGGACCACTCGATGGTACGGCCGCCCCATGGGTCGCCAGTGACGTCCATGTTGTCTTTGCGGTCGCGAACCGACACGTAGATCTGGATCAGCTGGCAAGCGATACCGAACAGGATCAGCACGGCGCCGACAACGGCTACGTACAGGTAGGGTTCCCACAGTGGGTTGTCGGAGTGGTTCAGACGACGGGTCATGCCCATGAAGCCCAGGGCGTACAGCGGCATGAACGCAACGTAGAAGCCCGACAGCCAGAACCAGAAGGCAGCTTTGCCCCACTTCTCGTTCAGGGTGAAGCCGAAGGCTTTCGGGAACCAGAAGGCGAAACCGGCGATGTAGCCGAATACCGCGCCACCGATGATCACGTTGTGGAAGTGCGCAATTACGAACAGGCTGTTGTGCAGAACGAAGTCAGCACCTGGAACGGCCAGCAGTACGCCGGTCATGCCACCAATGGAGAAGGTGACCATGAAGCCCAGGGTCCAGAGCATCGGTGCGGTGAAGCGCACACGGCCTTGGTACATGGTGAACAGCCAGTTGAACAGCTTCACACCGGTCGGGATGGAGATCAGCATCGTCGCCAGGCCGAAGAAGGTGTTGACGCTGGCGCCGGCACCCATGGTGAAGAAGTGGTGCAGCCATACCGCAAAGCCGAGGATGGCGATCGCGCCCGATGCGTAGATCATCGAGTGGTGGCCGAACAGGCGTTTGCCAGAGAACGTCGAAGTCACTTCCGAGAACACGCCGAAGGCCGGCAGGATCAGGATGTAGACCTCAGGGTGACCCCACGCCCAGAACAGGTTGACGTACATCATCGGGTTCCCACCAAGCTCGTTGGTGAAAATGTGGAAGTCCAGATAACGGTCAACAGTCAGCAGAGCGAGTGCGGCAGTCAGAATCGGGAACGAAGCAACGATCAGTACGTTGGCCCAGGTGCAGGTCCAGGTGAAGATCGGCATGTCCATCAGCTTCATGCCAGGTGCGCGCATCTTCATCACGGTGACGAGGAAGTTCA
>Ga0302347_1000714_pt1 | contig 47791 bp, 38 predicted proteins | sample PhyWR1_FD_202178 | JGI IMG/M metagenome (GOLD analysis project Ga0302347, IMG submission 202178) | Leaf surface microbial communities from wheat plants in UC Gill Tract Community Farm, Albany, California, United States - DLSL W.R1 (v2)... | ecosystem: Host-associated > Plants > Phyllosphere >... | reverse complement strand
GCAGTTCAGCCGGATATTCCCCTTTCAGCACTGGATCGTACAGCCAGTGGGTAAAGATCCCTTCGGCCAACTGATAGGCCGCCAGATCTTCCGCTGACTGGCTGAGCGGGGTATGGGTTTGCAACACGTTGACGAAGCCGATTTGGCCGGCAATGCCGCTGGTACGGAATGCGGCTACCGCTTTAGCGTGGGCTACAAAGACGTGGTGACAGGCCTGGATCGCACGTGCCGGGTTCTGTACGCCCGGTGGGTGGCCGCCGGTGATGTAACCGAAACCGATAAAGCACACGGTTTCATTGAAGGTAGACCACAGTTTGACGCGATCGCCGTAACGTTGGTAACACAGGCGGGCATACTCTTCAAAAGCCTCCGCAGTGCTACGTACTTCCCATCCGCCTTCATCTTGCAATGCCTGCGGCAGATCCCAGTGGTACAGGGTGATCATCGGTTCAATGTTGTGTTCCAACAGGGCATCAATCAGATCGCTGTAGAATTTGACTCCGGCCTCATTGATGGTGCCCCGGCCCTGTGGCAGTAGGCGCGGCCAGGAGATTGAGAACCGGTAGCTCTGCATCCCCATTTCGGCCATCAGCGCCACATCTTCACGGAAGCGGTGATAGTGATCGACGGCAACGTCGCCGTTAGTGCCTTGGTAAGTGGTACCCGGCAGGTGGGAGAAGGTATCCCAGATGGATGGGCCTTTGCCGTCGGCATCGTGTGCGCCTTCAACCTGATACGCCGCGCTAGCCGCGCCCCAGAGGAACTCTTTCGGGAAAGCAGACATAACTATTCTCTCTATACGTTAAATATTGAGTCTAGTTTAGGTCGAGTTGAAATGAGTTTGCAACCGGTTTCTGAAACCGGTTGCAGTTTTTGCGGGCGCGTTTAGCGCCGGTTGATTTGGTAGTAGGTTTCATTCCAGCGGATTTCGTTCTTGAACGCTGGCAGGGTGGTGTCGTTATCGATCAGCAGAAATTCGATGTTGTGCATCTCGGCATACAGGCGCAGGTAGTCGGCGTTCAGTGACTGCGAGAACACCGTGTGGTGTGCGCCACCTGCCAGGATCCAGGCTTCCGCCGCCGTAGCCAGGGAAGGCTGAGCACGCCAGATCGCCCGCGCCACCGGCAGTTTAGGTAACGGTTTAGGCTGCTCAATGGTATCAACCTGATTGACCAGCAGGCGGAAACGATCGCCCATATCGATCAGGCTGGCGTTTACCGCCGGGCCTGCCGGGGTAGAGAAGATCAGGCGGGCCGGATCGGCCTTGCCACCGATGCCCAGATATTGAATATCCAGCAGTGGTTTGTGCTCTTTGGCGATGGAAGGGCAGACTTCCAGCATGTGGGAACCCACCACCAGATCGTTACCCGGCTGGAAGTTGTAGGTGTAATCCTCCATAAACGAAGTGCCGCCGTTTAAGCCGCTGCCCATCACTTTCATAATGCGCAGCAGGGCCGCGGTTTTCCAGTCTCCCTCACCGGCAAAGCCGTAGCCTTGTTGCATCAGGCGCTGCACCGCTAAACCTGGCAACTGCTTCATGCCGTGCAGCGTTTCAAAATTGGTGGTGAAGGCGTGGAACTTGCCCTGTTCGAGGAAACGTTTCATACCCAGTTCGATAGCGGCTGCATCGATCAGGTTCTGCCGTTTGGCACCGTTAACTTTTGCTACGTCGCTCAGCTCATAGCTGGCTTCGTACTCTTCGACCAGGGTATCGATATCGCTCTTGCTCACTTCATCGATTACGCTGACCAAATCGCCGATGCCGTAAGCATCCACGGAGTAGCCAAACTGGATCTGCGCGGTCACTTTATCGCCATCGGTCACGGCGACCTGGCGCATGTTGTCACCAAAACGCGCCACTTTCAGCTGCTGGCTTTCCTGTTTGGCACAGGCAACACGCATCCATTGAGCGATACGTTCCTGGGCATTTTTGTCTTGCCAGTGGCCCGCGATCACGCTGTGCTGCTGGCGCATACGAGCACCGATAAACCCGAACTCACGGCCACCGTGGGCGGTCTGGTTCAGGTTCATAAAGTCCATATCCATACTGTCCCAGGGAACCTCGGCATTAAATTGCGTATGGAACTGGAGCAGCGGCTTATCGAGGATCGACAGGCCGGCAATCCACATTTTGGCCGGTGAGAAGGTGTGCAGCCAGGTGATGATGCCGACACAGTCCTGGTGATAGTTGGCATCACGACAGACGGTGGTGATTTCGTCCGGTGTGGTGACCAGCGGTTTCAGCACCATTTTCACAGGTAAACCCGCGTCGCGGTTCAGGCTGTTCACGACCTGCTCGGCATTTTCCATCACCTGTTGCAGGGTTTTGGGACCATAGAGATGCTGGCTACCGATCACGAACCACACTTCACGTTGCTTAAAGATGTTCATCAAAAACTCCTGATCTAGAGGTTTTATTGAGCCGAAGGGGTCTGCCCCGGCGTATTAATTTTTGGTGGTTGCGGCAAAGCGCGGCTCTGCGGCTTGGCACCACTGTTGATAGCGTTCATAAAGCTGTTGGTAGCGCGCGACGTTTGCGGGATCGGGCTGCAAAGTACGTTCAATACTGCAAGCCATATGCTGCTGAGCTTGCGGAACGTCGCTGAAGTACCCGGCGGCCACTGCGGCGAAAATGGCCGCACCCAGTGCACAGCATTGGTCGGAGGCGACGATCTGTAGCGGACGATCCATCACATCGGCACAAACCTGCATAATCACCGGAGATTTGCGGGCAATCCCGCCCAAAGCCAGCACGTTATCGACGGGAATATCCTGCTGTTCGAAGCACTCCATGATGGCACGTGCGCCAAAAGCCGTTGCGGCGATAAAGCCACCAAACAGCGTGGGTGCATCGGTACCGAGGTTGAGATCGGTGATCACTCCTTTCAGGCGCTGGTTGGCGTAGGGGGTGCGGCGGCCATTGAACCAGTCCAATACCACGGGTAGATGGTCAAGCGACGGGTTTTTGGCCCAGGCTGCGGTCAGGGCGGCCAGCATGTCATGCTCGATTTGTTGCAGCTGTGTCTGGAGTTGCGGTTGCGTCTTGGCGGCTTCACGCAGTGGCCAGCTCAGCAGGCGACTGAACCAGGCGTACATATCGCCAAAAGCGGATTGCCCAGCCTCCATCCCGATGGTTTGCGGCACGACGCTGCCGTCCACCTGGCCGCAGATGCCGCTGATGGCACGATCGCCCACGCGCTCACGATCGGCGATCAGAATGTCGCAGGTCGACGTGCCAATCACCTTCACCAGCGTATAAGGCTGCGCACCAGCTCCGACGGCCCCCATGTGACAGTCAAACGCACCACCGGACAGCACCACGCTTTCTGACAACCCAAGCCGTGTGGCCCACTCTTTGCTCAGAGTCCCTACTGGAAGATCGGCAGTGTAAGAACCAGTAAACAGCGGATAGGGCAGAACTTCCACCAGCAACGGATCCAAAGCCGCAAAGAAGGCTTTAGGTGGCAAACCATCCCAGTCCGGATGCCATAACGTTTTATGCCCAACGCTGCAACGGCCGCGCTTTAAACGATTCGGTGCGGTAGTGCCAGAAAGCAGCGCCGGTACCCAGTCGCACAGTTCTACCCAAGAGGCGGCAGCGTGGCGTACTTCTTCATCCTGGCGTGAAACGTGCAAGATCTTGGCCCAGAACCACTCAGAGGAGTAAACGCCGCCGATATAGCGCGAATAATCGGGAAAATCGCCACGGCGGCACAGTTGGTTAATCTCCTCCGCCTCCTCAATGGCGGTGTGGTCTTTCCACAGCACAAACATGGCGTTGGGATTGCTGGCAAACTCCGGCCGCAGCGCCAATACGTCGCCATGTTCATCAATCGGGGCGGGAGTGGATCCGGTGGAATCTACCCCAATCCCGACCACGGCCTGCCGCTGTTCCTGGCTCATGCGCTGCACCACGGCGACGACGGCCTGCTCCATGGCTTCGATATAGTCGAGTGGATGATGGCGGAACTGGTTCTGCGCGGCGTTACAAAAGTCACCACGCTGCCAGCGAGGGTAGTAGACCACCTCGGTATCCAGTTCACTACCATTTTGACAGTCGACAGCCAGTACCCGTACTGAATCACTGCCGAAGTCTAATCCCAGGGCAATAGCACCTGCCGTCATGATGCGGACTCCTTACTTGTTAGGTTGAGGTTAACGATAGGAGCGGGACGGGGAGGCAGGTGAGGAATCATTGGCTGGAAGTATGCACTTTTCTGCTTGCTACAGTGATTTTGTGATGGGGGTCAAAAGTTATCACTTGGTTAAATTTGCTAAATGTATGCACATATCTGCTGTTATCTCGGGATGTGATAGCGCTCTACATTTAACTAACAAATACCGGCTAAAACTGTTTGCGTCTTACCTGAGTCGACGGCAAGAAGCGAGATATAAGGCCATTGTCGTAACCGGATCTCATAATGATAACGTTTTCACGGTGGCGCGGTTTTTCTGCCGATGAAAGCAAAATAGCGGAGAGTACCATGCATAAATTCACTAAGGCGTTGGCAGTGATTGGTCTGACGGCGGTTATGTCACATTCAGCTATCGCAGAGACCATGAAACTGGGCTTTTTGGTTAAACAGCCAGAAGAGCCCTGGTTCCAGACCGAATGGAAATTTGCCGACAAGGCGGGTAAAGACCTGGGGTTTGAAGTGATCAAGATTGCCGTGCCGGACGGCGAGAAAACCCTCAATGCCATCGACAGCCTGGCAGCCAGCGGGGCCAAGGGGTTTGTCATCTGCACCCCAGACCCGAAACTCGGCTCGGCGATTGTCGCCAAGGCGCGCAGCTACGATCTGAAAGTGATCGCGGTTGACGACCAGTTTGTTAACGCCAAAGGCAAACCGATGGAGAGCGTGCCGCTAGTGATGATGGCGGCCACCAAGATAGGTGAACGCCAAGGCGCAGAGCTGTGGAAAGAGATGAACAAGCGTGGTTGGAAAGTGGCAGAGACGGGGGTAATGGCGATCACCTCCGATGAACTGGACACGGCACGCCGCCGTACCGGTGGCTCGATGGACGCATTGAAAACCGCTGGTTTCCCAGAGCAGCAGATCTACAAGGTACCGACCAAATCCAACGATATCCCTGGGGCGTTCGATGCCGCCAACTCGATGCTGGTGCAGCATCCGGAAGTGAAAAACTGGCTGATCGTCGGGATGAACGACAATACCGTGCTGGGCGGCGTACGTGCCACCGAAGGCCAGGGCTTTAAAGCGCCTAACGTAATCGGCATTGGTATCAATGGCGTTGACGCGGTAAGTGAGCTTTCCAAGAAACAGGCTACCGGCTTCTACGGTTCACTGCTGCCAAGCCCGGATATTCATGGCTACAAGAGCATTCAGATGCTGCATGACTGGGTAGAGAAAGGCGTGGAACCAGAGAAATTCACCGAAGTGACTGACGTGGTGCTGATCACCCGCGACAACTTCCAGGTGGAACTGCAGAAAAAAGGTCTGATGTAAGGGGCGAGCCGCCTGCATCAAGCGGGCGGCCATTTTTCGCATAGCATTGAGGAAAGCACTATGACTGCCGTCACGCCCTATCTGGCTTTCAAAGGCATCGGTAAAAGCTTCCCTGGCGTCAAAGCGCTGGATAATATCAGTTTCAGCTGTCAGGCCGGACAGATCCACGCGCTGATGGGGGAAAACGGCGCCGGGAAATCGACGCTGCTGAAAATTCTCAGCGGTAATTACGCCCCAAGCAAAGGGGAGATCCACCTCCAGGGGCAAGCGGTGCTGTTTGCCAATACCACCGACGCGTTAAACGCCGGGGTGGCGATTATCTACCAGGAACTGCACCTGGTGCCGGAAATGACCGTGGCAGAGAACATCTACCTTGGCCAGTTGCCGACCAAACATGGCCTGGTGGATCGCAAACTGCTGCGTTATGAGTCCCGCTTACAGCTGGAACACCTCGGGTTGGACATCGATCCGGATACCCCGCTGAAGTACCTGTCGATTGGCCAGTGGCAGATGGTGGAGATTGCCAAGGCCCTGGCGCGTAATGCCAAAGTGATTGCGTTTGATGAGCCGACCAGTTCGCTGTCGGCTCGTGAAATTGAACAACTATTCCGGGTGATCCGCGAGTTGAGGGCCGAAGGGCGAGTGATCCTGTATGTCTCGCACCGGATGGAGGAAATCTTTGCACTGAGTGATGCCATTACGGTGTTTAAGGATGGCCGCTATGTACGCACCTTCAACGATATGCAGCAGGTGAACAATGAAGTGCTGGTGCAGGCGATGGTGGGGCGGGATCTCGGTGATGTCTATGGCTATCAACCACGCGAGCTGGGAGAAGTGCGTTTGCAGCTTACCGATTTGCAGGCCGCCGGGGTGAAAACGCCTATCAGCCTTAACGTACGCGCTGGCGAAATTGTTGGCCTGTTTGGCTTGGTAGGCGCAGGGCGTAGCGAATTGATGAAAGGAATTTTTGGCGCTACGCGGGTAACTGCGGGCCAATTGATGCTGGATGGCAAGCGGCTCGATGTTCGTTCACCGATCGACGCTATCCGTGCGGGCGTGATGCTGTGCCCGGAAGATCGTAAGGCCGACGGCATCATTCCGGTGCACTCGGTGCGTGACAATATCAACATCAGCGCACGCCGCAAAAGCATCAAGGCGGGCTGCCTGATCGATAACGCCTGGGAAACCAGCAATGCCGATCACCATATCCGCGCGTTGAATATCAAAACCCCCACCGCAGAACAGCTGATCATGAACCTCTCCGGTGGCAACCAACAGAAGGCGATCCTGGGCCGCTGGCTGTCGGAAGAGATGAAGGTGATCCTGCTGGATGAGCCGACACGCGGCATTGACGTTGGCGCAAAACACGAAATCTACCACGTGATTTATCAGCTGGCGCAGCAGGGCATTGCGGTGCTGTTCGCCTCCAGCGATTTGCCCGAAGTGCTGGGGCTGGCAGATCGCATCATTGTGATGCGTGAAGGGGCGATCTCTGGCGAGTTGACCCATAGCGAGGCCACTGAGGAAAAAGCCCTCAGCCTGGCGATGTTACGTACCCCCGATATTGCAGCGGCGATGGCCTGATTGCGAAGGAGCAAGAGATGTCGAGCATGACAACCAATTCTGTGAAAAACCGCGGCGGCCTTGGGTTGGCGCGTATCTGGGACAGCTATGGCATGCTGGTGGTGTTCGCCGTGCTGTTTGTTGCCTGCGTCGTGTTTGTGCCGAATTTCGGCAGCTTTATCAATATGAAGGGCCTAGGGCTGGCGATCTCCATGTCCGGTATGGTGGCGTGCGGCATGCTGTTTTGCCTAGCCTCGGGCGATTTTGACCTGTCGGTGGCGTCGGTTATCGCCTGTGCGGGTGTCACCGCGGCGGTGGTCATCAACATGACCGAGAGCCTGTGGATCGGCGTGGCTGCCGGTTTGTTGTTGGGCGTGCTCTCTGGGCTGATCAATGGTTTTGTGATCGCCCGGCTGAAGATTAACGCGCTGATCACCACCCTGGCCACCATGCAGATCTTCCGCGGCCTGGCCTATATTATTTCTGATGGGAAAGCGGTGGGGATCGAAGACGAGCGTTTCTTCGCACTCGGCTATGCCAACTGGTGGGGGCTGCCTGCACCGATTTGGATCACCATTGGCTGTCTGATCCTGTTTGGTTTCCTGCTCAATAAAACCACCTTTGGCCGTAATACTTTGGCTATCGGGGGTAACGAGGAGGCGGCTCGGCTCGCCGGGGTGCCGGTCGTGCGTACCAAGATCATCATCTTTGTGCTTTCCGGGTTGGTATCTGCCGCTGCGGGCATCATTCTGGCTTCGCGTATGACCAGCGGCCAGCCGATGACCTCCATCGGCTATGAGCTGATCGTGATTTCCGCCTGCGTGCTGGGGGGCGTTTCGCTCAAAGGGGGCATTGGCAAAATTTCCTATGTTATTGCCGGGATCCTGATCCTGGGCACGGTGGAGAACGCCATGAACCTGCTGAATATCTCACCGTTCTCGCAGTATGTGGTGCGCGGCGTGATCCTGCTGGCCGCGGTGATTTTTGACCGTTACAAGCAACAAGCGAAGAGCAGGGCGTGAAGACCCATCACAGTTTTGCGATTGCTATGAGCAGCATTTTGCCGAATGGGTAAACTTGTTGTTGTATTGATATGAAACACGGAAGCTAAATTGTAGCACGGGCAGTCCCCTCTCCCTGTGGGAGAGGGTTAGGGTGAGGCAGGCAGACCACTCATCTTGCTAAGTTTTGGGATAAAGAAACGACACATTTGGAGGCCAGATGTATCATCGCATGGTTCAGGAACCCCAACCGAACCCGTTGTTGCCGGGTTACACCTTTAACGCCTACCTGGTTGCCGGGCTGACGCCGATTATGGCGGACGGGCCGCTGGATTTCTTTATCGATCGCCCTGGTGGCATGAAGGGGTACATCCTCAATCTGACCATTAAAGGCCAGGGTAAGGTGTTTGACGGTGAGGAGACGTTTTACTGTAACCCCGGCGATCTCCTGCTGTTTCCACCCAAGGCGGCGCATAACTATGGCCGATCACCGGATAGTGACTGCTGGTATCACCGTTGGGTTTATTTCCGCCCGCGGGCCTATTGGGCCGATTGGCTGGAATGGCACAGCAAGGCGCATCAGGTAGGGCGTCTGACCTTACCCAACAATCAACTGCTGACCGAGTTTGACCGGCTGTTTGCCAATATTGAGCAGACCCAACGCTCCGGCCGCCGTTTTGCCGAAGAAATTGGCATGAACCTGCTTGAACGACTGTTGCTGCGCGCGATGGAGGAAGATCCCCTCAGCCCACAGAAGATTATGGACCCGCGGGTGATTGAGGCCTGCCAGTTTATTACCGGCAATCTGGCAGGGGAGCTGCGTATCGATGAAGTGGCCCGCCACGTTTGCCTTTCACCTTCGCGGCTGGCGCATCTGTTTCGTGACCAGGTCGGGATAAATATCCTGCGCTGGCGTGAAGATCAGCGAGTGATCCGCGCCAAACTGCTGCTGCAAACCACCCAGGAATCGATTGCCACCATTGGCCGGGTAGTTGGCTATGACGATCAGCTCTATTTTTCCCGGGTGTTTCGCAAGCGGGTTGGCGTCAGCCCCAGCGATTTTCGCCGCCGTAGCCTGGAGATCAACTACCCGGTGAACCCTTCCCGGGATCGGCCACTGATTGCCGTATCCCGTTAATCGGCCTGCGGATACGACTGTTGTTGGGGGCGCCTCGTGCTGCGCCCGATTTACCGCATGCCATGCCCGCTTAACCATATTGCCAGTTTGTTATCAATCTGCATTTAGCTCTTGTTCCAGCTCGCAGCATGGTGTCAAATCGAATCAATCGCTACTTCATCTTTTTCTAGTGGCAACACTCAGGAGCGGGTTTCACCCCCCAACTTACACGGACGTAGCAATTCAACCTCCTGAAATTGATGCGTATATCGCCCTGTATGAGGAAACAAGATGTCTGAAACAATCCGCGTTGGCCTGGTGGGCTATGGTTACGCCAGCAAGACCTTTCATGCTCCGCTGATCGCGGGAACCCCTGGCATGGAGTTGGCCGTCGTTTCCAGCAGTGACGCCGGTAAAGTCCACGCCGACTGGTCGATGATGACGGTGGTCAGCGACCCGCAGGCGCTGTTTAACGATCCCTCGATTGACCTGATTGTCATTCCAACACCGAACGATACCCACTTCCCATTGGCACAACAGGCGATGGCAGCGGGCAAGCATGTGGTGGTGGATAAACCGTTTACCGTGACACTGTCACAGGCGCTGCAGCTACAACAGCAGGCAGAGCAGAGTGGACAACTGCTTTCGGTGTTTCACAACCGCCGCTGGGACAGCGATTTCCTGACCTTAAAAGCCTTGCTAAAAGACGGCGCTTTAGGAGAAGTGGTCTATTTTGAATCCCATTTCGATCGTTTCCGCCCGGAAGTCCGCCAGCGCTGGCGTGAGCAAGGTGGGGCTGGCAGCGGTATTTGGTACGATCTAGGGCCGCATTTGATCGACCAGGCGTTGCAGCTGTTTGGCAAGCCACAAACGCTGTTTGTCGATCTCAGCGAGCTACGCCCGGGTTCACAATCGGTAGATTACTTCCATGCGGTGCTCAATTACGGCCATCGGCGTGTGGTGCTGCATGGCACGGTATTGGCTGCGGCAGAAACCGCCCGTTACATTGTGCACGGTACACAGGGCAGCTTTATCAAATATGGTCTGGATCCGCAGGAAGACCGCCTGAAAGCCGGTGAGCGTTTGCCGCAGGCCGACTGGGGTTACGATATGCGCGACGGAGTGGTGACGTTGTCACGTGATAGTGTGCTGGTGGAACAGCCGCTGTTGACCATTCCAGGCAATTACCCGGCCTATTACGCCGCCATTCGCGACGCTATTTCCGGTGCCGGTACCAACCCGGTTCCGGCCAGCGAGGCGATACAGGTTATGGAAATGATCGAGCTGGGCATTGAGTCGGTCAAACAGCAAAAAGCGCTACCGGTCAGCTAATATCAATAATAACAGTAAGGTTCAGAGCGCTTCTGAACCTTTTTTACGCATTAATAGCAAGGAATTTTGCAGGATGTCCTGGTTACAACGTCTACGTATCGACAAGTTTTTACTGGTACTGCTGATGGTGGTGCTGTTGGCCTCATTGCTGCCCTGTGAAGGTATTTGGCAGACCTTCTTCGAACATTTAACTACCGCCGCGATAGCCCTGTTGTTCTTCATGCATGGAGCGAAACTCTCCCGTGAGGCGATCGTTGCCGGTATGAGCCACTGGAAGCTGCACCTGGTGGTGTTTCTCAGTACCTTTGCGCTCTTCCCGCTTTTAGGATTGTCGATGAACCTGCTGGTGCCGGGCTTGATGACGCCCACCGTTTATCTGGGGTTCCTCTATCTTTGTGCTCTGCCTGCCACGGTGCAATCGGCAATTGCTTTCACCTCCGCAGCTGGAGGGAACGTGGCGGCGGCGATCTGCAGCGCTTCGGCATCCAGCATTCTTGGGGTATTCCTGTCTCCGCTGCTGGTGGGGGCATTGATGCATACGCAAGGAGGTAATACTGATGTGTTGCATGCCATCGGCTCGATTATTTTGCAACTGATGGTGCCGTTTGTTATTGGCCATCTGGCACGTCCACTGATTGGCAAATGGATCGATCGCCATCGCAAACTGATTAACCTCACTGACCGTTCCTCGATCCTGCTGGTGGTCTATACCGCGTTCAGCGCGGCGGTGGTTGAGGGGATTTGGCACACCATTGACGGCTGGTCGCTGCTGACGATCCTGGTGATGTCGCTGGTGCTGTTGGCGGTGGTACTGATTATCAACACCTATGCTGCACGTTGGCTGGGCTTTGATACCGCCGATGAGATCACTATCGTGTTTTGTGGTTCGAAAAAGAGCCTGGCCAACGGCATTCCGATGGCCAACGTGCTATTTCCGGCCGCTGCCGTTGGGGCTATGGTATTACCCTTGATGATTTTCCATCAGGTACAGTTGATGGTATGTGCAGTACTGGCACAGCGCTATGCGCGTAAAACAGCGCAGCAACGCGAAGTTGCCGAAACTAAATAAAAAAAAACAAGGACGTAGCATGAGCAAGGTAGTCGAGATTTTGCAATATCGTTTACAAGCAGGCAGTGGCGAGCGTTTTCACCACCTAATGCAGCATGATAGCGTGCCGCTCCATAAGGCCTCAGGGATCACGGTGCTGGAGTACGGTGTCTCGCTTCACGATCCCGATGCCTATTACCTGATGCGGCGGTTTGACGGTTTGGCGGCAATGGAACAGGTGCTGGGGGATTTCTATCGCAGTCCAGGCTGGCTGGAAGGTCCGCGTAAGGAAATTATTGCGCTGATTGAAGAAAGCCACCGGGTGGTGTTGCCGTATCAGCTTATCCATGCTTAATCGCGGTAAAAAAGAAGGGGGGAAGTAACTGAGCGCAAAACGGCGTTAACTAGCTAATCTATATGGCTACTTATTTTAATATTGAATTATTAATTTTCATTAAACGCTCTTAAATCTTCTCTGTTTACAGACCATTATACAGTGAAGAGGCGTTGTTGAATAAATCAGATTTGGACAAAAGAATTTCTTGATTGTGCATATACCTCAGGCAACGCGCACACTTTTGGCATACCCGCGAGCGTCATCTTGTTCAATGCGCGGATCATCGCCATAGCCTCACCGACCGCCGGTTGTAAGCCGTGTTCCATTTTCAGTTGGCGTTATTCCCCGTCAGCCGCTGCCTCGCTTTTCCTTACCGTGCTTTTTCACCTTCCACTCGCCTTCACCGAAAACATTTAAGCCGGTAGAATCGATAACCAGATGGGCAATCTCGCCGTGCTTGGAGATTTTAAACGGGATGCAGACGGACTTGGCCCGTCTGCCGACGCAGGAATAATCCGGGCAACGAAGCGGGAGCTTCATTAACGCAAAAATGGAATCAATGAAGCCTTGAGCGGCACGTAGCGTTAGGCGAAAGACACGCTTGAGCATCAGTACGGTGGAAATAGCTAACGCAGAATAACGTTGAGGACGCCCTCATGAAGACGTTTTTGGTTCGTCGTACCAGGCCTGGATGGTCGACTCGTCAGGCCAGAATGTCAGCGATCCACGATTGACGAGAGCCTTGTTGTAGGTCGTCCAGTTAGTGATCTTGAACTTTTGCTTTGCCACGGGATACAGCGACAGGATCAGGAGTGTAGTGATCTGATCCTGATTTCAGTCAGAAGTTCGATTTATTAAACAAAGCCCAATGAAAAGGAAAAGTGGTACTTATTGTTTATCTGGCCACTGAATGTCATCCTTCCCCTCCTGTTAATCTGCTGCAGAATTTTACGCCGTGTGTTTTCATCATCGAAACAGGTCTGCGCGTGAATGATTTTATCTGCTTGGCCGATCTCCGCTATAGCCTGAACAAGGCCGGTTGGTCTCTCCATATCTGCATAGCTTTCATTACAGACATAACATGCGGGCACTCCAGTTTGGGCGAGGTAACCAACTCAAGATATCGTCCTGCTGTGGTGTGACTTGCTTCAAGAAATTCAGGTAGTATGAAGAAATAGTTTAGGAGTTTAAATTTTAATGTGTTTTTGTAAGATGGTTATTTTACTTTCTTGAAACAAAAACATTAAAATATCGAATATTGCAATATAAAATTCTTATAGTTATTTATTTTTTGGTGTAAAAAACCAGTGTTGACGGTTTAGTTTAATTGAGTATCAAGAATAATCTGAGAGGGGTAATATTCTCGTCGCCAAAGAGAAGTACCTGCGTAATGTTCAGAAGATAAACGCAAGAATTGGCAAGATAACTTCAATGCATAAACAAGGATGAGTCCGTGGTTATGTTTTTAATTGTTATTTTATGACTCGTATTAATAGATAAAGAATTGCCACTAATTATGTGCTGATTCGAGCCGGTTAGGCCGAGTTAACGTATTGTTAGCTGTAATGAAACATGATTTTTAATCAAACTATTCTTAATAGGAAATAAAGAATGAAACTTAATAAATTCGCAGTAGCTATCACATTGGCCGCCGGTTTGACTTCAGTTGCTCACGCAGCAGACCAGGGTCACGGAACAGTGACTTTCACCGGTTCTATCATCGAAGCTCCATGTTCAATTAATCCTGAGTCTGTAGATCAGACTGTGGCGCTGGGTTCTGTGGCTACTGTTGCTTTGGCTGATAGTGGTACTTCGACACCACGCCCATTCCAGATCAAGCTGGAAAACTGTTCTTTCTCAACGGCATCGGGTGTTAGCACAACCTTTACTGGCGCTGAAGGTGCTGACGGCCTGCTAGGGATGACAGGTACTGCTAAAGGTGCAAGCATTGCTATTACTGATGGTACTGGCGCAGTAATTAAGATGGGTATGCCTAGTACTGCTCAGCAACTGCAAGAAGGCAGCAATACCCTGAGCTTCTCTGCTTACTTGAAGGGTGACGGTAACTCTGTAACGGTTGTACCAGGTGAATTCCAGAGTATTGCTGATTTCTCATTATCTTATCAGTAAGGTTACTTAGCGTTTATGAGTCATACTTATGTATAAGGACATAAACGTCAAATTGATACTCTTTCACTAAAATGATTGCATAGCGTATTTTGTAATTGCTAACGCACTAGCTTTCAGCATGTATACAGCTGAAAAATAGGCTGGTATGTAATTCATTGATATAAAAGCCAAGCTTAAAATGAGTGGGTTCTGCTCACTCATTTTAAACTCTATTGATGTATTAGAAGGTGTCGTTTAGTTAACGGATTAGGTTGTCGATTATCTATTACAACTGAATTTCATTCATGGTATTTTTATTGGCGATTGAATGAATTGAAAACATTACTATCGCTATTACATATCGGTTTGTAACTTATTGATTTCATTGGATGTGTAGTCAAAGAATGGCTGCTTGTTTTTAATATTATATTAACTAACCCACCATGTGATATTTATCATTAGCTATGGTCTCGGTTTGTTTTCTGATAGGTCTATGTATTTTATTGTCTGGGTAGGGACACGTAATGGCAGGGAATAAGATTTCAAATAAGTACCCTCTGCGGTTATGGACAATTATGGCGACATTATGGGTGCCGTTATTTTCATTCATAGCACCGACTAAAGCTAACGAGATCGAATTCAATACCGATATTCTTGATGTTAAAGATAAGAAAAACATCGATCTTAGCAAGTTCTCGCAAGCCGGATATATTATGCCGGGAAGTTACACTCTGTCACTGCATATCAATAACGATGATCTGCCTGAACAGGCTATTGACTGGTTGGTATTTGAAGGTGAAGCACAAGACAGTAGGGCATGTCTGACACCTGAAATAGTCGATGAAATAGGTTTTAAATCAGATATCAAATCTCAATTAACCTGGTGGAATCAGGGGCAGTGCCTAGATATCAGCAGTGTTTCTGGCGTAGAAGAACGGGCTGACTTGGGTATTTCCACGTTGTATCTGAACATTCCCCAAGCTTATCTTGAGTACAGAGCACCAGACTGGGAGCAACCATCTCGCTGGGATCATGGCATTCATGGCCTGTTATTGGATTATTACGCCAGTTCCCAAATACGCCATGAAGATAAAAATGGCACATATAACAGTATCAATGGCAATGGAACCATTGGGGCTAACGTGGAAGCATGGCGCTTACGGGCCGATTGGCAAGCACGTTACGAAAATGCTGACATGGAAAAAAATTGGGACTGGAGTCGTATTTACGCTTATCGTGCCGTAACTTCGTTACAGGCCAAGTTAACTTTGGGTGAAAGCGCATTATTCTCCGATATTTTCGAAAGCTTCCGCTATATGGGAGGAGGGCTTCAATCAGATGACAACATGCTGCCACCGAACCTACGTGGCTATGCACCGGAAATCAGTGGCATAGCGCAGACCAATGCAAACGTGATCATTAGCCAGCAAGGACGTGTTATTAAAGAGACCCAAGTTGCTGCCGGGCCGTTTCGTATTCAAGATATTAATGAAATGGTGAGCGGAGAGCTGAACGTCCGGGTTGAAGAACAAGATGGGACTTTTCAGAACTTCACGGTGAATTCAGCTACCGTGCCCTACCTGACTCGTCCGGGGGCGATACGATACAAATTGGCTGCCGGGCGCGCTAGTTCGACACAGAATAAGGTAGATGGTCCCATTTTTGCAACCAGTGAATTGTCATGGGGTATAAGTAATGGTTGGTCGCTCTATGGTGGTGGGATTGGCAGTGGAGATTATAACTCACTAGCTTTGGGTGTTGGGCGTGACTTGATGGCATTTGGTGCCGTGTCCTTTGATGCTACACAATCTTGGGCACATCTTCCCCATGAAACCAACACTCAGAGTGGAGCCTCTTATCGCTTGAGTTATTCGAAGCGTTTTGAAGAAATTGGCAGTGAAATGTCCTTCGCGGGTTACCGTTTCTCTGAAACGGGTTTTATGAATATGGATGAATTCCTGGAAGCGCATAAATATGAAACGGAGTATGGCGACAGTAAAGAAATGTACTCAGTGCGGTTCAACCAACAGCTTAGCGACTGGCGTATTAGTGCCTATTTAGATTATACGCATCAGACATATTGGGAACGTCCGGACAGCGATCGGATTACTTTTTCGCTGTCGCGGCCGTTTGATTGGGGGAGTTTGCGCAACATCAACCTGTCAGCTACAGCATACCGTAATAAGTATGAAGGCACCAATGACGATGGGGTGTATTTCTCGCTGTCAATTCCTTGGGGAGGTGATGGAACGTTAAGCTACAATAACACTTATAATCGCAATGATAGTACGCATCAGGCGAGTTATTACGGACGTCTTAACGAGCGAGATAACTACCAGGTAAGCGCGGGTACCTCGTATAACGGAATTTTGGCGAATGGCTACTATAGTCATCAAGCAGATACTGCTCAGATAAATGCAAATGCTAGTTATCAAGAAAAGGGGCATTCATCGTTAGGTCTTACTGTTCAAGGAGGCGTCACTGCAACGACAGAAGGTGCCGCTTTTCACCGCAGTGGTATTATGGGAGGAACGAGAATGATGCTGGATACAGGTGGTGTTAGCAACATTCCAGTGAAGGCTAATGGCGCTAACACGACAAGTAACTATTTCGGTAAGGCGGTTGTGTCAGACGTGACCAGTTATTATCGCAATCGTATTGATATAGATATTAACGCCTTACCAGAAAATGCGGAAGCCATTAGTTCTGTTGTTCAAGGCACGTTGACCGAAGGGGCTATTGGGTACCGTAAATTTGATGTTGTTTCCGGTATAAAGGCGATGGCAGTTCTGCGTTTAGCGAATGGAGAGTTCCCCCCATTTGGTGCGACAGTGCAAAATGACAAACGCCAGGAGGTAGGGATTGTTAACGATGGTGGAAGCGTTTACCTCAGTGGCATCCAGTCAGGCGATAAGATGCAAGTTTTATGGGATGGAAAGGCACAGTGTGAGTTAAGGTTACCACAGACCATGCCGATAAATAGCTCACAGGGTTTATTGTTACCGTGCCATCACATTACGGGTAATTCGGCAATACGTTATCAATAGAATCACAGCCTTATCCTAGGCTAAGACAATCAAACACTAAATACTAGCACTAACTTTTAAGAGGTTACATATGAAATATCATTGGGCATTTTTACTTCGTACTAGCACATTAATGTACGCGTTATCCTTAACTCAAAGCTATGCGGCTGTTTCACTTGACCGTACTCGCGTCATATTTGATGGAGATAAAAAGTCCATTAGCCTGTCAATCAACAACGAAAATAAAAAACTACCCTATTTGGCTCAGGGATGGTTAGAAGATGCCCAAGGTAATAAAATCCAAAGCCCCATGACAGTATTACCACCGGTACAACGTATTGAGCCTGGTGCAAAAAGTCAGATAAAAATTCAGTCACTCCCAGCTACAGCACAGTTGGCACAGGACCGTGAAACAGTATATTACTTTAGTCTGCGTGAGATCCCGCCACGCAGTAATAAACCCAACACATTGCAGTTAGCATTACAGACTCGTATCAAGCTGTTTTATCGTCCACAGGCCATTGCTCCAAAGAGAAATGCTGCGCCTTGGCAGGAACAAATTACCTTGAGCCGTTCAGGTGATGTCTATAAGGTTAACAACCCTACGCCTTATTATGTAACTCTGGTTGAAGGGCGTAATGCAGTTGGGGGACAAGCTATAAATGGATTTGAAACCTTGATGATTGCACCAAAGAGTGAAGGAGTATTGAAAACAAGTGCAAGTGCACTAGGAAATCAGCCTGTACTCACTTATATCAACGACTATGGTGGCCGGCCTCAGTTGAAATTTACTTGTAACGGGAGTAAATGTACCGCTTCGCCGGTGAAAGCTAAAGCATGATGGAATAAATGTAGTGCTTGGTGGAGGGAACTAATAAGAAACCCTCTCAAGTTGATTGGAATTGCTCTGAACAACATGGTTTTTTACCACGAACCAGGGTCGTTATCAATCAGCGACAGTGAATGCTTTGAATTCAAGATAACTCAGCATAGGGCCAGAGTGTATAAATTAGATGACGCTTGTTTTTCTCATCACCAAAGTATAGAAATTTTTACGTGGAACTCGAGCTGTCTATAAATGAACTTTTTCAGGTAAGCTAATGAAAATTAATAAAAAATCACTCTGTGCCGTACTGCTGATATATTTTCTCAATTTCCAGATAGTAACAGCTGGTCAACCGGATATCTATACCTTCACCATGAAGGCGATTGTTGTTGAGTCAGCCTCTTGTTCGCTGAATAACGGTGATGATGTTGCGGTGTTCTTTGGTAATGAGGTTGATCTTGCTAAGATAGACGGTGTGAATTATAAAACTCCCATCGCCTATAATCTACACTGTAAAAGATTGGGGAAGAACGCAATCACCATGGAGATAAATGGCCTTATCGCTGATTTTGGCACCGGTTTGTTAAACGTACAGCCTGGATTGGGGATCCAAATCCTTGATGGTGAAAATATCCATCATATCAATAAACCATTCAATATTGATGGTAATAATTTGCCAAAATTGATGGCTGTACCCGTTAAAAATTCAGGCGCAATATTGACTGCGGGTGCCTTTGAAACTATTGCGACCATCAAGGTGACATACGAATGAGACTAAAATTGTGGTCAATTATATTGACGACTGCGTTGTTATCCCTGAATGTATCTGCAACCAAGGCTGCCCCTAATCAGTTGTCAGTTAACGCAAAATTTAGCGGCACTTTGATTGAAAATCTGAGTTCGTGTACTATTTACCCTGGTGATGAAAACATTACTTTGCCTTTTCCATCAATTAGCACCAAAGATCTGCGTATAACACCAGAAACAAGAAGGTTTCCATTTACAATACGGCTTGAAAACTGCGAGTCTGCCCAAGGTGTAGCAAGAAACGTAAAGGTTTACCTCGCAGGTAACGCGAATAACTCAGGTATGTTGCTCTTCGATCAAGGCAGCGAGGCACAAGGGGTGACTATTGGGATTGAAAATTCCGAGGGCACATTTTTGCCGGTTAACTCACCATCTCCAAGTCTGATACTGCCACTTAATGTTTCAGTAATCACCATTAATTTGCAGGCATTCCTTAAGGTTGATAATATCACACTGCTTACCGCAGGTGATTACCGTGCATCTCTTAATTATATACTTGAATATGAATGACGTTCCCTGTGTTGATTATTTTCCCAGGATTAAGTAAGGTTATCATATAATAGATGGCTTTACGGATTTTTTAGTCGTGTTTTATTTCATTGTGCCTGAAGTAAAACAACGTTATTTATTAGGATTTTATATGATAAAGTTATTTATTATCGTGATGATTACCGTTTTTTCGCCTTATAGTCTTGCATATTATTATAACTCGGTATCAGGGCTTAAAACCGGGTTAAGCGTTGAGAATAATACAATCACAGCAAGTAATGGCACTGACGTATGGTTATGTTCTACTCGAGCCAACAACCGCGATCTGGTCTATCATGTTTACGGTGTAACAGTTAGAGATATCAAGGTATCTGCGAAATTTATCGGGTATTCAGAGTCAGCAGTAGGTGTTCCTACTGTTCAGCAGTGCCGGGATGCCACAGATGAGAGGGATAGTAACATTAAGGTTGCTAATTACCGTTTAACTGCAACAAAGAGTGTATCAGTGAACGAAGGCGATTATAACGTCTGTTGGTCCGGATGGGATGGAACAGGGAATGACGCGAAATGTTACAATGGTCTCCCGATTGTACCCGTTGATGATTGCAAGAGCGAGATAACTAACTATGCCAATGATTTGGGCACAATAGTTGTCAATGAGTCGGTTGAAAGAACCGTTAAGGTCGCTGATATTACCATGCGATGTAAGACAGTAAATTCAATTACTGTTGAAGTAGAACAAAATGCCACATCGAGTAATGTGCTACAGCAAGAAATAATCGATGGGACAGGAAAACGGCTGGAGGGCCTGGTTGTCTTTACTTCAGGATTGAGTAAATCCATATTTATGCGTTCTTCTGGGACACCAACGAAGACACAAAATATTGAAGATACCGTAGTGGTTATATTTAATTATCAATGATAACTAGCTTTGATCAAGATCAGTCCTGCATCTGAATCTAGCAAGGGTGCCTGTTGTTTAATTAAAGATCGGTTTTATGAAAATGGAAAGGATAATAAATTGGCTAATATTTCTAATGGTTATAATCATAATACTTGCGCTGAGGTTATTCTGGTGGCAACTATTAACATTAATTGTCCACGCTGCAAGTCTGTTCATGTCTATCGTCATGGCCTGAACTCAAAGGTATATGCCAGATTTCGCTGCAGTGACTGTCAACAGGTTTTCCAGCTTACTTACACTTATGAAATCAGTAAACTTGGCAGTAATGGACGGGCCACCGAAAATGGCCTTCAATGGTGTCAGGGGGCGCGATACCGCCATAATTCTAAAGATAGGCATTAACACTGTTATCTGAATTTTCAAGAAAATCTCTCGCCACAGCGAATGACCTGGATTTCAGTTCCAGAGGGTTGGTAAAACGATTTTTTTCGTGCCTAATTGAGCCTCATGAAAAAATTATATATTTATAGAGCTCACTCATTTTACGCATCATAATAAATCGAATTAAAGCAATCCTTAGTGTTTTATGCTGCCTGTCATGGATTAAAAGAGTGTATACACACTCTTTTAATCTACGGTGGCATGATGTGTTGTTTTGCGAATGATTTATAAATCCGCAAATTAAAAATTGAAATGTTAACTATAATTAATTAAATGCTTAAGGTAGATAGAATATGCAGAATTGAATGTATATGATTTAATATTTTCCAGAAAGGAAAAACAGATGAGTGATGGTTCTAAAAAATATATATTCATTATTGATGATATTTTAGAGTATAATCCACAGCGAAATGAGCTAAAGGTACTAATGTCAGACCTTGATATTATAACTCTTAATGTTCCAGTTAGTCGATGCTTGGAATTGCTACTGTTGAATCATGATAAAATTATTAGTCAGTCTGATTTTTTTTACGATGTGTGGGAGAAAAATGGAACTTATATAACGCTTGGTACATTCTATCAAAATATTTCTCTATTAAGAAAGGCTTTAAATCATGCAGGGCTAGATGATATTGTTGTCACTGTCCCTAGAAAAGGGCTTTCAATTGCAAAAAAAACAAAGGTAGAAAAGAAAATTTCTCCGGAGTACATACAGAACACATCGGTTAATGTAGTAAGTAAGAACGATGGGTTCATAAGAAGGTTTAAAACAATCATAATTTATTTTATATTGTTCATGATAGGAATTACACCTTTATCTATCATGAATTATTTTGATGAACACTATGTTCCTATTTATAATTTCCTATTGGAGCGTAACTCTTGCAATATTCACTCCCTTGGAGTAACGGATGATAGTAAGATTTTACGTGCCTTTGATGATTTGAAATTAAATTGCTCAAAATTGAATTATGTTTATATAAGTGCACATCCTTACTTGAATGAAGTATCTATTATACAGTGTGATCGACCTTTTAATTCAACGAGTAAAATAGACTGTTTAACTATAACTAAAGTTGGTGGGATAGATGAATAATAATGCGCTTTCATATAAATTGTTTTTTTTAGCTTTTGTTTTTATCATATCATTGTGTATTTCACTTTACTATTCATCCTTGAATGCCATATCAAATAAAATAACGTGCTGGGGAAAAGTAGAGACGATTACTTCCCAATTTCGTTTTAATGCTTTATTTACTTACGTTTTTAAAGGTAAAGGTGTGGGTGTTGTGGTATATGATGGCGTGCTCACTAGCAACGATGATAAAAAAAGCAGAAAGGTTGGCATGAAGATTTTGTTTTCTTATAAAGAGGCAGGTAATAATATTTTTATCTTTAATTCAAACGTGGTGTCTATACTACCAGGTGCGGAAGAAGGTTTTACTACAAAGAACTTTATACCAGAATTTTATAGAAACAAAAATGTGACTTATAATGTCGGTATTTATAAAGTAAATGAAGGTGGTTATTTGTTTGTTGATGCCCAACTCCCTTTTTTGTTATGTCAAACAAAAAACAATGGTGATAGCTCCAATTAGTGAGTGATGTTTTTTATAAAGACAACAATGGTCTTTCGTGGTTCTCGGTTGAACGAAAAGTACAAATCGTTTTATGAACCAGTCGTTTCATTCGATATAAAATATTAGATAACTCAGTCAACTATGCTGAATTAATATTGTCAGGTACAGATAATTATCCGTCAGGACTTCTCTGCCATATTTTTCCGTATTTGCGTAGGGACATATTAAATTTAATAATACGCACATTCGTTTGATTGAGGCCCATAGGCCGTGACCGAGGCGATTGCCTTCACAGCAGTGAGCCTGATAACCAGGCTCAACCCTCTTGTGGCTGAGCCTGCATTACCTTAGCCGAGCACTTTCGTGCGTAGCGTCTGCTTTTCCTGCTCGCTGAGGAAGGCCATCTTCAGGCCGTTTTCTTGCGCGGTACGGATTTCTTGCGGTGTTAACCCGGCCTGTGGCGCCGCTACGCGGTATTCGTGATCAATTTCAATACCTTGCACGGCCGGATCGTCGGTATTGATTGACGCTACCACGCCGTGGCGCAGGAAGGTGGCCAGCGGATGTTGTGCCAACGAAGCGACGGTGCTGGTTTGAATATTCGAAGTCAGGCACGACTCAATACCGATGCCATGCTGCGCCAGGTAATCCATCAGTGCCGGATCCTCCACCGCTTTAACTCCGTGTCCAATGCGCTCTGCCCCCAACTCGCGGATTGCCTGCCAGATACTTTCCGGGCCAGCGGCTTCACCGGCATGAACGGTAATATGCAGACCCGCATCACGGGCACGGTTGAAATGGCTGAGGAACAGACCGCCTGGGAAGCCCAGCTCATCACCGGCCAGATCCAGCGCGGTTATGCCGTCACGGTGGGCCAGTAGGGCGTCCAGCTCTTGCAGGCAGGCCGCTTCGCCGAAGGTACGGCTCATGATGCCAATCAGGCGTACATCAATATCGCGATCGCGGCAACCGGCACCAATACCGTCAATCACCGCTTCCACCACGCCAGCAACCGATAGCTGGTGCTTCATCGCCATGTAGTATGGGGAGAAACGCAGTTCGGCGTAGTGCAATCCAGCATTTGCTGCATCTTCCACGTTTTCATAGGCCACGCGACGGCAGGCGTCCAGATCGCCCAGTACGGCCACACCCCAGTCCAGCTTTTGCAAAAAGCTCATCAGGTCGGGTTCGGTATGGGTGATTTGCACATGGGGAAGCAGGGCAGCCAGCTCGTTGGCGGGCAGGGCTAGATTGAACTGGCGGCCGAGTTCAAGAATGGTTTGCGCGCGGATGTTACCGTCCAGATGACGGTGAATATCGGTAAGGGGCAAGCGGGAGTCAATCATGGTGGCACTCATTATTTTTGTGTAGGTAAAGTGCAGAACAGTATAAAAACAAACGAATGAAAATAGCTATTAAGTTGCATAAAAAAGTGATTTTCATCACGTTAAATCGCTAATTCGCCGTTCAGGATATGGGGAAGATGTATAAGGCGGGTAAGCAGAGGCATGCTCTCGGGGCATTAGTCGATGAAATCAGGTCAATCGCATTGGTTTTGGTTCTGGTTTTAACGGGTAGCATGACAATGCTGAGGGGAGTTGACGCTCAATGAAAAACCAGGGGCACTACGCCCCTGGCGATATAACCTATTTTGCGTCCAGGACAAATTGCAACGCGGCGATCAGCCTATCCATCCCAGCCTCAACCTTGCTGCGTGGGCAGCCGACGTTCAGGCGCAGGAAACCACGGCCCTCTTCGCCGTAGGTAAAACCTGGCATGATGGCGACTTTCTCGCGCTCTATCAGTACCTGCTGCAATTCGCGATCGTCAATGCCCAATGGGCGTATATCGATCCATGCCAGATAAGTGGCCTGCGGCGGTTGCCAGTTTAGCTGTGGCAACGCCTGATTGAGCCGTTCGGCCACATAGGTCAGGTTATCCTGCAGATAGTCGCGCAGGGAGTCTAGCCAAGGTTCGCCGTGGCGGTAGGCGGCAATATGGGCCGCCACCGCCAATACCGCCGGAGAGGATAACCCATCGCGGCTTTTTAGCGCCTGAACGTAGCTTTCACGCGCGCTATCATCGCTGATAATGCCGTAGGCACCGGTGAGTGCCGGAATGTTGAAGCTTTTAGAGCCGGAAGTCAGCAACGCCCAAGGAGTAGTAGCTACCTGACTCCATGGCGTGTGACGATTTTCTCCCCACACCATATCCATATGGATCTCATCGCTGATCACCTTCACGTCATGGCGTTCGCACAACTCTGCCATCTGCTCCAGCTCTTGCTGTGTCCACACCTTGCCGGTGGGGTTTTGTGGGCTGCACAGTAGCAGGATCTTGGTTTGTGGCCGGGCCAGCAGGGCTTCCAGATGCGCCATATCGCATTGCCAATCGTTATCCACTTTGTGCAGCGGGCAAGGCAACACCTGGCGTTGATTACCCAGGATCACCTTATAGAACGCATCATAGGCTGGCGTATGGGTGACCACATATTCCCCCGGAGCCGACCAGATACGCACCAGCTGTGCCACCATGTAAATCACCGAAGGGCCATAGACCGCCTTGGTCGTATCGATAGGGGCATTGAAACGCTGTTGATACCAATGCCGTACCGCACCAAGAAAGTCTTCATGCTGCCAGCGGCTGTAGCCCAACACTCCGTGTTGCAGGCGCTGTTGCAGGGCTTCAAGAATGCAGGGGGCAGTGGCGAAATCCATATCGGAGATGGTGAAAGGCAGCAGATCTGCGGTACCAAACCGGTCGGCGATGTAGTCCCACTGGGTGCACCAGGTACCGTGACGATCTACCGGGGTAGAAAAATCAAACATGTGAAACTCCGAACAAGGGCGCAGCAGGCTGCGCCCGGGGGAAAGGTTATGCGTTGGCCATCAGTGATTCTAACTCATCTTTCACCGATTGCACCTGCGGGCCAATGACCACTTGCAAGTTATGGTCATTAAGGTGTACCACGCCAATAGCCCGGTTGGCTTTCAGCACCGCGTCATCCACCTTGCTCATATCGTTAACCGACATACGCAGGCGGGTAATGCAGTTATCCAGCGAAACGATATTCTCTTTACCGCCTAACGCCGCCAGGATAGCTGGCACGTTATAGCCGGATTTACCCACGGCACCGACAGGAGTGCTCTGCGTAGCGGTAGTTTCCGTCTCACGGCCCGGCGTTTTAATGTTCCAGCGCTGGATGGCGAAGCGGAAGATCGCATAGTAGGCAACGAACCAGATGGCGGCCACCAACGGCACCAGGTACCACTTGGTTGCGGTGCCGTGCAGGATACCAAACACCACGAAGTCGATAATGTTGCCGTCGGTGTTACCGATAGTGACGCCCAGTAAGGCCATCACGGTGAAGCCCAGACCGGTCAGGATAGCGTGGATCAGGTACAGGAACGGAGCCACAAACAGGAACAGGAATTCGATCGGTTCGGTGGTACCGCCGACGACACAGGCAACCACACCGGAAATCAGCAGCCCTTTGATCTTGTGACGGTTCTCCGGTTTGGCACAGTGGTACATGGCTAACGCTGCACCCGGCAGGCCGCCGAGGAAGGCAGGCATTTTACCCTGGGACAGGAAGCGGGTAGCGCTTTCGGCAAAGCCGTGGGTGGTTGGGCAAGAGAGCTGCGCCTGGAAGATGGTCAATGCACCACTGACTTCACGTCCACAAACGTCCAGCGTACCACCCGCTTCGGTAAAGCGGATCAGTGCCACCAGAATATGGTGCAGCCCGAACGGCAGCAACAGACGTTCGCCGGAGCCGAAAATCATCGGCCCAAACATGCCAGCGCCGTTAATCATACGGCCCAACCCGTTAATACCGGCAGCGAACCAAGGCCAGATCAGCGGGATAATCAGGCCGCACAGGCCAAGGACCACGGTGGTGACGATTGGGACAAAGCGGGTACCGCCGAAGAACGCTAGCGCATCCGGCAGGCGGATGGTGTTGAAACGCTCGTGCAGCAGATAAACGATGATCCCGACGATCACCGCACCGAGGATACCGGTATCGATAGACTGAATGCCCAGGATGTTCTGGATGTTATTGGCTTTCAGCACCAGTGGATCGACGGTAGGCAGTACGCCTGACGTGGTCAGGTAGAAGTTGGTCGCCAGGTTCAGCACGGCAAAGCCGACAAAACCAGAGAAGGCGGCCACGCCTTTGTTCTCACGCGCCATGCCCAAAGGAATGGCAATGGCGAACATCACCGGCAGGAAGCTGAAGGCAAAGGAGCCGATCTTGCTCATCCAGGTGAACAGCAATTGGAAAGCCGGATGACCAATGAAAGGCAACAAGGTGATCACGTCACGGCTGCTTAGTGAGCTACCGATCCCCAGCATGATGCCGCAGAATGAAAGCAGTGCGACGGGCAGCATAAATGTCTTGCCCAGGCTTTGGAAGAACTCCCAAAGCGTAATTTTTTGTTTTTTAGACGCTGGCATAACCGACGACTCCTGGCGAAAAAGCATGCAATGTTGTGTGTACCCGATTAGGTAAAAATAAGATAAAACGTTTTACCTAGTAAAAATGCGTCCCTAATCACAATTATGAACGGTGCTTTGCGGTGACAATACTTATGTGGGTAAATCGTTTTACTGCATTGAGAGATTCGGTATACCATTTGCTATCAGGGTGAAACTCGCCCTGATAGGGCATTGCAGAGGTTATTACCATCAAAAAGATCACTATCACTGACGTCGCGCAGTTGGCAGGCGTATCCGTGACCACCGTTTCCCTGGTGCTGAGCGGTAAAGGGCGTATTTCTCCCACCACCATGACCCGTGTGAATCAGGCAATCGAGCAGCTTGGCTATGTTCGCAACCGTCAGGCCGCGACGCTGCGCGGTGGCGAATCGGGGGTGGTAGGGCTGATCCTGCGTGATATCTGCGAACCGTTTTATGCCGAGATGACCGCCGGGGTGAGTGAGGTACTGGAAGCCAATGGCAAAGTGCTGTTTCTGACCCAAAGCGGGCGCGAAGGCAAAGGGCTGATGCGTTGTTTTGATATGCTTCTGGAGCACGGCGTCGACGGCATGGTGCTGGCGGGTGGGGTACGTACCGCGAAAGGGCTGAAAGAGAAAGCCGAAGCTCAGGGGGTGCCGCTGGTGTGTGCCGCGCGCTCCAATGGGCTGGAAGGTGTAGACGTGGTGCGGCCCGATAATATGCAGGCCGCGAAAATGGCCACCGAATTTCTGATCAAACGGGGCCATAGCCAGATCGCCTACCTTGGTGGGCAAAGCGATTCACTCACCCGCGCCGAACGCCTGGGGGGATTCTGTGCCACTCTGGTGCAATACGGCCTGCCATTCCGCTCAGAGTGGATCGTCGAATGCGATTGTCATCAACGGGCAGCGGCTGAAGCTGCCGAAAACCTGTTGCGTCAGTATCCCAATATCAGTGCGTTGGTCTGCCATAAGGCCTCGGTGGCGTTGGGTGCCTATTTTGGTATTGTGCGCAGTGGGCGTAGTATTGGCTCGGAAGGGATGGACAGTTTTTACGGTCAACAGGTGGCGCTGATCGGCTTTGGCGATGTGCCGGAGGCCGAACTGACCGAACCTCCGCTGACCTTTATCTCCAGCTCGGCTCGTGAGGTTGGCCGCAGTGCTGCTCTGCGGTTGTTACAACGTATTGGCGATGATTCATTAGCACCGCAGAATGTGATCCTGTCCCCAGAGCTGATCAAGCGCGGATCGGCCTGATCCGCAGCTATATCTCCAATCTTGCCGTTGCCCCACTATTATAAATTCTCAGGTATCTCTAAACAGCCTTGCTCCGATACTTGACTAAATTAAAGCGAAATTTTTGATATAACTGACACGTTATGAGATTTAATTTGGGAGCAGCTATGAACAGATATGGGATATTTGGTTTCTGCATGGTGAGCTTCCTGGTCGTTTTTTCGCTGATTCGGTTATCTGAATTTGAACTTTCCGATGATGCGCACCAACGAACTATCAGCTTTGAGCATCATCAGGACATTCTGGAAGGCTCATTAATCCTCCCTCCTGGAAAGATATCCCCACCGCTTGTCATGCTGGTTCATGGCGATGGCGCTCAAGACCGCTGGTCTGAAGGCGGCTATATTCCGTTGGTGAAGTCCCTGGTTGCTCAGGGGATCGCGGTTTATTCATGGGATAAACCCGGCGTTGGGGCAAGCGGTGGTAACTGGCTGGCACAAACCCTGTCAGATCGTGCAGATGAAGCGGCATCTGCTCTGAGAAAACTGAAACAGGAACCGGAGTTTAACCACAGCGATATAGGCTTTCTTGGCTTTTCCCAGGCCGGTTGGGTCGTGCCAAAGGCCAGCCAACAGGTAAAAACCGACTTTGTTATTCTGGTGGGGGCGGCGATAAATTGGCGAGCTCAGGGGATTTATTATACGGGGCAACGTCTAAAATCTGAGGGCCTGTCAGTTGAAAATATCGTGAAGGCGCAAGCACGAGAAGCAGCCGCTTTTGACAGGCAGTTTACGCAGGAATCAGCCACACCTCCCTGTATTTCTCGTTGTACCCGGGAGGACTTTGAGCGTCTAAACTCACAGGCCGATGCAAGGAAAGATATTTCAGCGATGCAAACGCCGGTAATGATCCTGATGGGGGCGGACGATCGTAATGTCAATCCTCACGAAACGATCTCTGTCTGGAGCGAAGAACTACCAGCCAAAACACCTCGCTGCATCAGACTGGTCGCTGATGCTACCCACGGGCTTTTACGGAGCGAATGGTTTGACTACCAGCTATCCTCTCAGTGGCCTTGGTGGAAGCAAGGGGGATTTCTGCTGGCCGGACAACAGGCTTACTCGCCGGGTTCCCTAAGTGCAATTTCTGCCTGGATACTTAATCAGCAATGCCATGAGTGAATCGCATTCTGATGCCCCGCTGAAAGCAAAAAGTGAAAGATCCCTCCCAGGCCTTCAATACCCAGAAGCTCAAGCGCGGATCGGCTTGATCTGCTGCTCGCGTTTTTCCCGCATAAAATCGATAAAGGCGCGCAGCTTGAGCGGCATATGGCGGCCCGCCGGAAAGTAGATAAAGAACCCCGGCGCGACGTTGCTAAAATCCTGCAGAACCTCTCGCAGTTGCCCGCTTTGTAACTCTTGGTGTACGGCAGCCCGAAAGCGTTGGGTGAGCCCTAATCCCGCCATCGCCGCGTCTTTAAGCAGCTGGTTTTCATTGAAGATCAGCCGCTCGTTGACCTCCAGCGTCAAATGCTCAGTACCGTTGTTGAAATACCAGGGTTCCAGTTTGCCACTGCCGGGAAAGCGGTAGCGCATGCAGTCATGCTGCTGTAACTCCTGCGGCGTTTCGGGCTGACCGTGTTGTGCCAGATAGCCCGGAGAAGCCACGATCACATGTTGTTGGCCATTGTCGATAGGGACGGCCACCATGTCTTTTTGCAACATGCGCTGCATGCGGATGCCCGCATCAAAATTATCCAGCACCAGATCGGCAAAACGGTCGTCGGTAAACATCTCCAGCTTAAGCTCAGGATAGCGCGCATGGAACTCCGGCAGATAGGGCATGACCAGCATCGACGCGGCCAACTGCGGCAAGGTAATACGTAATAATCCGCTTGGTTCACCACGTTGGCTGCTGGCATTTTCTGCCGCGATCTCAATCTGGCCCATAGCGGGGGCGATTTTTTCATAAAATGCCAGCCCTTCATCGCTTAGCCTGACTGAACGGCTGGTACGGTTGAACAGGCGTACTCCCAAAAGGGCCTCTAGCGCGCGGATATTTTGTGAAACCGCAGGCGGTGTGACGCCCAGATGATTGGCCGCCTGGGTAAAGCTGCCCAATTTGGCAACGGCGTCGAAAAATGGCAGTAATTGCAGCAGTGAGCTCATCTATTAATAATTCCAACTTAATGATTCATTAAATTTTAGCCTATTTTATTTAATGATCGAAACCGTAGACTGGCCTGATTACCTTAAGAGGATCACAGTTATGGCTCAGGCATTGACACAACGGATAGAGGCAGTTAATCAGCAGGCGATCGCCGAAGGGCGGATCGTAGGTAGCGTGGTGCTGGTGGCTCAACAGGGGGCGGTGATTTACGCCGGTGCCAGCGGCTATGCCGATCGCGAGCAGCGGCAACCCATGCAGCGTAACAGCCAATTCCGGCTATCTTCGGTCTCTAAACCCTACATCACGCTGGTAGCGATGCGCATGATAGAACAGCAATTGCTGAGTCTGGATGATGCCGTGAGCCGTTGGCTACCGTGGTTTACTCCGGCGTTGCCCGATGGACGTCGGCCAGCGATCGCTATTCGCCACCTGTTAACCCACACCGCCGGGCTGGACTACCGTTTCAAGCAACCAGAGGGCGGGATCTATCAGCGGTTAGGGATCCACGATGGCCTGGAGATGTCCTCGTTAACGCTGGAGCAAAATCTGCGTCGGTTGTCGCAGGCACCATTGCAGACAGAGCCGGGGAGCGAATTCAGCTATTCACTGGCCATTGACGTATTGGGTGCGGTGCTAGAGCAGGTAGCGGATATGCCTTTACCACAGCTATTCGAGCGCTGGGCTGGTCAACCGCTAGGGCTTGGGAATACCGGTTTTTATGCGTTGAACGCCGATAAGCTGGCTACGGCCTATTACAATATTGAACCGCAACCGGCAGCGATGTATGACGGCTTTCTGCTAAGGCTTCCTGAGGAGTTTGGTTTTGACGTGGAGTTTGCGCCTTCGCGAGCGCTTGACCGCCATGCTTATCCTTCGGCTGGTGCGGGAATGGTTGGCGACGCTGACGATGTGCTGCGCCTGGTGGAGACGTTGCGTAATGGTAGCGACGGAGTTTTGCAGGCAGAAACCGCCGCATTGATGCGACAACCCCATGTAGGAGCGCAGGCAGAAATTCAGGGGCCGGGTTGGGGCTTTGGTTTTGGTGGCGCGGTGTTGGTGGATGCCGCATTGGCAGCAACGCCGCAGAATAATGGCACTATGCAGTGGGGCGGCGTATATGGGCACAGCTGGTTTTACGATCCGGTCGCGCAGTTGAGCGTGGTAGCGCTGACCAACACCGCAATTGAGGGTATGTGCGGTTTATATCCCGTGCAGATCCGCGATGCTGTTTATGGTTAGGGCGATGTTACAAAGTGGGCGCAGCATGCAGCGCCCTATGATTTTTGCAGGGGTTAATGGCACTGAGCCGGTTGATCTGGAGCTGCCTCGGTTACCGGAGCGCCCCCGGTAAAGCTGCGCATAAACGCCTGTAGCGACATTTTGTTGCCGTTGAGATCGACCTGATTATCGGCATAGTGGAAGTTGCCGTCAATCACTCCGTTTTGCTGAGTCACAAGGTTAAATTTCTGCGCCATGGCGACCAGACCTTGCACTTGCTGCGGTGCCATCGCTTGCGCCTGTCGCGGAGTGGCGCCCTGTAACTGCGCTAGTTGAGCCGCGGTTTCTGTTGCCATCGTCTCAGGGATCGTCAGATGGGCTTCCAGCCTTTTGATCGCCTGTGTCAGTTGCTGATCCAGTGGGGCTGCAACCGTGCCCGTCTGGAGTAGTTCTTGCAGATCTAGATTAAAGCTGAAGGTGGCTTCGCCCTGGCTATTTTTCCAACTCAGCGGCGCAATGCTGAGGGTTGGGTAGCCTTTCAGCAACCGTGGCATATTCTGTTCAACCAACTTGGCCAATTGCTGCTGAGTGGCTTCATATTGTTGCAGCAGGTTGAGACTTTGTTGATTGTAGAACTCGATAAATGCTTTCACTGCCTTGGCGTTTACATTATTAACTTTTAACTTCAGTTGACCCGAACCCAGGTCGTTGCCGTGGATTTTCAGCGCGCTTACGCCGTAATCGAATTGGCCATTCAGGTAATCATTTTTATCATCGGTCCGGCTGGCCATAGTAAAGCCCTCCACCAGAACATCTTGGGCATCTCCAACTACCTGTAGCTGCTTTACACCTAAAAACTGGGTGCCTAGTTTGAAATCCAAGGGGTTTTTCTTGGTGTCACTTTGACATGTCACCCCATGTAAGACGATTTTTCCCTGGTTATTGTCCGCGATTTCCAGGTTATCAGTATTGAAATCCAACCTGATATTTTTCAGATCGTGGCTGATGTCAGCCGCCAGCTTGGCTCCGCTAAATGTCAGTCGGTATGCATCTTGTTGGTAATCCAGCGGGAGCATATCGACAGCCGACGAAATATCGCCGTTATAAGCAATACGTGTATTGGAGGCGATCGGCGATTTGCCTTTGGTGGCGTCAAACAGCGGTTTGAGGACTGGCGTGTTTTCCAGTTCGGCGTGCAGTGAGGCCATTGCCGGCAGGAAATTGAATCGTGTTAACTGGCTCAGCGGGAAGGGGCCATGGTCGATGGTTACCAGTGATGCCACTTCATCACCGGAGCGCTCTTTATCGGTACCATCGGCCTTTAGCACATAGCGGACCTGGCTGGTAAAGATGCCACGTCGGTAATTTTCAACGCTAAGTTTTACCCCCATATCGGGCAGGTACTCTTTCAACTGTTGGTTAGCGTTGGCGACCAATGTTTCCATCCGTTGCTCAATCAGTTTGCCGGTATACCAGGACGCTCCACTCCAAGCTACGCCAAGGACGGCAATGATGCTGACGGCCACTAAAGATTTTCTCATACTCGATGATCCCTTTCTACAGCTTGAGAGGTCCGGCAATACGGCCAATATTGGAAAGGATTGTGACGGCAGAATGATTACCCTGGCAACCGATTTGCGCTAAATCGACGAGGTTTAAGAAAAGGTGGAGATATTGCAGCGGGAAGGAGAATAGGGGCCTGGCATCGCCAAGCCCCTGTAGTGTTACTGACCTTGAATCATCGGCTGCTCAGGTGCCGGAGCGGCATCCTGCTGATCGGGTTCTGGAGCGGAAGCGCCGCCCAGCATCCCGAACATACCCACGAACTCCGGCAGCGACATTTTGCTGCCGTTCAGCTCAATCTGGTTATCGGCATACTTGAAGCTGCTGCTAATCACGTTATCTTTCAGCGTGGTGATCTTGAACATCTCGCCCATTGCCGCCAGGCTTTTCACCTGCTGCTCGGCCTGCTGCTGTGCTTGTTGTGCACTGGCACCTTGCAGTTGTGCCGCTTGAGCCATGGTTTCCTGCGCCATAGCGACCGGAATAGTCAACTGCGCGTCGATTTTCTTGACCGAACGGGCAAGCTGTTGGTCCGGTGATTCGGCCGCAGCGCCAGCCTTTGAAGGATCCAGCAGATCGAGGTTAAGGGTAAAGGCGCTTTCACCCTTGGCATTTTTCCAGCTCAGCGGTGCGATGCTGATGGTTGGGTTGCCTTTCAGCAACAGCGGCAGGTTTTGCACCAGCATCTCAGCCGTTTGTTGTTGGTAGGCTTCTGGTGACAGCGTTTCTGCCTGTTGCAGCAAGGCCATGGCCTGCTGGTTGTAACGTTCGGCAAACTCTTTCAGCCCTTTACCGTCCAGGTTGTCGATTTTCAGCAGCAGCTTACCCGCGCCAAAATCGGTACCCTGAATTTTCAACGCTGCCATGGTGTAGTCCAGCTGGCCTGCGAGGCTGTTGCCTTTCTCGCCAAACTGGCTGGCCAGGTTGAAGCCTTCCATCGTCATGGCGTCTTTACCGTCGATAGCCATGGTCAGTTGCTTCATGCCCAGCGCTTGCTCACCCAGGCTCAGACTGTATTGGCCCAGATGTGTGTCGCTTTTGAGCGTCAGCCCTTGCATCGTCATCTGTTCGTTCTGGCCGGACTGGTTCGGGCCACTGATCACCAGGCTATCACTGCTGGCGGCCAGGACCGCGGTTTGCATATCCTTGCCGATATCCGCGTCAATTTTTGCACCGCTGAATTTCAGTGAGGACTTGTCTTTCTGGTATTCCACCGGGATCACATCGATGGAGCTGGCGACATCGCCGCTGTAAGCAATGCGTGAATCGGCGCTGAACAGCGACTTGCCTTTGGTGATTTCAAACAGGGTTTTGACTTTTGGCGTGTTTTCCAGCTCGGTATGTACCGAAGCCATGCTTGGGATCAGGTTGAATTTTTTCAACTGGGCCAGCGGGAATGGGCCGTGATCGACGGTTTCAATGAAGGCCACTTCTTCGCCGGACTTCAGCAGGGCATCGTCGGTGGTGATGCTACCATCGGCACGCAGCACAAAACGGGCTTGGCTGCTGAAAATCCCGCGTTGGTAGTTTTCATAGCTCATCTTGACCCCAGCCTTAGGCAGTAGGGTTTTCAACTGGCTATTGGCTGTGTCTACCATTTCCCCCATCCGTTGCTCGATAAGCTTGCCGGTGTACCAAGAGGCCCCAGTCCATGCTGCGCCGAGCACCACAATGACGCTGACAGCGACTAACGATTTTTTCATAGTTCTGTTCTTCCTTTGTTAAGCCGGTAGAGGGCAGGGCGACCAATTGGGTCTGCAAAAAAACGCCCGTAGGCGTTTTATTGTGTAGGTAAACTAATCATCTTAGCAACTTATTTACCTATATTTTACCGTCAATTAGGACAACTGATTATAAACGCGGGCGATACGGCCGCTCCCGGTGACGCTAACCGGGGATTCAAAGGCTGCAATAAAGCACGATTCACCTGGCTGCAAGATGACCTGTTGGCCCTGTTTCTCCAGCGTTGCTTCACCTTCTACGCAGAACACAATTGCCGCGCTGTTTTGCGCCAGTGGCTGCGGTGTGGCATCGAGATCGTGTAGCGAGAAGGCGAAGTCCTCAACGGGGATCGGGAAAAACAGTTCTTTGCCACGTTGCTCTGGCTGAGTCAGCAGGTCAGATGCCGGTTGTGGGCGGAACTGCAGGTTGGCCAACAGTTCAGGGATATCGATGAATTTTGGCGTCAGACCCGCGCGTAGCACGTTATCAGAGTTTGCCATCACTTCCAGCGCGACGCCGTTCAGATAGGCATGTGGGGTCTCGGCATACAGGAACATGGCTTCACCCGGTGCCAGTTTGACCACGTTCAACAGCAGCGGAGAGAACAGGCCGCTGTCGTCGGCATAGAAACGCGCGATAAAGCGGATGGTGTCCCAAGGCTCACCCTGCTGGTTGTTCAAGGCGGCTTTCAGCACGCCAAGCGCCAGCGTTTTTTGCTCACCGCTCATCCCAAGCAGGCTGGCAAACAGTGTCGCCAGGTGGGCGGTATCCGGCTGCTGCAGGAAGGCGGCGATATCATGATGTGCGCCGGAAAGGGGTTGTAACAGCGCAACGATATCGCCCAGTTCGCGGAAGCCATTCATCGCCAGGAACGGCGTCAGGGCAAACACCAGCTCTGGCTTGTGATTCGGATCCTTATAGTTGCGCTCAGCGGCGTCAAATGGAATACCAGCGGCATTTTCTTTGGCAAAGCCCGCCTCTGCGGCACTCTTGCTTGGGTGGACCTGGATGGAGAGTGGCTGGTCGGCACACAGCACCTTAAACAGGAACGGCAGTTCACCAAAGCGTTGTGCCACTTCGGCACCCAGCAGTTTAGGCTGGTCGGCATCAATCACCTCGCGCAGAGAACGCAGGTTGCCCGCCTGATCCGTGACCTGTGAGCTGCTTTTAGGATGGGCACCCATCCACAGTTCGGCCATTGGTTTGCCCGTCGGGTTGGCAATGCCATACAGCTCGGTTAACGCATCAACGCTGCCCCAGGCGTAGTTTTGGATGGCATTAGTCATTTTTTGCATGATCGTATCCCTGCTTTCTCAAGAAAATTGCGCTAAGTAAACAATGTGGCGCAGGCGCATGCAAGCCAAGATGGCTAAAAATGCTCTTTAGTCTGGGCGTTAATGCGAATAGTTATTATCTGGCTATACTGAGGTGGCTCGCCAACGGGTTGTCACTCGTTGGCATACCCTTTCATTTCTAGGAATTGTGCTAAGGAGACCGTGATGGCAGGCGTTCGGATTGAAAAAGACTCAATGGGCCCCATCGAAGTACCCGCCGATCAGCTATGGGGGGCTCAGACTCAGCGTTCGTTGGAACATTTCCGTATTTCATCAGAAAAAATGCCTCCGGCGCTGATCCATGCGTTGGCGATGACCAAGCGTGCGGCAGCCAGCGTCAATATGGATCTGGGATTGCTGCCTGCAGAGCGGGGCAAGGCGATTATCCAGGCTGCCGATGAAGTTCTGGCAGACAAACACCCCAATGAATTCCCATTGTCGATCTGGCAAACCGGTTCCGGTACCCAGACCAACATGAACATGAACGAAGTGCTGGCCAACCGTGCCAGCGAGTTGCTAGGGGGCGAACGTGGTGAAGCGCGCCGGGTCCACCCCAACGACGACGTCAACAAAAGCCAGAGCTCCAACGACGTTTTCCCTACCGCAATGCATGTGGCGGCGGTTATCGCGGTGCGCGAGCATCTGATCCCTGAGCTGAAGGCGCTGCACCGCACGCTGCATGCCAAGGCGGAAGCTTTCCACGATATCGTTAAAATCGGTCGCACCCATCTTCAAGATGCTACGCCACTGACTCTGGGCCAGGAAATCTCCGGCTGGGCGGCGATGTTAGAATATAACCTCAAACATATCGAAGCCAGCATCCCGCATCTCAGTGAGTTGGCCTTGGGTGGCACGGCTGTAGGGACTGGGCTGAATACTCATCCCGAATACGCGGTCCGGGTGGCGAAGGCTTTGGCAGAACTGACCGGGCAGCCTTTTGTCACCGCGCCGAACAAGTTCGAAGCCCTGGCAACCTGCGATGCGCTGGTGCATGGCCATGGTGCCTTGAAGGGCTTGGCCGCCTCGTTGATGAAGATCGCCAACGATGTACGCTGGCTGGCCTCTGGCCCACGTTGCGGCATCGGTGAGATCGCTATTCCTGAAAATGAACCGGGCAGCTCAATCATGCCAGGGAAGGTCAACCCAACGCAGTGTGAAGCCATGACCATGCTCTGTGCGCAGGTGATGGGCAACGACGTGGCGGTGAACATTGGCGGCGCGTCCGGTAACTTTGAGCTGAACGTATTCCGTCCGCTGGTTATTCACAACTATCTGCAATCTATACGTATGCTGGCAGACGGCATGAGCGGCTTCAATGAGCACTGTGCTGTGGGGATTGAACCGAACCGCGAACGCATCGGACAGTTGCTTAATGAGTCGCTGATGTTGGTTACCGCCTTGAATACCCATATCGGTTATGACAAGGCGGCGGAAATCGCCAAAAAGGCCCACAAGGAAGGATTGACCCTGAAAGCCTCGGCGCTGAAGTTGGGCTATCTGACCGAGCAGCAATTTGACCAATGGGTACGGCCAGAGGAGATGGTCGGCAGCATGAGGAAATAATGCCAAGAAAATCTCAGGCGTACCAAGCTGCGCCTGAGATCGGGTTTCGCAGGATGAATATTGGCAAGGTGCCGATACCTAGGTGACTTGACTGCAGGATGTTCATTGACCCTGCGGGTGGATCATCGCCATCACATGTTTAAACATGTTGCTCTGTCTATCTGCCAACTCATTAACCAGCGTGAAATGATTATTTTCCTGGTCCTCAATTATCTGGACGTCTAATCCTTTTTCTTTACAGGCGGCGTAATAGGCCTGAGTTTGATGCTTAAACCCAGTGGTTTCTTTGGCTCCGACGCTGAGTAAAATCTGTGGAGCATGGCGTTTTTCTGGCAACAGAAACATGGGACTCAGTAATTTGGCCTGCTCAGGCGTCTGGCGCATCCAGTCGTTGATATAAATATCACACAGTGGACGTATATCAAACAGCCCGCTTAATGCTAGCGCTCCCTTGATGACCTGGGGGGGCACCCGATACGATGTCTGCCAATCGTCGGCAATCAACATGCCTGTTAGATGGCCACCCGCAGAGCTGCCACCGATGAAAATCCGCTCGGGATCGATGCCAAACTGCGCGCTATGGTGATAAAGCCAGGAAATGGCGCTGCGCACCTCGCGGACAGTTTCTGCCAGCGTTGCCTCCGGCAGCAGTGTGTATTCCAACGTAGCTAATGCCACATTGTGCTGGGTAAAAGAATGCGCCATCGAACATGCATCCTCTTTGGTTTGCGAATGCCAGTAGCCGCCGTGAATAAAGACAAACAGCGGGGCGGGTTGCCTCGCTGCCGGAAAGATATCCAGACGCTCCGCTATGCCCATCCCATATTGCAGATCGTAAATACCCGCCGTTGAGGACTTGGCACGTTCCGCCAGCGCGGCGTATTGCGTCATACAACCAGAAAAATCGCTTACTGACGCGCGGGCATTATATTGAATTGCTCGCTGCTCAAGATTTTCAAAGTTCAAATCAATGCTCATAAATGCTCCTTGGTCTCAACTGGTTCTGTTATGCAGTATTAGATTGATGTCACCAGGCTGGTTAGGTAATTAGTGGCATGTAATGACGGCAGCTGAATGACCAAATTTTTCATGGAGTTGGTGTATAATCCCTTCTTATGTTTGCAGCGATTTTATTCAACAATGAGTAACCCATGTCCCGCACACAACGCCTGCTCGATCTGATGCAGATCCTGCGCCGTCATCGTTACCCGGTCGCCGGACATTCCCTGGCCGAAGAGCTGGGGATCAGCATGCGCACTTTATACCGCGATATCGCCACCTTGCAGCAGCAGGGGGCAGATATTGTTGGCGAAGTGGGGATCGGTTATGTATTACGGCCGGGATTTATGCTGCCGCCGCTGATGTTCTCGCAAACTGAGATCGAGGCACTGGTTCTAGGTATGCGCTGGGTGGAACGCCGGGGTGACAGCCAGCTTGCCGGAGCGGCGACCAATGCGTTGGCAAAAATTGCCGCAGTGTTGCCTGCGGAACTACGTGAAGAGCTGGGCGCCAATACGCTGCTGATCGGTCCGGTGCCTACCGCCTATGTGGCCGATGAAACGTTGGTGACGATCCGTGAAGCCATCTGTTTGGAGCGTAAAATCAAGGTGGAGTATCGGGATTATGCCGGTAATGGCAGCGAGCGTATCTTGTGGCCGTTTGCCATGGGCTACTTTGAACAGGTACAGATCCTGATGGCTTGGTGTGAATTGCGTGGCTCGATACGCCATTTCCGCCTTGACCGTATTGGCCAGTTAACGCTATTGGATCACCGTTACCCGCGCGGCCGCCGGGCATTGATGAAGCTGTGGCGTGAAAGTGAGGGTATTGCCCAATGATCCTGCTGCCATAAACTGACAGTAGGGTGCACTAGAGTGACGTTATCAGGAGCCAGCCGGTTCCCATTCAGAGGATAACGTGATGACTACCCCAAGCATGACCATGATTTATGTCGACAGCCCAGAAAAAAGCGCCGAATTTTATCGCCAACTGTTGGGCACCGAACCTGTCGAGCAGTCTCCCACCTTTGCCTTATTTATCTTCAATAATGGTTTCAAGCTGGGAATGTGGTCAAAACATACCGTAGAGCCTGTGCCGGCGGTGACCGGTGGCGGTACAGAAATCTGCTTTATGTGTGAACAACCGCAGCAGGTCGATGCGCTCTATCAACAGTGGCGGGATAAAGGATTAACGATTGTGCAATCTCCGGTCGAGTTGGACTTCGGCTACACCTTTGTTGCGGCCGATCCCGATGGCCATCGTCTGCGTGTTTACAAGCTTAACGACGAGTAATTCTTTCACTGCTCGATTCGCCATGCAGGGCACACATGCTGTGCCCGTTCAACCAAATACCCTGTAAACCGATAATTATCCCTCAATGTCGGTATACAGATGCAGGCGTTTCACCAGCAGGCGCAGGGGCTTAGCCTCCGGCTTATATTTGTGTTTTACCGCCGTCACGTCGTAATTGAGCAGTTCACCGATCTTCGGTACCTGTGCGCCCATCTCTTGTTGGCATAGGGCAATCAGCGGCAGCGGGCAGGGGTGCTGAATCTGTTTTTGCTGCGGTTGATACCATACGCGCGCGATTGGCTGCACCTTTACCGGCCGTTTGATTTTCAGCGTGGTGTTCTGCGGCAGGCGGCTGACGTCGTCAATTTCACGGCCCACCAACTCGGCCCACTGTTCGCGGTTGTAGGGCGGAACGGCGCGCCCGGCTTTCTGGCTTTTCTCTAATTGCGCCAGGATATCATCGCGTTTCACCTTCTTGATGATGTGCTTGTTGGCCCAGCCAAAACGCACCGAGTCCGGGTTGGTGAGAAGGGTGATGGAGCGATAGGCGCTGAGGGTGATTAAACCGTGCAGGTGCGTGTGCACAAACTCAAAACGTTGCTCGGGGGCCAGGCCAGACTCTACGGTAATGATTTGTTCCAGCTCCGCCTTCAGTCGGTTGATCTGGGCGATCTGCTGTTGTAGCGCCAGATACTCGGCTCGTTCGGTCTCAAGACAAATGACACCGGGCAATCTTACCGCCGCCTTGCTGCTGATATGCTGGCGGTTGTGGTGGATAAACAGCCGTTGGTAGTGTTCCAGGGCAAGGTCACGAGCAGCCTGGCCCACATGCTGCTCCACGCTGATCTGTTCGATGGCGCTATGCTCCTTACCTTTCTCGATTTCTGGCAGGCTGAACACCCTTGCTGCCAGCAACCGCAACGGCTGGATTTGCTGGTGGAGTTGCGCCAATGCCTGTTCCAGCTCGCTAAAACGCGCATTCATTCTGCCGATCAGGCTGTACTTATCCATCATCACCTCGCATTTTAGTTACAACATACATTGTAGGGCAGAGTAACCTGGATGGCAACTTTAGCCTACGAGTAGGAGCCGCTCAGGAGCGGAAAATATCCCCCGCTTAATCCTGTCTGCATGCGGAGGTGAGGAGCACGAAACTAATCCAGTATGAACCGTGCTCCATCGATGAGCCCTAATCACGGTATTGCTTTACTGCCAATAATGCGCCGCCACACCCAGCTTAGTGTGTTCGAGAAATTAGCAGATGTGGATAATAGGGTAATTTCGGGGGGGACGGACCAAATGCCATGTTCATCTTTGCCAGCAATGTCATAACGGAAAAGATAGTCGGGTTCTAATCCCATGCGTAGATCGGCAAGGATCAGACGAAGCTCACCATCGCTTCGTTGTTGCGAATGGGCAGCGAGAAATCCATGTGTGAACCACCGCAGGCGATCCAACTTTGGCTCGGATATCAACTGCTCCAGTATAACGTTGTCGCTTGGGTAAAAAGTGAATGACATTGCCTCTCGATCTGCAACAAGGGACCGGTCACCGATCCAGTAACCTTTTGGCTCCATCACGATCACTCGCCATGCCAGGGTGTTGAACGGCAGGGGGGGTGAAAAACGAGGTGCGTTCTGTAAGTTGAGGGCCGCAAGGCTTTGTGATGCCGCTCTGTCGATCAGTGCTTTGGCGCCGACACTCCACGCCAGGTAAACCGAGCTCACCAGCAAACCCGCGACCAGCCAGTTGTGTGCTGCCCTGTCTCGACCTGTCTCATTTGTTTGCTGCGAGGGTTGGGAGGTTAGCCGCCAGGCAGCAATAACTCCTGTCAGCAAGGGGACAGTATACAACGGATCAATGATGAAGATTGTTGCCCACATCACTGGTGGAGTCTTCATGGGCCAGAACAACTGGGTACCGTAGACGGTAAACGCGTCCAGCAGAGGATGCGTTATCAAGGCAAGCCAGATCGCCAATAGCCACCGCAGCGGGGATCTTTGCACTAGACTGCTGCGGGATTTAAGCACTAACCAGAGCAATAATCCCAACACCGTTAACAGCAAAAGTGAATGTGACGGCCCCCGGTGCCAGGTCACTTCTGTAACAACATCGTGACTGAACAGTTTAAACCAAACCACGTCCAGATCGGGCAAAGTCCCGAGTATACCTCCAGCCAGTATCGCCATGCGCCGATGGCGTGGAGGGACGACAAGTGCAGCAACGCTGCTGCCAAGAACAATTTGTGTTAATGAGTCCATGGTAGGTTCCAACGGTCTGTTTTATCGTTCTGTTGGGCAAGCTGTGCCTTTATCCACCGGTCATGCAGCCATTGTTCCGATTTACGGCGAGCAAGCAGGGTTGCCCATTGCAAATCTCGCTCGAACAACATGGGTTTCTCATCGCTGCCGACTATGACCCAGAACCAACTCCCATCAGCAAGATTACGTGCCTTGAATTTTATACCGGTGACCTGAACTGTCTCACTACGGCCAGCGTGTGTAATACGCACCGGTTCACTGTGGGGAGCGACAGAAGCCACCTTCATGTTGACCAGTAAATCGGGCGCAGCCCTGCGCAGGAATTCTGTTGCAATCTGCTCAGAGCGTTCTCGGGATGGTAAAGGTTTTCCTGCCAGCTCTAGCGAGATGTTAGCAAAACCTTTGAGTGTTCCATCGGAGGCGATCACAGTACTAAAGTGTTCACCCTCCAGGAAGGTATTCCGTCCGTCACGCCTCTCGTAGCGGCTAAGCACGACGGGCTTACTATCCAGAGTCACTGAACGCTGACTGGTGAGATGATGAGTATCAGGGATGCTGGCTGAGTCATGATCAACTGCGCCAGTAGCTGCCTGCAAGGCGAAAGCGGAAAAACCAGCAGTAAGCCCAATACCGATGTGGAACACCAGGATAAAGCGGTAGAGGCTCCACCAGACAGCGGGGACTGAAGTGAGCGAAGAACGTTTAGCGTTCATGATTTCCTCGAAGATGAGGCAAGTGATGCGCTTTTCATCACGCAGATACTGGCTAGTAAAAGCGCCACCGTGAGCCCCGCAAGGAGCGGGACGAAACCGGGTACCCATGACGCGATAAGCGGGCCAATACTGGCGCCGGTGAACAAGACAAAACCATTCAGTGCCATGCCAGCTGCGCGATCAGGTGCGGCCAGATCGCCAAATCGGCTAATCATTGCCGGGACAGCTAAAGCGACGCCGGTAACGAAGAGCAGGCTCCCGATGCCAATACCTATTATCGTCTGCGACAAAATCGCCTCCAGGGTGAGCCCGACAGCTGCAACCAGGTAACCCACACTTGCGACACCCGGCATTCCGAATCTGTTTGCAAGCGGCCCAACCAGCAAGGCCATGAACATACCTGGCAATCCAGACAGGCGAAGTGCAATGACCAGGTCAGGATCCAGGTTCAACCCTGCCAAATGCGGCCCCAACAGTGTATACATCGCAACAAAAGACAGGAGAAGTGTGATATGCGCGCATGAAAGCAGCACAATGGCGGGCCGCATGGCAATCTTGCCTAGTGCGATGAAACGATGGCCCAGGTGGCCATCAACGGCGGTGCGGACGGGTTCCTGGATCAATAGCACAATGAATGGGAGCACGGCCATCAGGCCAGTTTCCGTGGCTATAAATACCCAGATCCAACCCCATTGTAGCGCCACCCAGGCAGCGAACACTTGCCCTAGGATACCTGCCACGAGAAAAGACGTAGACATGGCCCCGATGGCAATTGCCCGATGGCGTGGCAATACTGCTTCGGCAAGATAGGCCAGTGCCACAGGGGCGAAACTGGATGCAGCGAGCCCCTGCAACATCCGTAGCCCCGCCAACCAGGGCAAGGAAGGCGCAAAAACGCAGGCGAGTGTGGCAACCGACAGCGCACTCAGCCCGACCAGCATGATTAGCCGACGACCATACTGATCGGATAACGGCCCCCAGAACAGGAATCCTCCAGCATAGGCCAGGCTGAAACAACTGGCTAGCGCGAACGTGACTGAGCCTGGTGTTGCCGAACCGAACGATTGAGCGACAGGTGTGAGTAGAGGAATTGCCAGATAAAGCTGGGTCAGCACCAACAACGCCACCACGACCAGTAACGTAACTTCACGTCCACTCGCGCTATGAGCTGGGTTTTGGTGGGTATGTTTGCTGGCGGGGTCAGCCGCCAGAACTATAGTGTTGTTGTAATCAGCCATAGAATCCTGTTTCCGAGACCGGAACGGCTCCTCCAACCATAACGGAATGCAACTGACGTGCTGTGTGTAATTCCCAGAATTGTTCAGCGATATCTGCTGGTGCGACGGTATCACTTTTTCCAATCCCGCCTGGCGTTCCCTCAACGAAACCATTGACGACCACCTCACCGACATGAATGTCACGTGGTGCGAGGGTCTGCGCCAGGATATGGGTGGCTTTACGTTGCGCTGCAACACTGATGGCCAGCGCAGCATAATTGACGGCGAATGCATTGATTTGCGGGTGATCCAGTGCCATGACGCCGCTGGTCACCAGTATAGTCCCTTTCGATACTGCGAGGTCTTCCTGGCTCTCCTGTACGGCAGCGATATAACCAGCAACCCGGAGATCGAAACTCTTGCTCAGCTCCGTAGGAGAGGTGGACAGCAGGTCGCCTTCGATATCGAGAAAGACGTTCCAGTGCAGGATACCTATGGGCCCAAGTATCTCACGCACACTCTTGACGACATGCTGTATCGCCTTAACGTCGCTCAAATCGGCCGAGAAAGCCTTAACCTTGATACCTTCGGCCGTCAGCTCTGCTTCCGCTTTAGCAAGACGTTGAACATTGCGTGCAATCAGGGCAACAGGATGACCAGCCTTGCCAAAACGGCGGGCAACCGCGTGAGAGATGCCCGGGCCATATCCACAGATAAGAATGGTGTTCTTCATATTTCATACTCCAGTTAACAGGTAAAATTACAACTCCAACGTTTTAGTTGGAAATTACTATAGTATGATTACGCGACAACCACAACCGATAGTTAAGAGAGTAAAAAATGGCCTGGGATACTGAAGGGACGAAACGTAAAATTCTGCAAGCAGCGATGGTTGAATTTGCCCAGTTTGGCCCGAATGGCACTACCCACGAACGGATCGCCAGGCAGGCAGGAGTCAATAAAGAACGTGTTTACAATTACTTTGGCGACAAGCCGGCGTTATTCGCAGCCGTGTTACGCAATGAACTAGCCAAGGTGGCACTGGCTGTGCCTGTACAATCCTTTGCTGTTGAAGATATTGGAGATTACGCGGGGCGTGCTTATGACTATCACCTCGAAAACCCTGAGCTTAGCAGGCTTATGCGCTGGGAAGGACTAGCTTACGACGGAGAGGTGCCGGACGAAGAACTGCGACGTGAATATTATGGTTATAAGGTTCAGGCCGTGACCGATGGGCAGCACCAGGGAGTTGTTACCCGGGCCCTTGACGCCGATCACTTGGCTTTTCTGATATTGGCTCTGGCCGGATGGTGGTCTGCAGTACCACAGGTCGCGCGTATGTTAACGGGGCCAGACAGCGCTGAAGAGCATGCCAGACGGAGAGCTTCTGTCGTTGAGGCTGCCCGGCGCCTGGCGACAGCCCCATAAAATGAATGTTGGAAAAAGCACGAGTAAAACCCATTAAGCAAAATCATGACAGTAGCTTTCCTCAGTCATAATAAGCGCAGAAGGGGCGCTGCATGTGCGCCCCTTGGTTTTCCCTGAGCAGGATATTAAATACGCGCGGCTTCCGGCAATTTCTTCAGGTAGTGGCCAACCAGCAGGGCCAGCAACAGCATCACGCTGATAAAGGCAACTACGCCGCCCCAGCCAAAGTTATGCCAGAACACGCCGCCCAGCGTACCGGCAACGCTGGAACCCACGTAATAACAAAACAGATAGAGCGAAGAAGCCTGGCCTTTGGCCCGGCGTGCACGGCGGCCAATCCAACTGCTGGCAACCGAGTGGGCGGCAAAGAAACCGGCGGTGAACAGCATCATGCCAATAAAGATCACAGTGACAGGGGCCAGGGCGGTGATCAGTATCCCGATCAGCATAATGATAATGGATGCCAGCAGCACCGGGCCGCGACCAAATTTGGAGGTCAGTGCACCCGCTTTGGGTGAACTGTAAGAACCGGTGAGATATACCACCGACAATAGGCCAACAATTGCCTGGCTAAGATGATAAGGATCGCTCAGCAGGCGGTAGCCAATGTAGTTGAACATTGTCACAAAGCTGCCCATCAGCAGGAAACCTTCGGCAAACAGCAGCGGCAGCCCCTTATCGTGCCAGTGCAGCTTAAAGTTAATCAGCAACGTTTTTGGTCGCAGTGAACTGGCGCGGAAGTGCTTGGAGGCGGGAAGAATGCGCCAGAACATGCAGGCCGCCGCCAGGGCCAACACCCCAATCACCGCCAGTGAAACCCGCCAGGAGAAGAAATCGGTGAGCACCCCGGTCACCAGGCGCCCACTCATCCCACCGATCGAGTTGCCGCTGATATAAAGGCCCATAGAAAAGGCCACGAAGCTCGGGTGGATCTCTTCGCTCAGATAGGTCATACCGACTGCCGCAACCCCGCTCAGCGAAAGCCCAATCAGTGCCCGCATCAGCAAGATGCCGTGCCAACTGGTCATGAAGGCACAAATCAGTGTACAGATTGCCGCCAACAGCAGGGCCACCACCATCACCGACTTACGGCCGATAGCATCTGACAGTGGGCCGGTAAACATCAGGCCGATAGCCAACATCCCAGTGGAGAAGGAGAGGGAAAGGCTGCTCTCCGCGGGGGAGATGCCAAAATCTTGCGAAAGCACCGGCAAGATTGGTTGCACACAGTACAGCAGCGCAAAGGTAGCCAGCCCGGCAGAGAACAGCGCCAAGGTCACACGCATAAACTGCGGTGTACCGCGTTCGATGTAGGGGAGTTTATTCAGCGTGGTGCGTTTGGTTGTTGGGGCACTGTCAGGGGCTGGCAGCGTTTTTGGCATACTGGCCGCAGAACGCGAAGCGGTTGTCACAGCGGTTCCTTACCGGGTTCGGGAGATGAAAAATACGTCTTGAATCACAAAATCATAGGGAGCCATCAGTTTTTTGTCTAATATATTAATCATCCTAATTAAGATGTTTTAAGTATGAATATCGAGCTCAGACATTTGCGTTACTTTGTCGCCGTCGCCGAAGAGTTGCATTTTGGCCGGGCTGCAGAACGGCTACGAATTTCCCAGCCGCCCCTTAGCCAACAGATCCAGGCGTTGGAAGATATGGTGGGTGCGCGTTTGTTGGCGCGCAATAACCGTAACGTCAGCCTGACCCAGGCGGGTGAGATGTTCTTGAAAGAAGCCTATCAGGTGCTTGCCCAGGTCAACCGGGCAGCAGAGAAGGCGGCGCGCCTGGAGCGTGGCGAACTGGGTGAACTGACGATTGGCTTTACCTCTTCGGCTCCGTTTATCAGCGTGGTTTCCCGTAGCTTGCGAGCCTTTCGCCAGTTATCACCGGATGTGCATATCAAAATGCGTGAGGTGAACACCAAGCAACAGCTTGAGCCGCTGTTAAACGGTGACCTTGATCTGGGCGTGATGCGCAATACCCGCTTGCCGGACGCGCTGCAACATCAGCTGTTATTACGCGAGCCCTTGCTTGCCGTGGTACCGAATGGCCACCCATTAACCCAAAGGACACCAGGCACGCTGCGGTTCAGCGATTTGGCCCTGGAACCCTTTGTCTTCTTTTCCCGTGAGGTAGGCACCGCACTGTACGACGAAATTCTGGCTTTGCTGGCCAATGCCGGGATTGCCCCTTACATCACGCAGGAAGTGGGGGAAGCGATGACCATTATCGGTCTGGTTGCGGCTGGGCTGGGAATTTCCATTTTGCCGATGTCCTTTGGTCGGGTAAAGATTGACGGGGTGACCTATCTACCCTTGGCCGAACCGGAGGCGATGACCGAGGTCTGGTTGGTACATCATCGTAGCAGGCCGTTAACGGCAGCGGCCAAGGCATTGATGGCGCTGATGCTCAAGCCCACAGCTGTGTAAATAAGAGGCGTTTTTAGCGGAAACCTCGGTGAATTTGTGCTGTTAATCACATAACGAATCAAATAGTTGACGCTGTATTCCAAAAGCCCCACCATAGCCTCTAATCTTTATTTAGAAGCGCGAAAAATAGTAGGAGCGGGT
>Ga0302347_1000711_pt1 | contig 48004 bp, 42 predicted proteins | sample PhyWR1_FD_202178 | JGI IMG/M metagenome (GOLD analysis project Ga0302347, IMG submission 202178) | Leaf surface microbial communities from wheat plants in UC Gill Tract Community Farm, Albany, California, United States - DLSL W.R1 (v2)... | ecosystem: Host-associated > Plants > Phyllosphere >... | reverse complement strand
AGGTTGCGGATCATGCCTTCGGTAAGGCCCATGATGTCTTTTTCATCGAGGAAGCTGGTTTCGATGTCGATCTGAGTGAACTCAGGCTGACGGTCGGCACGCAGGTCTTCGTCGCGGAAGCACTTGGCGATCTGGTAGTAACGGTCAAAACCGGCAACCATCAGCAACTGCTTGAACAGTTGCGGCGATTGCGGCAAAGCAAAGAACGAACCGGCGTGAGTACGGCTAGGCACCAGATAGTCACGGGCGCCTTCCGGGGTGGCACGGGTCAGGATCGGAGTTTCAACGTCCAGGAAACCGTTCTCGTCCAGGTAACGACGAATGCTGGTGGTCATGCGCGAACGCAGGCGCAGCTTCTCGAGCATTTCCGGGCGACGCAAGTCGATAAAGCGGTAGCGCAAACGGGTTTCTTCGCCGACATCCGAGAATTCGTTAAGCGGGAATGGCGGGGTTTCTGCTTCGTTCAGCACTTCCAGCTCATAGCCCAGCACTTCGATCATGCCCGACGCCATGTTGGTATTGCCTGCACCGGCAGGACGCAGACGTACCTTGCCGGTGATCTTGACAACATACTCGCTGCGCACACGGTCGGCAGCGGCGAAGGTCTCAGCGCGATCCGGGTCGAAAACCACCTGGGCCAGACCATCACGATCACGGATATCGAGGAAAATCACCCCACCGTGGTCACGGCGACGGTGAACCCATCCGCAAAGGGTAATTTCCTGGCCGTCCAGGCTTTCGTTCAGTTGGCCGCAATAATGGCTGCGCATCATGGTAGTGGTTTCACTTCTCGTAATTCGAAATTCGGTGGAGGTCTTGCGCACCGTCGGTGCTGGTAACCTTGCAAGAGCCCGCTTGTGTTCTGACTGCTTTCGCTAGACCTCAGTCGGATTTATCGCCGCCTGCCAGATTCTTTTTCGAGCCTGTCTTGAAGTCTGTTTCATACCAGCCTGTACCGCTAAGGCGGAAACCCGGCATGGACAGCATTTTCTTCAGCTCGGGGGCCTGACAGGCTGGACAATCAACCAGCGGTGCAGCGCTGATCTTTTGAATGGCTTCCAGCTGATGACCACAGGAAGCGCACTGGTAATCGTACATGGGCATTGGCGTGTCTCGACAATCCGTTAGCGGCAACCCTTAAGCAGGGCCGCACAGCAAAGAGCGAGATTATATCTGGTAAATCGAGCCATTGCAGCCGCATGAACAGCCAGAAGCACCTAAATGCATCATAAATAATGGGCGATTACAAGCCGTCGAGCATGCACCTCCAGCCGGCTGCGGCCTTCAACCCGCAAACACCTGCTGCTGTTTTACCTCCTGAAGGCCGCGACCCATTTTCAACAAATGCATGACGCAGACGACCCGAATGAACCCACTGAAGTTCTTCACCCCGCCATGGCGCAAGTGAACCTCCAGGTCGATATAGGACAGCAGCGTATTTATTGAACACTTGTTGATACGTGATATATCGGACAACACCTCCCAATACACTTCCTCAAGCCGCAAACAGGTGGCAAAGCCATTCAACCGTACTGAACGTGATAATGGCCGGGCCAGCGTGATGCCAAAGTCCAGAATGGCAGGGTCAATCCTGACCCTCTGCATTGATCTGCACCCGGCATTTTCTTGCCGCATCAATCGCCCCATCGCAAAAGCACTCCATTGCGCATCATTGGATTTGATTACTCTTTTTTCAAAGAACTTGCCTCATAAAACGACATGTAAAAATTCTTATCCAGCGGATCAAACCCGCAAATCTGTAGGAGCGCTCTCGCTACGTGCGGCGAATATGGTCATGGACGGAGCAGGCAGCACCCCCATCAGATCACATCACCCCCCAACCCCCAGACCAGAGGCCTACATGCGTCTAAGACAAGGCTTTCGTAATAAGCTGATTTTGCCTAGGCCTCATCGAACAGTCTCACTCACAGATAGACCCATACGCTTAATTTGAGTAGACCCAAGCTTTGCTGTTAAATAGGCAGCGTGTTGCCCAATTTTCGCCTCCGGCGAGGGCGCATAGGCTGATGAACTCACGTGTCCAGCGCCTCCATTTTTTCTGAAGCGAACCGTGCGCAATCAGCTCTTCCTTGCGATCTATCTTAATGTGAGTCATTGAAATGTTGAAAATCGTCCACCTGATAACGGGTGCAGCGGCTTTGCTGCTGTCCTTTATTCCCAGCCTGCAATCTGAAGCTTTACCTTACCTACAACATCCTGATGCCCTTTACCTGGCGTTTTTTGGCCTGCTGAACCTGACACTGGCCCCAGTCATTCCATTCTGGAATAAAGGCCCGCGCCATCAACTGCAGAATCTGGTCAGTGCGCTACTGGTACTGTCCGTTGTCCTGCAGACCCTGACCCTGTTCGGCCTGCTGCTGCCGATTGGTGATCAGCCCGCTGTTCTCCTGGGCCTGACACCTGCTGTTATTGCCGTACTGCTTCATCTTGCTGTCAGCTTCTATAAATCGTCACCTTCGTCGTCCTCGCAAAGCTATGACATGACCAACCGCGATACAGGGACTGTCAAATGGTTCAACACCTCAAAGGGTTTCGGCTTTATCTCCCGAGATTCCGGTGATGATATTTTTGTACACTTCCGCGCCATTCGTGGCGAGGGCCACCGTGTTTTGGTGGAAGGGCAACGTGTCGAGTTCTCGGTCATGAACCGCGACAAGGGCCTGCAGGCCGAAGACGTGATCGCAGCATTGCCGCGCCGCTGATTCAAGCCTGAAAAAAAACCGCGATCAGCCAGGCTGAATCGCGGTTTTTTTATGCCTGCACAAAACAATCAATAGTGCGGTGGCGGAGCCTCTTCTTCAAACGACTCGAACTGCCCGCCCATTTCCTCCTGGCGCTTGAGCAAGGCGGCCATCTGCATCTGCAGACGATCCACGGCGTTCTGCTGGGCCACCAGCACATCATTCAATGCCTGAATGGTGTCATCCTGAAAAGCCACGCGGCTTTCAAGGTCCATCACTCGCGCTTCAAGCGTCACGATCAACCCTCCGAAATAGTAAAACTTGCATCAAGAGCCGATGCCAGCCTGTCCCGGACAGCACGCACCTCTGCCGGCGCATAGGGTTTTGCAGGATGCTTGCCCCAGACAGGCCCTGGCCATGCCACATCAGCCCGGTAACGAACAATCACATGCATGTGCAACTGACTGACGACATTACCCAGGGTGGCAACATTGATTTTATCCGCACCGTACGACTCTTTCAGCACCCGCGCCAAAGCCGTGGTCTCAGCCCACATCCGCTGTTGGTCGGCGTCATCCAATTGAAACAGTTCAGTTATACCCTCGCGTCGCGGCACCAGGATAAACCAGGGGTAATTCGAATCATTGGAAAGCAGCAAGCGGCACAAGGGGAAGTCCCCTATCAGCCAGGTATCCTCTTGAAGACGTGTATCCAAAGCGAACACTGGGAGCTCTCCTGTTTGACCGTTCATTTCAGCACAACCCGGCACCCGGTGACATTCACCGCAGGCCAGACGACAGGAATCAAGGATACCCTTGATTGCGACTGGCATCACGCCTCCAGCCCTGCACGCACCGCAAATGCGACGCTGCACGCCCAAGCAACAGTGCTCGAACACTTATGCACCAAAACTGCACAAAGCGCATGTTTCAAGCGCGCCAAAACGTCACCTGCCACCCCAGCGGGTGTTAACCGGTAACGCTTAAGGCGTAAATCCGGGACAGGCACCACTCCTTGCAACAAAAAACAACACCCCGAAGGCAGCTTTATAGCCGTTTGACCCAAGCAAGATCAGGCCTCATAGCTCAAAAACGCAGAATATTATTTATTTTTCATCCAGGCAGGAATTTGAGCACGCTTGTTGCATAGATCATTGACACAGTCGCCAGGCCTGAGCAGGAGCACAGCAACCTGACGATAAATAACAATAGCTAAACAGTAGGAATTTTGAGTTTTCATTGTAGGCAACATGAAATCAATCATATGCCCAACACTGGAAACAGTACTGAATAGATGCTCAAACAAGGCTCTAAGCGGCGCGCTTGCGACATGTGGGGTGCCATTTGCGACATGGCTGTAAAGAAGCTGAAAGGTTATGAGAGCAAGTATCGCCAATATTGCCGGCGTGATATAAGTTTGCGCCGACACAAAAAGAAAGAGCCGCCCAGATAATAATTCAGGTGGGACGGCAGTACTCTTCCTAAAAACCAAAGGAGCAAATCACGATGCGCGTGATGAAGTGGAGCATGATCGCCCTGGCTGTTTCAGCCGGCACTACTCAGTTCGCAATGGCTTCGTCCCAGGACGACGCAAAAGGTTTCGTTGAAGACAGCACGCTGACTTCCAAAACCCGCATGCTGTACATGAACCGCGACTTCCGTAATGGTGCCAGCAACCCAACCAACGGTGGCAAAAGCGGCTACCGCGAAGATTGGGGTCTGAGCGAATTGCTCAACTACCAGTCCGGTTTCACCCAAGGCACCATTGGTGTCGGTGTTGATGCTTTCGCCATGGGTACTGCACGCCTGGATGGCGGTGCCGGTCGCCAGGGCAACGGCCTGTTCGCCAGCAAAAGCGATGGCTCCCCTGAAGATACCCAAGGGAAAATCGGCGGTGCGGTCAAATTCCGCCTGTCCGACACCGAGCTGAAATACGGCAACCAGTTCGTCGCCAGCCCGGTTTTCTCCACTGACGACAGCCGCCTGCTGCCTGAGGTTGCTACCGGCACCCTGATCACCAGCAAGGAAATCAAAGGCCTGGAGCTGACCGCAGGTCGCTTCACCGCACTGAGCTCCCAGACTGGCATGGCCCGTGACAGCATCAACGGCAAAGGCGAGCCAGGCCTGACCGCCGCCAATATTGCCGGCGCAACCTACCAGTTCACTGACAACTTCGTCGGCGGCATTGCCGCATCCGATGTTGATGACTACTTCAAGAAGCAGTACATCAACCTGAACTACACCCTGCCAATCGCAGAGTCTCAAGCCCTGAACTTCGACTTCAACGGCTACAGAACCTCGAGCCAGGGTCAGGAACGCGCCGGCGACGTTGACAACAAAATCTGGAGCCTGGCAGCCGCCTATAGCCTGGGCGCCCACAAGTTCACCATCGCTCACCAGCGCTCCACCGGTGACAGCGCTTACTACTACGGCGTAGACGGCGGCGGTACTATTTTCCTCGCCAACTCCGTGCAATATTCCGACTTCAACCAGCGTGACGAACGCTCCTGGCAGGGTCGCTACGACCTGAACATGGCCAGCTACGGCGTGCCAGGCCTGAGCTTCATGGCTCGCTACGTTAAAGGCGATAACATCTCCACGACTGATGGCGAAGGCAAAGAGCACGAATTCGACTTCGAAACCAAGTACGTGTTGCAGGAAGGCCCGGCCAAAGACCTGTCTTTGCGTCTGCGTAGCGCGATCTACCGCACCACCAGCAACAACGGCAATGACGTAAACGACTTGCGCCTGATTGCTGAATACCCACTGAACATCTTGTAATAACAGCCCTGGGGCTAGTTACAAACATAATGCTTAGTGAAAGCCACGCCCTGTCTCAGGGCGTGGCTTTTTATTTATCGGTTAAAAACCATATATATAGCAAGCTAACTAACATCACCAAATGCAATCAATTATCACTTATTTATCTTTACCCAAACCAACATAGACCCCTGCCCTGGCCAGGGGACAAAAACAATTAAAGGGGCCTTAGCCCCTTTAATTGTTTATCCAGACCTGACTCAATAATCAGGTGCAGTTCCCAGCCTTATTGCGCCGCTACTTCCTGAACCACACGTACTACACGCTGCGGAAAAGGAATATCAATACCTTCAGCCTTTAAGCGGTCACGCGAATGCTCGTTGAGCATAAAGAGTACATCCCAGTAATCCGGGGTGTTGACCCAAACCCGCAGCGACATGGTGATAGCACTGTCGCCCAAGGCAGTCACCACAACGACCGGAGCAGGCTGCTTCAGCACGCGCGGGTCATCGGCCAGCGCCAACAACACTTCACGCACCTTCTGCAGATCAGCTTCGTAGTCCACACCCACATCAAACACCACCTTGCGCGTCGGCTGACGGTTGTAGTTGGTGATGATGCCGTTGGACAGGTTACCGTTTGGCACGATGACGGTTTTGTTGTCACCGGTACGCAGCACCGTGTGGAAAATCTGAATGCTGTCGACAGTCCCGCTTACACCTTGAGCTTCGATCCAGTCACCGATCTTGAACGGGCGGAACAACAGAATCAGTACCCCACCTGCAAAGTTGGCCAGGCTGCCCTGCAATGCCAGGCCAATGGCCAGACCTGCCGCACCGATGGCTGCCACAAACGAGGTGGTCTGAATACCGATCATCGATGCAACACTGACAATCAGCAATATCTTGAGAATGATATTGGCCAGGCTGCTGATAAAGCCCTGCAGCGCAAGATCCGCCTTTCTCAACGCCAGCAACTGACCGATCTTGGTCGTCAGGCGGTTAATCAGCCACCAGCCGACAGCCAGGGTAACCAGTGCCAGCAGTACGCGACTGCCGTACTCCATGATCATCGGAACCCAGGCCTGGGAGGCCTTGATCAATTGATCAACTTCAGTGTTCAAATCCATTTTTATCTCCTCACGCCATTACCTGCCAGCGTCATTTATTCAGCAAAACGATCGAGCCACCCTGGCAGCTCAATCGTTTCTGCAGCGCCCAGGAAAATCGGACGTCAATGATCGCCAGAGGTTCCCCGGGTGGTGATCAGTCGCGGAAGTTGTTGAACTGCAGCGGCATGTCGAACGTTTTGGCACGCAACGCAGCGATGGCTTCTTGCAGGTCATCACGTTTTTTACCCGTGATACGCACTTGCTCGCCCTGAATGGCAGCCTGAACCTTGAGCTTGGCGTCCTTGACGTGAGCGACGATCTTTTTCGCCAGCTCTTTATCAATGCCTTCCTTGAGCACCGCTTCCTGCTTCATCAACTTGCCCGAAGCGTAAGCGTCCTTGACCTCAAGGCACTGAACGTCGATCTTGCGCTTGACCAGTGCCAGCTTGAGGATCTCGATCATGGCTTCGAGCTGGAAGTCGGCTTCAGCGGTCAAGTTGACCGTCAAATCCTTTTCCTTGAACTCGAAAGTACCTTTACCCTTGAGGTCATAACGACGGTCCAGCTCCTTGACGGCGTTCTCAACGGCGTTGGTGACTTCGTGCTTGTCCAGTTCGGATACCACGTCGAACGACGGCATGTAATTTCTCCAATAATAAACGGCGCGCTCAACACAGATGGAGCACGCCTGACCTGACAGTTAAAATGCGCGGGCATTATAGCGGTTCTTCGACTTCATTCACTTGCGAGCTCACATGCCAGATTCGGCCATCCCACAAAATCCCCCAAACGCACCGGCACGGGCTAGCACCACCTGGCACATTCTCGGTGCAGGCAGCATGGGGATGCTGTGGGCAACACGACTGGCACGCGCCGGCCTGCCCGTCACCCTCATTCTGCGCAACGACGACCGCCTGCAAGCCTATAAAGCCGTGCAAAAGTTGACCCTGATTGAAGGCGAAGATTCGCAACACTGGCCCATCAGCGCACAAACCCCTGAAACCGACGAGCCTATCCAGCGCTTGCTGGTCACCTGCAAGGCATACGACGCAGAGCAGGCGGTCAAGCAAATCGCCGGGCGCCTGAGCCCGGGTGCCGAACTGATCCTGTTGCAAAATGGCCTCGGCAGCCAGCAGGCCGTCGCTGCGCAGGTACCCCACGCGCGTTGCATCTTCGCCTCCAGCACTGAAGGCGCCTATCGCGATGGCGACTGGCGCGTAGCGTTTGCCGGGCGTGGCCATACCTGGCTGGGCGACCCACGTCATGGCCCTGCCCCTCAATGGCTGGAAGAGCTTCAACTCAGCGCCATTGCCAATGAATGGAGCCCGAATATTCTGAGCAGGTTGTGGCGCAAACTGGCACTAAACTGTGCGATTAACCCACTGACGGTGCTCCATGATTGCCGCAACGGCGGCTTGCAAGCCCATGATGCCGAAGTGAACACCCTGTGCGCCGAACTCAGCGCCTTGCTGGAACACTGCGGCCAGGCAGAAGCCGCCATCGACCTGGCCACCGAGGTGCACCGGGTCATCCAGGCGACAGCCAACAATTATTCATCGATGCACCAAGATGTCAGCCAGGGCCGGCGCACCGAAATCAGTTACTTGCTGGGCTACGCTTGCACTGCCGCCCGCAACCGATCGTTCGCCGCCCCCTGTCTGCAGGGTCTGCACCAACGCTTGAGCGAACACCTGCGCCAGCGCGGATTGCCCTGCAACTGAGGGCCGCGCTACCCTGCCCTTCTGTTCTTTTATCAAATGGCCATCTCATGCCCTTGCGCCAGCGCCTTGAAAACCTCCCGGTAGGCCAGAAGCTGCTGACCGCCCTGCTCGCCTTGCTGGCCACCGTATTGCTGGTGGCCAACTTGACGTTTATCAGCGTCGCGTACTGGATCTCCCACGAGAGCACGGCTCCGCAAGCCCTGCAAACCTTGGGCAAGCTGACCGCAAACCCCGACCTGATCACCCACGCACTGGACTCGCCGCAAAGCGCCAAAGCCCTGCTCAACGAGATCGGCAGCTACGCCCCCCTGCGTGCTGCCGCCATTTATGACAGCGCGGGCAACCTGCTGGGACAACTGCAACACGGCGAACACCTGCCACTTCCGGAGCACTATCATCAACTTGAGGCTTGGAGCCTCACCGAACTGCGCAGCCATCAAATCACCCGCCTGCATAACGGCGACCAGCCCCCCGGGCATTTGTTGCTGGTCGCCAGCAGCGAACTGCCAATGGCGTTCTATACCGGCACGCTAACGGCCAGCCTGGGCATTCTGATCATCAGCGCTTTGCTCTGGTTCGTGGTGGCGCGGCAGATCAAGCGCCTGATTACCCAGCCTATTCACCGCCTTGAAGAACTGTCCCGCCAGGTCACTCGCGAGGAGAACTACGCATTGCGCGCGGCGCCCGGCAACAACGACGAAATCGGTAGCCTGGCTGAGGCATTCAACACCATGCTGTCGCGCATTGAAGTACGCGATCAAGCGCTCAAACGCGCACGGGACGAGGCCCGACAGGCGTACGATCAAGCGCAGTCGCTGGCCGAAGAAACCCGCAACACCAATCGCAAGCTGGAACTGGAAGTCCAGGTACGCAGCAAAATCGAGAAAAAACTTACCGGTTTTCAGAACTACCTCAACTGCATCATCGACTCCATGCCTTCGGCGCTGATTGCACTGGACGAACAGCTCTATGTCACCCAATGGAACCAGGAAGCCAGCGCCCTCTCCGGCACGCAGCTGGATGAAGCCCTGAACAAGCCCATCGAGCTGGCATTTGAACCTCTCAAGCCCTTCCTGCCGCAACTCAAAGACACCATTGAGCACCACCAGGTCGCAAAAATTGAACGCGTTACCTGGAATCAGGGCGAGGAAGCCCGCCACTATGCCCTGACCTTTTACCCCCTGATGGGCGGTGGTGGACGCGGCGTGGTGATCCGCATCGATGACATCACCCAGCGCCTGTCGCTGGAAGACATGATGGTGCAATCGGAAAAAATGCTTTCCGTAGGCGGGCTGGCTGCCGGTATGGCTCACGAAATCAACAATCCGCTGGGAGCGATCCTGCATAACGTACAGAACATTCGCAGGCGCCTGTCGAGCGAGTTGCCCAAGAACATCGAACAAGCCGAGCAGACCGGCATCGACCTGGAGGTGGTCAACCACTACCTGCAGGCCCGGGAAATCCCGCAACTACTGGATGGCATTCAACAGGCCGGTGCACGCGCGGCGAAAATTGTCACCCATATGCTCAGCTTCAGCCGCCGCAGCAACCGGCAGATGAGCCCCTGTGATCTGTCCGCCCTGATTGACCAGGCTCTGGACATCGCCAGCAATGATTTCGACCTGGCCATTGGTTTTGACTTTATGGGACAAGCCATCACTCGCCAGTTCGACCCGCAACTGGGACCGGTGCCCGGCATCCCCAACGAGCTGGAGCAGGTGCTGCTCAATTTGCTGAAGAACGCCGCCCAGGCCATTCATCAACGTGCCGATCAGAGCGAGCCGGGACGCATAACCCTGCGCACCAGGCTCAACCCGCCCTGGGCGGAAATACAGGTCGAAGACAACGGTGCCGGTATGCCCGAGGCGGTGCGCAAACGAATTTTCGAGCCCTTCTTCACCACCAAGGAAGTTGGCCAGGGCACAGGGCTTGGCCTGTCCGTGTCGTACTTCATCATTACCAACAACCACAAGGGCCAAATGGAAGTGCACTCAACCCAGGGCCAAGGCACCTGTTTTACCCTGCGCCTGCCCTTGGCCGGCAACCAGCCGGCCTCCCCCGAACCAACCAACGTGGAAATGTAACCATGGGCTTTCGCTTATCGAAAATTTATACCCGCACCGGCGACAAGGGCGAAACAGGGCTTGGCGACGGTCGCCGTGTGCCCAAGGATCACCCGCGCATAGAAGCCATCGGCGAAGTCGATACGCTTAACAGCCAGGTCGGCCTGCTCCTGGCCGGGCTCATCGAGCACAGTGCCAGCCAGCCGGGGCTCAACGAGCTGATCGAGGTGCTTGAGCCGTGTCAGCACCGTTTGTTTGACCTGGGGGGTGAGTTGGCGATGCCGGAATATCAGGCACTTAACGCCGCCGAGATTGAACGGCTTGAAACTGCGATCGATCGCTGGAATGAGGAGCTGGGGCCACTGGAGAACTTCATTCTACCCGGCGGCTCGAGCCTGATAGCCCAGGCCCATGTTTGCCGGAGCCTGGCACGTAGTGCCGAACGCCGCTGCCAGCAGCTCAATGCACTGGAGCCACTGGCAGGTGTGGGGCTGGCGTATATCAATCGCTTGTCTGACTTGCTGTTTGTCGCCGCGCGCCTGATTGCCAAGCGCCAGGGGATTGCAGAGATCCTGTGGCAGGCGGCGGCCAAACCAAAGGCTTGATGTCGTTCATTTGTAGTCGCTCTACTCGTCAGCGGCTACAGGAAAAACTGAATCTGTGGGAGCGAGCCTGCTCGCGAAGGTCGTTCGCGAGCAGGCTCGCCCCCACAACCAACAGAACGTGCATGCCGTCGCAGGACCCGCAACAGCCTCCGAATCACATCAAACGTTCGGCCAGAACGCCCGAATACCCGCCACGCCCTGGGCACCGATCTGCCACGCCTGCTGGCGATCATCCGGGCCGAGCCCACCCAGCAAAAATACCGGCCTGCTGAAATTGGCGATCAATTGCTGCGCCTGCTCCCAGCCCAGCGGCTGTGCATCAGGGTGGGTCTGCGTCGCCAGCACCGGCGACAGGGTCACGAAGTCCACATCCATCTGTTCAGCCAGCGCCAGCTCCTCGGCGTTATGGCATGAAGCAGCCAGCCAGCGGTCTTTTGGCAATGGCCGACCCTTGGCGGCGTACTTGCGCAATTGCGCGGCCGTCAGATGCCAGCCGGCCGAAGGAAAATCCCCCAACCACTCCAACGGCCCCTTGAGCATCAACTGCGCCTTGCCGGCACACAAGCCGGTCGCGTCCACCGCCAGGTCGCGGTACTTGGGGTCGTACCCATTGGGGGCACGCAACGAAATCAGCCTGATCCCGCCTGCAATCGCCTTCTGGATACCGCGCAACAGCTCAGGGGTCTCCAGTTCATCCGGCGTAATCAGGTACTGATCGGGCAAGCGGGCAGCGCCCACAATGGGCTGATTGGCGTCAGGAAACCTGTAGTCCACCAACTCGCGCTGACTGACCCAAGCCAGTGGCTGACCTTCTACGCCATGAGGTTCGCCGGAAAACGCCGAAACTTCCCATACATCCAGCAGAACCTGCTTATCCGGATAGTCATGCTGAACCTTGATCAGAGGCCGGGCCACCTCGACCGTAATGCCCAACTCTTCTTTCAGCTCGCGCGCCAGTGCAGCTTCGACCGATTCCCCGGCCTCGACCTTGCCGCCGGGAAATTCCCACAGACCGCCCTGATGCTGAGTGTCAGCGCGACGAGCGATCAGAATGCTGCCGTCTGTGCCTCGGATAACGGCCGCAGCCACATGAACTCGTTTCACCCTTGTACTTCCTCTAATCCGGCCTGTTGCCAGGCTTTGAACGCAGGCCATAGATAAATGGCGTCGATATACGCTTGATCTTCTGCTGACAGCTCCACGCGATAAGTGCGAAGGCGCACAGCCACCGGCGCGAAAAACGCATCAGCCACACTCAACCGCCCGAACAGGTACGGCCCGCGTTCGCTGGCCACAGCACGGCACTCTGCCCACAAGGCAATGATGCGCTCGATGTCGGCCTGAGCCTCGGCCGGCATGGGTACCAGCGCCTGATCATGGCTCAAATCAAATGGCAGATTGCCCCGCAACGCAAAAAAGCCGCTGTGCATTTGTGCACAGGCCGATCGGGCCTGGGCCCTTGCCTTGATATCTGCAGGCCATAACTGGGCCGCAGGGAAACGCTCATTCAGATATTCGGCAATCGCCAGCGAGTCAGCGATGGTGCCATGTTCGGTCTTGAGCAACGGTACTTTACCCGTTGCCGAGTGTTGCAGAATCAGTGCCCGGGTATCCGGCTGACCCAGTTTTATCAGTGTCTCGGTGTAGGCAGCACCCGCCAGATCCAGCGCCAGCGCGCCACGCAGGGACCACGAAGAGTGCAACTTGTCGCCAATGATCAGGTGGAAGCTCATACACAGACACCTTGAGAATTAGGGGGTAAATCTGATGCCCTCAAGGCATCACGGTGCTGCCCGCGCAGGATCGGCTGACAACCCCGTGATGTCGAGACGACTTAGGTACGGTACTCGGCGTTGATTTTCACGTATTCGTGGGACAGGTCAGTGGTCCAGATAGTCTCGCTGCAGGTACCACGACCCAATTCGATGCGGATGGTGATTTCTTCGCGAGCCATCACTGCCGAGCCCTGCTCTTCGGTGTAAGTGGCCGAACGGGCGCCGCCGCTGGCAATGCACACTTCACCCAGGAACACGTCAATCTTGCTGACGTCCAGATCCGGCACGCCTGCGCGGCCCACTGCAGCCAGAATGCGGCCCCAGTTCGGGTCCGAGGCAAACAGCGCGGTCTTGATCAGCGGCGAGTGTGCAACGGTGTACCCCACGTCCAGGCACTCCTGGTGATTGGCGCCGCCATTTACTTCTACGGTGACAAACTTGGTCGCACCCTCACCGTCACGCACGATGGCCTGCGCCACCTCCATGCAGACTTCCAGCACCGCCCGTTTCAACGCGGCAAACAGCGGGCCGCTGGCTTCTGTAATTTCAGGCAGGGCAGCCTTGCCGGTGGCAATCAGCATGCAGCAGTCGTTGGTCGAAGTATCGCCATCGATAGTGATGCGGTTGAACGACTTGTTCGCACCGTCGAGCAGCAGGTTTTGCAACACGTCGCGGGCAACTTTGGCGTCGGTGGCGATGTAGCCCAGCATGGTGGCCATATTTGGACGAATCATGCCCGCACCCTTGCTGATACCGGTCACGGTGATGGTTACGCCTTCATGCTCGAACTGACGGCTGGCACCCTTTGGCAGGGTGTCGGTGGTCATGATGCCGGTTGCAGCCTCGGCCCAGTTGTTCTCGGACAAATCGTCCAGCGCGGCTTGCAATGCGCCTTCGATCTTCTCGACAGGCAGCGGCTCGCCGATCACCCCGGTGGAATACGGCAGCACGGCACTGGCATCAACGCCGGTCAGTTCAGCCAGCCTGGCGCAGGTCCGGGCTGCAGCGATCAGCCCCGGCTCACCGGTACCGGCGTTGGCATTGCCCGTGTTGGTCAGCAAATAGCGAACCGGGCCTTGCACACGTTGTTTGGCCAGAATCACAGGGGCCGCGCAAAACGCATTCAGGGTGAAAACACCCGCCACGCTGGAGCCTTCGGCGCAGCGCATAACCACCACGTCCTTGCGCCCTGCGCGCTTGATACCGGCAGAAGCGATACCCAGTTCAAAACCGGCCACCGGGTGCAAAACAGGCAAAGGACCAAGACCAACAGCCATGACGCGCTCCTAAAAAGTTCTGTGCGCCGCCGCAAAAGGACGGGAATTCAATGGTAAAACGCCGCGACGGCTAATGCCGGTCGCGGCGCAGGTGTTTCAGCAGGTGAAGCGGGCTTTAGTTGATTTGCCCGTGACAGTGCTTGTATTTCTTGCCCGAGCCGCAGTGGCACAGCTCGTTGCGACCCAGCTTCTGCTCGCTACGAACAGGCTCGGTTGCCGCCACAACATCTTCGACGTCAGCACCTTGCAGCACCTGGGCCATTGCCTCCGGCTGGTCAAGGCCCGGCGCTTCAGCATGCTGGAACTGCATGCGCGAAGCCAGGTCTTCAGCTTCCTGGCGCAGGCGCGCCTCCTCTTCGACCGGGTCTTCACGACGAACCTGTACGTGGGACAACACACGGATCGAGTCGCGTTTGATCGAATCAAGCAGCTCGGAGAACAGGTTGAACGACTCGCGCTTGTACTCCTGCTTCGGGTTCTTCTGCGCATAACCGCGCAAGTGGATACCGTGGCGCAGGTGGTCCATGGTCGACAGGTGGTCTTTCCACAGGTCATCCAGAACGCGCAGCACAATCTGCTTCTCGAACGTGCGCAGTGCTTCAGCACCGGCCTGCTCTTCTTTCTCGTTGTAAGCTGCAATCAATTCAGCCAGCAGCTTCTCACGCAGGGTTTCTTCGTACAGGTGATCATCTTCGTCGAGCCATTGCTGGATCGGCAGTTTCACCCCGAAGCCGCTTTCGATGGCCGCTTCCAGACCTTTGACGTCCCACTGTTCCGGCAACGATTGTGGCGGAATATGAGCGCTTACGGTGCTGTCCAGTACATCCTTGCGGAAGTCGGCGATGGTCTCACCGATGTTGTCGGCTGCCAGCAACGTGTTACGCATGTGATAAATCACTTTACGCTGTTCGTTGTTGACGTCATCGAACTCCAGCAATTGCTTGCGGATATCGAAGTTGCGACCTTCAACCTTGCGCTGGGCCTTCTCGATCGCGTTGGTCACCATGCGGTGCTCAATCGCTTCGCCGGACTGCATGCCCAGGGCCTTCATGAAGTTCTTCACCCGATCAGAGGCGAAGATACGCATCAGGCTGTCTTCCAGCGACAGGTAGAAACGGCTGGAACCGGTGTCACCCTGACGGCCGGCACGGCCACGCAGCTGGTTGTCGATACGGCGCGATTCGTGACGCTCGGAAGCGATCACATGCAGGCCACCCGACTCCAGCACCTGCTGGTGACGTTTTTGCCAGTCGGCCTTGATCTGCGCGATCTGCTCAGGTGTCGGGTTTTCCAGGGAGGCTACTTCCACTTCCCAGTTGCCGCCCAACAGGATGTCGGTACCACGACCGGCCATGTTGGTTGCAATGGTCAACGCGCCCGGACGACCGGCCTGTGCAATGATTTCTGCTTCTTTTTCGTGGAACTTGGCGTTCAGAACCTTGTGCTCGATGCCTTCCTTCTTCAGAAGGTTGGACATGTGCTCGGAGGTTTCGATGGTTGCCGTACCCACCAGCACCGGACGACCCTTGGCCATGCAGTCCTTGATGTCGGCCACGATTGCCGCGTACTTCTCGTCCGCGGTGAGGAACACCAGGTCGTTGTAGTCTTTACGCGCCAGCGGCTTGTTCGGCGGGATGACCATTACCGACAGACCGTAGATCTGGTGGAATTCAAACGCTTCGGTGTCTGCTGTACCGGTCATGCCCGACAGCTTGTTGTACAGGCGGAAGTAGTTCTGGAAGGTGGTCGAGGCCAGGGTCTGGCTCTCTGCCTGGATATTCAGGCCTTCCTTCGCTTCGATCGCCTGGTGCAGGCCTTCGGACAGACGACGACCCGGCATGGTACGCCCAGTGTGTTCGTCGACCAGCAATACCTGACCGTCTTCAACGATGTATTCAACGTTGCGATGGAACAGCTTGTGGGCGCGCAGTGCAGCGTACACGTGGGTCAACAGGCCCAGGTTGTGCGCCGAGTACAGGCTTTCGCCTTCGGCGAGCAGGCCGATCTGGGTCAGCATGTCTTCAACGAACTGGTGACCGGCTTCGTTCAGCTCAACCTGGCGGGTCTTTTCATCGATGGTGAAATGGCCAGCCTTGGTGACTTCGCCTTCCACTTCCTCGATGTGTTGCTCAAGGCGAGGGATCAGCTTGTTGATTTCAATGTACAGCTTGGAGCTGTCTTCAGCCTGACCGGAGATGATCAGCGGAGTACGGGCTTCATCGATAAGGATGGAGTCGACTTCGTCGATTACGGCGAAATTAAGCTCGCGCTGGAATTTTTCTTCCATGCTGAAAGCCATGTTGTCACGCAGGTAATCGAAACCGAACTCGTTGTTGGTGCCGTAAGTGATATCGGCAGCATAGGCTTCGCGCTTTTCCTGAGGTGGCTGGAACGGTGTCACGACACCGACCGTCAGGCCCAGGAACTCGTAGAGCGGGCGCATCCAGTTGGCATCCCGGCGAGCCAGGTAGTCGTTCACGGTTACCACGTGAACGCCCTTGCCCGACAATGCGTTGAGGTAAACGCCCAGGGTTGCTACCAAGGTCTTGCCTTCACCCGTACGCATTTCTGCGATCATGCCTTCATGCAAGGTCATGCCGCCGATCAGCTGTACATCGAAGTGACGCATGCCCATGACACGCTTGCCGGCTTCACGGCAGACCGCAAAGGCTTCTGGCAGCAGTTGGTCGAGGGTCTCACCTTTGGCTATGCGGGCCTTGAACTCTTCGGTCTTGGCGCGCAATTGCTCATCGGTCAGGGCAACCATCTGCTCTTCGAAGGAATTGACGACCTGTACTGTCTTGAGCATGCGTTTAACTTCGCGCTCGTTCTTGCTTCCAAAAAGTTTCTTTAACAAAGGCGCAAACATATCGGCAGGATCTTCCACACATAGGGATGGAGGGCGGCCCCGAGAGTCGCCCGAGCAGCCCTGATGGCCGCATGCGAACGAGCATTCTACCCGGAAACGGCGGTGAGGAAAGTGGCGTTATTCCACGATACTGGTACTGCGTTGTGAAGGGGCCTCCCTAAAATAAGGGCTTTTTGCTGAACTTCAACCCGTTTGCACAAGAAGTTACTCATTGATTTCATAAATAAATTCAGATTTACCTTAGCCCGGACCAGTGAGAGGCAGGCATCTGCTAAGATTGCAGCTCTGTTTTATCAGGTGTTTGAACATGGCATTTCGCCCACATCCAGCACGGGCACCCTCCGTCCTGCTCCGCGAGGCCAAGCCCCTAAAAGCTATTTTCGGCCATGCCAAGCGCCTGGCACACCTGCAACGCCTGCTTGAAAGCCAGCTTCAGCCCGCCGCGAGGGAGCATTGTCACGTTGCCTCATGGCGTGAAGGGAGTTTGTTGCTGATCGTGACCGACGGCCATTGGGCCACTCGCCTGCGCTATCAGCAAAAGCGCCTGCTGCGCCAACTGCAGGCATTCGACGAGTTCGCCAGCCTGACCCGCATTTTGTTCAAGGTGCAGCCGCCCACGGTACAGCCCAAGGTCGCGGGGCATACGCTGGATTTGTCCGTCGATGCCGCCCAGACCATCCAGGCTACGGCCGATGGCATTACCGACCCGGCCTTGCGCGCGGCCCTTGAACGCCTGGCCAGCCACGCGCGACCCAAACCCGACTGATCCTCCTGATCAAGCCCCATTGTGGGAGCGAGCCTGCTCGCTCCCACAGTTGCAGTCTTGTTAATTATTTGCGCTTGCTGTTACCCAGTAACGACCCCAACAGCCCGCGCACCAGCTGACGGCCCATCTGACCCGCCGCCTGACGCGCCATCGACTGCAAGGCCTTGCCTGCTGTCGTGCCCAAAAAGTCTCCCGCCTGATCAAGAAACCCCGGCTCGTGCTGTGCAGCCTGTGTCTGCGCCTGATCTTGCGGTGCCACGCCTTTGCGGGCCATGAGGATTTCATAAGCCGACTCTCGATCAACGGGCTTGTCATAACGCCCCTGCAGCGCTGAACGGCTGATCAATGCAGCCCTTTCGGCCTCCGTCAGTGGGCCTATACGCGATTGCGGTGGCGCAATCAGCACCCGCTGAACCATCGCCGGCGTGCCTTTTTCCTCAAGCATGCCCACCAGAGCCTCCCCCGTGCCCAGCTCCGTCAGTACGGCCAGCGCGCTGAATGCCGGATTGGGGCGAAAGCCGTCTGCCACAGCTTTCAGGGATTTCTGCTCTTTGGCCGTAAAGGCCCGCAGCCCGTGCTGGATACGCAACCCCAACTGTGCCAGCACCGTATCGGGCAAGTCCGCCGGTGATTGAGTAACGAAGTACACCCCTACACCCTTGGAGCGAATCAACCTGACCACTTGTTCCAGCCGGTCCTGCAATGCTTTTGGCGTACCGGCAAACAACAGGTGCGCCTCGTCGAAAAACAGCGCCAGCAAAGGCTTGTCTGCATCGCCGCGCTCGGGCAACTGTTCGAAAAGCTCCGCCAGCAACCACAACAGGAACGTTGCGTAGACCTTGGGCGCTTCATGCACCAGGCGGCTGGCATCGAGCAGATGGATCTGCCCGCGCCCGTCGCTGGCGGGCTGCAAAATATCGTCGAGCTGCAGTGCCGGCTCACCAAACAGGGCTTCTGCACCCTGCTGTTCAAGGGTTGCCAGACGGCGCAACAACGCCTGGCTGGAGCCCGTGGTCATCAGGGCCGCGTCATCGCCGAGCACTTGTGGGTTGTCACGCAGGTGATTGAGCAGTGCCTTGAGGTCTTTAAGGTCAAGCAGCAACAACCCTTCCCGATCCGCCACCTTGAAGGCGGCATAGAGGGCCGACTGCTGGCTGTCGGTCAGCTCCAGCAGGCTGCCCAGCAGCAACGGCCCCATGTCACTCAGGGTCGTGCGCAATGGGTGACCCGTCTTGCCCTGGATATCCCACAAAGTAACCGGATAGGCCTTGGGCTGGTAATTGAGCCAGGGCATTCCCGCGATCCGTTCGGCAATCTTGCCCTGGGGATTGCCGGCCGCACCCAGGCCGCACAAGTCACCCTTGATGTCGGCGGCGAAGACGGCCACCCCGGCATCACTGAACTGTTCAGCCAGCCGCTGAAGCGTAACGGTTTTACCCGTGCCCGTGGCTCCCGCCACTAAACCGTGGCGATTGGCCAGGCGCAAGGACTGCGCGATGGGCTGAGCCGAAAGGTCAGCGCCGATTACTAGAGCAGAAGAGTCAGGCATTTTGCCACCTTTGATTAATCTTTAGCGATCGCGGGTCGATACACACTGAATGCTAGACCACATAAAACCGGATTTAGCGTGGTAAAGCGGCTTGATCAACAGCCAACTTGCCCTGTTCAGGCAGTGCTGTGTAGAGCGCGCGTTTTACCAGAGTGTATGTCGCACACTTTTAGACCTTAGCGGACCCTTCAAGCCATGAATAAAAACCTGCGTTTCAGTCATAAAATCCTGCTTGCCGCGTCCCTGATCGTAATAGCCGCCTTTTCGCTATTTACGCTGTATAACGACTACTTGCAACGCAACGCCATCCGCAACAACCTGGACAACTACCTGCACGAGATGGGCAGTGTCACGGCCAATAACATTCAGACCTGGCTCGGTGGCCGGATCCTGCTGGCGCAAAACCTCGCTGAATCCATCGCCCTGACACCAGAGCCCGCCCAGGTGGCCAGCCTGCTGGAACAAAAAACCCTGAGCAGTACCTTTATGTCGGTTTATTTTGGTGACAGCCAAGGCGGATTTACCATTCGCCCTGACAGCAAGATGCCTGACGGCTACGATCCGCGCACCCGGCCCTGGTACAAGGATGCGTTCAACAGCAGCAGCTCCAGCCTGACCAAACCCTATATAGATGCTGCCACCGGACAGATGGTCATTACCATCGCGACCCCGGTAAAAAAGGGCTCTCAAACCCTGGGTGTGGTCGGCGCCGACATGACCCTGCAAGCCATCACCGACAGCATCAACGCGCTGAATTTCAACGGCATGGGTTACGCCTTTCTGATCAATGCCGACGGCGAAATCCTGGTGCACCCGGACAAGAGCCTGGCCACCAGGAACCTGAAGGACATCTATCCGCAGGACACTCCCGCGATCACCACTGCGTTCAGCGAGATCCAGGCCAATGGCAAAACCCGGATCGTAAGTTTCACCCCGATCAAAGGGCTGGGCTCAGCCAACTGGTACATCGGCCTGTCGGTTGACAAGGAGCAGGCTTTCGCAGCGCTCAGTGAGTTCCGTACGTCGGCAATTATTGCCACGGTTATCGCCGTGGTTTCGATCATCGCCCTGCTCGGCCTGTTGATTCGCCTGCTGATGCAACCGCTGCACGTGATGACCCGCGCCATGCAGAATATTGCCGAAGGCGAAGGCGACCTGACGCGCCGCCTGGTGGTGGAGTCCCAGGATGAATTCGGTACCCTGGGCAGCGCATTCAACCGTTTTGTCGAGCGCATTCACGCTTCCATCAGCGAAGTGGCCTCGGCCACCGGCCAGGTCAACGAGGTGGTCCTGCGGGTTGTCAGCGCTTCCAACTCATCGATGCTCAACTCTGACGAACAGGCCAGCCGCACCAGTAGCGTCGCCGCTGCTATCAACGAACTGGGCGCCGCCGCACAGGAGATCGCCCGCAACGCCGCCCAGGCCTCGCACCAGGCCAGCGATGCACGCAGCCTTGCCGAGGAAGGCCAGGAAGTGGTCGAACGCAGCATCAGCTCGATGCAGAAGCTGTCGCAAATGCTTGGCACTTCCAGCGGTCATATCGAGTCGCTTAACGACAAGACGGTGAATATCGGTCAAATCCTGGAGGTGATTACCAGCATTTCCCAGCAAACCAACCTGCTGGCCCTTAACGCCGCCATTGAAGCAGCTCGTGCTGGCGAAGCCGGGCGTGGCTTTGCCGTGGTCGCCGATGAAGTGCGCAACCTGGCACACCGCACCCAGGAATCGGCGCAGCAAGTGCAGAAAATGATCGAAGAATTGCAGATCAGTGCCCGAGGCTCAGTGAGCACCATGGAAGAAAGCCAGCGTCACAGCCAGGACAGCGTGGAAATCGCCAACCGCGCGGGCGAGCGCCTGATCAGCGTGACCGAACGCATTGGTGAAATCGACGGCATGAACCAGTCTGTCGCCACGGCAACCGAGGAACAAACCTCGGTGGTCGAGTCGATCAATATGGACATTACCGAGATCAATACGCTGAATCAGGAAGGCGTCGAAAACCTTCAATCAACCCTTCGCGCGTGTTCCGATCTGGAACAGCAGGCTGCCCGCCTGAAGCATCTGGTGGGCAGTTTCAGGATTTAGGCTTCAGGCACACGCTGCATGCCTGCAGCGTCTAGCTCCTGCGCCCAAAGCTCGGCGGCACCGGGGAAGTCGGTGCCGTCCTCGGGGCTGAGGGCATCCGGGTCATAGCGACTCAGACAGCCCTCACCCAAGGTCGGTGGAGCACTGGATGTCGCCTTGTCGAGTGGATCGCTCATCACATCCTCCGCCGGCAATCCTTCGCGAGCAGGCTCGCTCCCACGGTGTCGATCAGAACACTACAGTCTTGTTGCCATGCACCAGCACGCGATCTTCAAGGTGATAACGCAAGCCACGGGCCAGTACCATTTTCTCGACATCACGGCCGAAACGCACCATATCCTCAATGCTGTCACTGTGGCTGACACGTACCACGTCCTGCTCGATGATAGGACCGGCATCCAGCTCTTCAGTCACATAATGGCAGGTTGCACCGATCAGCTTCACGCCCCGCATCGAGGCCTGGTGATAAGGCTTGGCGCCGACAAACGACGGCAGGAAGCTGTGGTGGATATTGATGACCTGGCCGGCATATTCGCTGCACAGGTCAGGTGGCAGGATTTGCATGTAACGGGCCAGTACCACCACTTCGGCAGCATGGTGCTTGACCAGACGCGAGACTTCGGCGAAAGCCGGCTCCTTGTTCTTCGGGTCAACCGGTACGTGATAGAACGGGATGCCATGCCACTCGACCATGCTGCGCAGGTCATCGTGGTTGGAGATCACACAGGATATATCGCAGTCCAGTTCATCGCTGTGCCAGCGGTGCAGCAGATCTGCCAGGCAGTGGGATTCGCGGCTCGCCATCAATACCACGCGTTTTTTCTGCGCCGTATCGGTAATGCGCCACTCCATCGAGAACTCTTCGGCGATCGGGGCAAATGCCTCACGAAACGCCTCCAGCCCGAACGGCAGGGAATCGGCACGAATCTCGTGACGCATAAAGAACCAACCGCTCTGGTCGTCCGAGTGGTGGCTTGCTTCAGTGATCCAGCCATTGTGGGAGGCAAGGAAATTGCTGACCTTGGCGACAATGCCGACGCCGTCGGGGCACGCAATCACCAACCGAAAAGTGCGCATGAGGGGAAAACTCCAAAAACTTTACTAAGGCCGCCATTCTAGCGAGTGCGCAGCAAAACTGCAGTATTCGTTACAGCTCGGCACCTGCGCCATCGGGTCGCGCACCGAAGGTGCCACACCAGCATCGACGTGGCCTGCACTGCAATGGACGGACACTTGCCGATGTTATTGATCGTCCATATTAACCTCACTGTAGCGCGGTGTATTTAATAGCGCGCATATTCTCGAGGGCAAAGTTAATGAATAAAATTTTAAATTAAATAGCCCTTTCATGTTTACTTGCAGTAACTGTCTGACTACTATTGCGCCACTGTCTCCCTGACATCCTTTTCAACATAAGGTTATCCTCATGTCCTTGATCAACGAATATCGTGCAACCGAAGAAGCCATCAAAGAACTGCAAGCCCGCCTGAAGAACCTGTCCGAAGACGACAAACTTCAAACCGAGCTGGAATTTGAAGGCAAACTGCGCACGCTGATGGGCGAATACCAAAAATCGCTACGCGATATCATCGCTCTGCTGGATCCGGAATCCAAAGTTAGCAAAGCACCTCGCGGCGTTGTTAAAACCACCGGCACCAAACGTGCCCGTAAGGTTAAACAATACAAAAACCCACACAATGGTGAAGTGATTGAAACCAAAGGTGGCAACCACAAAACTCTGAAAGAGTGGAAAGCCAAGTGGGGCGGCGACGTGGTTGAAGGCTGGGCTACTTTGCTCGACTAAGTGACACCGGGCCCGCAACTATTTTGCGATGCCACTAAAAAACGCCAGCATGCTGGCGTTTTTTATTGCCTGTGTTTTAGTCAGCACTCTCGGCGGGCGGGCTCAGCCCGACACGCCGACTCAATGCCTGGGCATAGCGCTGCCATTCGCCCAAAAGCTTTAGCTGGGCCGGCGTGGCACTGCGCGACAGCTCATCTGCTACCTGCATAAAGCTGTCCAGGGTCAAAGGCGCACCCATGGCCGGATCCGACAAACGCTGCTGGCAGAAGATATGCCAACGCTGCTGTTCTTGTTCACTCAGGGTATGAGGAAAGTTTCGGGCGCGGTATCGAAACAATAATTCGGGCAAGCGTTCATCATCAAATGGCCATGTATCTTTGGCCAATTGCTCCGGGTCACTGTGCCTGACCTGCTCACACAGGCGACGGTCTCGATCGCCAATAAACCCGTCATACAATTGCTGCTCCGGATCTTCACTGGGGGTAAAGTCTTCGCGGGCATAAATGGCCGACAACTTTTCCTGCCAAACTTGCTGAGCCTCAACAAGGCTCCGGGCTCGCGCGTGATAGAGGTCCATGTCCAGTTGCAATCGCTGTTGGTCCTGGGCACGCACTACATTCAAGGGGGCGACCACCGGGCAACGATTAACTTGAATCAGTTTTAGCCCAATGGGTAATTGACCGTCGGGTAAATCTTCACGCCGGGTATAGAGCATCTTGCGCAACGCTGCGGCGTCCATCTCCAGTAAAGGCTGAGGGTCTAAGTGCAGGTCGTAGACAATCAGAGCATTACGATTCTTTGGGTGCCAACCCAGCGGCAAGACCACACCGGCATAATGTCTGGCCGCGGAAAAACGCCCCGAGATATGCAGCATGGGCTGCAATAGCCGAATTTGATCAAGCACACGTTGTTTGCTGCGCAACTGGAATAACCAGTCATATAACTTGGGTTGTTTGTCACGAATCAGCCGGGCCAGCGCAATGGTTGCCCGTACATCGGACAACGCATCGTGGGCCTGGCCATGATCAATCCCGTTAGCCGCCGTCAACCGTTCAAGCTTGAGCGTCACCCGCCCCTCTTCCTCTGGCCAGACGATGCCTTCAGGCCGCAGGGCATAGGCTGTTCGCACCACATCAATGAGGTCCCAGCGACTGTTGCCACCCTGCCATTCACGCGCATAAGGGTCGAAGAAGTTTCGGTAGAGACTGTAGCGCGTTACCTCATCATCAAAGCGCAACGAGTTGTAGCCCGCCCCGCAAGTGCCGGGCAGGGCCAGCTGGGCATGGGTGCGAGTCATGAACTCGGCTTCGCCCAGGCCTTTGTCTTCGAGACGAGCGGGCGTGATGCCGGTGATCAGGCAGGCCATGGGATGAGGGAGGATATCGTCGCTTGGCTGACAATAGAGGTTGACCGGCTGATCAATCTCGTTGAGTTCAAGGTCGGTGCGGATGCCGGCCACTTGCACCGCCCGGTCGCAGCGCGGGTTGATACCGGTGGTTTCGTAGTCGTACCAGAAGATAGAGGTCACGGGGTGTTCCTGAGCAGTAGACCCGGACAGTCTAGGCGCTCAAACCCGGGCAAGACCAGCCCCGGGGCTATGCAGAGGCTTGCAGGGGCTGGAAGCTGAAGTAGCGCTGCAAGGCACTGATCAAACCGCTGTACTCGGCGGGTGGCTGATACAGGATAAACCCGGAATCGTAATAATGCGGCGTTAGATCCTCACGGCACCACAGGCAACGCGCTGTCAGGTCGATAAACTGCACCTCCCCATCGGCACCGGGAAGCTTGATCCGAAACTCGAAATTGGCGTCGACCAACATCGGTAACTGGCTGATCAGCATCAACCCGCCATCAGACACATTGCCCAGATAGCCAATAGGTTTGTCCGTGAACCGATTGAACACTTTCAGGAAAAACGTCAGTTGGTGCCGCTGGATAAGCCGTTCGATAACCATGTTCAACTTCACTATAGAGAGGCCATTCAGCATGGCCGCGCTGGCGTCTCGAAACGCCCTGTCCCCCACATCCGGGCCAACAGTCACGTGTAGATCTGCCCGCCATCTTCACCTGAAGCTCGACATATCAAGCAGCGACAGAGCGAGTCATCCGTTTGTGTACCAAGAGAAACAAAAAACACTCGAACGAATTTGATATTAGCCAACCGGGCACAAATGACCAGTTTAAATTTCGCCCATCATGGAATGCTTACAGGCACTGCCTGGGCAGTAGTGCCGGGGCCCGGGATGAACCTGAGAATGCGCAATGTCTCGATCCGAGCCTTGGCCCGGTAGGCGTACTCGCTCTTGGGAAATTCGTTGATGATGTACTGGTAGGTCTGGGACGCATCCAGGTAAAACTTCGTACGCTCAAGACACAGTCCACGGAGCATAGCTGTTTGTGGCCAAATGTACGGGCGACTACGACTGTCGCGATCAACCTCGGACAACTCAAGCATTACCGTTTCACAATTGCCCCGGTCGTAAGCACGATAGGCATTGTTCAAATGATGGTTCATCGACCAACGGGTACAGCCGGTCGCACTGGCGACCAAGATTAAAACGAGCACGATTCGCATGGGGCATCTCCTGTTCATAACAGTGTATCGACCCCACGGCCAGATTCTTCAGACAACAGACCCGATGCACCACAACTTAAGCAGAAAGTAGTGCAGAGGAACAATGACTACAGCCAAAGACCATAGTAGCCTTTGGCAGCGCTTGAACTCAGGAGTCTTTGCATGTCTGTTCGTCGAACCAAAATTGTTGCCACACTTGGCCCTGCCAGCAATTCACCGGAAATGCTGGAACAGCTGATCCTCGCTGGCCTGGACGTTGCCCGTCTGAACTTTTCCCACGGCACCCCCGACGAGCACAAGGCTCGCGCCAAGCTGGTACGTGACATCGCTGCCAAGCACGGTCGTTTCGTAGCCCTGCTGGGTGACCTGCAAGGCCCGAAAATTCGTATCGCCAAATTTGCCAACAAAAAGATCGAGCTGAAGATCGGTGATCAATTCACCTTCTCCACCAGCCATCCGTTGACCGAAGGCAACCAGCAAGTAGTCGGCATCGACTACCCCGACCTGGTTAAAGACTGCGGCGTCGGCGACGAGCTGCTGCTCGACGACGGCCGTGTGGTCATGCGTGTAGACACTGCCACCGACGACGCCCTGCACTGCACCGTGCTGATCGGCGGCCCACTGTCCGACCACAAAGGCATCAACCGTCGCGGTGGCGGCCTGACCGCGCCGGCCCTGACGGAAAAAGACAAGGCCGACATCAAGCTGGCTGCCGAAATGCAAGTCGACTACCTGGCCGTGTCGTTCCCACGTGACGCTGCCGACATGGAATACGCCCGCCAACTGCGCGACGAAGCCGGCGGTACTGCCTGGCTGGTAGCGAAGATTGAACGCGCCGAAGCCGTAGCCGATGACGAAACCCTCGACGGCCTGATCAAGGCCAGCGACGCGGTGATGGTTGCCCGTGGCGACCTCGGTGTTGAAATCGGCGATGCCGAGCTGGTGGGCATCCAGAAGAAAATCATTCTGCACGCACGTCGCCACAATAAAGCGGTGATCGTGGCAACCCAGATGATGGAGTCGATGATCCAGAACCCGATGCCAACTCGTGCCGAAGTGTCCGACGTTGCCAACGCCGTTCTCGACTACACCGACGCCGTGATGCTCTCGGCTGAAAGTGCTGCCGGCGCCTACCCGCTGGAAGCCGTGCAGGCTATGGCGCGCATCTGTGTCGGCGCTGAAAAGCACCCGACCAGCAAAACGTCCAGCCACCGTATCGGTAAAACCTTCGAAAGCTGCGACCAGAGCATTGCGCTGGCGGCCATGTACACCGCCAACCACTTCCCGGGTGTCAAAGCAATCATCGCCCTGACTGAAAGCGGCTACACCCCGCTGATCATGTCGCGCATCCGCTCCTCGGTGCCGATCTACGCCTACTCCCCGCACCGCGAAACCCAGGCGCGCGCGGCAATGTTCCGTGGCGTCTACACCGTACCGTTCGACCCGGCATCGCTGCCGCCAGAACAGGTCAGCCAGGCTGCCATCGACGAGCTGCTCAAGCGTGGCGTTGTGGAAAAAGGCGACTGGGTCATCCTGACCAAGGGCGACAGCTACCACACCATCGGCGGCACCAACGGCATGAAGATCCTGCATGTCGGCGACAAAATGGTTTAAGCCTGCAAGGTTTGAATCCCAAGCCCCGCCTGAGTGATCAGGCGGGGCTTTTTTGTGCGCCTAGCTGCGGGTCAAAAAGGCATCGGCCAACAGCTGATTACGCGGCAAGCCCGCCAGAAACAAACGTTTGGCAAAGGCATCGACCGTATCCGGGTGACCGCAGACCAAGGCACGGGTGTGGCGCGAGACAACCCCCATCTGTAACAGGTAGTCGGGCAACTGAGGGCGTTCAAGGTACTCGATCACAAACCCTGGACAAGCCGCCGACAGGGCCAGCAGTTCGCTCTGGAGGTAATGCTCAGCCTTGTCGCGGGCCACATGCACCAGCCGTATCGGGCCTTGATGATCCTGACGCAAGGCCTCGCGCAATACGCCATACAAAGGCCCCAGGCCGGTACCGGATGCCAGCAGCCAGAGCGGTTGCTCCTGCCAGTCCGGATCATAACGCAGTGCGCCGCCGCGCAACTCGCCCAGCCGTACAACGTCACCGACCTTGAACTGGCGGGCCGCGTCGACAAACTCACCGGGGTGCGCACAATCGAGGTGAAACTCCAGAAAGCGGTCTTCTTCGGGCAGGCTGGCCAACGAATACGGCCGCGCCACATCGCCGGCCCACAGCACCAGATGCTGGCCTGCGCGATAACGCAAAGCCCGCTGCGGCGTGAGGCGCAAGCGCAACACCGTCGGACTGAGCCAGTCGAGCCCTGCCACTTGGGCCGGCACACCGTCGCGCAGCGGGTCAAAGGCTTCAATCTGCAGGTCTTCGACAATCTGACACTGACAGGCCAGGCGCCAGCCCTGCTCATGCTGGCCCCGACTCAATGCCTGGGGCTTGAGATCGGCGGGCTCACCACGCACGCAGCGCACCAGGCAGGCATGGCAACTGCCCGCCCGGCAACTGTAGGGCACCGACACGCCAACCTGATTCAAGGCATCGAGCAGGTTGGTGTTCGGGGCAACTGACCAGTGCTGGTCAGCGACGTGTAACTGGGGCACTGCTGGCCTCCGCAGGGTAAGCCTGTGGGAGCTGGATTGCTCTCGATGCAGGCGGCGCGGTTTTTTTGAATGACCGCGGTGATGCAATCGCGAGCAAGCCCGCTCCCACAGTTGATCTTCATATATTTCGTGGTTTTACAGTTTAACTTATCACCCCTCGTCCACCCCCTACTTTCGTTTGCACCTCTACGGGTGTATCAGTGAGAGTACCGGGTTATACTGCCGCGCCGTTTTTGTACCGGTCATGCGTGTCCGGTATGCCAAGCAAAGATGTTTTCGACAGACCGATGCACCAAGGTCGCAAACACCTTATTGATTGTATGTTCCCGTCTTATAGAGGAGCGCGACCCATGACCGTGATCAAGCAAGACGACCTGATTCAGAGCGTTGCTGACGCCCTGCAATTCATTTCCTACTACCACCCCGTGGACTTCATCCAAGCCATGCACGAAGCCTACCTGCGCGAAGAATCGCCAGCGGCCCGTGACTCGATGGCGCAAATCCTGATCAACTCGCGCATGTGTGCCACCGGCCACCGTCCGATCTGCCAGGACACCGGCATCGTCACCGTATTCGTACGCGTCGGCATGGACGTGCGCTGGGATGGTGCCACCATGGGCCTGGACGACATGATCAACGAAGGCGTGCGTCGCGCTTACAACCTGCCGGAAAACGTCCTGCGTGCTTCGATCCTGGCCGACCCGGCCGGTGCCCGTCGCAACACCAAGGACAACACCCCTGCAGTGATCCACTACTCCATCGTTCCGGGCAACACCGTGGAAGTGGACGTGGCAGCCAAGGGCGGCGGTTCCGAGAACAAGTCGAAAATGGCCATGCTCAACCCGTCCGACTCGATCGTTGACTGGGTGCTCAAGACCGTTCCGACCATGGGCGCGGGCTGGTGCCCACCGGGCATGCTGGGTATCGGCATCGGCGGCACCGCGGAAAAAGCCGCAGTGATGGCCAAGGAAGTGTTGATGGAATCCATCGACATTCACGACCTGATCAAGCGTGGCCCGAGCAACCGTATCGAAGAGATGCGCATCGAGCTGTTCGAGAAGGTCAACCAGCTGGGCATCGGCGCCCAGGGCCTGGGCGGCCTGACTACCGTGCTCGACGTAAAAATCATGGACTACCCGACCCACGCAGCGTCCCTGCCGGTGTGCATGATCCCGAACTGCGCGGCCACCCGTCACGCCCACTTCGTGCTGGACGGCTCCGGCCCGGCAGCCCTCGAAGCGCCACCGCTGGATGCCTACCCGGAAATCGTCTGGGAAGCCGGCCCGTCGGCCCGCCGTGTCAACCTTGACACCCTGACCCCGGAAGACGTGCAGAGCTGGAAGCCGGGCGAGACCGTCCTGCTCAACGGCAAAATGCTCACCGGTCGCGACGCGGCGCACAAGCGCATGGTCGAAATGCTGAACAAGGGTGAAACCTTGCCGGTAGACCTCAAGGGTCGCTTTATCTACTACGTTGGCCCGGTTGATCCGGTGCGTGACGAAGTGGTTGGCCCTGCAGGCCCGACCACCGCTACGCGAATGGACAAGTTCACTCGTCAGATCCTTGATCAGACCGGCTTGCTGGGCATGATCGGCAAGTCCGAGCGCGGCCCTACCGCCATTGAAGCGATCAAGGAACACAAAGCCGTGTATCTGATGGCTGTGGGCGGTGCTGCTTACCTGGTCGCCCAGGCGATCAAAAAGTCCCGTGTAGTGGCCTTTGCCGAACTGGGCATGGAAGCGATCTACGAGTTCGATGTCAAAGACATGCCGGTTACGGTGGCAGTCGACAGTAAAGGCGAGTCGGTGCACATCACCGGCCCGGCGATCTGGCAGAAGAAAATCAGCGACAGCCTGGCTGTAGAAGTGCAATAAGCGCTTTTAGCCAGAAATAAAAAGGCCGGGTTATTAACCCGGCCTTTTTTATGCCTGTCCAAAAGCCCCCTCACCCTGGCCCTCTCCCGGAGGGAGAGGGTTGGGGTGAGGGCAAGCCGTTAAAAAGCGTTACGGAAGATCTCTTCAATCTGCCCCTGATCGGCTTTGCGCGGGTTGGTAAAGCCACAGGCATCTTTCAAGGCGTTGGTGGCCAGGATCGGGATGTCATCCAGCTTGGCGCCCAAATCCCGCAGCCCGGCAGGAATCTCGACATCCTTGGCCAGAGTACGAATCGCCGCAATGGCCGCTTGCGCGCCCTCTTCCGGGCTCAAGCCACGTACATCGGCACCCAGTGCATGGGCCACATCGGTCAGGCGGGCTGCACACACACTGGCATTGAACGTCTGCACATGGGGCAACAACACCGCGTTGCATACACCGTGGGGCAAATCATAGAAGCCGCCCAACTGGTGCGCCATCGCATGCACAAAGCCCAGCGAGGCATTGTTGAAGGCCATGCCCGCGAGGAACTGTGCGTAAGCCATATTCTCCCGCGCCGTCAGATTCTTGCCGTCGCTTACCGCCTGACGCAGGTTCTGGCTGATCAGTTCCATCGCCTTGATTGCACAGGCATCGGTAATGGGATTGGCCGCCGTGGACACATATGCCTCGATGGCGTGGGTCAACGCGTCCATGCCCGTGGCGGCAGTCAGGCCCTTGGGCATCGCCACCATCAACTCAGGGTCGTTAACCGACAGCAGCGGCGTCACGTTGCGGTCAACAATGGCCATTTTCACATGGCGCTCTTCGTCGGTGATGATACAAAACCGCGTCATCTCACTGGCCGTGCCGGCCGTGGTATTGATCGACACCAGCGGCAACTGCGGCTTGGCCGAGCGATCGACGCCTTCGTAATCACGGATATGCCCGCCATTGGTGGCACACAGCGCTATACCCTTGGCGCAGTCATGGGGTGAGCCGCCACCCAGCGACACAATAAAGTCGCACTGATGCTCCTTGAGCACCTTCAAGCCCGCCTCGACGTTGGCAATGCTCGGGTTCGGCTTGGCGCCGTCGAAAATCACCGAATCAATATCCTGCAACGCGAGCTTCTCGGCGATCAACGTCGCAACCCCCGCCTTGGCCAACCCCGCGTCGGTCACAATCAAGGCCTTGCGAAACCCATAATTGCGAATCGCAGTCATGGCTTCATCCAGGCAACCGTTACCCATAATGTTTACAGCAGGAATAAAGAAAGTGCTGGTCATGTCGAGTCCTCTTCGCGGGTCATTGGCTAATTCGGTCTCCACAGCTTCCTCCAATCACAAAGCAGCAATGTTGATCTGGCTCAACACTTGAGCGTGATAAAGTCCGCTACCGCCCACGCCTTGAGACGATATTTGCGATGACCCCCTTCCAGGAATTTGATGCCCAACTAGAAGACTGGAACCAGTTACGCACCAGCACCCCGTGCAGCGGACTGCTGATTGGCAACGGCGCCAGCATGGCCGTGTGGCATGATTTCTATTACGACTCGCTGTTTGAAAAAGCCAAAAGCGTGGCCGAAAAGCCGCTGAGCCAGACCGAACTCAGCGTGTTCGAGGCCCTCGGCACGCGCAATTTCGAACATGTGCTCAGCGCCCTGAAAACCGCAAGCAAGGTCAACAAGGCACTGGCCATCAACTCGGCCTCGCCGCGCAAACGCTACTACGCAATCAAGGAAGCCCTGATCAACTGCACCCAGGACGTGCACATCCCCTGGCGCCTGATGCAGCCCGAAACCCTGGCCTGCTGGAACCAAGAACTGGCGCGCTACGCCACGGTGTACTGCGCCAACTATGACCTGCTGGCACCCTGGGCCGTGATGCACGCACCCAAAGGTTTCAACGACCTGTTCGGTACCCCGCAGGCAACCTTTGAGCCTGCCGCGGCACTGGCCAAAAGCAGGACTACACGTGTGCTGTACCTGCACGGCGCGCTGCACCTGGTGAAAAACCAGGAAGGCAAGGCGCGCAAGCTGGCAGCCAACCAACCCACATTGCTAAGCAACTTTGCGATCAACCACTCCATCAGCGCCCTGGACGACGTACCGCTGTTTGTCAGCGAAACCGGCAGCGAAGACAAGCGAAAATCCATTCGCCAGTCCGATTACCTGTCTTTTTGTCATGAGCAGTTGCTGACCCAGAAAGACGCGCTGTGCATCTTCGGCCACAGCTTGGGCGAGCAAGACCAGCACCTGATCGATGCCTTGCGCCAGGCACCGTTGAAAACCCTGTGCATCTCGATTTACCCGCGCAGCGAAGCCTTTATTCGCTTTCAGAAAAACCACTACACAGCGTTGTTTGCCGACAAGAAGCTTGAACTGCGCTTCTTTGATTCAAAAACCCATCCGTTGGGCGATACCAGGCACTCAGTACCTGTGGAACGGTAAACCTGTAGCCGCTGACGAGCAGCGGCAACAGGAAAAACTGCAACTGTGGGAGCGAGCCTGCTCGCGAAGGTCGTTCGCGAGCAGGCTCGCTCCCACAATAGGGTTTGATCTACAACAGAGTATCTACAGGGTTACAAGAGCACACATTCAGGTATCAAAATTTTTCTTTGATCACCGTGGTCGGGCCATTGTGCTTGACGCTGGCAATGCCCTTGTCCCGCGCGGCCTCCGAGGAGTACAGCTCGCTGGTGCCGATGATCTGGTGATTGGCCGCCTTCAGGTTGAAGTATGGCTTGCCGTCCTTGGCCACTTTCTTCTCGTAGCGCTCATCCAGCGGGCTGTTGACCTGCACCGAGGCGATCCCGCCCTTGGCCGCCGCCAGCGTGGTGTATTGCTCGCTGACCAGAATGGTTTCGGCATTCGCCGCCTTCAGTACAAAACGGAACTGCCCGCTGCTGGTCTTGCTCAACTCATACCAACCCGACATAGCCTTTCTCCCGAAATTAAAGGTTCCTGCACTTATTCAGTAAAGACCCCATGGGCTATTTATCCATTTATCGACCGGAATGAAGGAAACAGGAAATTTCAACGAGACAAATAGCAATGGTTATCGATACCATTCGCAGCTTATTTGCATCGCTGTGTCTATAAGGATCTTCATGTCTGGCCTTAAACCCGATCCGCCCGCGGCCGATCACTTTCGCGAGTTCTATACGCAAATTTTGCACTTTCTGCGCAAGCGTACCGACAACACCAGCGATGCAGCCGACATGACCCAGGATGTTTTCACCCAATGGCTGGGCTATCAGGACCGAGGCAAAATCGAACAGCCCCGGGCGTTTTTGTTCCAGATGGCGCGCAATCTGTTGCGCGATCACTGGCGTCGACAGCAAGTGCGACACGCCGCGCACGGCGAGCACAGTGAAAGTGAGGCCGAGCCCTTGAGCGATGACAGGGATGATCCGATGGTCGCAGCCCTGCGCCTGCAACGCCTTGAACAACTTAAAAGGGTAGTTGCAGAACTCTCGCCCAGGCGTCGAGAAGCCCTTATGCTGCACCGTTTTGAAGGCTTGAGTCAGGCACAGATTGCCGAACGCATGGGGATATCCGTGAGCATGGTTGAAAAGCACATTGCCCAGGCCTTGCTGCACTGCAAGCGACATCTACAGCGGGACAGCGGCAAGGAGCAGACACAATGAGCCCTTTTCACACGGCCGGTGACGACAGCATCGATGAACAGGCCGCCAATTGGTTTGCACGCAACCGCAATACCCGCAACCAAGGCAGCTGCGAACAATTCAACGCCTGGCATGCCAACCCGAGTCATGCCCGGGCCTATACCGAATTTGAATCGTTGTGGGCCGACCTGGGAGAACTTGAACAGATCAACTCACCGGTCCCCCTCCCTGCCAAGCCCCGGCGCGCACACTTTGCGCTGGCCACTGCTGCCGCCGTGCTCTGCGCCGTCTTTGCACTGAACCTGGGCGCCCCGGTGGCGCTGCATCAACAGCAGGTCAGCACACTGGCCCAAGGCGCCCGCACGATATTGCTACCCGACGGCAGCACCCTGAACGTGAATGCCAACACGCGCCTGAGCCTGGACTTCAGCGCCCACCAGCGTGACATCTATCTGGACCAGGGCCAGCTTTACATCGAGGTCGCGGCCAACAAGGAGCAGCCGTTGGTGGTGCATGCCGGGGAGGCGCGCATACGGGTGGTCGGCACGGGGTTCGATGTACGCCGCAGTTCGCGCCAATTGGTGGTCAGCGTGGCCCACGGCGAGGTTGCGTTCATCCCAGACACCCGGTCAGCAATGCAGCTGGGTGCACAACAACGCGCCACCTGGGACTACAACAGGGGAGCACTCATAGAACAGACGTTGAGTGCGGGCGAAGTGGCGGGCTGGCGCAGCGGCCATCTGTCCTTTCGCAATCGCGAACTGGCCAGCCTGGTGGATGAACTGGACCTCTACCGCCCGGGCCTGATTCAGTTGGCCGACGGCCCGCTGACTGGCTACAAGGTTTCAGGCAACCTGGATGTCAGCGATCCACTGGCACTGGTCAAAGCCCTGCCCGCCCTGATCCCGGTAAAAACCGTGCTGCTGGACAGCGGTAAAATCCGTATCGAACCACGCTAAAAAAACATATGCGAATATTTTCCATTCGCATATGTGGTTTTTTCATTTTGCTGCGTCTTCCTCCGGTCTGCGTTGCTAACGCATGTCTTTTTGGCCTTTGTTGCCACACCGGGGGATTTCATGTTTCGCGCACCACATTGCTTCTCGCATTTGTACACCCGCCCGACACTGCTGGCGGCTTGCCTGGCGATCAGCCTGCAAGCCCACGCGGAGTCGATCCAACTGCAACTGCCAGCACAATCGCTGGCCAGTTCGCTGAGCGAGGTGGCACAGCAGGCAAAAATCCAGCTGCTGTTCGACGAAGCCCTGTTACGCAACGTGAAAGCCCCGGCACTCAGTGGCACCTTCGAGCCACAGGAAGCTATCCAGCGCCTGCTTAAAGACACCGACTTCAGCCTTGTACAGATCGATCGCACCTACGTCGTGCGGCCCCGGGAGTCCGGCACCACCACCAGCAACAGCCTGGAGCTGGGCGCAGTCAGCGTGGTGGGCAACGGTAGCGAGGTCGACTCCAGCAACGTCGGCAAGTCGACCATGACCCAGGAGCAAATCAACCGCTATCAGGCCAATAACATCCCCAGCCTGCTCGCCACCCTGCCAGGCATCAACCTCGGCGGCTCGCTCAAGCCCGGTGGCCAGACCATCAATATCTGGGGCATGGGAGAAGCCGAAGACGTACAAATGACCGTCGATGGCGCGACCAAAAGCGGCTTTGAACGCTACAAACAGGGCACGATTTTTATCGAACCCGAGCTGATCAAACGCCTGGAAGTCGAAAAAGGCCCCCACGATATCCACACCGGCAATGGCGGCTTCGCCGGTGTAGTGCACATGGAAACCAAGGACGCGACCGACTTGCTCGAAGAGGGCAAGAACACCGGCGCCATGCTCAAATACGGCTACAGCAGCAACGACCATCAACAGGTCTACAGCGGCGCTGTTTACGGTCGCACCGAAGATGGTCGTGCCGACGCCCTGTTTTACTACACCAAGCGCGACGGCGACGACATGAAGCTGGCCGGTAAAATGCCCAACCCCGGCAATGTCTACCCGGTTAACCCCCAGCGTCTGCCCAATACGGCCCAGGACCTGGACGGACAACTGCTCAAGCTCAACTTGCACCTCAATGACGAACACAGTGTGGGCATGTCTTACTCGCGCTCGAACAACTATTTGTGGGTGCCCTTCTCGGCCGTGAGTTACCCGGCGCCACCCAGCCAGGCCAACATCGACAAATTTGGTTACGACATTGCAGCGCGGCGCTACCTGTCCAACCGCTCGACAATCGACACCACCTGGTCGGCCAAATACAAGTACGAACCCCTGGACAACCCGCTGGTGGACCTGGAGGTCAAGTACTCGCACTCCAACACCGAGCAAACCGACAAGCGTGACGCCCAGGCTTACACCCAGCCCACCAGCGGCGGGCGCAAAATGGAGACCGGCTATACCGATGACATGCTCCAGGTCGAGAACATCAGCCTGTTTGCCAGCGGCCCGCTGGACCATGCAGTGACCACCGGCGTGCAATTTCGCAAGCACCAGCGTGATGTGAACATGTGGATGCCGGGCGGCATCTACGACGTCGAAAAGTACAACTACGGCCACTACCAGCCCAACTTCATGCCCCGGGGCAAGGTCGACACCAACAGCTTCTATATTCAGGACGCCATCACCTGGGGTGACTTCACCCTCACGCCGTCCATGCGCTACGACCACGTACGCAATCGCGGTCAGGAAAACGACGCGCCGTACTACAACCATCCGGAACTGGGCCATGACTACAGCGACAAAACCTACACTGGCTGGTCGCCTCGCCTGTCGGCCTTCTGGAAAATCACCCCGCAAACCGCCCTGTTCCTGAACTACAGCAAAACCTGGCGCGCCCCGGTGATTGACGAGCAATACGAAGTCCAGGGTATCGGCAGCCGCACCTCCAGCAGCCTGGGCCTTGATCCGGAACGCATCACCGGCTGGCGTGGCGGCAACATCACCACCTTCGACAAGATTTTTGGCGACAACGACCACGCCCTGGTGCGTACCACCCTGTTCCGCAACACAGTCGACGATGAGATTTTCAAGGCCACGGGGGTAGGCTGCGCTGCGCAAACGCCTACTGTCAGCATGAGCGATGCGTGCGGGCCCAACATGCCCAACTACCGCAATATTGGCAGCGTGACCATCAAGGGCTTCGAAATTGAGAGCTTCTACGAATCCACGTACCTGTTCGGATCACTGTCATATGCATGGATGACCGGCAAACACCAAGGCGCCTACACCAACCCTTGGGGTCCCAACGTCTGGGCGCGTGACATACCCGCTCCCAAGTGGATTGCCGTACTGGGTACCAAGATCCCGAGCCTGGATGCCCGGATTGGCTGGAAGGGAGAATTCGTACGCAAAACCGACCGTCTGCCGAGCGACAACTACTACAGCAGCCCGATCAGTGCGCTGGGCGACCGCTACTGGGACCAGTTCCCCAACGACAGCTACAACGTGCAGGGCCTGTTTGCCAACTGGAAGCCGCAGCAGCCGTACCTCAAGGGCACCGAAGTCAACTTCACCCTGGACAACATGTTCAATAAAAACTATCAGCCGATGCTCAGTGGCGAAAACGCCTACAGCCAGGGCCGCAATGCCAAGATCAGCGTGACGCGGTTCTTCTGAGTTGGCTGATCCGGCAAACCCTCTGTGGGAGCGGGCTTGCTCGCGATTCCGCCGGCACGGTGTATCTGGCCGACCGCGCCGATGCCATCGCGGGCAAGCCCGGCTCCCACAGGTGTGTACCGCTCACACCCGCAAGCGCTATTGCGGGAGAGCGCGGCTACTGTTACGTGCTACCACACTCAACTCCGGCGCCTGCACCCGGCGCTGGCTCAAGTAGCGGGTGCAGCTCACGCGCAGGAACGAGGCAAAGTTGACTACTTCGCCACGATAATCCATCACCTCTTCATAGAGCTTGGCCACCAACTGGTTGGTGGTCATGCCATCTGTTTCGGCGATTTCGCTGAGGATGTCCCAGAACTGGTTTTCCAGGCGCAAAGTGGTGACCACGCCGCAAATACGCAATGAGCGCGAACGTGACTCGTAAAGAATCGGGTCGGCTTTTACATACAGTTCACACATGGTCACGCCCTCTGCCTACAAAGTGATTTTGGTACCCAGCAAACCCAGGAATGCCGCCAGCCACGCCGGATGTGCCGGCCACGCAGGGGCTGTGGCCAGGTTGCCTTGCACATGGGCCTTGGTCACATCGATATCGATATAAGTCCCCCCCGCCAGCCGCACTTCCGGTGCACACGCCGGGTAAGCACTGCACTCACGGCCTTCCAGCGTGCCCGCAGCGGCCAGCAGTTGCGCACCATGGCACACTGCTGCAATTGGCTTGGCCGCCTTGTCGAAGTCACGCACTAGCTCCAGCACCTTTTCGTTCAGACGCAGGTATTCCGGCGCACGACCGCCCGGCACCAGCAGTGCGTCGTAATCGCTGGCTTTCACCTTGTCAAAGTCGAAATTCAGGGCAAACAAGTGCCCGGGCTTTTCGCTGTAAGTCTGGTCGCCTTCGAAGTCGTGGATGGCAGTGCGTACGGTCTGGCCTGCGGTTTTTCCCGGGCATACCGCATGAACCTGATGGCCGACCATCAACAGTGCCTGAAACGGCACCATCACTTCATAGTCTTCGACGTAATCGCCAACCAGCATAAGAATTTTTTTCGCTGCCATGGTGCGTGCTCCTGTGGGGTAAGACCTTGGGCCAGTAAGAGTAGCCAAGGTAACCCCTGAGCGCGCGGGCGGGTAATAGCCATGTACTACGTTCCCGCCAGAGCTGCTTACAGGCTTACTTCAGCAAACCGTCTGCCTGAAGCAGGGTTTCGAGGCAGTGTTCCTGAATGTTGTAGAACGCCTTGAGTTCCTGGATTTTCACCAACAACTGCGCCGGATCGGAAGGTCCGGCACGTTTGACCGCGAGGATCATCTTGTTTTTATTGGTATGTTCCAGCGAGATAAACTCGAACACCTTGGTGTCATAGCCGCATGCTTCGAGGTACAGCGCGCGCAGGCTGTCGGTGACCATTTCGGCCTGCTGGCCCAGGTGCAGGCCGTATTGCAGCATCGGCTTGAGCAACGCCGGGCTCTGGATTTGCAGGCGGATCTGTTTATGACAGCACGGCGAGCACATGATGATTGCCGCCCCGGAGCGAATGCCCATATGAATCGCATAGTCGGTGGCAATATCACAGGCATGCAGGGCGATCATCACATCGATCGGGGTGGGTGCAAAACTGCGCACATCGCCGTGCTGGAAGGTCAGGCCCGGGTGCTCCAGACGCTGGGCGGCGTTATTGCACAGCGTGACCATGTCTTCACGCAGCTCAACCCCGGTCACCAGGCCTTCGGCTTGCAGGCTGTGACGCAGGTAATCGTGAATGGCAAACGTCAGGTAACCCTTGCCCGAACCGAAATCCACCACCTTGACCGGCTGATCGAGCTTGAGCGGTGAGCTGCTCAGGGCGTGGGAAAACACCTCGATAAACTTGTTGATCTGCTTCCACTTGCGCGACATCGCCGGGATCAGTTCTTGCTGCTTGTTGGTCACCCCCAGGTCCGCCAGAAACGGCCGGGTCAGGTCCAGAAAGCGATTTTTCTCACGATTGTGCTCAGCCGACGGCACTTCGCGCTCTTGCTGGCTTTTGCCTTTGAACAGCGAGCTTTTACCCTTTTTGCTGTATTCAAGCTGCACTTCGTCGGTCAGGGTCAGCAGGTGGGCATTTTTGAACGCTTCGGGCAGCAGGCCGGCAATGATCGCCACGCCTTCGTCCAGCGGGAAATTCTTGGTGATATCGCGGGTTTTATAGCGATAGACAAAGGACAGGCAAGGCTGCTCCTTGACCGTTACCTGCTTGATGATCACCCGCTGCAATTCAGCCTCGGGGCCCACGTATTTGGCCAGCACCAGCTTGATAAAGGAATTCTGGGCCAGACCGGTTTCCAGCAGGTTCAAAAATTGCGCACGATGATCCGGCACAGACGCGGCGGTGGTAGCAGTCACTGACATTGAAAAAGGTGCCTCGGGGGTGCAGGAGGGAAAATCAGAAAACGAATGGCAGGTATTTTAGGCGTGTTGGGCGCTCAGGGCACGGGGTAATTTCATACGGGCACGGACAGTGGCGGGTATGCAGACCTTGCCAACAATTATAAATGGTTTGTGATGTGAAAAATAATTGCAGCTCATATGAGTAGAACAGTAAGAATGCCAGCCGGCGCTCATTACAAAACACACCAATCGTTAAACCGGGATATACTATATTGTCTCGATGAATGATCGTATCTTGACCGAACATCTGTCCGCCCGCACAAGCGTCTAACACAGCAATTTTAAAATCATGCAATACCAGAATTCGCTCCAACTCACGGATTAAAAAACTCCAAGGCTTATTCCCCCTCAACTCCTCAAGGCGAGACTGAACTAGCGAGCGCCCCTTACCTGCAATAATACCGATTCCAAATACCACACCTGAACATGAAAAAACCGCAATAACTTAAAGCCAGGCACGACAACACAATCGCAAGGTAATTACCACCATTGTTATATCGCACCCACCACTCAATCTGCTTACGACTCACCATCAATCGAAGTTCATCATCATACACAGCCCATACAAATTCACTCTCACCACTAGCATCTACAGCCACCCACAACTTTTCATGCTTCTGAACATCCAACAACCTTGCATCCTCACTGGAGAACTCAACCCTGTACTTATAACCCCCTTCATCTTGCCCCACAGTAAAATACAAAAAAGCTGACGACTTCGACCGATCCAAAGGATGGGTAACATATGCGCTGCGCAGCACCAACTTTTTCGGTTCCGGCGGCACTTCCACCCTCGCATCCCACATCATCACACCAAGCCCCAGCATAAACAGGCAACTCAACGCCATCACAACCAAATCCACACGGGTCGCCACATAATCAAGCGGTATATATAAAGACAGCTTTTTCATCCTCACCTCTTGCGCACTTGATCTAAAAATAAACTTCAACACCTGACATAGCAACCCTACCGATGTAGGGGGCCCGCAAGCCCATATTAACTTTCACCCATACGGCCAATCTCCACTACTAACTCCATACGACTTCCGACACTGTACTTGCGCAGCAATGAAGACACATGATCCCGTACCGTAAAACCACTTATACGCAACTGTTGCGCTATCTTCTTGTTCGTGCGCCCCTGCAAAAGCAAATCAAGCACTTCTTTCTCCCTGTGCGTAAGCTTCAACCCTTTTCTCCCAAACCATTTAATTTCTCACGGAAAAGCACCCAACAAAAACGCTCAAACACAACCTAGCCATCATTCAAAAAAATGACAACACAGTTTTTCACAACAATGAAAATTATAATCAGAAGAAATTTATATCACGACCCAGCAAGAACTTACTTACGGACAGACAAGAATAAAACCATAAAGATAACTTTACAAAAGCCCGACACTTCTCATCAAAGTGTCGGAAATATCAAAGCCACTAAGAAAATGATTACAACATCACCAACCGATTCGGCAGTTGGTTGCGCGCTTGGGTTTTGGGTATGTGCTGTGCGAGCACTTCAGCGCAGGCATCGATGCAAGTGATAAAACCTTCTGCCGTATGCCCCAACGCCACGCGGCGTACGAAATCGCTGACGATAGTGCCCCAGTCACTGTCGTCCAGATGGCGGGATATCCCTTCATCCACCAGTATTTCGACATAACGTTCAGCTTCACTGACAAAAATCAGTACACCCGTGCGCCCAGCAGTGTGGTGCAGTTTTTGTTCGAGAAACTGGCGCCGGGCCAGGTTACTGGCACGCCAATGCCGCACGCGGGGCGGAATCAGGCGCGTGGTTATGGCCGGGATGCGAAAGATCAGGCTAAGAAAGACAAAGCTGGCCCATTGCAGCATCAGCAGAGTGTAAGTCGCCAGGCCGCTGTTCAAGAAGTGCACCACGGCGGGCAGCACCAAGGCAATCAGGCTGGCCCATAGCAAGGGGATGTAGCTGTAGTCATCGGCACGGGGAGCCAGCACGGTGACGATTTCGGCGTCGGTGTGCTGTTCGGCACGGGTAACCGCGTCTTCGACCTGCCGTTGTTGCTCGGGGGTTAATAAAGCCATAAGTCTCGTACTCGTTAAAAAGTGAATTACCAGCCACCAGAGGCTCCGCCGCCGCCGAAGCTGCCACCACCGCCGCGAAAACCGCCACCACCGCCTCCGCCGAACCCGCCACCGCCAAAACCACCGGAGCGCGAACCGCCACTGCCACCCGAATTGCAGATGCCATAGAACTGACAGGCGGCAACCACCAGTACAAACAGGATAAATAGCAGCATCACCCCCCCGGGGTGCTCGGCCATAAAGTCGCTGCCGTCACCCTGGCTGCTGGCGTAGGCCGGTTCGGCCAGGGGCGTGCCGCCCAATACTTGCAGGATGGCACCCACACCGTCGCTGATACCTTGGTTGTAGTCCCCGGTTTTAAAGGCCGGGGTGATGATCTGGTTGATAATCACCGAGGCCTGGGCATCGGTGAGGCGATCCTCAAGGCCATAGCCGACCTCGATGCGCAACTTGCGGTCGTCGCGGGCCACGATCAGCAAGGCGCCGTTATTTTTGTCCTTTTGCCCGATACCCCAGGCACGGCCCAGTTGGTAGCCGTAGTCTTCGATGGGCATGCCCTGCAGGTCAGGCACGGTGACCACCACCACTTGCTCGCCGGTGGCCTTTTCGTGAGCCTGCAGGCTTTGCGTCAATTGCTCGCGGGTGGCGGGCGTGAGCATTTGCCCCTCGTCCACTACCCGCCCGCTGAGCGCGGGAAAGGTCAGCGCCTGGGCCGTGGCTATAAATAGCCACAGCAACAGGCCCAACCCCAGTCTTGATACGCGCATCGCTACCTCGAACGTTTGTTATCCATTGTGGGAGCGGGCTTGCTCGCGATACATGCGGCGCGGTCTGTCAGGCAAATCGCGTTGATTCCATCGCGAGCAAGCCCGCTCCCACAACAAGCTCGCTCCCACAGGGGGGGGGAACGGTATAAGGCCGTTAAAACTTCACTTCCGGCGCTTTGTCGGCGTCCGGGGTGGTGGCTTCGAATGTGGAGCGCACCGGCAGGTCGCTGTACATCACCGCATGCCACAAACGCCCCGGGAAGGTACGGATCTCGGTGTTGTAGCGTTCAACCGCGAGGATAAAGTCGCGCCGCGCCACGCTGATGCGGTTTTCCGTGCCTTCCAGCTGTGATTGCAACGCCAGAAAGTTCTGGTTGGATTTAAGGTCAGGGTAGCGCTCGGACACCACCATCAACCGGCTCAATGCTCCGGTCAGCTGGTTCTGCGCGTCCTGGAACTGCTTGAGTTTTTCCGGGTTGTTCAGCGTGCTGGCATCAACCTGGATCGAGGTGGCCTTGGCCCGCGCTTCAATCACCGCGGTCAGGGTGGCCTGCTCCTGCTTGGCTGCACCCTTGACCGTTTCGACCAGATTGGGGATCAAGTCAGAACGACGCTGATACTGGTTCTGCACCTGGGACCAGGCCGCCTTGACCTGTTCGTCGAGGGTGGGAATGGTGTTGATCCCGCACCCCGCCAGCAGACTGCTCAAGGCCAGAAGGGCGAGGGCTTTCCAGCCCGCTGCTTTAAAACTTTGTATGCCCATGCTTGCAACGCTCCGAAATAACAACATTGGGTTTATTGACCACACACCACGCCTAATAACTCCCGGCAATACTGGATTGCTCGCGGCGAATCAGCTAAAAGACTGCCTGCCATGCAGGAATACTCCGTTCTAAAGGTAGGTCAAATCTTTGATTCGAGTACTCCTGATACCTCCCCAGAACAATATCGCTGCACGAGCGTGGGTCTCCCTCGCTTCAAGTGAGCGGCTGCGCAGAAGAATCCAATGAGAAATATGTGTTTGCTGGGCATCGTCATCAGCCTGGCCAGTCACACCGCCTGGGCTCAAACCCCGGCCGCCCCGCTCCCCCCCAAAGACGTGTTCGTCGCTGAGCTGCTGAAAAAGATGAGCGTCGATGAAAAGATCGGCCAACTGCGCCTCATCAGTATCGGCCCGGAAATGCCCCGCGAGATGATCCGCAAGGAAATTGCTGCGGGCCGCATCGGCGGTACGTTCAACTCCATCAGCCGCGACGAAAACCGCCCGATGCAAGACGCCGCCATGCGCAGTCGCCTGCAGATTCCGATGTTTTTCGCGTACGACGTGATCCACGGCCACCGAACGATTTTCCCGATCAGCCTGGCCCTGGCCTCCAGCTGGGACATGGACGCCATCGGCCTGAGCGGCCGCATCGCCGCCAGGGAAGCCAGCGCCGACAGTATCGACCTGACCTTCGCGCCGATGGTCGACATCGCCCGTGACCCGCGCTGGGGCCGTACCTCCGAGGGCTTTGGCGAAGACACCTACCTGGTCTCGCGCATCGCCAAGGTGATGGTGCAGGCCTATCAGGGCGCATCCCCGGCCCTGCCCGGCAATATCATGGCCAGCGTCAAGCACTTTGCCCTGTATGGCGCGGTAGAAGGCGGTAGGGACTACAACACTGTGGACATGAGCCCGACACGCATGTTTCAGGACTATCTGCCGCCTTACCACGCCGCCATTGAGGCAGGTGCGGGCAGCGTGATGGTGGCCCTTAACTCGATCAATGGCGTGCCAGCCACTTCAAACATGTGGCTGATGCAGGATTTGCTGCGCAAGGACTGGGGCTTCAAAGGCGTGGCGGTCAGCGACCACGGCGCGATTAACGAGCTGATCAAACACGGCGTGGCCAAGGACAGCCGCGAGGCCGCCAAGCTGGCGATCAAGGCCGGTATCGACATGAGCATGAACGACAAGGCCTACGGTGAAGAACTGCCGGGCTTGCTCAAGTCTGGTGAAGTGCCGCAAAGCGATCTGGACAATGCTGTACGCGAGGTGCTGGGGGCCAAGTACGACATGGGCCTGTTTGCCGACCCGTACCTGCGTATCGGCAAGGCCGAAGATGACCCGGCCGACACCAAGGCCGACAGCCGCCTGCATCGTGCCGAAGCCCGTGAAGTGGCACGCAAGAGCCTGGTATTGCTGAAAAACCAGAACGATACCCTGCCCCTCAACAAGCAGGCGCGCATTGCCCTGGTGGGCCCGCTGGCCAAAGCCCCGATCGATATTATGGGCAGCTGGGCCGCAGCCGGTCAGCCTGCGCAATCGGTGACCGTATTTGACGGCATGCGCAATGCCATCGCCCAACAGGACAACCTGATCTACGCCCGTGGTGCCAATATCACGGACGATCAAAGCGTCGTCGACTACCTCAACTTCCTCAACTTCGATGCACCCGAAGTGGTCAACGACCCGCGCCCGGCGCAGGTCATGATCGACGAAGCCGTCAAGACTGCGCAGCAGGCCGACGTAGTGGTTGCTGTGGTAGGTGAGTCGCGGGGCATGTCCCACGAGTCGTCGAGCCGCACCAATCTGGACATTCCTGCCAGCCAACGCGCCCTGATTACGGCCCTCAAAGCCACCGGCAAGCCGTTGGTGCTGGTATTGATGAACGGCCGCCCGTTGTCGATCGATGTGCAACAGCAGCAGGCCGATGCCGTGCTGGAAACCTGGTTCAGCGGCACCGAAGGCGGCAACGCCATTGCCGACGTGCTATTTGGCGACTACAACCCCTCCGGCAAGTTGCCGATCACTTTCCCACGCTCCGTAGGTCAGATTCCGACTTACTACAGCCATCTGAGCATTGGCCGTCCCTTCACGCCGGGCAAACCGGGCAACTACACCTCGCAGTACTTCGATGAGGGCAACAGCCCGCTGTACCCGTTTGGCTATGGTTTGAGCTACACCGACTTCAGCCTTTCAGATGTCCGCCTGTCGGCCAAAACCCTGAAGCCGGGCGCAACCCTGACGGCCAGCGTCACCGTAACAAACACCGGCAAGCGTGCTGGCGAAACGGTGGTTCAGCTGTATATCCAGGACGTTACTGCGTCCATGAGCCGAGCGGTTAAAGAGCTGAAGAACTTCGAGAAGGTGATGCTCAACCCCGGCGAGCAGAAAGTCGTGCAGTTCACCCTCAGCGAGAACGACCTGAAGTTCTACAACGCGCAGTTACAGCATGTCGCCGAACCTGGCGAATTCAACGTACAAATTGGCCTGGACTCGCAAAACGTCCAGCAAAACAGCTTCCAGTTGCAGTAATTTCGCGTAATTGCCGGGAAGGCTCCACGCCGCCTTCCCGGCCCTTCCCCGCAACAATCCGTGCTTGACCTTTCCTATCTTTGCACCCGCCTGAAAATGCGTTCGGACAGCGCTGTTTTTTGTGGTAGGGTTCGCGCCCTCAAAATCCGGCACACAGGATTTGTCCCGGCTAAATCCGGTGACAAACGGCTAAATGCCGGTGCAGTGCGGCCTACGTGGATCTCCAAGCTTTCACACACAATTTACACACAGGGTTATCCACAGGCAGTACGTTGCACAACCCCTATAAAACGCATATCTTGTATCAGCTTCGCCAAAAAACCCCATATGTAGGGTTTTAGGCCAAAAACCCAACACAACTCAGACGAGAATTTCAAGCCCTTTTCTCGCGCCTGTCGGGTTAAATCAAACGCAGCTTTCAAAGTCCAAACCGCTTATGCGGATGGCAACCGTTTTCCAGCCCAAAGGTCGGAAAGCGGCCCGGGTGTTGCAGTAAAAATACTGTCATCCAACAGGAATACGGTTTCACGCGGTCTGCGTGAATCAAGACTTCGGCACGGAAGCGGCTTAACCCCCCCTTCTGTACGTCCCGAAGTTGTTATGCCCGGTTCATTACCGGTTGTAGTGCTTCAGGACGGAACGGTGGGCACCCAAAAGGCGCCCAAACAAACATAGAGAATGTGGAGACACCCCCATGCAAACCGATACAACTCGCGAGAACTCGCAGGGTACCGATTCAAATCTGGATCTGTCTGCGACCGCGCCAGGCCAGCTGCGCGTGATCAAACGTAACGGGGCTGTGGTTCCTTACACCGATGACAAGATCACCGTTGCCATCACCAAGGCGTTTCTCGCAGTTGAAGGCGGCAATGCTGCCGCTTCGTCGCGCATTCACGACACCGTTGCGCGCCTGACCGAACAGGTCACCGCAACTTTCAAGCGTCGCATGCCATCGGGTGGCACCATCCACATCGAAGAAATCCAGGACCAGGTAGAACTGGCCCTGATGCGCGCCGGCGAGCAAAAAGTGGCCCGCGACTATGTGATCTACCGTGACGCACGCTCCAAGGAACGCGCCAACCGCGCACCGGCCGAAGACGCCGTGCAGGCTCACCCGTCGATCCGCATCACCCGTGCCGACGGCACCTTCGCCCCTCTGGACATGGGTCGCCTGAACACCATCGTTTCCGAGGCCTGCGAAGGTCTGGAAGAAGTGGACGGCGAGCTGATCCAGCGCGAAACCCTGAAAAACCTCTACGACGGCGTAGCGCTGAGCGACGTCAACACCGCCCTGGTGATGACCGCCCGCACCCTGGTAGAGCGTGAGCCGAACTACTCGTTCGTGACCGCGCGCCTGCTGATGGACACCCTGCGTGCCGAAGGCCTGAGCTTCCTGAAAGTAGCTGACAGCGCCACCCACCACGAGATGGCTGACCTGTACGCCAAGGCCCTGCCTGCCTACATCGCCAAGGGTATCGAGTTCGACCTGCTGAACCCGGTGCTGGCCACCTTCGACCTGGAAAAACTGGGCAAGGCGATCAACCACGAGCGCGATCAGCAGTTCACCTACCTGGGCCTGCAAACCCTGTACGACCGTTACTTCATCCACCACGATGGCGTACGTTTCGAACTGCCGCAGATCTTCTTCATGCGCGTGGCCATGGGCCTGGCGATCGAAGAGAAGCAAAAAGAAGACCGTGCCATCGAGTTCTACAACCTGTTGTCGTCTTTCGACTACATGGCCTCGACACCGACCCTGTTCAACGCCGGTACCCAGCGTCCGCAGCTGTCCAGCTGCTACCTGACTACCGTGCCGGACGACCTGTCGGGCATCTACCACGCGATCCACGACAACGCCATGTTGTCGAAATTCGCCGGTGGCCTGGGCAACGACTGGACTCCGGTACGTGCATTGGGTTCGTGGATCAAGGGCACCAACGGCAAATCCCAGGGCGTTGTACCGTTCCTGAAAGTGGTGAACGACACCGCCGTAGCCGTTAACCAGGGTGGCAAGCGCAAAGGCGCTGTATGTGCCTACCTGGAAACCTGGCACATGGACATCGAAGAGTTC
>Ga0302347_1000707_pt1 | contig 48128 bp, 45 predicted proteins | sample PhyWR1_FD_202178 | JGI IMG/M metagenome (GOLD analysis project Ga0302347, IMG submission 202178) | Leaf surface microbial communities from wheat plants in UC Gill Tract Community Farm, Albany, California, United States - DLSL W.R1 (v2)... | ecosystem: Host-associated > Plants > Phyllosphere >... | reverse complement strand
CTTTTTGCTTACTTTTGTGGCTGTTTGACAAAAGTGAGCCGCCGTAAGGGCGGAACCCGTAGAAAGCCGTGACACATCGAATGGATATGTACTCAGTGGTTCTAACTGGAATTGCGAGTACATATCCGGCATTTTTGTCTAACTGAAATGCTGGATATGTACGCGGTGGGCCAGTTAATTTGCAACGTACCTTTACCGTTGCACCGCGTCGCCTGCATCGCGAGCAAGCCCGCTCCCACAACATCCTCGAGCATGGTCCCAACTCAAATCATCGCCCCCACTCTTTCCGGCAGCGGATCTGTTTGCGTGACCGGTGCGGTCACCACTCTGCGTATTGCTTCCTGTGCCCTGAACGCCAGCACGGCACGCTCTTGCGCCTGGCTGGCAATGGGCTCCAGCAGATGAATCTCGACGTCGCCCTGTTCATGGCTAAACAGTCGCAGCAGATGTGACAGCAAATCGTCATCGCCAATAAACGGCGCTATCGCATCGACCTCGCCATTGCGCAAATAACGGATGGCTACAGGTTGCAGAGGCACACGGCTCTCAATCGCCGCTGACAGCAACCGACCATGAAAAGTACGCACCGAGCACCCATCAGTGGTGGTGCCTTCTGGAAACATCAGCAGGGGCAGCGGTTGCTGCAAGTGGCGGGTCATTTGCTCCCGAATCAGCTGGCTGTCACCCGCGCCCCGGCGGATAAACAAACTGCCAGCCTTGGCCGCCAGCCACCCGGCCACGGGCCAGCCGCGTACCTCGGATTTTGACAGGAACGACAGCGGAGTCAGTTGCCCCAGCAGCGCAATATCGGTCCAGGACACATGATTGCTCACCCACAGCATGGGCGTTGCCGGTAACTCCCCGACCACGCTGACGCGAAAGGGCAGGGCATTGCTCAGGCGTGTCATGAAAAATTGCGACCAGCGCTGGCGGCGATCCATCGTGCTGTTCAGGCGCAAGCGCTCAAGCACCCCGAACACACCGGCCATGCCCAAGCCCAGGCTGACCACTGCGAGTACTCGTGCCACCCGGCCATATCGGCGCAAGCGGCTCATCACATAGCCGCCTTGAAGTGGCGGGCATAACGCGGGCACAGTTCATCGCGCTTGAGCAGGATAAACACGTCGGCCACCTGAAAATCTTCATCCCAGCAGGGCTCGCCGCAAACTTTTGCGCCCAGGCGCATATAGGCCTTGAGCAGCGGCGGCATTTCGGTGATGACGTTGGCGGGCACTTCCTGCGCCGGTAACGGGTTTTTCGGTTCGGCGCGCAAATGCTCCGTACACAAATAACGCTCGCGCAGGCGCTGCATGATCGCCCGGGCCTGGATGCCGCCATCCTGCATCGGGATGCTGGCACAGCCCATCAGGTAACGATAATTGCCCCGGTTGAGCACTTCTGCCAGTTCGCTCCAGAGCACGGCGATGGTGCCGCCATTGCGGTAGGCCGGGTCGACGCAGGTGCGGCCAATTTCAAGCAACGGGCCTTGCAGGTTGCCCAGCCCGTGCAGATTGAACTCTTCTTCACTGTAAAAGTGGCCGATGCTTTTTGCCGCGCTGTGATCCAGCAAGCGGGTGGTGGCTACCAGTTGGCCGCTATTGAGATCGCGTACCCCGATATGTTCGCAATATGCGTCGTAGCCGTCCTCGTCCAGCCCGTGTTCGGCGCTTTTGAGTTTGGCTTTCAACTCACCGCTGAACACACGAAAACGCAGGGCCTGAGCCTCACGCAATGCCGCAGGGCCGAGCAAACGCTCAGCCTGCAAGCGACGTTCTGGAGCGGTGTCGCGGATACGGGCGATCTGGGACATTGCGAATCTCCGTGCAGGCACTGCGCCCGCGTTGGGTTTCTGCCAATCGACTGAGGTGTGCAACTTCAGGCTAAGCAGGTGCAATGTCACCTCTGTGACGTTTGGATGATGCTTGTATGACAGGCCCCCGGGAGGAACTGTCGGTGCTGGTTGACGTCCTAACTGGGTGGAAAAAAGTCCAGCCAAAACCGCTCGCCGGGTTTAATGTTCACCCACGTTTATTTTTCGATGAGTTTTTATGCTTAAAGCGTTGTTTTCTTCTGCCTGCGCCCTGTTGCTGACCCTTGGCGTAAGCCTGTCTGCCCAGGCCAATTGGTACCTGGATGGTGAGTCGTCACGGTTGTCATTTATCACCACGCAAAATGCCAATATCGCCAATGTGCATCGCTTTCTGGTTCTGCACGGCAAGGTCGATCGCAAGGGCCAGGCGCAATTGCGTATCGAGATGGACTCGGTCAACAGCGCAGTGCCCCTGCGTGATGAGCGCATGCGTGACGTGCTGTTTGATTTCAAGCATTTCCCCGAAGCGCAGATCACCACGCAGATCGACCTGCAACCGATCAACGACCTGGCCTCCGGTGCGCAGCTGGAGTTGAAGTTGCCGGTAACGGTCAGCTTGCGTGGTAAACAACACACCTATGAAGCGGAGCTGTTGGCCACCCGTCTGGATGAGCGACGTTTTCAGGTCGTGACCCTGGAGCCGCTGATGCTGCAAGCCGAAGATTTTGGCCTGCAACCGGAGCTCGAAACCTTACGCAAACTGGCCGGGCTTTCGGCCATCAGTTTTTCAGTACCGGTGAATGCGGTGCTGATTTTCACGGCCCGTTAAGATGGCCGGCGCGGTGTTCGGCTGGCGTAGTGACAATCAGTTCGAGCTGCTGATTGACGGGCCGCAATTCTTTCCCCGAATGCTCGCCGCTATCGAACAGGCGCAGGAACAGATTGATCTGGAGTTGTATCTGGTTGAAGCCGGTGACTGTGCCGAAACCATCGTCAAGGCCCTGGAACAAGCCGCCTGGCGTGAGGTGCGAGTGCGCTGTCTGTTTGACGGTTATGGCAGCCTGGGCTTTGGCCTGAGCTTGCGCCGCAGGTTGACCGAGGCCGGCGTCGAGCTCAGGTATTACAACCCACTGAGCTGGCGCCGTGGCCTGAACAATCTGTATCGCGATCATCGCAAGCTGTTGCTGGTGGATCAGCAACTGGCCGTGGTGGGCGGCACCGGCGTCACCGATGAGTTCTGGCGCCCCACGGAAAACACCTGCGACTGGCATGAGGTGATGGTGCAGATACAAGGCCCGCTGGTGCTGGACTGGCAGATGCTATTTGATCGCCAATGGCGCGCCAATATCAGTCGCAAGGCCTGGAAACCGGCGACTCACTTTGGCCTGGCGAAGTTGCCCAGCGTGCCCGATGAGGCTGAGGGCATGGGCCGTGTGGCCTACGCTGATGCCCATCAACATCGCGATATCCTGCAATCGCTGGTGCGCGCGATCAACAGCGCCAAGCAGCGAATCTGGCTGGCCACCCCCTATTTTTTGCCGACCTGGAGCGTGCGCCGCTCGCTGCGCCGGGCAGCAGCGCGGGGTGTCGATGTGCGGCTGCTGCTGACCGGGCCGCGTACCGACCATCCTTCCGTGCGCTACGCCGGGCACCGCTACTACCCACGGCTGCTCAAGTCCGGGGTGCAGATACTGGAGTACCAGCCCTGTTTCCTGCATTTGAAAATGGTGCTTATCGACGATTGGGTCAGCATTGGTTCGTGCAATTTCGATCACTGGAACCTGCACTTCAACCTTGAGGCCAACCTCGAAGCGCTGGATCCGGCGCTGACTCAGGCAGTGGCCGCCAGTTTTGTCGCTGATTTCGCCCAGAGCCAGCCCGTGAGTCTGCAAGACTGGCAGTCACGCCCGCTGTGGCGGCGGGTAAAACAGCGGATCTGGGGCTGGGTTGACCGGTTGGTGGTGAATGTTTTGGGCCGGCGGCACTAAATTTCGTTAGGCACGCGGTTACATAACCTCTGAGAACGTGCAAAATCGAACCACTTCACGGGCAATGGACGAACGTGAGGTCCGATTTCCTGGAGCGTTTTGCATGACACCTTCGTTGTTATTGGCCGTACTGGCTTCCGGCTTTATCTATGGCATCACCCCGGGGCCGGGCGTGCTGGCTGTTTTCGGCATTGGCGCTGCCCGTGGGCGACGTGCCGGGGCCGGTTTTCTGTGCGGGCATTTGCTCGGTGATGTGATCTGGTGCAGCACGGCGCTGATTGCCATCGTCGGCGCCCGTGAGTTTGGCAGCACCGCCTTTAACGTACTGGGTTTGATCAGCGGGCTGTACCTGTTCTGGCTGGGCCTGCGCGCTGTTCGCGCCCAGCGCAGCAGCGGTGCTCAACAAGACCCGGCCCGGCAGCCGTTTGCCCATGGCATTTTCTTCGGCCTGACTAACCCCAAGGCATATCCGGTGGCGGTGGCAACTTTTACCGCGTTGTTGTCCAGCCGTGCAGAACTGCTGACCTGGGCCATGTTGCCCTGGTTGATCGCCTTGAGCTTTGTGGGCGGGGCATTGGCCTATGCGATTTTGGTCGGTATTGTCGGCGCCGGTCAGGTAAGGGCTCTGTATCAGCGTCATGAGATGTTGATTACCCGGCTGTGTGGGGTGATGTTTATCGGCTTTGCCATCAGTGCGTTGATGCATGCCCTGCCCGGGCTGTTACAAGCTATCGTTTGAAGTCACTGGCAGGGAATGCAGTGCTGCGTCGGTCTCAGGGATGAATGTTGTGGTCTAACCCTGAGGCATCGAGTTGGCCTATGGACATCAAGCATTACCTGTTGCAGGCAGGATTTGTTGACCTGTTGCTGGACGCTGTATGCGTGGTGGACCGCAACGGTTGCTTCGTTTATGTCAGTGCGGCCAGCAAACGCATCCTGGGCTATGAGCCGCAGGAACTGATCGGCACGGCGATGATCGATCTGGTGTTCCCCGCTGACCGCGAGCGCACGCTGCATGCGGCCAATGAGATCATGGCGGGCGAGCCCAAGCTCAATTTCGAAAACCGCTATGTCCACAAGGACGGGCATGTGGTGCATATCCAGTGGTCTGCGCGCTGGTCCGACACCCATGAGATGCGCATTGCCGTGGCCCGTGACATCACCGAGCGCAAGCAGGCCGAGTCGCGGCAGGCGGCGCTTTTCGCGATTTCGCAAGCTGCTCACGGGGCAGAAGATTTGCTCGCGCTGTTCACGTGTGTGCACCAACTGATCGGGCAGTGGCTGCCGGCGGTGGGTTTTTCGGTGGCACTGCGTGAAGAGGGCGTTCTGAGCTTTCCTTATCACGTTGATGAGCATCCGCTGGAGCAGCATCCCCAGGTTCGTCAGCTCAGTGACGAGGTCATTCTCAGTGGCCAGTGCGCGATGCGCAGTGCGGATCATGAGCCTGCATGGCTGGCTGTGCCGTTGACCACCCAGAACGGCATCATCGGTGCGCTGGTGGTCAAGAGCCTGGCGGGTGAGGAGCGTTATACCGAGCAGCACAAGGACCTGCTGCAATACGTCTCGACCCAGGTGGCCACGGCCATTGAGCGCAAGCAATTGCATGCCCGGTTGCAGTATCTGGCGCAGTACGATGCCTTGACCCGATTGCCCAATCGCGAGTTGCTCCATGACCGCTTGCAGCAAGCGCTGGCCAGTGCAAAACGGGAGAAGGAGTGCCTGGCGGTGCTGTATGTGGATCTGGATCATTTCAAGCTGGTTAACGACAACTACGGGCATGCCGTGGGTGATGACCTGTTGCAGCAGACCGCGCGGCGTTTGACGTTGTGTGTGCGTGAAAGCGACACGGTGTCGAGGATGAGCGGCGATGAATTCGTGCTGGTGCTGGAGCGGCTCAAACTGCCGGAACATGCGTTGATCGTGGCGGAAAAAATTCGCATCAACCTCAGTCAGCCGATGATGATTGGTGAGCACACGCTCAATATTGTGCCCAGTATTGGTATTGCGGTGTACCCCGAGCACGGCGAGCATGCCCAGCAGTTGCTGCACCATGCCGACACTGCCATGTACGGGGTGAAAAAGAGGGGGAGGGGATGAAGTGCGGTGCCGAGCCGTAATACCTGTGGGAGCTTGCCTGCGATGGCATCACTGCGGTGCTTCAGGCAAACATCACTGCCTGCATCGCGAGCAAGCTCGCTCCCACATAATGATCCCTGCAAGGTTTGAATTTTGTGGGTGCGACAAAACCTGTGGGAGCTGGCTTGCCTGCGATGGCATCACTGCGGTGCTTCAGGCAAACATCACTGCCTGCATCGCGAGCAAGCCCGCTCCCACATAATGATCCCTGCAAGGTTTGAATTTTGTGGGTGCCACAAAACCTGTGGGAGCTGGCTTGCCTGCGATGGCATCACTGCGGTGCTTCAGGCAAACATCACTGCCTGCATCGCGAGCAGGCTCGCTCCCATAGGTTAAGTCACTGTAATCTCAACAATCAGGCCTGAGCCAGCGCCGTGTCAGTCAGGCTTGGCGTATTTTTGCGCACAACGCGGTACAGCAGGCTGGCCACCATAAAGCCGATCAGCGCCAGTATGCTCATCAGGCTGAATACATAGTTGTAGCCTTGCTGGCCGGGGAAGTGATCGAGGATCGAGCCATAGATCACGTAGGCAAACATGCCCGGTGCGTAACCGATCAGGCAGGCAATGCCGAAGGCCGAACCGGTGATGCGCTCGGGGATGCCCACTTCACTCATTGGCGCCCAGAACACACCGCGCATGGTGAACACAATCAGCGCGAAGGACAGCGTGGCGGCCATGCCGACGTAAATGAAATGCCCGCCCTTGGGCACCATCATCACCACCGCCATGATCGGCAGCAGCGCCAGGAACGCCCACTTCATATAGCGCGACGCACTCTGGAAGTACTTGTCGGCCAGAAAACCACCCGCCGGGCCACCCAGGATCTTCAGGAAGTACTGGTTGATGATGCCGTAGGCACCGACCAGGGCGACGGGCAGTTCGTAGATATCCTTCAGATAGGGAATAAAGTAGGTCAGGCCGCAGTACACGATATAGACCATAAACACGTTAAGGCTGACCAGCCAGATACCGGGGATGCGGATGGCTTCAAGCAATCCGGAGACAGCGGATGCACCGACCTCTTTCTTGACCGCAGGTGCTGCCTTGCTGTCGCGCAACAGGAACCAGGTGACGATGCCCGCAGTGATGTCCACCAGCGAGTAGAACACGATGGCCGACTTGAGCCCTGCCTCGCCCGAGCCCATGGCCACGAATACGCCTAGCGCGGAAAAGGCCACCAGCGTGTCAACGATGCCCCGGCCACCCTCCAGAAAGCCGAACATGCGCCCTTGTTCGTTGTTCTCACCCAGGTTGCGCACGGCCTTGAGCAGGGCAGGCCAGTAGATGCAGTCCGCACACACGGCCAGCAGGCAGAACACGATCAGCAGCTTGTCGAAGCCGGGGAAGGTAGCCAGGTAAAGCCCCAGGCAGCCGGTGCCGATCAGGCCCATAGGGATCAGCTTGCGGGTGTCAAAGCGGTCCGCCAGATAGCCGCCGAGAACAAATAATGCGGTGGCGATAATGGCATTGGCACTGAGCAGCGTACCGAGTTCGGTATGGCTCAGGCCCATGTATTGTTGAATGGGAACGTAGAAGGCATCTTTGAGGTTGGCGAGTTTGTAGATGGTACCGCCACCCAGAATCAGCACCAGAAAACGCAACCATTTTGCTTTGGACTGAGTTGTCATTTTTATTCTCCCAGCGTCAGTTGAGCCAGCACTTTCAGTTCACTCAGCAGGTCGCGCACATAGCGGATCTGGTTGTTCGCCCACTGGTGTTCTTCAGCCATCATCCGTTCCACGCAATAGCCCGGCGGCAGGGCCGTTTCGCTCATTTCGCGGTAGTCGATAAAGGGGTCGGCGGCCTCGTCCGACTGGCGGAATGCTGGCGCGATATAGTGGTTTTCCTGCTCCAGGATAAAGGCGATGACCTGCGGCTGGTGTTCGCCGAGCATCAGCAGCTCGAACACCATGCGCGCGCTGGGCAGATGGTCTTCGACGCTGCCCTGGAGCACACCGTAGTGCCCGAAACCGTTTTGCTCGGGCACCACGCGCACGCCTTTCATATGCACCTGGCGGATATGCGGGGCCAGTTGCTGCAGGGCTGGCATGGGTTGTTCGCAGGCGTTGATCATGTTGCCAAAGTCGAACAGCGCGTGCAGGCGCGGGTGGTCAAGGCGCTGGAGCAGTCGGGCAATCTCGGCGCTCTTGAGTTCTTCGTGCTGTTCGAAGTCGAAGTACAGGTCGTGCAGGTCGGCCTGTTCGGCCAGGTAACGCAGGTCGCTTTCGATCTGCGCCATCACCCGTGACAGGTGGCCTTCGTAACGTGAATAAACGCGGATATTGCGCGTGCCGATGGCCCTGGCAATGGCGATGACCTGATCGACGTCTTCCTTGCGCGTGCTGCTGATTTCCAGATGCACATCCAGGCCGAGCTTTGCCGCCTTGTCACTGAATGCCTGCAACTGTTTCGGGTTCATATTGCTCAGGCTGTTGGCCTCGCCATCCAGCAAGTGCAGGCTCAGGCCTTGCAGTTCATGGCGCCAGGCGAAGTCCAGTAGCTCGCTCGGCAGGACACGGCCATGGGTCAGGTTGCTCAGCAGGGGATAGGCGTGGGCGAACAGGCGCATGTTCGACAGCCGGTCGATCAGTTTGCTCGCCAGTTGCGCGGTCAGCTGCGGGGGCGGGCAGCTGCCGTCGGTGTTGTGGCTGAGCAGGGAGTTGAAGCGTGCTTGAATACAGTTCATTAGAATTATTCCTGGTACAGGCACCGAATCAGTCGGTAGGGCCTTTATCGCACCAGGGTGGTTCTATCTATAGAGCCATTAATTTTTAATTCTTATGACCACTTTGCAGCGAATGGCCCATTTTCAACAGCGCCTGGGCCAGCGCTTCGACTTTCTCTTCGGCCTGCTCCACCGGGGTGCCGGCAAAGCCGATCAGCAGGCCGGGGGGCAGGTAGCGCTGTACGCAGTAGTCGCTCAGGGCATAGGTATAAATCTGGTGGCTGGCCAGTTCCTTGGCGATGGTCGCGTCATCCAGTTCGGGGGCGAGCCAGCCGATAAAATGCATCCCGGCGTTCACGGGCTTGAGCTGCATAAAATTGCCCAGGCGCTGTTGCAGTGCAGTCAACAGACACGCCTGGCGAGTTTGATACAGGGCGCGCATGCGGCGGATATGGCCGAGAAAATGGCCTTCGCGGATAAAGTCAGCGGTGACTGCCTGCAACTGGGTAGACGGGCTACGATCCATCACGGCACGCATGGCGCAGAAGGGTTCGACCAGAGCGTGTGGCAGTATCACGTAGCCCAGTCGCAATGACGGGTAGAGCACTTTGCTGAAGGTGCCGACGTAGATCACGCGGGCCCACTGGTCCATGGCATAGAGGGCTGGCAGCGGCCGTGCACCATAGGTGAACTCGCTGTCGCAGTCGTCCTCGATGATCCAGCGGTTGCCCCGGTCGGCCCACTCGATCAGCTCCTGGCGCCGGCCATAGCTCATGGTCGTCCCCAGCGGATGCTGGCGCGACGGCGTGGTAAACGCCAGACGTGCTTCGGGGCATTCGCGCAAGCCTTGCTGCACGTCGATGCCCTGTTCATCGATGCGCAAGGGCACCACCCGGCAGCCCTGGGCCTGCAGGGCAATGCGCGCCGCAATATGGCCGGGGTCCTCCATCCAGATGCTGTCCTGCGGGTCGAGCAGCAGCATGCCCAGCAGGTTGAACGCCTGCTGTGCGCCCGAAACGATGACCACCTGGCCTGCCTCGCACTCGATACCACGAGCGTCATACACATACTCGGCAATTGCCTCGCGCAACCGCAGCAGGCCCTTGACCTCGCCATAACCGAGGATCGCTTTGGTTGGCTGACACAGATGACGGTTCATCAGGCGTTTCCACACATGCAGCGGGAAGGCATCGAAAGCGCCCTGGCTTGGCAGGAAGGAGGTCGGGCAATTTGGCTCCCAAGCCTCGTAGGAAATCCCGCTGAAATGGTCACTGCGCAAGGACAATACAGATTGGCTCAGGCTCGACAGGCGTGGCGGCTTGGGTTGTTGATCAGGGCTGGCTTCACGGCTTTCCCACTCGGCACCGACATACGTGCCTGCCCCGGGGCGTGATTCCAGAAACCCTTCGGCGATCAACTGATCGAAGGCGTTGAGGATGGTAATGCGTGACAGCGACTGTTCCTTGCACAGGGTTCGCGTGGAGGGCAGCCGGGTGCCGCCTTGCAGGCGGCCCGCCAGAATCTGCTGGCGAATCTGCAAGTACAGTTGGCGATACAGGGGCGTAGGGCTGGCGCGGTCCAGCGTGATACCGGTCAGGAGCCGACCACCGGGGGATTTCATGGGGTTTTGCCTCAATTGTTTTTATTGTGCTCTCAGGCACTTGTGTCGTGACGGGTGGCGGCCAGGTCTTCCAGAAATACCCGCAAAATCGGTGGCGGGGCAACGCCGCGTCGGGTGATCAGATCAAAGGGGGAGGTCAGGCCAAGGCTGTTGGGTGCCAGTTGCTGCATCTCACCGGTCTTGACCCACTGGGCCGCGAAGTGATTGGGCAAAAAGCCCAGATAGGCCCCCGAGATGATCAAAATGGCCAGTGCCTCGATATTGTCGACCGTGGCCGCTGCCTTGCTTACCCCCAGACTATCCAGATCGTATTGCTGCATAAAGCCCCGGGCCACGATACGGCTTTCGCCGATGTCCTCCAGTAACTCCTCGCTTTCGGCGGTGCTGCCAAACAAGGGGTGGCGCCGCCCGCAATACAGTCCCAGCGCTTCCTGGTACAGCGGTGAGTATTCAAGCCCCGGTACGGGGTTGGGGAAGTGTCCGATGGCCAGGTGCAAACGGCTGTCGAGGACCCGCTCTTCCAGCTCCGCCGGGGTGCCGACATACACATTGAGGTGTACATCGTGGCCACGGGACACAAAGCGCTGTGTGGTTCGGGGCAGAGGCGAGCCTGGGTCACTGATGGTCGAGTCGATAATGCCCAGGTTGAGCACGCCGGTGATGTGCTGTTTGAGTACTCCGGCATCCAGGCAAAAGGAGTCCACGGCCTGCAGCAGGCGCTGGGTGGATTCGTAAATGGCCACTCCTTGCTCGGTAAGGCGAAAGCCGCTGCGCCCGCGCTGGCACAGCTTTACTCCGAGACGGGTTTCGAGGTGAGTCATGTGTTCGCTGATGGTCGACTGGCCGATATTCAGGGCCGCTTGGGCCGCAGAAAAGCCGCCGCATTTGACGATCTCGACAAAGACCCTGAGCAGTTTCAGATCAACAGTGTGCAGTTGATTCAAGCCGGTACCCCTTCTCTTGATGCATCGGACAGGCCGATATGAGTATCGGATGATGGGCATTTTTTCCATCAAAACCTGCGCTCATAGTCACTCCAGCAGGGGACGCTTACCAGCACTGTCCTCGCCAATAACAAGAACTGGAGATACATCGCATGTCTAAGAATGGGTATGAATCCGGCCGTTTGAACCTTCCGTTCGTAGGTCACTGTACGTTTGGCAAGGCCCCGGTCTGCACCGACTGGGATGCCCTGGACGCCGATGTGGCGATCCTTGGTGCACCCAATGATATGGGCACGCAATGGCGCTCCGGAGCACGTTTTGGTCCACGCGGGATTCGCGAGGCATCGACGCTGTTTTCCTTCGGCCATGCCGGCGCCTACGATCACGAAGATGACGTGATGTACCTCACCGCCCAGGATGTGCGCATGGTGGATGTGGGGGATGCCGATATCGTCCACACCGACATGAATGCCAGTAACGACAATATCGAATACGCCGTGCGCAAGATTCTCGAGTCTGGCGCCATGCCGGTGGTACTGGGCGGCGATCACTCGGTGCATGCCCCGGTGATCAAGGCGTTCGAGGGCAAGGGGCCTATTCATATCGTCCACTTCGATGCGCATCTGGACTTTGTCGATGAGCGTCATGGTGTGCGCTATGGCCACGGCAACCCGCTGCGCCGCGCGTCGGAAATGAACCACATTGTCGGCATGACCCAAATGGGCATCCGCAACGTGTCTTCGTCCAACCGCGATGACTATGAAGCGGCTCATGCTGCCGGGTCCAAAATTCTGTCGGTGCGCGATGTACGCCGCCTTGGCACCGAGGGTGTGCTGGAACTGATCCCGCAGGGGGTCAAGTACTACATCACCATCGATATCGACGGCTTTGACCCTTCCATTGCACCCGGCACGGGTACCCCTAGCCACGGTGGCTTCCTCTACTACGAAGTGCTGGAAATTATCCAGGCCCTGGCCAAACGCAGCAAAGGCAACATCATCGGCATGGACCTGGTAGAGGTTGCACCGGTGTATGACCCGGCCGGTGTGACCTCGATTCTGGCCGCGCAATTGCTGCTCAACAGCATCGGTTTTATCTACCACGAGCGGGCCAGGGCGCGCGAACTCTGAGCTGTGCAACACTCCGGGGGGCTGTGTGCAGCCCCCCGGATCGAGTCTTGAACCCAAGTGGCCTGGCGTGACGTTCAGCCCGGCCCGAGAGAATAAAAATGGACATGACGGTTAAGCAGTATTTGCAAAAATTTGGTGTGAGTGAAGCAACGCAAAAGTTTCTCGACAAACACCAGAAGATGTTTATTGCGGGTGAGTGGGTTGAGGCCAGTGACGGGCAAACGTCCGACGTGATCGAACCCTCCACCGAGTGCCTATTGACCCGCATACCCATGGGCACCACGGCGGATCTGGACCGCGCCGTACAAGCCGCGCGGGCACAGTTTGACGGTGGCGCCTGGCGCCAGCTCAAGCCGCTGGAGCGTGAGCGACTGATGCATAAGCTGGCAGACCTGATTGAAACCCATGCCGATGAACTGGCCGAAATCGAGTCGATCGATATGGGCAAATCCGTGGCCGGCGCCCGGGCTGTCGATCTGCAGGGCACGGTCGATACGCTGCGCTATTTCGCCGGTTGGGCGACCAAGATTCATGGCCGTACTGTCGAACCATCGCTGCCCGGTAACTACCTGGCCTATACCCGCAAGGAACCCATCGGGGTCGTGGGTGCCATCGTACCCTGGAACTTCCCGCTGCAAACCATGGCCTGGAAGCTCGGTGCTGCCCTGGCCACCGGCTGTACCGTGGTGGTAAAACCGGCCGAGCTGACGTCATTGTCGGCCCTGCGCTTTGCCGAGCTGGTGCAACAGGCGGGCATCCCCGATGGCGTGGTCAATATCGTCACCGGCCGCGGCAGCGTGGTGGGCGCGGCGATGGCAACCCACCCGGGTATCGACAAGCTGACCTTTACCGGTTCCACCCCGGTAGGGCGCACAGTAGGGCAGGCAGCGCTGGATGATATGAAGCGCCTGACCCTGGAACTGGGCGGCAAATCCCCGGTTATCGTACTGGCCGATGCAGACGTTCCGGCTGCAGCCCAGGCGATCGCCAACGGGGTGTTTTTCAACTCGGGCCAGGTCTGTGATGCGGGCACTCGCGCCTATGTTCACCGCAGCATTTACGACAGTTTTTTACGTGAACTGATTGCCTATACCCGCACCCTGAAAATGGCACCGGGGCTGGATCCTGACTGCTTTATCAGCCCTCTGGTCTCGGCCCAGCAGAAACAACGGGTGCAGGACTACATCGCAATCGGCAAGCGCGAAGGCGCCGAACTGGTTTATGGCGGTCAGCCCGTCGAAGGCCCAGGCTATTTTGTCGAGCCGACGATTTTTGCCCATTGTCGCAATGACATGCAGATCGTTCAGGAGGAGATCTTCGGCCCGGTGCTGGTAACCGCGCCGTTCGATGATGAGGAAGAGGCGCTGGCGCTGGCCAATGATTCGCCGTATGGCCTGGCCGCCGCGCTGTACTCCAATGACCTGGGCCGCGTTCACAGCCTGATCCCGCGGCTGCGCGCCGGTTCGGTCTACGTTAACGCCCACGGCACTATCGACCCGTCGATGCCGTTCGGTGGCTACAAACAGTCGGGTTTCGGCAAGGATCTGGGCGCTGAACAGCTCGATTACCTGCTGGAAACCAAAGCAGTGTGGATAACCCTGCCCTGAGTGTCTGCTGACTCTCCTGTACGTAGCACGCTGTGCTGCGCCTCGGCAAAGAGGCGCAGCACAGCGTGGCGGTTATCTGGTCATGATCTTCACTACCTCTGCGAGTACATCATGGACACTCTTGCCAAATCGGCTGTCGAAGGGCACTCGATCGACTTTATTCCCGAAAGCGAACGCACCGACAAACTCTCCAGCCAGGGGCCGTTCTGGTTTCTTGGCAACTTCACGTTCTTCACCATGACCATCGGCTTTGTAGGCCCCAGTGTTGGCCTGAGCGCCTTATGGACCATCCTGGCCGGTACGCTGGGTATTATGTTCGGCACCTTGTTCATGGCCTTTCACGGCTCCCAGGGGCCGCATCTGGGCTTGCCGCAGATGATCCAGTCGCGGGCCCAGTTCGGCTATCGCGGGGTGATTCTGGCGTTGCTGGCGACGCTGTTTGTGTTCGCCGGTTTCAATATCGTCAACATGGTGTTGATGATGCAGGGCCTCAAGGAGTTGTTTGGCTTCAATCCGCTGCTGGTGGCGCTGGCGGTGACGGTACCGGCGACGGTGTTGGCGGTTCTGGGCCATGACTGGATGCACCGCAGTTTCAAATGGGCGCTGTTTCTGTCGATTCCGCTTTACGGTCTGGTGACCCTGGCCGTGCTGATGAACTGGGTGCCCGATGCGCCGATGCCGCTGCTCGCAGCAGGTGAGGCGGCACCGGCGCCTTTGGGTTTCAACTGGACCGGCTTTATCACCCAGTTTGCCGCGGCCGCCAGCTACAACATCGCCTATGCGCCGTATGTGTCCGACTACTCGCGCTACCTGCCGAAAAACACCCACAGCGGCAAGTTGATCGCGGTGGTGTTTCTCGGCGCCTCGCTGTCCGGTGCCTGGATGATTGCCGTCGGCGCCTGGCTGGCCGACCACCTGCATGCCAGCAACGTGCTGGTGGCCCTGTCGCAAGTGGGCAACACGGTGTCCCCGATGATGGGCATCTTTGTGGTCGGGGTGACGATCCTGGTATTTCTGCCTGTCATCGCCATGAATATCTACAGCGCCAAGCTGACCACCCTGACCTGCGTGGACTCCATCAAACATATCGAACCGACGCGCAAGGCACGCATCCTGGCCATCGCGTTCGTGATCCTGCTGCAACTGGGGGTTTCGCTGAGTCTGCAGGATTCGGACAAGGGCCTTTCGGTTCTGGGGATCTACCTGGTGGTGATGCTGTATTTCCTGGTGCCCTGGACGGCGGTCAACCTCACGGACTACTTCTTTGTGCGCAAAGGCCGTTACGCCATTCCGCACTTCTTTACCCCCCACGACAGCCTGTATGGCAGTTGGGGGCTACGTGGCCTTGCTTCATACGCCATCGGATTTATCGCGATGATTCCGTTCTTCTACATCTTTGATGGCGTGGCGCAGAAGGAGGTCTATGTCGGTCCGCTGGCCAAGGCCTTGGGCAATATCGATATTGCCTGGCTGGTCGGGCTTGTCGTCTCGGGGCTGGTGTACTTCTGGCTCAGCCGTTCCATCGACCTCAAGAACGAAGAAGCCGTGATTCAGGGTATCGAGTTGACGCATCCGCATTACACCACTGGGGACAAGGCAGCGATGCCGCTTGCGCCGCTGTCCGGCGTTAACAATTTCGGGAGATAGACATGGCAATCACAGATTTTGACTACATCATCATTGGCGCAGGTTCTGCCGGATGCGTACTGGCCAATCGGCTGACTGAAGACCCCGATACCCGTGTCCTGGTGCTGGAATACGGCGGCAGTGATCGCAGCGTGGTAATCCAGATGCCGAGCGCGTTCTCGATCCCGATGAACACCACCAAATACAACTGGCGCTATGAGTCCGAGCCCGAGCCTTACCTCGACGGCCGTCGCATCCACTGCCCGCGGGGCAAGGTGCTGGGTGGCTCGTCGTCGATCAATGGGCTGGTGTATATCCGGGGTCATGCCTTTGATTTTGACGAGTGGGAATCCCTGGGGGCCGAGGGCTGGGGTTATCGCAATTGCCTGCCGTACTTCAAGCGCGCCGAGAGCTGCGACGCGGGTGGTGACGCGTACCGCGGTGGCAGTGGCCCGCTGCATACCACCAGTGGCAACAAGATGAAAAACCCTCTGTACGGGGCATGGGTCGATGCGGGGGCCGAAGCGGGCTATATCAAGACCGACGACTGCAATGGCTATATGCAGGAAGGCTTCGGTGCCATGCATATGACGGTCAAGGATGGCGTGCGCTGCTCCACGGCCAACGCCTATTTGCGCCCGGCCATGCAGCGGCCAAATTTGACCGTGATCACCCAGGCGATGACCCGCCAGATCATCCTCGACGGCAAGCGCGCCGTGGGTGTGAGCTATGACCGTGACGGCCAGACCCATACGGTTTGCTGCAAGCGCGAAGTGCTGATTTGCGCAGGGCCGATCGGTTCGCCTCATCTGCTGCAACGTTCCGGTATTGGTCCGGCGGCCGTGTTGCACAAGGCCGGGGTCGAGGTGCGGCACGACCTTGCAGGCGTCGGCGAAAACCTTCAGGACCACTCGGAAATCTACATCCAGTACGGCTGCAAGGAACCGGTCACCCTCAACAGCAAAATGGACCCCCTGAGCAAGCTGATGATTGGTTTGCGCTGGTTGCTGTGCAAGGACGGCCTGGGCGCTACCAACCACTTTGAGGCGGGCGGTTTTATCCGCTCCGGGGAGGGGCTGCGCTGGCCTGATATCCAGTTTCACTTTCTGCCCGCTGCCATGCGCTATGACGGCAAAAAACCGATCAAGGGCCACGGCTTCATGGTGCTTACCGGGCCGAACAAACCCAAGAGCCGTGGCCATGTTCGGCTGCGCTCGGCGGACCCCTACGAACATCCGGAAATACTCTTTAACTACCTGCAGCGCGAAGAGGACCGAGAGGGCTTTCGCCGCTGTGTGCGCCTGACCCGGGAAATCATCGGCCAGCCAGCGATGGACCGTTTTCGCGACAGCGAGATTGCCCCGGGGCCGAACGTCAACAGCGATGCCGAGATTGATGCATTTGTGCGCGAGAACCTTGAAAGCACTTACCATCCTTGCGGTTCGTGCCGTATGGGCGAGGACGATATGGCCGTGGTGGATTCACAACTGCGGGTGCGCGGGCTGGAAGGGTTGCGCGTGATCGACTCGTCGGTGTTCCCGACGGAGCCCAATGGTAACCTCAATGCACCGACCATCATGCTGGCCGAGCGGGCTGCAGACCTGGTTCGCGGGCGCAAGATGTTGCCTGAAGCCGATGTGGTGGTGGGGCTTGCTGCGCAATGGGAAACACGTCAACGCACGTCAGCGCCGGTGAGAAAAGTCAGCGTTTGATGTTGGGCAGTGTGGGGTTTTTTACTTGAAGAAGGGATTCTTGCTTTGATCTGCTTATGGAATTTGGGAGTTTCCATGGAAGCAAAAGTGGAGCGGGTGGCGGGAATCGAACCCGCGTGATCAGCTTGGGAAGCTGGAGTAATACCATTATACGACACCCGCTCAGAGCGGCTGACTTTGTACCAGAAGTCAGCCGCGATGAGAAGTTTTATTCTTCAAATGTGTAAATTTCAGCGAGTTTTTCGCCCTGTTGTTTGCTTCGGGCACCCTTACAGGGAAAGTGACGGGTGCTGGGGTTGTGTCGGTTTTAAAAAACCGAGCAGGGCGCTTTTACTGATATGGCTGGCGGATTTGTGTTCCATATCCAGAAAATGCCCGGTGTTTTCCAGGCTGACAAAATGGCTGTTGGCAATCGGTTGCGCAAAGTGCCGGGCGTCGCTGGCCATGGTGTATTCGTCCCATTCGCCATTGATAAACAGCACCGGTATCTCAATGCCCTCAGTGGCGCGCAGAAAACCCAGCTGGTCGCTGCTCAGCACGTGGTTTATATGAAAGTGCATTTGCGCGTATTCATGCTCGGCCAGGCTGCTGACATGGCGGAAGTTGAAACGCTTGAACAGTGATGGCAAATGCTTGCCCAGCGTGTCGTTGACCAGATTACCAACCTGGGTGCGGTTGCGCGCCGCGAGGCAGTGGCGGCCACGCTCCAGATAATCGCGCATGGCTTCGTTGATCAGTGGTGAAAACGAACTGATCACGGCCTTTTCAATACGCCGTGGCGTGGCTGCCAGTGCGGTAAGGGCTGCCGTACCGCCCCAGGAAAATGACAGCAGATAATTCACGTCAAAGTGCTCAATCAGCTCCAGAAGCACCTGCGCTTCCAGCTCCCTGGTCAGCATTTTCTGATGAGGGTTGTGGGGTTTTGACTTGCCCGCGTACGGCTGATCGTAGAGCACCACGTTTAAATGCGGGTGCAGGTTTTTCAGGGTTTGGCCAAAGGATGCAGTCGTGGCCATCGAACCATTGACCAGGATGATGGTGTTTTCTGCACTATTGCTGCGGTAGAACTCGGTATGGATACGGTACTGGCCTTGAATGTCGAGCACGGCAACTTCGGGCTTGAGCATGGCGTCAGACTCCAGTGAATCGAGTGTCGGTCTGACTGATGGTGCACTGCGATTGTTACAACCCCTGTTGCGCAGCCGGGATCTGGAACAGCTGTATTTCCTGCTCGTTCAGTGGCCGATATGCGCCGGGGGCCAGTTGGTTATCCAGCGCCAGTAGCCCAATGCTTTCGCGATGCAGGCGCACCACCTTGTTGTTGAAAAAGCCAAACATGCGTTTGACCTGATGGTAACGCCCCTCAACGATGCTCAGGCGTGCGTTGCAAGGGCCCAGCAACTCCAGCTTGGCGGGTTGTGTGGTGAGGTCTTCAAAGGAGAAATACACACCTTCAGCGAACTTGCTGATATAGGCGGCGGTGATTTCCTGCTCGGTCTCGACGTAATACACCTTGGGCATTTTGGTCTCGGGCTGGGTGACATGACGCGACCATTGGCCATCATTGGTGATCAGCATCAGCCCACTGGTATTGAAATCCAGCCTGCCTGCGATATGCAGCTCGTCCTTGTCCGGCTCGTCGAGCAGGTCGAGTACGGTCGGGTGTTCCGGGTCCCGGGTGGCGCTGACGCAGCCTGGCGGCTTGTGCAGCATGAAGTAGCGTGCCGGTTTACCGGCCTGCAGGACCTGCCCGTCGAGCTCGATACGGCTGAATGCCCGTATTTCGTGGTGCGGATCGCCAATGACCTGCCCGTCAACCCGGATACGCTTCTCTATCAGGAGCAAGCGGACTTGTTGGCGGTTGAATTGGGGCAGGTTGCTGAGAAAACGGTCTACACGCATGGCGATCAATCACAATAAATACAGGCGTGCATCTTACGTGAGCGGTTGCTGTTGCGCTGGCGGCAATTGGCGTTCTACTTGGGCGCAACGAGGGCAAAGGCAGGTCAGGTCGCGCTGCGACAAGGGCAGGGCGCGGATGATTTCGGGGTCAATACTCACGCTGTAGCACCAGCAAGGTTGTTCCAGGGTTTCAGGGGTCGCCATTGAACAGTCGTTGCGGGCACCGCAGGCGGGGCAAATGTCGGGGGTATTCATGTCAGGTTGTCCACTGTAGGGCATGAGCTTGGGTGTTCAATGGTAAGCGCAGTTGGAAGTGTACGTATTTCACTCATTTGACGTATGAATATTCAATAGTTCCTCCGTATGTAAATACTGAAAATTTTCATTCGTGATTCTCGGAAGTTGGCTACAAGTAATCGCATTGTCAAGTTGTGGTGGATGACTAGTATTGAGTTTCTACAGGAGGTGCCTGTCGATAGGCAGTGAATTTTAAATCAATGTTAAGAGGTAACGGTTTATGAAAGCTGTTTGTATCTTGTTGTGCGGTTTTCTTTATTCGGCAAACTCATTGGCCAGTACCACTGAAAGTTGTCCGGGTATTGAGAGTATTACCCTCAGAGCGGGTATTTATACTGCACCAGCGAATAAAGCGGGTAGCGAATGGATTGCCGTGTCCACCGCTGCTTCGGTTCCGCGGCTGGAGTCATTCGAGGCCGGTGTTTTTTATCCGGAGAATAATCAGCAAGGCTCTGTCGGGAAAATTGGCTATTGCGAATATAAAGCTCAGGATCGCTCCCGTGTGAATCTGCATTATCGCCAGGGCACGGTAGAAGAAAGCTCAATGCGTATTCTCAATCCAGAAAACTGGACGTTTATAGAAAGTGGTCTGGGTTTGAATCTCTATGAATGCACTGCTTCAAACCCGGGCGCCTGTGCTTTTTCCATAGTGAAGTGATTTCATGATTACCTGGCTTTGACTCAGTAGCCAGGTGAGGGTGGGGAAAGTGGGGAGCAACCTTTTGCCTCTCTGCTTGATCCACTGGTCTGATACTTTTTTCTCACCGCACCGAAAATCGTTTTTGTGGTCTTAACAGGTGTCGGACAGCGTTGCTGTTTGCCGCCGCCCAGCGTCGCTGGGTGTGCCCATTCGCGGTCCAGGAGGCCGCCATGTATCGTCGCCTGCTCTCCATCATTGCAATTGGCTTGTCCCTGTCGGCTTGTGTGCCTTATTACGCGGGCGGTGGCGGTTATTACCGCACCGAGGTCTATACGGCTCCAACCCCTTATTACTACGGCAGCTATCGCCCTTATTACGTGTACCCGCGTGGTTACGATGCTCCGCCCCCACATTTCTACCAGGTCCCGAGGGTTTATCAGGGACCGCGCTATTACCAGGGGGCGAGGGGCTACTATCAGGGGCGAGGCTATCGCTCCGGCCACGGGCAAGGTTATGGTCCTGGTCCCGACTATGGCTGGCGGGGCCGATAGGAATGTTGACAACCGGGGCGGCCTTTTCTAGTGTCCGCCCCATTGTTTTTCAGGATGTAGCCATGACCTCGGATGATCGTATAAAACTTGAACCTGTCTGGAAGCAGGCCTTGCGTGAGGAATTCGAAAAACCTTACATGGCCGAGCTGCGTGAGTTCCTGCGCCAGGAGCATGCGGCCGGGAAAGAGATCTACCCGCCGGGCCCGCTTATTTTCAATGCCCTCAACCTGACACCGCTGGACAAGATCAAGGTGGTGATCCTTGGCCAGGACCCTTACCACGGCCCCGGTCAGGCCCATGGATTGTGTTTCTCGGTGCAGCCGGGTATCCCGACTCCGCCTTCACTGGTCAATATTTACAAAGAGCTCAAGCGCGACCTGAATATCGACATCGCCCCTCACGGCTGCTTGCAGCATTGGGCAGAGCAGGGCGTTCTGTTGCTCAATACGACGATGACAGTGGAGCGCGCCAATGCCGCTTCCCATGCCAAAAAAGGCTGGGAACACTTTACCGACCGGATTATCCAGGTGGTCAGCGAGCAGCAACCCAAACTGGTTTTCCTGTTGTGGGGCGCCCATGCCCAGAGCAAGCAAAAGTTGATCGATGCGACCAAGCATCTGGTGCTGACCTCGGTTCACCCGTCGCCACTGTCGGCCTATCGAGGCTTTATTGGTAACGGCCACTTCAGCCGGACCAACAAGTTCCTTGAGCAAAACGGCCTGGCTGCGATCGACTGGAAACTGCCGCCGATTTAAGCCATTGATCAGCGGTGCAAGGCGCACCAGGCTAAATGGCCAGTGTGCCAGCACCTGTTGTCAGGACGGGTCGGTTTGATCGCGGCGAACCCAATAGCGAAACAGGGGTTCAGCCAGAAACAGCACGAATATCAGGCGCATTACCTGCAAGGCAGTGACCAGGGGCACTGACAGTTGCAGTGTTTCTGCGGTCAGGCTCATTTCTGCAATGCCGCCTGGCATCATGCCCAGCGTCATGGAGCGCAGGTCGAGTTGGGTCAGGGCGCTCAAGCCCAGTGCACACAGGCTGGCGATCAACATGGTCAGGGCCGTACCCAGCAGGGTTTTGCCGATGAAAGACGGTGCCCGGCGAAAGAACGCCCGATTGAAGTGACAACCCAATCCGCTGCCAATCAACCATTGCCCCATTTGGCTGCTGCCATCGGGCAGGCCGATATGCAAATCCCACAGAATACTGGCGCTGGCGCTGATCAGCAGCGGCCCGAACAACCATGGATTGGGCTGGCGCAAGCGCTGCCAGATCCAGGCCAGCAAGGCACCTGCCGGAAACAGCACAGCCAGCCAGTACAGGTTTATGGACGCCGGGTGCAAGGCGGGTGCGCCTTCGCCCAGCAGGTACTTGAAGGCTGCAGGAACACACAGCACAACGGTCAATACCCGCAGGCTCTGGCCCGCAGCGACGCGGCTCAACACGGCGCCATTGCGTGCGCCGAGGTTGACCATCTCGCCCGAACCGCCGGGCATGCTGGAAAAGAACGCAGTGGCGCGATCCTCGCCACTGCGACGCATCAGCCATACACCGATCACGCTCGACACGCTGGTGAGCAAAGCACCGGCCAGGATCAGCCAGAAATGCGCCAGCACCTGTTCCATCACCACCGGCGTGAAGTGCAGGCCGATACCGATGCCTACAATCCACTGCCCGCATTTACGGCCGCCGGGAATTTCAGCCAGTTGCCAGGGTGTCAGGCAACGCACGAGGATGATCGCGAGCAACGAGCCGACCATCCAGGGCAATGGCCAGCCGATCAGGCTGGCCAGGTAGCCGCCAGCCAGGCCGACCAGCGGCGTTCCCCACCAATGCTTGAAGTTTGAATCAAGCATTGGCCAGAGCGCGACGTTGAGCGCTGCGTTTGCGCCAGATACGTATCACAGGCAACAGCAGCATGATCGCAGTCAGCACCCAGACGCCCAGAGTGATCGGGCTTGCCCATAGGATCTCCAGTGCACCATTGGAAATCGACAGGGCACGACGCAGGTTTTGCTCCATCAGCCCGCCCAGAATGAACCCCAGCAGTACCGGAGACAGCGGGAAGTCGAGCTTGCGCAGGATGTAGCCGAAGATGCCGATGCCGATCATCAGGAACAGATCGAATGTGGTGGCGTGCACCGCATACACACCAATTGCCGTGATGATGGCAATCGCTGGCACCAGCGCCCAATTCGGCACCGACAGAATCCGGGTAAAGATGCGGATCATCGGAATATTGAGAATCACCAGCATAACGTTGGCGATAAACAACGACGCGATCAGGCCCCAGACGATGTCCGGTTGTTGTTGAAACAACAGCGGGCCGGGGGTGATGTTATACAGCGACAGGGCGCCGATCATCACCGCCGTGGTGCCCGAGCCCGGTACACCCAGGGTCAGCATCGGTACCAGCGCCCCGCAGGCCGAAGCACCGATGGCGGTTTCCGGGGCTGCCAGGCCGCGCATGTCACCTTCGCCGAATTTGCCGGAAGCACCGGCCAGGCGTTTTTCAGTCATATAGGACACGGCGCTGGCCAGTGTCGCACCTGCCCCTGGCAGCACGCCCATGATGAAACCCAGCAGGCCGCAACGGATATTCACCACGAACACCGCAGAGGCTTCCTTGAAGTTGAACATCATGCGCCCGGTGGCTTTTACCGCTTCCTGGCCGCGATGGGTTTTTTCCAGCAGCAACAGGATCTCGCTGATGGAGAACAGGCCCAGTACCAGCACGACAAATTGAATGCCGTCAGTCAGATGGATGTTGTCCCCGGTGAAACGGTAAACGCCGCTGTTGGCGTCAATCCCGACGCAAGCCAGAAACAGACCGATAAGCGCAGCGATAAAGGTCTTTAGCGGACGGTCCCCGGCCATGCCGCCAAGGCAGACAATGGCAAACACCATCAGCACGAAGTACTCCGCGGGGCCGAAGGCTATTGCCCATTTGGCCAGCAGCGGGGCGAACAGCACCATGCCACAGGTGGCAATAAACGCGCCGATAAACGAACTCCAGGCCGACAATGACAACGCCACGCCAGCCAGCCCCTTGCGGGCCATCGGGTAACCGTCGAGGGTGGTCATCACGGTCGACGCTTCGCCGGGGATGTTGAGCAGGATCGAGCTGATGCGCCCGCCGTATTCACAGCCCAGGTACACCGCCGCCAGCAGGATCAATGCCGACTCCGGTGGCAGGCCCAGGGCAAATGCGATGGGGATCAGCAGGGCAACCCCGTTGATGGGGCCAAGCCCCGGCAGCAGGCCGACCACGGTGCCGATCAAGGTGCCACATAGGGCAGTGACCAGGTTGTACGGGCTGAGCGCGACGCCGAAGCCCTGGCCCAAATAGCCAAAAGTATCCATATCAGTTCTCCAGAACGTCGAGCAGGCCGAGCGGCAGCGGAACGTCCATGGCTTTATCGAAGAGTAAATAAAGGCCAACGCTCACCAGGCTGATGATCAAGCAGCTGGGCAACCAGCGCCCGCCATACAGACGCGCGAGCGGGATGCCGACCAGGATGCTGCTGAGGATAAAACCGAGAGACTCGAAGGTGCCGGCGAAGATCAGCAACAGCACGATACACAGGCCGATCTTGGTCAGGGTTTCACGATCCAGTTTGGGGTCATCTTCGCTATGCACCACGGGTGAGGGGCGAAAGATCATGTAGATCAAACCCAGGCCCATCAAGGCCAGCATCAGCAAAGGGAAGGCGCGGGGGCCGACGGGTTCGTAGGAAAAGGCCGCCTGATAAGGCCAGGCCATCGCCGCCAAACCGACGCAGACAAGCAGCAGGACCGAGGCAAAAACGCGTTGTGCAAGCATGGTTCACTCCTGGGCTGTGCCCCTATTCGCAAGGGCACAGCCAGTGGTCGGCGGCGGTTACTGGATCAGGCCGAATTCCTGGGCCAGGATTTTGTAGTCAGCCACCTGCTTTTTCACATAGGTGTCCAGCTCCGGGCCAGTCATGGCGAAGGGGAACAGCTCGCGCTGATCACGCAATGTGGCGAAATCTTCGGAGGCCAGCAGCTTGTCGAAGGCATCCTTCCACCAGGCATATTCTGCATCGCTGACTTTTGGCCCCAGGTAGAAACCACGTACCACTGGCCAGACAATGTCGTAGCCCTGCTCTTTGGCCGTCGGAATGTCTTTCATCTCCGGCTCATCGAGGCGCTCATTGGCGAATACGGCGAGCAGGCGCATATCACCGCTCTGGATATGGGGCATGGAGTCGGAAATGTCCGTACTGCCTACCTGAATATGCCCCCCCAGCAGCGCGGTGGCGATTTCACCGCCGCCCTCCAGGGCAACATAACGCAAGTCGCGCGGGTTGATCCCGGCGGCCTTGGCGATCAGTGCAGTCTGCATCCAGTCCTGGCTACCAACGGTGCCGCCCGAGCCGATCACCACTTTGCTCGGGTCTTTTTTCAGGGCCTGAACCAGATCATCGAGGTTCTTGTAGGGCGAGTCGCTTTTCACCGCAATGGCGCCGTAGCTGGTGCCGACGGCTGCCAGCCAGCGCACCGCGCTTTCATCGAAACGACCGAACTTGCCCTGCGCCAGGTTAAGCAATGAGCCACTGGACCAGGCTACCAAGGTGCCAGCATCGGCCGGGCGCTGGGCGACCACGGCGTTATAGGCAAGGGCGCCCACGCCACCGGGCATGTAGGTCACACGCATGGGTTTGCTGAGCAGTTTTTCGTTGACCAGTGCGCTTTGTGCCAGTTTGCAGGTCAGGTCAAAACCACCGCCAGGGGATGCTGGGGCGATGCACTCGGGGCGTTTGGGTTCAGCCAGCAACTGGCCGGTGAAGAGCATGCAGCTGGCAGCGAGAGCAAGGGTGCGCAGGGGGGATTTCATATCGTCTCCTCGGGAGCTTTTGTTTTTATAGGGCAGTTATGGGTTAAGCCACATCATGGGTGTCGCGCTGTTCTTCATCCGTATCAAGTACAACTCGCAGGCAGCGCAAAGCTGCTCGCAGGCGCAGCGAGGCATGGGGACAATACGGGTGGAACACAGAGGTGACGGGCTTTGGGCTGATGAGTCAGCATGGAGGTGCTCCGATATTATTTTTATTGGCGAAAACGCTTCGAGGCGTTTTTCGGGCCGTTATGCAATGCATGACGGCGACAGGGATTACTGTCAGTCTCGCGATGCTAACCGGCCAACCTTTCGCTAACCTTTCAAAAGAGATTCACTGTTTTTGCGCTCCACAGCACTCCTGCCGTCTGTACACTCCGCGCACAAAAAGGCTGCGGCCAGGACAAAAATATTGAGGTAAACCCGATGCGAGTGCTTTTGGTCGAAGATCAGCTACAGCTGGCCGAGAGTGTTGCCCATGCCTTGAAAGGCACGGGCCTGACCGTGGATGTACTGCATGATGGCGTGGCCGCTGACCTGGCCTTGAGCAGTGAAGAATATGCCGTGGCGATTCTGGATGTGGGCTTGCCGCGCATGGATGGTTTTGAAGTGCTGGCGCGTTTGCGTGCCCGGGGCAAAACCTTGCCGGTGTTGATGCTGACAGCCCGCAGTGACGTCAAGGACCGGGTTCACGGGCTTAATCTGGGGGCCGATGATTACCTGGCCAAGCCATTTGAACTGACCGAACTGGAAGCGCGGGTCAAGGCGCTGCTGCGTCGCAGTGTGTTAGGTGGCGAACGCGTGCAGCAATGCGGGTCCCTGGTGTATGACCTGGGGACCCGGCGTTTCACCCTTGGCGATGAATTGTTGACCCTTACCTCTCGCGAACAAGCGGTGCTCGAGGCCCTGATCGCGCGGCCCGGCAGGGTCATGAGCAAGGAACAACTGGCAGCTCAGGTGTTTGGCCTGGATGAGGAGGCGAGCCCTGATGCCATCGAGATCTATATCCACCGCTTGCGTAAAAAGCTCGATGATCAGGGCGTGGCGATCGTGACCTTCCGGGGCCTGGGTTACTTGCTGGAAGGCCGCGATGTTTAAACTCGACAGCTTGCGCTGGAGCCTGCTCTGGCACCTGACGTTGTTGCTGGTTGTACTGATGCTGGCCAGTAGCTTGAGTGCTTATTTCAATGGTCGCGAGGCCGCCGACACGGCGTATGACCGTACTCTGCTGGCCTCAGCGCGCACCATCGCTGCCGGTCTGTCGCAGCGCGATGGCAGCTTGAGTGCAGATGTGCCCTACGTTGCACTTGATACCTTTGCCTACGACAGTGCCGGGCGTATTTACTATCAGGTCAATGATATCCATCAGAAGCTGATTTCCGGCTATGAAAATTTGCCTGCGCCACCGCTGGGCACGCCGCGCACTGATGATTATCCGGCCTTGGCGCGGTTCTATGATGGCACCTATCTTGGGCAGAACGTGCGGGTCGTGAGCTTGCTCAAGGCTGTCACTGAACCCAGCATGAACGGCATGGCGGAAATCCGTGTGGCCGAGACCGATGAGGCGCGAGTAGCCATGGCCCGCAGCCTGATGGCAGACACTTTGCTGCGGTTGGGCATGCTGGGGCTGGGGGCGTTGCTGGTTGTGTGGTTTGCAGTAAGCGCTGCATTGCGCCCGCTGGAACGTCTGCGCACCGCCGTCGAGGAGCGTGAGCCGGATGACCTGCGACCCTTGCCGCTGGTGTCCGTGCAGAGAGAGCTGCGGCCATTGGTGCAGGCGCTCAATCACTTTACCGAACGTTTGCGCGGGCAGTTCACCCGCCAGGCGCAGTTTATTGCTGACGCCGCCCATGAGTTGCGCACACCTTTGGCGGTGCTCAAGGCCCAGCTCGAATTGGGCTTGCGTGCGAATGATCCGCACACCTGGCGCAATACCCTTGAGCAGGCGGCCCAAGGTACGGACCGGCTGACCCATCTGGCTAACCAGCTGCTGTCGCTGGCACGCATCGAAAACGGCGCCCGGGCCATCGCCGAAGGCGGTGCGCAGTTGCTTGATCTCAGTCAACTGGCCCGGGAGCTGGGCATGGCCATGGCGCCGCTGGCCCACGCCCGGGGTTTTGCCCTGGCGCTGGAAGCTGATCAGCCGGTGTGGCTGTATGGTGAACCCACGTTGCTGCATGAGTTGCTGAGCAATCTGGTGGATAACGCCATGGCCCACACGCCGGCGGGTGGCAATGTGATTTTGAGGGTTGCTGCGCCTGCGGTACTGGAAGTCGAAGATGATGGCCCGGGTATTCCCCATGAAGACCGCGAGCGAGTGTTCGAGCGTTTTTATCGGCGTAATCAGCAAGTGGCGGGGTCAGGGCTGGGGCTGTCCATCGTTGGCGAAATCTGCCGGGCGCATCTGGCCCATATCAGTTTGCATGATGGTGCGCAGGGTGGTTTGAAAGTAAGGGTGAGCTTTGTCCCGGCCAATGGCGATCGGCGTTAGCCGTGGCTGGACCGTGTCGCCCCCGACCGTGCGCTCAATTACTACCTGCAAGGCCATAAGCCTTTTCGCCCGTTGGGCACGGCCATGTTTGCCATCACGGCTCTCCCGGCATCCATGCCGGTCGACCCACTCCACAGAACCGGAACGAAGCCTCCCGGGAGGGCGGGCAGATCAACAACACTGCCCGCCGAGGCGGCCGACCGGCCGGCCTTTATAACGCGGCGTCTGCGCGCCCGTCCTGTAGTCGTTGACGAGCTCCGCGAGGCTGCGATCTGGCACGAAGCGCCGGCAAACTCTGCATCCAAGGGCTGCCTGGCACAACAAGGTCTGCGTTTCACCCCGTTTGTAACTGCCGAAGAAACGAGGCGGCTACCCCACACCAAGCCTCCCTCAAGCACTGACTTCAGCGGCTCAGATAAACATCCAGCGCGCTTCGTGAAGTTGCTCTTGAAACTTCACGTCCTCCGCTTCAACTTTCAACTTCTTGAAGGCGGGCAGGGCAGCCAGCGCTTCCAGATCCTGATCCATAAACACACTGGCGATCTGTACCAGGTCGATGTAGTCGATGGCTTTGGATTGTCGAGAAAAGTCCTGGTACTGCCCCGGAATCTTCAAGAGCATTTCCGGAAACTCCCAGCCTGCCAGCAGTTTGTCGCCAATCAGCGGGTGAATGCTGTCGATCACGTGGTTCAGTGAAATCGGATCGCAGAGCAGTTCGTCGTGGTCTTCGGCGTAGGTCAGGATGGGCAGTACACCGATCTGATGCACCAGGCCACCCAGAGCCGCCTGGTCAGGCTTGAGCGAGGTATGGCGGCGGCACAGGGTGTAGCAGATACCCGCCACCTCCAGGCTCTGGCGCCATACATCACGCATTTTCTGCTCGACCACTTCCGAACGGGCATGGAAAATTTGTTCCATCACCAGCCCGATCGCCAGGTTGCTGCTGTAGTTGACCCCCAGACGGGTAATGGCCGTGTGCAGGTCGGTGACCTCGCGGGTGGCGCGCAGCATCGGGCTGTTGACCACTTTGATCAGCCGCGCCGACAGCGCGGTGTCACGACCTATCACCTTGCTCAAGTTACTGACGCTGATTTCAGGGTTTTCCGCGGCCTTGCGGATGTTTAACGCTACTTCCGGTAGTGTGGGTAGAACCAGGTCATCTCTATCAATGGCCTTAAGCAAGTCCATTTGGACTCTGTGCGCCAGCATGCTCATTTCTCTAGGTACTGCATTTCAATGTGTGGCAATCAACGCTGGATCTCGCGATCTCGATCCAGTTGATACGGCAGCTCAAGCAGTGAAAGGCCAGGGCCTTGCAGGTCACCCAGGTGAATATCCCCGGCTTGCGCAGCATCGCTGGTCAGTACGGCAAGCAGTTCGACAGTGTTTTCGGCTTTTGCAGCCAGTACCACTTCGCCCACGGCGCTGCTGTGGGATGGGGCAAACAGAGGCGTTCCGGGGGCAGGCACTTCATAGCCCGCCTCAAGCGACAAACGGTAGAGATGACGTTTGAGTTTGCCCAGGTATTGCATGCGTGCGACGATTTCCTGGCCGGTATAGCAGCCTTTTTTGAAGCTGACACCGCCCACGGCTTGCAGGTTGATCATTTGCGGAATGAACAGTTCACGGGTCTGGGCCATGACCTGGCCAATACCGGCGCGTACCTGACCAAGCAGCCATTGATTGAGGTCGGCCTCAGGCAGTTGCGCCTTGAGGTGCTGGACCAGGTTTTCGGTCTGTTCGACAGGGGCCCACAGCTCTGCACGGCCTTCAGAGGCACGAATGGCGATCAGGTCGTTGGCGCGGGCGACGCTGTCGGTTTCCGTCGGTAGGTGCAGGCCCAGGCTTTCCAGTACGGCATCCGCCTGATGCAGGCCAAAACGCACCCAGTTGGCACTGTCGTCGGTCAGTTTTGACTTGGAGAACACCGCGTATTTTTTCAGATCCGCCAACTGTGGCTCAACCAGCTCACGAGCCATCGCCAGCAGGCAGCCGTTGTCCTGCAGCACGATGCGAAAGCTTGATTGCATACGGCCTTTTTGCGTGCAACGGGCACCGAGGCTGGAGCGCGTTTCACTCAAATAGTTGAGGTTGCAGGTCAACTGCCCCTGCAGAAACTTGCTGGCGTCGTTGCCTATAACAGCAAGAATGCCTTCGTGGTTCAGGGTGCAGAAAAAAGCAGAGTCGGCCATGGGTCTTCGCAGTTAAATAAGTCTGGGATACATCATAGAGGTGCGCCCTGCAAATGGGTAGTTCGCAAAGGATCGACGGGCCCGACCAAAGCCGACTGTTCTATGGCGGATCGGCCTGTATACTTGCGTTCTATTTGAGGAGCGCTCCATGGTCGAAAATGTTGAACTCAATCGTCTCTACTGGCACAGCCGTCGCGGCATGCTTGAACTTGACGTATTGCTGGTGCCTTTCGTCAAGGAAGTGTACGCCACCCTGAATGACGCAGACCGCGAATGCTATCGCAAGCTGCTGGAATGCGAAGACCAGGACATGTTCGGCTGGTTTATGGAGCGCAGCGAGTCCGAGGACCCTGAGCTGCAGCGCATGGTCCGGATGATTCTGGATCGTGTCCAGCCCAAGTAACTATTTCGAGTGCCGCTGGCATGCCTGCGGGCAATTGCTGGCGGCTTATCTTGCAGCCCAGTCTCTGGCGCTGATCTCAATTTGCCTTCTTTCAATACCTGCCTGGGCATGCGTGCTGGGTGCCTTGTTGTGTCTGGCGCATGGGGCCTGGGTGTTGCCACGGCATATCCGCCTCACCCATGGCAGTGCCATTACCGGCTTGCACCACAATGACGATGGCTGGCAGTTGTGGAGTCGTGACAAGGGCTGGCAGGCGGTGCAATTGTGCCGTGACAGCCTGGCGCTGCCCCTGGTGGTGATTGTGCGTTTCCGCTTGCCGGGTGAGTGGCGGGTGCGCGCGGTATGTATTCCCGCCGCCGCGCTGGCGCCGGATCAGCACCGGCGCTTGCGCGTGCGACTGAAGTTCAGTCGGCGTAGGTGGCTGGCACCAGAATAGTGTCCAGGGCCTCGGGCAGCATGTGCGGGTAGTCGAGGGTGTAATGCAGGCCTCGAGACTCCTTGCGCGCCATGGCGCTGCGGATCATCAACTCGGCCACTTGCGCCAGGTTGCGCAACTCGATCAGGTCGCGGCTGACTTTATAGTTACTGTAAAACTCGTCGATTTCGTCCAGCAGCAAACGCACCCGGTGTTGCGCCCGTTGCAGGCGCTTGTTGGTGCGTACGATGCCCACGTAGTCCCACATAAAGCGCCGCAGCTCATCCCAGTTGTGGGCGATGATCACGTCTTCGTCGGAATCGGTGACCTGGCTGGCATCCCAGCTCGGCAGGGCTACGGGCGCGGGAACCTCGGCGGATTGGGCGAGAATGTCGGCCGCTGCCGACTTGGCGTACACGAAGCATTCGAGCAACGAGTTGCTGGCCATGCGGTTGGCACCGTGCAGGCCGGTGAAGCTGGTTTCGCCGATGGCGTATAGCCCCGGCACATCGGTATGGCCATGTTCGTCGACCATCACCCCGCCGCAGGTGTAATGCGCCGCAGGCACCACCGGGATCGCCTGTTTGGTGATGTCGATGCCGAATGTCAGGCAGCGCTCATAAACAGTCGGGAAGTGGGCCTTGATAAAGGTATCGGACTCGTGACTGATATCCAGGTACACGCAATCGATACCCAGACGCTTCATTTCATGGTCGATGGCCCGCGCGACGATATCCCGCGGAGCCAGTTCGTCCCGCGGATCGAAGCGATGCATAAAGCGCTCGCCATTGGGCAGCTTGAGGTGGGCGCCTTCGCCTCGCAGGGCTTCGGTGATCAGAAAGCTTTTGGCCTGGGGGTGATACAGGCAGGTGGGGTGGAACTGGTTGAACTCCAGATTGGCAACGCGGCAGCCCGAACGCCAGGCCATGGCAATGCCATCACCGCAGGCGCCGTCCGGGTTGCTGGTATAGAGGTATACCTTGGCTGCGCCACCGGTGGCCAGGATCGTGAAGCGCGAGCCAAAGGTGTCCACTTCGCCCGTGGCACGATCAAGCACGTAGGCCCCCAGGCAGCGGTCGCCTTCCAGGCCCAGGCGACGTTCGGTAATCAGGTCGACGGCAACGCGCTGTTCGAGCAGTTCGATGTTGGGGCGCTGGCGCGCCTGTTCGAGCAATGTCTTGAAAATCGCGGCGCCGGTGGCGTCGGCCGCATGGATAATGCGCCGGTGGCTGTGGCCGCCTTCACGGGTCAGGTGGAATTCAAAACCGGGCTGTTCGGGGTCGACGCTGTCATCGCGGGTGAAGGGTACGCCCTGATCGATCAGCCACTGGATGGCTTCGCGACTGTGCTCGACGGTAAAGCGTACCGCGTCTTCATGGCACAGCCCGCCGCCGGCATTGAGGGTGTCTTCGACATGGGATTGCACCGTGTCGGTGTCATCCAGCACGGCGGCGACGCCACCCTGGGCCCAGAACGTCGAACCATTGGCCAGATCGCCCTTGCTCAGCACTGCAATACGCATATGGCTGGGTAACGTGAGCGCAAGGCTCAAACCGGCAGCGCCGCTGCCAATCACCAGCACATCATGTTGAAAATGTTGGCTCATTCTTCTGACATCCGCAAGAAAGCGCCCTCTAGTATATAGAGGGGGGGATCGGCACAATGGCCGGGCCTTTATGGCATTGTGAAATTACAGCGGGCACGAAGTGTGCCTCAGACTCGATGGGTCTGCATGTGGATTTGCACAATTAATCTGCAAGGTAGGGCAGTGCTCTGGAATGACGCGAGTTCTGGTACGCTTTCGTGGTACTGCAGGGCTAGTTTCGTACGAAGTTTTTGAACTTTTCGTACAGCCAGGGGTTCCATAGTGGGCTGCCCTTGATGCAGGGGAACGGCGTCCAGATTGTTGCGGGGTTTGTTTTTTCGACCCGACAGCGGAATTTGACGACAAGATTATTGACGCAGCCGGCCAGGCCCGAGCTGCGTTTTCGTGTGTGCCAAATCCGGGCACGCAGGAAACTTGCCAGGGGGGAGAGAACTTTTGTGTAAAGCCCGAGTCTATGTTTGCAAGCCTGATCAATTAGCAAAGCAATCTTCCTCCCGGTCTTATGAGGAGTATTCATGCTAGCCCAGGAAGAGGATCAGCAGCTGGTCGAGCGCGTACAGCGTGGCGACAAGCGCGCATTCGATCTGCTGGTGTTGAAGTATCAACACAAAATTCTCGGGTTGATCGTGCGTTTCGTGCACGACACCCATGAAGCCCAGGACGTTGCCCAAGAGGCCTTTATCAAGGCGTACCGGGCACTCGGTAATTTTCGCGGAGACAGCGCCTTTTATACATGGCTGTACCGCATCGCCATCAACACGGCGAAAAATTACCTGGTGTCACGGGGTCGACGTCCGCCTGACAGTGATGTGAGCTCGGAAGATGCCGAGTTTTACGATGGTGATCATGGCCTCAAGGATCTTGAATCGCCGGAGCGCGCTTTGCTCCGCGACGAGATCGAGGGCACCGTTCATCGCACTATTCAGCTACTGCCAGAAGATTTGCGTACGGCGTTAACTTTACGTGAATTTGATGGTCTGAGTTATGAGGACATTGCGAGCGTCATGCAGTGTCCGGTGGGTACCGTGCGCTCCCGGATTTTCCGCGCTCGGGAAGCCATAGATAAAGCCCTGCAGCCGTTGTTGCAGGAAAACTGAGACAGCGGCGATAGCCAAGAGAGGAACCGCCATGAGTCGTGAAGCCCTGCAGGAATCGCTGTCCGCAGTGATGGATAACGAAGCGGACGAACTGGAACTGCGTCGGGTATTGAATGCCTTTGACGACACACAAACACGTGACACCTGGTCCCGTTATCAGGTGGCCCGTGCAGTGATGCACAAGGACCTGTTGATTCCGCGCCTGGACATCGCATCTGCCGTTTCGGCCGCGCTGGCCGAAGAACAAACCCCAGCCAAAGTTGTACGTGGCCCGTGGCGCAGCATCGGTCGTCTGGCCGTAGCCGCTTCGGTCACCGTCGCTGTTCTGGCAGGTGTAAGGTTGTACAACCAGGACGATATCGTCGGTAACCAGCTTGCCCAGCAAAACCCTGGGCAAAGCCTGAGTGCCCCGATGGCAAAAGGCCCGGCAGTACTGGCCAACTATAGCGAAAGCTCCGACCAGGCTACCGGCCCCATGGCCAACGGTGTTCTGCAAGGTCAGCCAGGCTGGCAGGATCAGCGCTTGCCAGGCTACCTGCGCCAGCATGCACAGCAAGCCGCATTGAAAGGGGCTGAAAGCCCTCTGCCATACGCTCGTGCCGCCAGCCTGGAAAACCGTTAAGGACCATCATGCGCGTCCTACCCTTGCTACCTCTTCTACTCAGTGGCTGGTTTGTCGTACCCGCTCACGCCGATGAAGCCCAGGACTGGCTCAAACGTCTTGGGCAGGCCGAGCAACAGCACAGCTATCAAGGTACTTTCGTTTACGAGCGTAACGGTAGTTTTTCTACCCACAGCATCTGGCACCTGGTGCAGGACGGCAAGGTTCGTGAGCGTTTGCTACAACTGGATGGCACCGCCAAAGAGGTGGTTCGATCGGACGGGCGCACGGAATGTGTCACTGGCAAGCTGGCTTCGGGGTTGGGCGATGTCACCGCTGTCGCGGCCAGGCAGTTCGATCCCCAGAAGCTCAATGACTGGTATTCCGTGACCAAGGAAGGCGACTCAAGAGTTGCCGGCCGGCCGGTAGCCGTGATTTCACTGGCGCCTCGCGACCAGCATCGCTACGGGTTCGAACTGTATCTGGATCGTGAAACCGGTTTGCCTCTCAAGTCATTGCTGCTTAATGACAAGGGGCAGCTGCTTGAGCGCTATCAATTTACCAGCCTTGTAACATCGCCTCCTGATGAAAGTCAGCTCAAGCCTGTTGGCCAGTGCCGTCAGGTAAGCCTGGCTGACGCTGCAACTGCGCAGACGCACACGATCCATCCATGGCATTCCGACTGGCTGCCACCCGGTTTCGAGCAGGTCAGCAGCACTGTGCTGCGTGATCCCCGTACCAAGTCTGAAGTCACCAGCCTGCTGTATGACGACGGTTTGACCCGTTTCTCGGTCTTTATCGAGCCATTGCAGGGCGCCGCAGTTCCTGATGCCCGCGTGCAGTTGGGGCCTACCGCTGCAGTCACACGTCACCTGAGCACTCCCCAGGGAGACATGATGGCGACGGTTGTCGGCGAAATACCGCTGGGCACCGCAGAACGGATTGCTCTCTCAATGCGCGTCGGCAAAGACGACACTCAGGCCAAACAATAGGGTTGCACCGACATGGCGGGTGACAAATTTCGAATTGCCATTTTTTTATCTTTTTATGAAGGTCAGTGCCCTGAAAGGCACTGGCCTTGTTTGTTTTCCGGGGCCTGAAAAACGGTCTATGCTTTTGACTTGTTTTTAAGTGCCTGTCGCTTAACTCTGCTGTTATTAACGGGAGCTGTATGTCGATGCCTCGATTGAAATCTTATTTACCCATTTTTGCAGCCGTGCTGATGCTCGGGCAGGCAGTGCCGGTGATGGCTGAAGCGCAGTTGCCTGACTTCACCCAATTGGTTGAGCAGGCCTCGCCTGCCGTGGTGAATATCAGTACCACGCAAAAGCTGCCGGAGCGCCGTGTTTCAAGTATGGGCCAAATGCCCGATCTGGAAGGCTTGCCGCCTGGCCTGCGCGACTTCTTTGAACGCAGCCTGCCACCAGCACCGGGTGGCAAGGGTGGGCGTCAGCGTGAAGCCCAGTCTTTGGGCTCGGGTTTTATCATCTCTCCCGATGGTTACATCCTGACCAACAATCACGTGGTTGCAGACGCGGATGAAATCATCGTGCGCCTGTCCGATCGCAGCGAAATGAAAGCCAAATTAGTGGGTACTGACCCGCGTTCCGACGTGGCTTTGCTGAAAATCGAAGGCAAAGGCCTGCCAGTGCTGAAGCTGGGTAAGTCGCAGGACCTCAAGGCCGGTCAGTGGGTCGTTGCCATCGGTTCGCCGTTTGGCTTTGACCACACTGTGACCCAGGGCATCATCAGCGCCATTGGCCGCAGCCTGCCAAATGAAAGCTACGTGCCGTTTATCCAGACTGACGTGCCGATCAACCCGGGCAACTCCGGTGGTCCGCTGTTCAACCTGGCGGGTGAAGTAGTGGGTATCAACTCGCAGATCTACACCCGCTCGGGCGGCTTTATGGGCGTGTCCTTCGCCATCCCTATCGATGTGGCAATGGACGTTGCCAATCAGCTCAAGGCGGGCGGCAAGGTCAGCCGTGGCTGGTTGGGCGTGGTGATCCAGGAGGTCAACAAAGACCTGGCCGAGTCGTTTGGCCTGGACAAGCCTGCCGGTGCGCTGGTGGCCCAGGTACTGGATAACGGCCCGGCTGCCAAAGGTGGCCTGCAAGTGGGTGACGTGATTCTGAGCATGAATGGTCAGCCGATCATCATGTCGGCAGATTTGCCGCACCTGGTTGGCGCGCTCAAGGCCGGCAGCAAGGCAAACCTTGAAGTGATCCGCAACGGCAAACGCCAAAACCTGGAGCTGACCGTAGGTGCCATCCCGGATGACGCGAAAGACATAGCTTCGGGCAGCGGCGCCGAGCAAAGCAGCAATCGTCTGGGCGTGTCCGTGGCGGACCTGAGCGAAGAGCAGAAGAAGGCCAATGACATCAAGGGTGGCGTGATCATCACTGACGTTCAGGACGGTCCTGCGGCCTTGATCGGCCTGCAACCTGGCGACGTGATTACTCACCTGAACAACCAGGCCATCACCAATGGCAAGGAGTTCACCGAGATCGCCAAGGCGTTGCCGAAGAATCGTTCGGTGTCGATGCGGGTTCTGCGTCATGGGCGTGCCAGCTTTATTACCTTCAAGCTGGCTGAGTAACTGAAACCCGCGGTGTCTGCTTCGCGAGCAGGCTCGCTCCCACAAGCTCATAAAATGCAGTAACAAAAAAGCCCGTATCGAGAGATACGGGCTTTTTTTTATTTCTTCGCTTTGGGGATACGTACCAACTGCGTGTTGGAATACATGTCATGCCAGGTGCGTTTTTGCTTGTCGAAAATCGACCAGAAAAACCCCAGCCCCAGGCACAGCCACGAGCCAATGGAGACAATAAAACGCAGCAAGGCTTGCCACAGGCTGATGGCCGTACCATCCGCGTTCTGCACGCGCACCCCCCAGACCTGCATGCCCAGGGTCTGCCCCGAGTGGGTCCAGAACTTGGCAAAGAAACCGAACAGGACAAAAAACAGGATGGTGGAGAGCAGCGGGTCGCCATCCAGGGCGCCTGCTTCTGACAGCTCGCGCATTTTCGCTTCGCCGATAAAGCTCATCATGATCAGCTTGTAGATAAAGGTGGTGACGATCAGCAGGGCGGTACACAGCAGAAAGTCGTAGAACATGGCTGCCAGGCGGCGCCCCAGGCCAACGGCGGGAAAATCGCCTTGAGGGCTAAGTGGTTGTTTCGACATGGCAGGGTCTCGTAAAGGAAAAAAGCCATCTTACGGAATAATGGCCACAAAAAAGCCTCTGATGTCACCATCAGAGGCTTTTGTGTACGAGTTTTAAGCTTCTGCTTGAACTTCGTCAGCCTGCAGGCCTTTTTGGCCCTGAACCGAGATAAAGGTCACTTTCTGGCCTTCTTTCAGGCTTTTGAAGCCATTGCCCTGGATGGCGCGGAAGTGCACAAACAGGTCCGGGCCGCTTTCCGGGGTAATAAAACCAAACCCTTTCTCATCGTTAAACCACTTGACGGTACCGCTCTGACGTTGGGACATTTCTTAATTCCTTGACGCTAACAATTAATGACAGCCTCTTTCACATGAAAGAGTACTGGTGCTGGGTTGCAGGAAAGTAAGAGACGCAGAACGGGTGTAGCAAAACTTAGAGCTACTGCCCAGGTCACGGTTCCAGCGACCCATGCAAACACAGTGGGCAAACTTTACAAAAGCAGGCAGCAGGCTGCAAGAGGCAAGTTGCAGGTTAAAAGCCGATCGGCTTTATCTTGTAACTTGCCGCTTGTTGCTTATAACGTTCTGTTTAACCTCTGTAATAACGTTGTGGGACAAACGGCATCTTCGACACTTTCATCGGTACGCGTTTACCCCGCACGATGGCCCATACTTCGCTATCTACCGGCGTGAATGCGACATCCAGATAGCCCATTGCCAGAGGTGCGCCCAGCGTCGGGCCAAAACCACCGCTGCATACACTGCCGATGACCGTACCATTGGCATCAACGATTTCAGCACCTTCACGTACCGGCGTACGCTCCTGGGGCAGCAGGCCCACACGCTTGCGCTCCACGCCATTTTGCTGCTGGGCAAAGATACGCTCGGCACCCGGGAAACCACCGGCACGCGGGCCGTCAGCGCGACGGGCCTTGGAGATGGCCCAGAGCAGGCTGGCTTCGATAGGCGTGGTGGTGTCGTTCATGTCATGGCCGTACAGGCACAGCCCGGCCTCCAGGCGCAGTGAATCCCGTGCGCCCAGGCCGATGGCCTGCACTTCGGGCTCGGCCAGCAGGCGACGGGCCAGTTCTTCGGCGCGTTCGGCCGGTACTGAAATCTCAAAGCCGTCTTCGCCGGTATAACCCGAGCGGCTGACGTAGCAGTCCGCGCCCAGCAAGGTCACCGGGGCAAATTGCATAAAGGTCATGTTCGCCACTTCTGGCGCCAGGCGTTGCAGTACGTTGACCGCTGCCGGGCCTTGCAGGGCGAGCAGGGCGCGCTCTTCAAACAGCGGCTGGATCTGGCAGTGGGCGCTCAGGTGCTTGCGCAGATGGGCCAGGTCCTGATCCTTGCAGGCGGCGTTGACCACCAGAAACAGTTCGTCATTGCCCAGGTTGGCGACCATCAGGTCATCGAGGATACCGCCCTGTTCGTTGGTGAACATGGCATAGCGCTGCATGCCCACCGGCAGATCGATGATGTCGACCGGTACCAGGGCTTCCAGGGCCTTGGCCGCGTCAGCGCCAGTGAGGCGGATCTGGCCCATATGGGATACATCGAACAACCCGGCCTGTTCACGGGTGTGCTGGTGTTCTTTCATCACCCCCAGCGGGTACTGCACGGGCATGTCGTAGCCAGCAAACGGCACCATGCGGGCGCCGAGTTCAAGGTGCAGTGCATGCAGCGGGGTTTGAAGCAGTTGTTCGGTGGACATTCGAGACTCCTTGAAAATCAGCACTCAATAATGTTGACGGCCAGACCGCCGCGGGCGGTCTCTTTGTATTTGCTTTTCATGTCGGCGCCGGTCTGGCGCATGGTGCGGATCACCTTGTCCAGCGAGACAAAGTGCTGGCCATCACCGCGCAAAGCCATGCGCACTGCGTTGATCGCCTTGACCGAGCCCATTGCATTGCGTTCGATGCACGGCACCTGGACCAGGCCGCCGATCGGATCGCAGGTCAGGCCCAGGTTGTGCTCCATGCCGATTTCGGCAGCGTTTTCGACTTGCTGAACGCTGCCGCCCAGCACTTCACACAACGCGCCCGCTGCCATGGAACAGGCCACGCCGACCTCGCCCTGGCAGCCGACTTCGGCCCCCGAAATTGAGGCGTTTTCCTTGTACAGGATGCCGATAGCGGCGGCGGTCAGCAGAAACCGGATTACGCCGTCTTCATTGGCGCCGCCGATAAAGCGCATGTAGTAATGCAACACGGCCGGGATTATCCCCGCCGCGCCGTTGGTGGGGGCCGTGACCACGCGCCCGCCGTTGGCGTTTTCTTCGTTGACGGCCAGGGCGTACAGGTTGACCCAGTCGAGTACTGACAGCGCATCGCGCAACGCGGCCTCCGGATTGGCACAGAGCTGGCGGTGCAATGCCGGAGCACGGCGCTTGACCTTCAGACCACCGGGCAAGATGCCTTCGTTGCGACAGCCAGCGCTGACGCAGTCCTGCATCACTTGCCAGATTTTCAGCAGGCCACTGCGGGTCTCGGCTTCGGGGCGCCAGGCGCTTTCGTTGGCCATCATCACTTCGCTGATCGACAGATGATGGGTGACGCATTGGCGCAACAAGTCCTTGGCGGTTTTGAAGGGGTACTTCAGTGCGGTGCTGTCTTCGACAATACGGTCAGCGCCCGCAGCGCCTTCATCCACCACAAAACCACCACCGATCGAGTAGTACTCGCGGCTGCGGATCTGAATGCCGGCTGCATCCAGCGCCCGAAAAATCATGCCATTGGGGTGATAGGGCAGAGGTTTTCGAATCATCGCCAGATGCGATTTTTCGATGAAATCAATGGGGTGTTCACCCAGCAGGTTCAGGCGCCCGCTGCTGCGGATCGCGGCCAGGCGTTCGGCCACGGTTTCGGTGTTGACGGTGTCCGGGTGCTCGCCTTCAAGCCCCAGCAATACGGCCTTGTCGCTGCCGTGGCCTTTGCCGGTGGCGCCGAGGGAACCGTAGAGTTCAACTTTTACGCAGGCTGTTGGTTGCAGCAGCTCATCACGGCGCAGACCTTCGACAAAACGCGCAGCAGCGCGCATAGGGCCAACAGTGTGGGAACTGGAGGGGCCGATGCCAATCTTGAACAGGTCGAACACGCTTAAAGACATAGGGTTCTCCGGTTTCTTATTGTGTAGTGCAACTTCGATCCCTGGGGGAGCTGGCTTGCCTGCGATAGCATCACTGCAGTTAGCCTATGACTCTGCGGTGATGCTATCGCGGGCAAGCCCGGCTCCCACAGGGGCCGGGTTGTATCAGTCAGATCACGCGTAGCTCTCGATCGACGGGCACGCGCAGACCAGGTTGCGGTCGCCGAATACGTTGTCGACGCGACCGACCGGTGGCCAGTACTTGCCTTCGATCAGGCTTGCTACCGGGTACACCGCCTGTTCGCGGCTGTACGGGTGGGTCCACTCGCCGACCATTTCAGCAGCAGTGTGCGGCGCGTTTTTCAGCGGGTTGTCTTCCTTGTCCAGGCCGCCGCTTTCAACTTCGCGGATTTCTTCACGGATGCAGATCATGGCCTCGCAGAAACGATCCAGTTCTTCCTTGGATTCGCTTTCGGTCGGCTCGATCATCAGCGTGCCCGCTACCGGGAACGACATGGTCGGGGCGTGGAAGCCAAAGTCGATCAGGCGCTTGGCTACGTCATCGACGCTGATACCGCTGGTTTCCTTGAGCGGACGCAGGTCGAGGATGCATTCGTGGGCCACCAGGCCGTTGCTGCCCGAGTACAGCACCGGGTAGTGCTCTTCCAGGCGACGGGCAATGTAGTTGGCGTTGAGGATCGCCAGTTGCGAGGCACGCTTGAGGCCTTCACCGCCCATCATGCGGATGTACATCCAGGTGATCGGCAAGATGCTGGCGCTACCAAACGGTGCTGCGCAGACCGCGCCTTCCTTGCGTTCCATGGCCGCGTGACCCGGCAGGAACGGCGTAAGGTGGGATTTGACGCCAATCGGGCCAACGCCCGGGCCGCCACCGCCGTGGGGGATGCAGAAGGTTTTGTGCAGGTTCAGGTGCGATACGTCGCCGCCGAACTTGCCCGGTGCGCACAGGCCTACCATTGCGTTCATATTGGCGCCGTCGATATACACCTGACCGCCATTGTCATGAATGATGCCGCAGATTTCGCGGATGCCTTCTTCGAACACGCCGTGGGTCGACGGGTAAGTGATCATCAGTGCAGCGAGGTGATCGCGGTGCTCGATGGCCTTGGCGCGCAGGTCTTCAATATCGACGTTGCCCCGTGCGTCACAGGCCGTTACCACCACGCGCATACCGGCCATATTGGCGGTTGCCGGGTTGGTGCCGTGGGCCGAGGACGGGATCAGGCAGATATCGCGGCGCTCGTCGCCACGGCTGTGGTGATAGGCGCGAATGGCCAGCAGACCGGCGTACTCGCCCTGGGACCCTGCGTTCGGTTGCAGGGAAATAGCGTCGTAACCGGTGGCCGCGCAGAGCATGGCCTCCAGCTCTGTGGTCAGTTGCTGATAGCCCTGGCTTTGCTCGGCTGGAGCGAAGGGGTGCAGGTTGCCGAACTCGGCCCAGGTGACCGGGATCATTTCGCTGGCAGCGTTGAGCTTCATGGTGCACGAGCCCAGCGGGATCATAGTGCGGTCCAGTGCAAGGTCCTTGTCGGCCAGGCGGCGCAGGTAGCGCATCAGCTCGGTTTCAGAGTGGTAGCGGTTGAACACCGGGTGGCTGAGGATCGGCGACTGGCGCAGCAAGGCCACTGGCAGGGTGCCGGTGACGGTCTTGGCCAGTTCGTCAAAGTCAGGCAGGGCCTGGCCATCGGTGGCGAGCAGGGCCCACAGGGCGACCACATCGGACTGGCTGCTGGTTTCATCCAGCGACAGGCCCAGACGCTGGGCATCGATCACACGCAGGTTGATGCTCTGCCCATGGGCCTTGGCGTGCAGGGCGGCGGTGTTATTGCCGGTGTTGAGGGTCAGGGTGTCGAAGAACTGTTCTTGCTCGACCTTCAGCCCCAGTGCGCTCAGGCCCTGGGCCAGGATCGCGGTCAACTGGTGAATGCGTTGGGCGATTTGGGTCAGGCCTTTGGGGCCGTGGTACACGGCGTACATGCTGGCGATGTTGGCCAGCAGTACCTGGGCGGTACAGATGTTGCTCGTGGCCTTTTCGCGGCGGATATGCTGCTCACGGGTTTGCATGGCCAGACGTAGTGCCGGTTTGCCATGACGGTCAACCGAAACACCGACCAGACGGCCCGGCATGTCGCGTTTGAACGCGTCACGGGTGGCGAAGTAGGCCGCGTGCGGGCCACCAAAGCCCAGTGGCACGCCAAAACGCTGGGCGCTACCGATCGCCACGTCAGCGCCGAACTCGCCTGGCGGGGTCAGCAGGGTCAGGGCCAGCAGGTCGGCGGCAACGGCTACCAGTGCGTTGGCGGTGTGGAAACGCTCTACCAGTGCGCGGTAGTCAAACACGTCGCCATTACTGGCCGGGTATTGCAGCAGGGCGCCGAAGAAGGCCGACACGTCAGTCAGTTCGCGTTCGTCAGCGACTACCACTTCAATGCCCAGCGGCTCGGCACGGGTGCGCAGCACGTCGAGGGTTTGCGGGTGGCAGTGGCTGGACGCAAAGAAGCGGTGGCTGGTTTTGTTCTTGCTCAGGCGTTTGCAGAAGGTCATGGCTTCGGCAGCGGCGGTGGCTTCGTCTAGCAACGAAGCATTGGCAATCGGTAGGCCGCTCAGGTCGCTGATCAGGGTCTGGAAGTTGAGCAGGGCTTCGAGGCGGCCCTGGGAGATTTCCGGCTGATAGGGCGTGTAGGCGGTGTACCAGGCCGGGTTTTCCAGGAGGTTGCGCAGGATCGGCGAAGGCGTGTGGCAGTTGTAGTAGCCCTGGCCGATATAGGTTTTGCACAGTTGGTTTTTGGCGGCGATGGCCTTGATCGAGGCCAGTGCATCGGCTTCGCTTTGTCCGGCAGGCAGGTTGAGCACGCTGGTGCCCTTGATGCTTTCCGGGATCACACTGGCGCTCAGGCCTTCGAGGGAGTCAAAACCGAGGGTGGCAAGCATTGCCTGCTCATCGGCCTGGCGCGGGCCGATATGACGCGCGATAAATTCATTGGCGGTGCTGAGATTGATAGTCATGGCTGGGTCTCAGTTGTCGTCTTGGGCTTTGATCAGGCGGTCGTAGGCGTCCTGATCGAGCAGTTGGCCTACAGCGTTGGCATCGGCGGGCTTGAAGCGGAAGAACCAGCCTTCGCCCAGCGGGTCTTCGTTGACCAGTTCCGGGCTGCTGTCGAGTGCCGGGTTTACTTCGATCACTTCACCGTCCAGGGGCATGTACACGCCGCTGGCCGCCTTGACCGACTCGACGGTGGCGGCTTCTGCGCCCTTGTCGTAGGACTGCAGCTCGGGCAGTTGCACAAACACCACGTCACCCAGAGCGTTTTGCGCAAACGCGGTAATGCCCACTGTTACGCTGCCGTCGGCTTCGGTGCGCAGCCATTCGTGGTCTTCTGTAAAACGCAATTCGCTCATGGAAACTCCTCAAGGCCAGACATGTCTGGTGGTCACAGGTAAATGCTCGTGCAGATCGAGCTTATGAGGAGTTCATTGCAAGATGATTGCCAGTTTATAAATATCCTTATTTATCAATGGCTTGTGAGTTTATCGGGTGTGTTTTAAAAACACGGCTGTAGCGAAATCGATACAGCCTGAAGGCCATAAAAAAATCCAAGGGGATCAAAGCCTTGCGCGGCTGCGGCTGAGGGGGTGTGTATCGATATCGCTCCGATGGAATGATATCGATACAGTTGAGGGTGTAACTCTGTGGGAGCGGGCTTGCTCGCGATGCAGGCAATGCGGTCTTTCAGCAAAACCGCGGTGATTCAATCGCGAGCAAGCCCGCTCCCACAGAGATCAAAAGCAGGTCAGGTCTTGCCCGGTATACCGTATTTGCGCAGACGGTGGGCAATGGCGGTGTGACTGGTTTGCAGGCGGTTGGCCAACTGACGGGTGGAAGGGTAGCTGACGTAGAGCTTCTCCAGCAGCGCTTTTTCGAAGGTTTCGACAGCATGTTCCAGGGTTTCTATTTCGCCGTCGCTTTGCCGTGCCACCGAGGTTCCGGCTATGTCCAGGTCGCCAATGTCCACCAGCGAGCCCTCGCAGATGGCTGCTGCGCGAAAGATCACGTTCTGCAACTGGCGTACGTTGCCGGGCCAGCGGTTGCCCAGCAGGGCCGGGTAGGTACCCGGCGCCAGGCGACACGCCGGGCGCTGGATCTGGGTGCAGGCCTGCTGCATAAAGGCGCGGGCCAGCAGCAAAATATCCTGGCCTCGTTCACGCAACGGTGGGACTTCGATATTGAGTACGTTGAGGCGGTAGAACAGGTCTTCGCGAAAGGTGCCCTCGTTGACCATTTTTTCCAGATTGCGGTGAGTCGCGCTGAGGATCCGCACATTGACCTTGACCTCACGCTCGCCGCCCACCCGGCGGAAGCTGCCGTCATTGAGAAAACGCAGCAGCTTGGCTTGCAGGTAGGGTGACATTTCGGCGATTTCGTCGAGGAACACAGTGCCGTGGTTGGCCAGTTCCATCAGCCCGGGCTTGCCACCCCGCTGAGCACCGGTGAAGGCGCCGGGGGCATAGCCGAACAGTTCGCTTTCGGCCAGGTTCTCCGGCAGCGCGGCACAGTTGAGGGCCAGAAACGGCGCGGCAAACCGGTCGCTGATGGCATGGCAGGCGCGGGCCACCAGTTCCTTGCCGGTGCCGGTCTCGCCCTGGATCAACAAGGGCGCGTCCAGGGCCGCCACACGTTGCGCCCGAGCCTTTAGCGTACGAATTGCAGGGGATTCGCCGAGCAGGGCATCGAAGCCCTCAGCGTGGTCGTGGTGCAGGGCGGCGAGGCGTTCGCCGATCCTGCTCGGCTGGTACAGAGTGAGCAGGGCTCCGGCATTGGTGATCGGTGTGGCATCGAGCATCAACGGATGGCCGTTGAGGGTGACTTCGCGCAGCGGCAGGCGAAAGCCGTTTTCCAGCAACACGTCGAGCAGACCGGGGTCGGTGAACAGCTCGCCGATGCTTTCACCTGTCGGTTCATGGCCGTAGAGCGCCACCAGCGCGGGATTGGCCAGCAGCACATGGCCTTCGCTGTCCAGCGCCAGTACCGGGTCGGTCATGGCGGCGAGCAGTGCATCGAGCTGCAAATGGCGGCGCTGGCCGGGAAGGATGTCTACTACGGTTACGCTCTGCACACCGTGGACGCCAAACAGCGCTTCGCGCAGCTCGTCGAGCACTTGCGGGCTGAGGGTCGGGGCGTCGATATAAACGTTGGGCGGGACCATCTCCACCGCATCCAGATTTAGGTTACGCCCGCCCAGCAATGCCAGGACTTCCTGGGTGATGCCGACACGGTCGATAAAACTGACATGGATACGCATGGGTAAGGCAAACACTTCTGGCCAGCGGGGATGGCCAGTATGCCTTGGCGGGGGAGATTGGTGAAATTCCGTGGGAGCGGGCTTGCTCGCGATGGCATCAACACGGTCTGGCAGTAAAACCGCGTTGCCTGCATCGCGAGCAAGCCCGCTCCCACATAAGCGGGATCTGTGTATTACTCAAGATGCTCAGGTTTGATCGGGTCGCCGGGCTTGTGGTTGAGCTGGGCCAGGACGTCGGCAAACATCTTGTCGTAGTACCCGTGCATCGAACGGATGTCAGCGGTTTTCGGGATGCCGTGTTTGACGGCAAGCCGGAATGCGTCATGGGCAAAGTTGTAGGCCATATCCTTGGGCAGCGTGAAGGTCTCCTTGAAGTCCTTTTTGTTGATCTGCCCGTGCATGTCGAACTGCATCGACTTGCCTTCCTTGGGATCCTGAACGACCTGGTAATCGATCTTGATGTCATACCCGAAATCGCCCGGTTGCAGCGGTTCGCGATGGATATGCAGGTGACCGGGTTCGAACGAGGCCATAGGATGACTCCTTGAGCTATGGGAAAAGGGCAGACCCCAGGGCCTGCCTCGAGGTTCAGAAGTAAGTGATACCCGGTTTTTCGGTGCTGACCCGAGTACCGGCCTTACCTTGAACGATTGCTTCGATATCCGCCAGTGCGCCGATCACTGCGGTTTTGCCGGTTTTACGGGCAAACTCGCAAGCCGCTTCGACTTTTGGCCCCATTGAGCCTGAGGCGAAACCGAGCTTTTCCAGTTCGTCAGGGTGGGCCTGGGCAATGCCTTTCTGGGTTGGCTTGCCCCAGTCGATAAAGGCGGCATTGACGTCGGTGGCGATCACCAGCAGATCGCTGTCCAACTGCTGGGCCAGCAGCGAGGAGGCCAGATCCTTGTCGATCACCGCTTCGATGCCGCGCAGCTTGCCATCTTCGCCATACATGGTGGGGATACCGCCACCGCCCGCGCAGATCACGATGGTGCCTTTTTCCAGCAGCCATTTGATTGGGCGGATCTCGAAGATGCGCTTGGGTTTCGGGCTGGCGACCACACGGCGAAACTTGTCGCCGTCCGGGGCGATGCTCCAGCCTTTTTCTGCGGCCAGGCTCTTGGCTTCGGTTTCGGTATACACCGGGCCAATGGGTTTGGTCGGGTTCTGGAATGCCGGGTCTTTGGGGTCGACTTCCACCTGGGTCAGCAGAGTGGCGAAAGGCATTTCGGACGGCAGCAGGTTGCCCAGTTCCTGTTCGATCATGTAGCCGATCATGCCCTCTGTTTCAGCACCGAGCACGTCCAGCGGGTAAGGGGCGACTGCGGTATAAGCGGCGGCTTGCAGTGACAGCAGACCGACCTGGGGACCATTACCATGGGCCACTACCAGCTCGTTGCCGTGGGCAATGCGGGCGATTTGGGCGGTGGCGGTCTGGATATTTTCGCGCTGGTTCTCGGCGGTCATGGGCTGGCCGCGACGCAAGAGGGCGTTACCGCCCAGTGCAACGACGATACGCATAGAAGATGTCCTTATAGAAGTGTAGGAGCGCCTTATGTGGGAGCGAGCCTGCTCGCTCCCACAGTAGATGTGTGGGTACACATCTACTGTGGGCCAGGCTTAGATATCGGCCAGGGCCGCTACCAGGATCGCTTTGATGGTGTGCATGCGGTTTTCAGCTTGCTCGAAAGCAATGTTGACCGGGGACTCAAACACTTCTTCGGTCACTTCAATACCGTTTTTCAGGTTTGGATGGTGCTCGGCCACATCCTTGCCGACCTTGGTTTCACAGTTGTGGAACGCAGGCAGACAGTGCATGAACTTCACACGAGGGTTTTCAGCCGCTTTGATCATGTCGCTGTTGACCTGGTAAGGCAGCAGCAGCTTGATACGGTCGTTCCAGGCTTCAACCGGCTCGCCCATCGATACCCATACGTCGGTGTGGATAAAGTCCACGCCTTTGACTGCGGCTTTCGGGTCTTCGGTCAGGGTGATTTTGGCACCGCTTTCCTTGGCGAATTCCTGGCACTGCTTAACGAATGATTCTTCTGGCCACAGGCTTTTTGGTGCGGCAATACGCACGTCCATGCCCAGTTTGGCGCCGATCAGCAGCAGCGAGTTACCCATGTTGTTGCGGGCATCGCCCAGGTACGCGTAGCTGATGTTATGCAGCGGCTTGTCGCTGTGCTCGCGCATGGTCAGCACGTCGGCGATCATTTGCGTCGGGTGGAATTCAGCGGTCAGGCCGTTGAATACCGGTA
>Ga0302347_1000704_pt1 | contig 48256 bp, 47 predicted proteins | sample PhyWR1_FD_202178 | JGI IMG/M metagenome (GOLD analysis project Ga0302347, IMG submission 202178) | Leaf surface microbial communities from wheat plants in UC Gill Tract Community Farm, Albany, California, United States - DLSL W.R1 (v2)... | ecosystem: Host-associated > Plants > Phyllosphere >... | reverse complement strand
TTAAAAAAGGCCGGCTTGAAAGTCACGCTTCCACGATTAAAAATCCTTGAAGTGTTACAAGAACCGGATAATCACCATGTCAGTGCGGAAGACTTATATAAACGCCTGATTGACATGGGTGAAGAGATTGGGCTGGCTACAGTCTACCGTGTTCTCAACCAATTTGATGACGCTGGCATTGTCACTCGTCATAACTTTGAAGGCGGTAAGTCTGTTTTTGAACTGACCCAACAGCATCACCACGATCACCTGATCTGCCTCGACTGCGGAAAAGTAATCGAGTTCAGCGACGACTCAATTGAGCTGCGTCAACGTGAAATCGCTACCCGTCATGGTATCCGTCTGACTAACCATAGCCTTTATCTGTATGGTCACTGTGCAGAAGGCGACTGCCGCACTGACGAGCATGCTCACGATAATAGCAACAAATAATCACTCAGAATGGCGTTATATTTCGCTATTCGACTAAAAATAAAGCCGGTATTTTGCAATCACTGATGGTGCCGGTTTTATTTTAATCGTTCGTTACCCTACTCTCTCCGCAATACACTGCGTATTTATCTCGTATATTAGTACGCCTCCATAATCTCTGAGTCCGATATCGATTTCTCTATTTTTTGATGGGTTGAACAATATTTACCTTTTTTCAGCATTCGATATCAAACCATGGAAACATCGTAATAAAAAAGCCGCAACGATATCAAAATCATTGCGGCTTTTTAACTGACAGAAAAGACGATTACTCGCCTATTTTCGCCCAAGTATCGCGCAGACCTACGGTGCGGTTGAACACCAGTTTATCGGCGCTACCATAGTGACTATCAACACAGAAATAGCCTTCACGTTCAAACTGATGAGGCTTACCTGGTTCAGCCTTTTGCAGGCTTGGTTCAGCAAACCCTTGCTTGATAACTAATGATTCCGGGTTAATGGTTGCCAGGAAATCTTCAGCTGCACCCGGGTTCGCCACACTGAATAGACGATCGTATAAGCGGATCTCGACCGGCAGAGCATGTGCTGCGCTGACCCAGTGGATAACGCCTTTTACTTTACGACCATCTTGTGGATCTTTACTCAGTGTTTCTGGGTCATAAGAACAGTAAATAGCGGTAATAGTATCCTGCTCGTCTTTCTCTACGCGTTCCGCTTTAATCACATAAGCATTACGCAGACGCACTTCTTTACCCAGCACCAGACGCTTATACTGTTTATTCGCTTCAAGACGGAAATCAGCCCGGTCGATATAGATTTCCTGACTAAACGGAACCTCACGGCTACCCATATCAGGGTTGTTCGGATGATTAGGCATAGTAATCAGCAATTCTTCTCCTTGCGGGAAGTTTTCGATAATCACTTTTACCGGATCCAGAACAGCCATTGCGCGCGGTGCATGTTCGTTCAGATCATCACGAATACAGGACTCCAGAGAAGCCATTTCTACTGTGTTGTCTTGTTTGGTCACGCCAATACGTTTGCAAAACTCACGGATAGAAGCCGCAGTATAACCACGACGACGCAGGCCAGAAATGGTTGGCATACGTGGGTCATCCCAGCCTTCAACAACCTTTTCCGTCACCAGCTGATTCAGCTTACGCTTGGACATGATCGCATATTCAAGATTAAGACGAGAGAATTCATACTGACGAGGACGCGCCTCGATAGTGATATTATCCAGCACCCAATCATAGAGACGACGGTTATCCTGGAACTCCAGGGTACACAGCGAGTGAGTGATCCCTTCCAGCGCATCGGAAATGCAATGCGTAAAGTCATACATCGGATAGATGCACCACTTATTGCCTGTCTGGTGGTGTTCGGCAAATTTCACCCGATAGATAACCGGATCGCGCATCACAATAAAAGGCGAAGCCATATCAATTTTTGCACGCAGGCACACGGTACCTTCCGCAAATTCGCCATTACGCATTTTTTCAAACAGCGCCAGGTTCTCTTCGACGGTACGGTCACGATAGGGACTGTTTTTGCCAGGGCTGGTCAGCGTGCCGCGATATTCACGGATTTGCTCTGGCGTCAGTTCGTCGACATACGCCAGGCCTTTACTGATTAACTCAATGGCATAATTAAACAACATATCGAAATAATCAGAGGAATAGCGAACATCACCAGACCAATGGAAACCCAGCCACTCGACATCGCGCTTAATCGACTCAACATACTCGATATCTTCTTTTACCGGATTGGTATCATCAAAACGCAGATTACACTGACCGTTATAATCTTTTGCGATACCAAAGTTCAGGCAAATAGATTTCGCATGACCGATGTGCAAATAGCCATTCGGCTCAGGCGGAAAGCGAGTACAAATCTCAGTATGCTTACCGTTCGCCAGGTCTTCATCGACTATCTGACGAATAAAGTTAGTTGGGCGGGCTTCAGCCTCACTCATTGCAGATTCCTCACAGCATGATTTTTCTTATTAACTACGTATGATCTTATAACCTGCTGCGGGAAACAACCTTTATGCCCTAAATAATTCAATTTGCTTATGGAAGCGGCTCTTCGGTGACTCGGCTGATGGACTTACTCGCTGAGACCAGATTCTATTTTAAGGAAAGCTCATGCCGTGCAGCCGTCGCAAGAAAATGACAGCGATCTTTATACAACGCGTTTCTTGCCTGAACTATTGAATCAATCCGTTTAATCAGTACGTCAGGTAACGAGATATTCACCCGTTGTTGCTTCCCTTCAAAGCCGGTTAAATCGACGTCAATCACAAACCAGGTATCACAGTGGGCATAGTAGATCTGCAAATTTCATGCTTCCTCCCTGAACTGAAATCAATCCACACACATACACACACAAATCAAGATCGATACAGGAAGATTCAGACGACCCCACTTTCCGGGCAAAAAAAACGGCTGGCAAAATGCCAGCCGTCAGTTACTGCATACCCTCTCGGGCAATATTATTTACTTTTGATTTCATACAGTGGGGTCTGGCCTGCAACCACCATCGTACCCGCCTTAATCACCAGGCCACCGAAATCATCAATATTGCTACACACCACCGGGCTTATCATCGAGCGTGCGTTCGCATTCAGGAACTCAAGATCCATTTCCAGTACTGGCTGACCGGCAGCAACTTCTGCGCCCTCTTCAACCAGACGAGTGAATCCTTGTCCATTCAAGGCAACGGTATCGATACCCATATGCACCACAATTTCAGCACCTTGCACTGTTTCAAGGCAGAATGCGTGGTTGGTATTGAAGATTTTAACAATAGTCCCCGCGGCAGGTGATACAACCGTTTTACCTGTAGGTTTAATTGCTACGCCATCACCGACAGCTTTGCTAGCAAAGGCTTCATCTGGAACCTGGTCAAGTGCAACCACTTCACCACTCACTGGCGCAACCAGAGCAGCCACAGTCACTGAATCCGCTTTTGGCGTTGCCTGAGTCTTCGTTGGTGCAGGAGCCGCTTCGCTGGCTGACGCTGGAGCCTCAGAGGCAGCAACATGACCCGCGACTTTCATCGCATCAGCAATTTTCTCTGCCGCAAAACCAACAATAATCTGAACGCTGGTTTTATTAAGGCGAATCACACCGGTAGCACCCAGACGTTTGGCCAGGGCTTCATTAACTTTTGAAGAATCTTTGACTGCTAAGCGCAGACGGGTAATACAAGCATCAATATTCGTCAGGTTATCAGAACCACCGACAGCGACGATATACTCACGCGCCAGACCTGATGCATTGTCTTTATTGAGTTCTGCATGGCTGACATTGACATCCCGACCATCAGCTTCGTTACCGGCAACCGCCAGCTCACGTCCAGGCGTTAACAGGTTGAACTTCTTAATCATAAAGCGGAATACGACATAGTAAATCGCGAAGAAGACCAGGCCTTGCGGGATAAGCATCCACCACTGTGTTGCCAGCGGGTTACGGGTAGAAAGTGCCATATCTACCAGACCTGCCGAGAAACCGAATCCGGCAATCCAGTGCATACTGGCAGCAATAAATACCGACACACCGGTCAGGAAGGCGTGGATAACATACAAAACCGGTGCCACGAACATAAAGGAGAATTCAAGCGGCTCAGTAATCCCGGTAAAGAAGGCAGCAAACGCAGCAGCCATCATGATACCGGCCACTTTCGCTTTATTTTCAGGACGCGCACAGTGATAGATGGCCAGTGCAGCCCCCGGCAGACCAAACATCATAATCGGGAAGAAACCAGCCTGATAACGTCCGGTGATACCGGCAATCGCTTTACCTTCTTCAATGGATTGTGCACCACCAAGGAAGTTAGGGATATCGTTAATACCGGCAACGTCAAACCAGAATACGGAGTTCAGTGCATGGTGCAGACCGACTGGAATTAACAGGCGGTTAAAGAAGGCATAGATACCGGCGCCCGCAGAGCCAAGCTTCTGAATATGCTCACCAAAGTTCACCAGACCATCAAAAATAACTGGCCAGATGTACATCATGATGAAAGCGACCAGAATCATCACAAAGGAGGTAAGGATAGGAACCAGGCGACGGCCGCTGAAGAAGGAGAATGCTTTTGGTAGCTCTACTCCACTAAAGCGATTGTAAAGTTCAGCAGAGATAATACCGACCAGAATACCAACAAACTGGTTCTCAATTTTACCGAATGCGGCAGGAACTTGATCCATTGGAATTTTTTGAATCATTGCTACCGCAGCAGGGGAACACAGTGTGGTCAGCACCAGGAAACCAACAAAACCGGTTAGTGCCGCAGCACCGTCTTTATCTTTTGACATACCGTAAGCGACGCCAATCGCAAACAGCACTGACATATTATCGATAATCGCCGCACCAGATTTAATCAATAACGCCGCTAAAGCGTTATTTCCACCCCATGCAACCGGGTCAATCCAGTAACCGACCCCCATCAGTATTGCTGCGGCCGGCAATGTTGCCACTGGCACCATTAACGCGCGGCCAACGCGTTGTAAATAACCTAGAATACTCACTGTTGATTCCCCTCATGAGGCCCCATTTTATGGGTTGCTCAAAACCGTCTTTTTTATTATCAGGCAACGTTTAATGCATGCCAACGTTTCACATCACACATCGCAGTGTGAAAAAAATTAATTCGTATCGCAAATTAAATAGCTATATTTTGTGATAAATATCACCAAATATCGCTTCTTCACCTCCTGACCTCTGGCTATACAGCAAAACTTATTTTATGATTAAAAAAATCAACGTATCCAGACTTATGCACAATCAATCACGATACGGACTATCTTAAAGATAGACAGCTTCCGTCGTAATGACTCCTATTTGCATACAACTTTTGAGGTAAATGATGAGACTGATTCCTTTAGCAAATCCAGCCCAAGTCGGTAAATGGGCAGCCCGCCACATCGTTCAACGTATTAATGCGTTTAACCCAAGCGCTGATCGCCCTTTCGTGTTAGGTCTGCCTACTGGTAGCACCCCTTTAGAAGCTTACAAAGCCTTGGTCGAGATGCATAAAGCAGGCCAGGTTAGCTTTAAACACGTCGTGACTTTCAATATGGATGAATATGTCGGTTTGCCGAAAGAGCATCCTGAAAGCTATTACACCTTTATGCATCGCAATTTCTTCGATCATGTCGATATCCCAGCAGAAAACATTAATCTGTTGAATGGTTGCGCTGACGATGTCGACGCAGAATGTCGTCGCTATGAAGAAAAAATTCGCTCTTACGGAAAAATTAATCTGTTTATGGGGGGGGTCGGCAACGATGGTCATATCGCCTTTAACGAACCGGCCTCTTCTTTGGCTTCTCGTACCCGTATTAAAACCCTGACTCATGACACCCGTGTTGCCAACTCTCGTTTCTTTGGTGGCGATGTTACCCAGGTGCCTAAATATGCCCTGACTGTTGGTGTTGGCACTCTGCTGGATGCCGAAGAAGTCATGATTCTGGCTCTGGGTGGCGTTAAAGCGCTGGCGCTTCAAGCTGCGGTTGAAGGTAATGTGAACCATATGTGGACAATCAGTTGTCTGCAGCTGCATGCGAAAGCAATTATCGTCTGCGATGAGCCATCGACTATGGAACTGAAAGTGAAAACGTTGAAGTATTTCAACGAACTTGAAGCCGAAAATATTAAATTGCTGTAAGCATCTTTATTAACCGGGGTAACTTATGTATGCATTAACCCACGGCCGTGTTTATACCGGTCATGAGATTATGGATGGCCACGCTGTTGTCATCGCTGAAGGCCTGATTAAAGAAATCTGTCCTGTTGACGCCTTGCCAGCAGGCATTGAAACACGTGATGTGGGTGGTGCAATTATTGCCCCCGGTTTTATCGACGTGCAATTGAATGGCTGCGGCGGCGTTCAGTTTAATGATAATACTGAGAACGTTTCACTCGCTACGCTCGAAACGATGCAGCAGGCTAATGAACGTTCTGGTTGCACCAGTTTTCTGCCTACCTTGATTACCTGCAGTGATGAACTGATGATGCATGGTGTCCAAGTGATGCGCGAATATCTGGCTCACCATCATAACCAGGCGCTGGGTCTGCATCTTGAAGGCCCATGGCTGAGCCTGGCAAAAAAAGGCACCCATAACCCAGAATATGTCCGTAAGCCTACAGCACAGCTGGTAGATTTTTTATGCCAGAATGCCGATGTGATTACTAAAATAACCCTGGCACCGGAACAAGTTGAACCCGAAGTGATTCGCCGTTTGGTTGATGCTGGTATTATTGTTTCTGCGGGCCACTCTAGCGCTACCGCTAAAGAAGCAAAAATAGGTTTCCGCTCAGGTATTACCTTTGCAACTCATCTGTTTAATGCCATGCCTTATATCACTGGCCGCGAACCAGGGCTGACGGGTGCTCTTTTTGACGCAGCAGATGTTTACTGTGGCATTATTGCAGATGGCTTACATGTTGATTATGCCAATATTCGCACAGCCAAACGCCTTAAAGGTGATAAGTTGTGCCTCGTAACAGATGCGACCGCTCCCGCAGGCGCACACATTGATCAGTTCATGTTTGCTGGCAAAACAATATACTATCGTGATGGGTTGTGTGTAGATGAAAATGGTACACTCAGCGGCTCTGCTCTGACGATGATTGAAGGGGTCTGTAATCTGGTTGAGCATGCAAGCATCGCTCTGGATGAAGCCTTACGAATGGCAACGCTTTATCCAGCCCGCGCAATTGGCGTGGAAAAACAGTTAGGTACCATCGAGAATGGCAAAGTCGCTAACCTGACTGTGTTTACCCACGATTATAAAATTATCAAGACTATCGTTAATGGTAACGAGGTCGTCACTGAGTAAATCGAATGGTTACTGGCGGACAAGGGCAAATTGGCAATATTGATTTAGTAAAACAGTTAAATAGTGCGGCAGTTTATCGCCTTATCGATCAACATGGCCCTATTTCACGAATCCAGATTGCCGAACAGAGTCAGCTTGCACCCGCCAGTGTCACGAAAATTACCCGTCATTTGATAGAACGCGGGCTTATCAAAGAAGTCGATCAGCAGGCCTCCACCGGAGGCCGACGCGCTATATCTATCATTACCGAAACCCGTAATTTCCAAGCTATTGGCGTGCGTCTGGGTCGCTATGACGCCACCATTACACTGTTTAATCTCGGCGCCAAATCACTGGCCGAAGAACACTATGCCCTGCCTGAAAAAAACCAGCAGGCACTGGAAAGCGCCCTGCTTAACGTTATTAATCAATTTATTGAAAATAATGCCCGCAAAATTCGCGAACTTATTGCTATTTCGGTGATATTACCGGGCCTGGTTGATCCCGATGGCGGGGTTGTACGCTATATGCCCCATATAAGTGTCGATAAATGGCCTCTCTCTGAAGCACTCGAAAATCGTTTTAATGTTACCTGCTTTGTCGGCCACGATATTCGTAGCCTGGCGCTCGCTGAGCATTATTTTGGCGCAACACAGGAGTGTGAAGATGCTATTCTGGTGCGTGTCCATCGTGGCACTGGGGCGGGGATCTTATCCAATGGCAAAATTTTTCTTGGCCGTAACGGTAATGTGGGTGAGATTGGGCATATACAAGTCGACCCGCTGGGCGAACGCTGCCATTGCGGTAACTTTGGTTGTCTGGAAACTATTGCCGCAAATGCCGCTATTGAGCAACGCGTACGTCACCTTCTCAGTCAAGGCTATAAAAGTCGTTTAACCCTCGATGACTGTAGCATCAATACTATCTGCAAAGCGGCAAATAAAGGGGATGTTCTGGCCTGTGAAGTACTGGAATATGTAGGACGTCATCTCGGTAAAGCAATCTCCATTGCCATTAACCTGTTTAACCCACAAAAAGTTGTCCTGGCAGGTGAAATCACCGCTGCTGAAAAAGTCATCCTTCCAGCTATTGAGCAGTGTATTAATGTTCAAGTATTGAACGCATTTCGCAAAGACTTACCCGTCGTGTGTTCTCAGCTTGACGATCGCTCCGCGATTGGTGCTTTTGCTTTGGTTAAACGTTCGATGTTAAATGGTATGCTATTACTGCGCCTGCTTGAGAACTAATCTCCCAATCGTGCCAAGTATTTTACGCTATAGCGCCTAAATAATTCGAGTTGCTTGTAGACTACTTCGTGAAACGCGTCGATGAGCATAGACACACTATGTGATTCGGCACGCTTCATGAAAGTAACACCCAGGCAATGTGAAATATGGCGGGGATAGTTACTGATTTCCTTTCGTGAGCCCATGACCTGATGACCACTATTAAAAATGTAATTTGTGATATCGACGGCGTCCTGATGCACGATAACGTCGCGGTACCTGGAGCCAAAGAATTCCTCGCGCGCGTCCTTGATAAAGGATTGCCGCTTATCATGCTGACCAACTACCCTTCTCAGACCGGGCAGGACTTAGCTAACCGCTTTGCCTCCGCCGGAATTGATGTCCCGGATAGCATGTTTTATACCTCCGCCATGGCAACTGCAGACTTTTTGCGCCGCCAGGAAGGTAAAAAAGCCTATGTTGTCGGTGAAGGTGCCCTGATTCATGAACTGTATAAAGCCGGTTTTACGATAACTGATATCAATCCAGATTTCGTTATTGTCGGTGAAACGCGCTCTTTTAACTGGGACATGATGTATAAAGCCGCCTACTTTGTTGCTAATGGCGCACGGTTTATTGCCACCAATCCCGATACCCATGGTCACGGTTTTTCACCTGCTTGTGGCGCGCTCTGTGCAGGTATTGAGAAGATTTCTGGTTGTGAACCCTTTTATGTTGGTAAACCAAGCCCGTGGATTATTCGTGCTGCACTGAATAAGATTCAAGCGCATTCAGAAGACACAGTGATTGTCGGCGATAATTTGCATACCGATATCCTGGCCGGTTTCCAGGCTGGTCTGGAAACTATTCTGGTACTCTCCGGGGTCTCTACTCTGGCTGATATCGACGCAGTACCCTTCCGCCCGACCTGGATTTATCCTTCAGTAGCAGATATCGATCTTATCTGATTACCAGGCGCCGGAACTCTTTCCGGCGTTTTGACGAATAGTGAATCTTTCTGCGCTCTTCACTGCTGTTAACTCGTGCTTACTCCGATAAAATTATCGAATCGGCAATTTTTACGGCCTGAACATCGTTTTTTTTCATCGATCAGCAATCACTTTCAAACATTTATCAACCCAGACCAAAAAACCTTGCATTTATCTCATCAATTGAGCATTTTTATTGATAAATGACATAGCAAAATCGCTAAATAGTTAAATAATTATCAATTCATTGCTTAGAACAGTGTTATGGAGAAGTATTATGTGTTCAATTTTTGGCGTACTGGATATCAAAACCGATAGCATAGAGTTACGTAAAAAAGCCCTGGAGTTATCACGTCTGATGCGTCATCGCGGACCAGACTGGTCTGGTGTTTATGACAGCGAAAACGCTATTCTGGTGCATGAACGTTTGTCGATTGTTGATATCAATGCCGGTGCCCAGCCGCTATACAACCCAGCTAAAACGCATGTTCTGGCAGTGAACGGTGAAATCTATAACCATCAGCAGTTGCGTGCCGAATATAGCGATCGTTATACCTTCCAGACCGGCTCAGACTGTGAAGTGATTCTGGCGCTCTATCAGGAAAAAGGCACTGCATTCCTCGATGACCTGCAAGGCATGTTTGCCTTCATCCTTTACGACAGTGAAAAAAATACCTATCTGATTGGCCGTGACCATATCGGTATCATTCCTCTTTATATGGGTCATGATGAGCACGGTAACTTCTATGTCGCATCAGAAATGAAAGCTCTGGTTCCGGTATGTCGCTCCATTGAGGAGTTTCCTGCAGGAAGCTACCTGTCGAGCGAGGACGGTGAGATTCGTTCTTACTATCAGCGTGACTGGTTTAGCTATGATGCAGTAAAAGATAACGTGACTGACAAAGAACAACTGCGTCAATCATTAGAAGACGCGGTAAAAAGCCACCTGATGTCTGATGTTCCTTATGGTGTACTGCTTTCTGGTGGCCTAGACTCCTCTGTTATCTCTGCTATCACGAAAAAATATGCCGCACGTCGCGTGGAAGATGGTGAACGTAGCGAAGCATGGTGGCCTCAGCTGCACTCCTTCGCGGTAGGTCTGGTAGGTTCCCCTGATCTTAAAGCAGCTCAGGAAGTGGCTAACCATTTAGGGACTGTGCATCATGAAATTCACTTCACGGTTCAGGAAGGTCTGGATGCCATTCGTGATGTGATTTACCACATTGAAACCTACGATGTGACCACTATTCGCGCTTCTACTCCGATGTACTTGATGTCACGCAAAATAAAAGCAATGGGCATCAAGATGGTACTTTCTGGTGAAGGTTCTGATGAAGTCTTTGGTGGATATCTCTATTTCCACAAAGCGCCTGATGCCAAAGAACTGCATGAAGAGACGGTACGTAAGCTACAAGCGCTGCATATGTTTGACTGCGCACGTGCTAACAAAGCTATGTCAGCCTGGGGTGTAGAAGCTCGTGTGCCCTTCCTGGATAAAGCGTTTCTTGATGTTGCCATGCGCATTAACCCACAAGATAAAATGTGTGGTAACGGCAAAATTGAAAAACATATCCTGCGTGAATGTTTCGAGTCCTATTTACCTGCAAGCATTGCCTGGCGCCAGAAAGAGCAGTTCTCTGACGGCGTGGGTTATAGCTGGATTGATAGCCTGAAAGAAGTTGCTGCCCAGCAAATAACCGATCAGCAACTGGCCACTGCCAGCTACCGTTTCCCGTACAATACGCCAGGTTCTAAAGAGGCCTATTTGTACCGTGAAATATTTGAAGAGCTGTTCCCACTGGCCGATGCAGCCAAATGTGTCCCGGGTGGCCCTTCAGTGGCCTGTTCTTCTGCTAAAGCTATTGAGTGGGATGAATCTTTCAAATCGATGAACGATCCTTCTGGTCGCGCTGTGGGCGTCCATCAGTCCGCTTACTAACAGAGCCTTTTTTATCAGAGATTAATCAGCCTGCACTGTGCTCGCAGGTTAATCTCTTTTTTTACCTCTTTTCTGACCACGATACTCATCAAAACACCCCACTCTTATCTTTCATTACCCGGATATTTACGGGTATAACGCATAAAAACAAAAATATTTGCCGATAATTCAATCAAGCTGTTCGTAAGTCATTCAAATGAGCAGATTCCGTAGCTTTTCAGAAAAAAACTTGTTGACGCTGCACGGCCAACTTAGCATAATGCGCCCCGCAACGCCGAAGAAGGTAATGCGTAATGAGATGGCTACGTAGCTCAGCTGGTTAGAGCACATCACTCATAATGATGGGGTCACAGGTTCAAATCCCGTCGTAGCCACCATAATTGCGGGAGTGGCGAAATTGGTAGACGCACTAGATTTAGGTTCTAGCGCCGCAAGGTGTGCGAGTTCAAGTCTCGCCTCCCGCACCATTATTTCGTTCGACGTTGTATGTGATGGGGTATCGCCAAGCGGTAAGGCACTGGTTTTTGATACCAGCATTCCCTGGTTCGAATCCAGGTACCCCAGCCACTTTTTTATCGACATAAAAAGTAAGTCTCGTCTATATATTGGGGTATCGCCAAGCGGTAAGGCACTGGTTTTTGATACCAGCATTCCCTGGTTCGAATCCAGGTACCCCAGCCAGTCGATAATAACAATTGAATTTAATGTTTGGCTACGTAGCTCAGCTGGTTAGAGCACATCACTCATAATGATGGGGTCACAGGTTCGAATCCCGTCGTAGCCACCATATACAGATACAATACTGAATGTGTCTTATTCGGTATGTGATTGGGGTATCGCCAAGCGGTAAGGCACTGGTTTCTGATACCAGCATTCCGAGGTTCGAATCCTCGTACCCCAGCCAATATTTTAACTGTTTGCAATTGCGAGCAGCACTCTTGGGGTATCGCCAAGCGGTAAGGCACTGGTTTCTGATACCAGCATTCCGAGGTTCGAATCCTCGTACCCCAGCCACATTACAGAAAAGCCCTACTTTTAAGTAGGGCTTTTTCTTTTGGATCGGATACAGGGCGTGATACTTTTGCCTGTAAAATAACTGCAAATGCTTTACTCATATTCATCTCTCCGCTTGAACCGTTTTATGCCTGTTACTCCCATCAGTAATACAACTTAACAGTGATAGACGTCTTTAAATTTACATTTTTAACATTATGTATATTAAGAAAAAATTAACCTCATTAATCTAAATCATAATGTTAACGGTCATATAAGTGTGATATCGATCACAAATTAATACGTATCTCTAACTTACTCTAATCAGTATCAAAACGAATAAGTTATGTGGAGGGCATATGCCTGACAATCAAAATAGAGAGAGTTCCAACAAAAGGATGACCTTCTTCGTCTGCTTAATGGCAGCCCTGGCAGGATTATTGTTTGGTCTTGATATCGGCGTTATCGCAGGCGCGCTCCCCTTTATTACGAAAGATTTTGTTATTTCGACACATGAGCAGGAATGGGTTGTCAGTTCTATGATGTTTGGTGCTGCCGTCGGGGCCATCGGCAGCGGCTGGCTTTCTTTTAAATTGGGTCGTAAATACAGTCTTATCATTGGTGCCGCTCTTTTTGTTGCAGGCTCACTGTGTTCGGCTTTTGCCCCTAATGTTGAAGTGCTTTACCTGGCCCGTGTTGTACTGGGGCTGGCAGTGGGAGTCGCTTCTTATACCGCCCCACTCTACTTGTCAGAAATTGCACCTGAGAAAATTCGCGGCAGTATGATCTCCATGTATCAGTTGATGATTACTATCGGCATACTCGCAGCCTATCTGTCAGATACTGCGTTCAGCTATAGTGGTGACTGGCGCTGGATGCTAGGTATCATCACCTTCCCGGCCATTCTTTTATTAGTAGGTGTTAGCTTCCTGCCAGACAGTCCGCGTTGGTACGCTGCCAAGTTTCGTTTTAATGATGCGGAAAGAGTTCTGATGCGATTACGCGATACCAGCGCCGAAGCAAAAAAAGAACTTGATGAAATTCGCGAAAGTCTGAAAATTAAACAGGGCGGATGGGCACTATTTAAAGGAAACGCGAACTTTCGTCGCGCCGTCTATCTTGGTGTATTACTCCAGGTAATGCAGCAATTTACCGGAATGAACGTCATCATGTACTACGCGCCGAAGATCTTTCAGATTGCCGGTTTCGCCAGCACTCATCAACAAATGTGGGGAACGGTTGTTATCGGTATGTTCAATCTGCTATCCACCTTTATTGCTATTGGCCTGGTGGATCGCTGGGGACGTAAGCCAACGTTGGTATTGGGATTCTTCGTCATGGCAGTCGGCATGGGTATTCTGGGCACCATGCTGCATATCGGTATTCACTCTCAGGGTGCACAGTACTTTGCAATTGCAATGCTGCTAATGTTTATTATCGGTTTTGCTATGAGCGCCGGCCCGCTGATTTGGGTACTGTGTTCTGAAATTCAGCCGCTGAAAGGACGTGATTTTGGTATCACCTGTTCTACGACAACCAACTGGATTGCTAACATGATTGTTGGTGCAACTTTCCTGACCATGCTTAACTCTTTAGGTCATGCCAATACCTTCTGGATTTACGGCGCACTTAACCTTTTATTCATTTTCCTGACGCTGTGGCTTATCCCGGAAACTAAAGGTATTTCACTGGAGCATATTGAACGTAATCTGATGAAAGGCCGGAAATTACGCGATATTGGTTCACGCGACTAATATTTACAGCTTATCTTTTCAACGCCTCTGAACTCTGCTTCAGAGGCGAAAGCAGGCTTAAAACGACCCTGCTGATTATCGTTTACAATCCGAGCGCATATTTCAGCGCTTGCTGTTTAAGCCCACCCGCACGTTGTGCAGCCATCAGTCCGAGGTTACGGATAGCGCGTACCGGTGCCAGATTGTTACTGAATCCGACATAAAACAGATCCATCCCGGTTTGCATCATTAAGTTATCCAGCTTGCGCTGCGACTGATAACGCTGTAATACCTCCAGACTTGCCCACTGCTCACCCAGACTACGTGCATCCGTCATAACATCAAGCAGCGCCTGTACATCGCGGTAACCCAAGTTCACCCCTTGACCGGCCAGAGGATGAATGGTGTGGGCCGCATCACCGATTAATGCCAGTCCAGGTTTCACATATTTCAGTGCATGACGACGGGTCAACGGAAACGCGCCACTGGCTATCGGTGTCACATTCCCCAGTCGCCGTGGAAAGTGGCTGGCGATACTCTTTTGTAACTGCGCCATATTCATGCTCTGTAACTGGCGAATGCGGGCGGGTTCGTCATACCATACCAGCGAAGCCCAGTTATCAAATAGCGGCAGAAACGCATGTGGGCCTGTTGGCGTAAAATGCTGCCAGGTACTGTCTCCCGGAGCATCATCACACCGGGCGGTAATTAACATACAAGACTGACGGTACTCCCAGGCATGGATACCGATCCCAGCCCACTGGCGAATTTGTGAATTTGCCCCATCGGCACCAATGACCATCGGGACATTCATCTCTTCGCCATCAGCAAAATAGAGTGTCCATCCGCTGTCACTGCGTTGCATCTGCGTTAACTTAGCAGGACAGTACAGAGTGACTAAGGGATGTTTAACTAATGCCTGCCAGAGCGCTTGCTGTAACACCAGGTTCTCGACCATAAAACCGAGTTCAGGCAGCCCCAACTCACTGGCAGCAAAACTGACATGAGCACTTTCCCACTCCCAAGTCTCAAGGCGACGATAAGGATGAGCGCGCATCGAAAGCACGCTTTCCCAGACACCTAATGATTGTAATAACGAGACGGATTGCGCACCTATGGCTGAAATACGGACATCGGGAGGACCGCCTGGCTGAAATTCTGCCGGAGTCTGATGTTCAATGACTGCAACACGAAAACCGCTATTTGCCAGTCCTAGTGCGATCGCTGCTCCGACCATACCGCTACCGACAACAGCGACTTCAATGGATTGATTTATCATGGCGTTTATCCTTAATTTACCTGGATTCATTGTACTGATTTCCCCCAGGCTGGTCACATCCGCATCAAAGCATTACACTATACGGCTTAACTCTTGGCTACACTTGAGCGATGACATATCGATGACAAAAAAACTTCATATAAAAACTTGGGGCTGTCAGATGAATGAGTATGATTCATCAAAAATGGCAGATCTCCTTGACAGTACGCATGGCTTTACGCTGACTGATAATGCAGAAGAAGCCGATGTCCTACTCCTGAATACCTGTTCTATCCGTGAAAAAGCCCAGGAAAAGGTCTTCCATCAGCTGGGGCGCTGGAAGCAGATTAAAATCGACAGACCGGACGTGATTATCGGCGTCGGTGGCTGTGTTGCCTCACAAGAAGGCGACCAGATCCGCCAGCGCGCCAGCTATGTTGATATTGTTTTTGGCCCACAAACGCTGCATCGCCTGCCGGAAATGATCAATAAGGTTCGCGGTACTCATAGCCCGGTGGTGGATGTCAGCTTTCCGGAAATCGAAAAGTTTGACCGTCTGCCAGAACCTCGCGCTGACGGCCCGACTGCGTTTGTCTCGATTATGGAAGGCTGCAATAAATATTGTACCTACTGTGTTGTGCCTTATACCCGTGGCGAAGAAGTCAGTCGTCCCTGCGATGATATCTTATTTGAAATAGCGCAACTGGCAGCCCAGGGTGTACGTGAAGTTAACCTACTCGGCCAGAATGTTAACGCCTGGCGTGGCCCATTGTTTGATGGTGAACTCGGCTCTTTTGCTGAACTGTTACGTCTGGTTGCTGCGATTGATGGTATCGACCGTATTCGTTTCACCACCAGCCACCCTATCGAATTCACCGATGACATTATCGAAGTCTATCGCGATACACCTGAGCTGGTGAGTTTCCTGCATTTACCCGTACAAAGCGGTTCAGACCGGGTGCTGAATATGATGAGCCGTACCCACACCGGCCTTGAATATAAAGCAATTATTCGTAAGCTCCGCGCGGCACGCCCTGATATCCAAATCAGCTCTGACTTCATTGTTGGCTTCCCGGGTGAAACCCAGCACGACTTTGAACAAACGATGAAGCTGATAGCCGATGTCAACTTTGATATGAGCTACAGTTTTATCTTCTCAGCACGTCCTGGTACTCCTGCTGCCGATATGGTGGATGATGTTCCTGAAGAAGAGAAAAAGCAGCGTCTCTATATTCTGCAAGACAGGATCACGCAGCAAGCGATGGTCTGGAGCCGTCGTATGCTCGGCACCGTACAGCGTATTCTGGTGGAAGGCACCTCGCGTAAAAGTATTATGGAGATGGCAGGACGTACCGAAAATAACCGTATGGTGAACTTTGAAGGTAATCCTGACATGGTGGGTAAATTTGTTGATGTCGAAATCACTGAGGTCCGTACTAATTCTCTGCGCGGTAAATTACTGCGTACCGAGGAAGAAATGGACTTGCGTAGTGCCGAATCACCCGCATCCGTCATTGCACGTACCCGCAAAGAGAATGAAATCGGTGTCGGGGTTTATCAGCCTTAGTCTTCCAGCTGCCATCGGACACATAAAACGTGTTCCGGTGGTCAATTTTATCGTTTGTTCTTGTATTCTGATGCAACAACCCAAATATCTTGTTTAACGCCGATGCGTGCCTGACAGATAACTTAGTTTTTTATCAGAACTCAGGTATGAACTCGATTACTGGTCTGAACAATCTGAGGATAAGTTTGAATATCGAAACTCGCGAAATAACATTAGAACCCGCAGATAACGCTCGTCTACTTAGCCTCTGCGGCCCATTTGATGACAACCTCAAACAGCTAGAACGCCGTTTAAGTGTCGACATTAGTCGTCGTGATAATCAGTTCCGGGTAACCGGACGCGCGATGACAGTGAACGCCGCGGCAAAAATATTACTGACATTATATGTCGATACTGCTCCGATACGCGGCGAAAGTAACGATATCGATCCGGAAAAGATTCATCTGGCGATTAAAGAAAGCGGTGTACTGGAGCAAGTCACCGACAGTGTACCTGACTCCGGTAAAGCGATTAATATCAAGACTAAACGTGGTGTTATCAAGCCGCGTACGCCTAATCAGGCACAGTATATTTCGAATATTCTGACTCACGATATTACCTTTGGCATAGGACCTGCAGGTACCGGGAAAACCTATCTTGCCGTTGCTGCTGCGGTAGATGCCTTGGAGCGTCAGGAGATCCGCCGTATTCTGCTAACCCGTCCAGCTGTTGAAGCGGGTGAAAAACTGGGCTTTTTACCCGGTGATCTGAGCCAGAAAGTTGATCCTTACTTACGTCCACTGTATGACGCTCTGTTTGAAATGCTCGGCTTTGAGCGGGTTGAGAAGTTAATTGAACGTAATGTTATCGAAGTCGCACCTCTGGCTTATATGCGCGGTAGAACGCTCAATGATGCGTTTATCATCCTCGATGAGAGCCAGAATACCACCAGTGAACAGATGAAAATGTTCCTGACCCGTATTGGCTTTAACTCCAAAGCGGTTATCACGGGTGATGCGACCCAAATCGACTTACCACGTAATATTCGATCCGGACTACGCCATGCTATTGATGTACTGGCTGAAGTCGACGAGATAAGTTTTAATTTTCTCAACAGTGAGGATGTGGTGCGCCACCCTGTGGTTGCTCGTATCGTCAATGCCTATGAGGCATGGGAAAATACCGACCAACAACGTAAAGATGCCCTGGCCGCCGAGCGTAAACGCGAAGCAATAGCCGCCAGTATAGCGCCTCGGGAGAGCGAATGAGCCAAGTCATTCTTGACTTACAACTAGCTTGTGAAGACACCACAGGCTTACCTGAAGAAACCCAGTTTCAGACATGGCTGGATGCGGTGATTTCACAATTTCAGGAAGAAGCTGAAGTGACCGTCAGACTGGTCGATATTGCTGAGAGCAATGAGCTGAACCTGACTTATCGCGGCAAAGACAAACCGACCAATGTGCTTTCTTTTCCTTTTGAAGCACCACCGGGTATCGAGCTTCCCTTACTGGGTGACTTAGTGATTTGCCGTCAGGTTGTTGAGCAAGAAGCCCTGGAGCAAGAGAAGCCACGCGAAGCTCATTGGGCACACATGGTGATACATGGCAGCCTTCATCTTCTAGGCTATGATCATATTGAAGATGATGAAGCCGAAGAGATGGAAGCGCTAGAAACTGAGATAATGCTTGCTCTTGGGTATGCTGATCCGTACATTGCCGAGAAAGAGTAATTACTGCGATAAATCATTATCCAGAAAAATATGCAGGCGGCGGTCCATCTCACCGTCTGTAAACCATAACTAACCAGAGGCCTTAAACCTAACGCCATGAGCGACGACAATTCACATAATAGTGATACGCCTGCCAGTAAAAAGGGATTTTTTTCCCTGTTCCTTAGCCAGTTATTCCACGGTGAACCTAAGAACCGCGGTGATTTGCTGACGCTGATTCGAGATTCCGAGCAGAACTCCCTTATCGATCAAGATACCCGCGATATGCTCGAAGGGGTAATGGATATTGCCGACCAACGTGTGCGGGACATTATGATCCCACGCTCACAGATAGTGACCATCAAACATAACCAGACTCTGGAAGAGTGTTTGAATATCATCACTGAGTCGGCACATTCCCGTTTCCCGGTCATCAGCGAAGACAAGGATCACATTGAAGGAATTTTAATGGCCAAAGATTTACTGCCGTTTATGCGCAGTAATAGTGAGCCATTTAGTGTGGAAAAGGTGTTACGTCAGGCTGTAGTAGTTCCTGAAAGTAAACGTGTTGACCGTATGCTGAAGGAATTTCGCCAGCAACGCTATCATATGGCGATAGTGATTGATGAATTTGGCGGTGTTTCAGGCTTAGTGACCATTGAAGATATCCTCGAGCTTATCGTTGGCGATATTGAGGATGAATATGACGACCTGGAAGACAGTGATTTCCGCCAGCTCAGCCGCCATACCTGGACTGCGCGTGCACTTGCCCCAATTGAAGACTTTAATGAAGTCTTTAACACCCATTTTAGCGATGAAGAAGTCGATACCATTGGTGGATTGGTGATGCAGGCTTTTGGCCATCTGCCGGCTCGTGGTGAAACCATTGAAATAGAAGGTTACCAGTTTAAAGTCGCTATGGCCGACAGTCGCCGTATTATTCAGGTTCATGTCCGGATACCGGACGATTCTCCGCAACCGAAACTGGAAGATTAATTCCTTTATGGGCCACACCCTATACCTTCAACGCCAGTCAGTACGTTTACTGCTGGCGCTTTTTTTCGGGGCTTGCGGCACGCTGGCCTTTTCTCCTTATGATTTCTGGCCTGCAGCACTCATTTCACTGGCTGGCCTGCAAGCACTGACCCTTAATCGTCGGGCGATTCAAAGCGCCTGGATTGGTTTCTTCTGGGGGTTAGGTCTGTTTGGCAGTGGTATTAACTGGGTCTATGTCAGTATCTCCCAGTTTGGTGGAATGCCTGGCCCGATTAACGTCTTCCTGGTGGTATTACTGGCTGCTTATCTGGCGCTGTATACCGGTCTGTTTGCCGGTCTGCTGAGTAAGTTATGGCCGAAAACCAGTTGGTGGCGTCTGACCCTGGCAGCACCTGCTCTATGGCAAGTTACTGAATTCCTGCGTGGCTGGATCCTGACCGGATTTCCGTGGCTGCAATTTGGCTATAGCCAGATTGACGGCCCGCTAAAAGGTCTTGCCCCTATTTTCGGCGTTGAAGCGGTTACCTTGCTGTTGGTCGTTATCAGTGGTCTGGTCGTTTATGCGCTGAATGTCCGTAGCTGGAAGCCAGCAATGCTTGCTGCTGCCCTGCTCTTCCTGCCCTGGCCGTTACAGACGCTACAGTGGTTCCAACTGCAAAATGACCGTCCACTTAAAGTCGCTCTGGTGCAGGGTAATATTCCCCAGGCCCTGAAATGGGATGAAAACCAGCTGCTCAATACGCTACGTATTTATTCCGATTTGACTGCGCCGTTACTGGGTAAATCACAGCTCATCATCTGGCCAGAATCTGCTATTCCGGATTTAGAAATCAATCAACAACCCTTTCTTAACCTGCTCAATCGGCAACTGCTGGAAACCCACAGTACGCTGATAACCGGTATTGTTGATGCTCGTTTGAATAGCCATAATCGGTATGATACCTACAACACTATCATCACCCTCGGGGAAGGTAGTCCGTACAGCTATAGCAGCACCGATCGTTATAACAAAAACCATCTGGTGCCCTTTGGTGAGTATGTTCCACTTGAGTCAATACTGCGCCCGCTGGCACCATTTTTCGACTTACCGATGTCCTCTTTTAGCCGTGGCCCTTATGTTCAGTCTCAGCTCAAGGCTGGCGGCGTTAAACTGACACCAGCAATTTGCTACGAGATTATTCTCGGTGAGCAAGTACGCGCCAATTTCCTTCCGGATACTGACTATCTGCTGACCATCTCTAATGATGCTTGGTTTGGTAAATCAATTGGTCCATGGCAGCATCTGCAAATGGCGCGGATGCGGGCACTGGAATTGGGTCGTCCATTACTGCGTAGCACCAATAATGGTATTACCGTTGCTGTTGATGCTAAAGGTGAGATAAACGAAATGCTGCCACAGTTTACCCGTGGTGTGCTAGAAACTACCGTTATTCCTACCCGTGGTCTGACACCTTACGCCCGCTTTGGTAATGCTCCAATGTGGCTGTTAACCCTGTTATTAGGGGGTGTCGCTATTGTAATGGGCCTAAAAGCGCGATCCCGTCAGTAAGAGTGAACTGAATTACCGAGGCCAGCATTTATGCTGGCCTTTTTTTATTGCTGCCAATACTCCCGCGGTCAGCTCTTTTGGCAACTGAACTCACCCGTGCACCGGCGTTTAGAATAATCAGCCCAGCCGTTTTACTACCTGCTCTTGAACAAACGCTTTCATCGCTTACAGACCAACTTTTATGCTGATTTTTTTTGTTTCTGGCACACAACTTGCTTTATACAGCAAGTCGTTATTTCAATTCCGTAAAACGAACAAATGCCACAAAGAAGAGCAACGCAGGAAGCAGGATGCACCATAATGTGACAGCCATAGCATCAGAGTCATAAAGAACAGGATAAATACCTTTAAATGATGCGTGTTAGTTCTCAAAAACAAACATTAAAGCTGCAAGGTAGTTACATTAAACCAGTATAAATGTTAATTATTGATTGATTATTCGTTCACTATCTAACACAACAACAAACTGCTCAGCTCGGCTAAAAAAACCGTTTTAAGCATATATATTAAGGAGTTAGACATGCAATTACGTAAACTTACCGCAGCCGCATTGATGATAAGCATGAGTCTGGGTCTGGCGCACGCTGAGGATGCTAAATCTGACGCGGCTCCACAGTCAGCGACTCTGAGTAAAATCGATAAGAATGGCGTGATTGTAGTCGGCCACCGTGAATCATCGGTGCCATTTTCGTATTACGATAATCAGCAAAAAGTCGTTGGCTACTCTCAGGACTATTCCAATGCCATTGTTGAAGCAGTGAAGAAAAAGCTGAATAAGCCGGACCTGCAGGTTAAGCTTATTCCTATCACTTCTCAGAATCGTATTCCACTGCTGCAAAATGGCACCTTCGATTTTGAATGTGGTTCAACCACCAATAACCTCGAACGTCAAAAACAAGCCGCCTTCTCTAATACAATTTTCGTCGTCGGAACGCGTCTTCTGGTTAAAAAAGATGGCCCGGTCAAAGACTTCGAGGACTTGAAAGGCAAAGCGGTCGTCGTGACCTCAGGTACCACTTCTGAAGCGCAGCTCAACAAGTTGAATGAAGAGCATAAAATGGATATGCGCATTATCAGCGCCAAAGATCACGGTGACTCCTTCCGTACTCTGGAAAGTGGTCGTGCAGTGGCCTTTATGATGGATGATGCCTTGTTAGCTGGTGAGCGTGCTAAAGCGAAAAAACCTGGTGGCTGGGATATTGTCGGTAAGCCACAGTCTGAAGAAGCCTACGGCTGTATGATGCGCAAAGATGACCCTGAATTTAAAAAGCTGGTTGATGAAACCATTGCTCAGGCACAAACCTCTGGTGAAGCCGCAAAATGGTTTGAAGTCTGGTTCAAACAACCGATCCCACCGAAAAATTTAAATATGAATTTCGAACTGTCCGATGAAATGAAAACCACCTTTAAAGAACCTAATGATAAAGCTCTGAATTAGAAAAACAGGGGCGATATGACTCGCCCTGTTGATTGAAATGCAGTGACCCAAACACAGTTAACGCTGACAGGTCGTTCCCCTGTAAGCATTAACCCTCCTCAATATTCAGGCAAAGATCTGACAGGGGAACTGGGGTTCTCATCAATCGTTGAGAGGTGCTTCGCACCTCTCTTTGTGGTTAACAAGGATGTTAACTGTTTATTCTGCAGTCCGTCAGGATAAACGATGACCCAGTGGTATTCGTCATCGTGCTAAGGGTAATACGACTACCCTCTTTTTTATCACGGAGTATGCTATGTCTATAAACTGGAATTGGGGAATCTTCTTAGAGCCCACCCCATTCGGAAATACGACCTATTTGGGCTGGATTTGGAGTGGCTTTCAGGTCACCGTAGCTCTTTCTATTAGTGCCTGGGTTATTGCTTTCTTTGTTGGTTCCTTATTTGGTATCTTGCGTACCGCCCCAAATAAATACCTGGCCGCTATCGGCACCGTTTATGTTGAGCTTTTTCGTAACGTTCCCTTAATTGTTCAGTTTTTTACCTGGTATTTGGTCATACCGGAACTCCTCCCCGAAAATATCGGCATGTGGTTTAAGGCGGAATTAGATCCGAATATCCAGTTCTTTGTCTCTTCTATGCTCTGTCTGGGGCTGTTTACTGCCGCCCGTGTCTGTGAGCAGGTCAGAGCGGCTATTCAATCACTTCCTCGTGGGCAGAAAAATGCCGCTCTGGCGATGGGACTGACCCAAGTCCAGGCTTATCGTTATGTTCTGCTGCCGAATGCTTACCGTGTGATTGTCCCGCCGATGACCTCTGAAATGATGAACCTGGTGAAAAACTCCGCCATTGCTTCAACCATTGGTCTGATGGATCTGGCGGCCCAGGCCGGTAAACTTCTCGATTACTCCGCTCATGCCTACGAGTCATTTACGGCAATAACCCTCGCCTATGTTCTTATTAACGTTGTGATTATGGGTATCATGCATCTGGTTGAACGTAAAGTACGTCTGCCTGGCAATATAGGGAGTAAATAATGTCAGAATACGACTGGAGTTCCATCATACCGACTCTGCCTTTCTTGATGCAGGGTTTGATCATCACACTAAAAATCACTGTAACCGCAGTGATTGTCGGCATCGTCTGGGGAACCATCCTGGCGGTAATGCGCTTATCGAGTTTTAAACCCATTGCCTGGTTTGCTGCTGCTTACGTCAACGTATTCCGCTCTATTCCACTGGTGATGGTTCTGCTGTGGTTTTATTTAGTGGTACCGGGTTTTCTGCAATCGGTATTAGGTCTGTCACCACAGACAGATATTCGTCTGATTTCTGCTATGGTCGCCTTTGCCATGTTTGAAGCCGCCTACTACTCAGAGATTATTCGTGCCGGGATAATCAGCGTTTCCCGCGGGCAGTCTCATGCAGCGCTGGCACTGGGTATGACCAAAGCACAGTCCATGAGATTAATCATTCTACCGCAAGCCTTCCGCGCGATGGTGCCTCTGCTGCTAACCCAGGGTATAGTTTTATTTCAGGATACCTCACTGGTGTATGTCATCAGCCTGGCCGACTTCTTCCGTACCGCATCCACCATTGGTGAACGTGACGGTACCCAGGTCGAAATGATCCTGTTTGCCGGATTTGTCTATTTTGTTATCAGCCTTAGCGCCTCGTTGCTGGTCAGCTATTTGAAGAAAAGGACTGTTCAATGATCTCCTTGAAAAATGTTTCTAAGTGGTATGGTCAATTTCAGGTACTCACCGACTGCTCCACTGAAGTAAAAAAAGGTGAAGTGGTGGTAGTTTGTGGTCCGTCAGGTTCTGGCAAATCAACACTGATTAAAACTGTTAATGGCCTGGAGCCAGTACAGAAAGGTGAAATTATCTTCAATGGCACCCAGGTCAACGATAAAAAGACCAACCTGGCCAAGTTACGCTCCCATGTCGGCATGGTGTTCCAGCACTTTGAATTATTTCCACATTTATCGATTCTTGAAAATCTGACGCTTGCTCAGGTCAAAGTACTGAAACGCGATAAAACAATGTCACGTGATAAAGCACTAAAATTGCTGGAACGCGTAGGTTTATCGAACCATGCCAGTAAATATCCGTCGCAGCTTTCTGGTGGTCAGCAGCAGCGTGTGGCTATTGCACGCGCACTCTGTATGGACCCGGTGGTGATGTTATTTGATGAACCCACTTCCGCGCTCGATCCGGAAATGATCAATGAAGTATTGGATGTTATGGTCGAACTCGCCAACGAGGGCATGACCATGATGGTGGTTACCCATGAAATGGGCTTTGCTCGTAAAGTCGCTAACCGCGTTATCTTTATGGATGAAGGCCGGATTATTGAAGATACCAACAAAGAGGACTTCTTTAATAATCCACAGTCTGATCGCGCCAAAGATTTTCTGGCAAAAATTCTGCATTAAATCTGATGACCTGGCAGTATCTTACTGCCAGGTCATATACTTATGGGTGACCTGTTATCTTAAGGGTCAAAAGGTTTGCGATGGAAACGATCATGGCCGCATTGCGGGCAGGCAGATAAGATTTCTGGTGAATAAATCGCGAGGCTGAAGTGGCAGTTATCGCAGATCAGATTACCGAAACCGACCAGTTCACCACTATGATAGACACCTCCTTTTTCGATATCCTGAAAAGCTTCACGCCATTCAATTTGGCTTTTATCAGTAATATCTGCCAGCTCCTGCCACAAGCTTTCTTTTATTACCCGCATAAAAACACTGTCACCGAAATCGCCTGAGCTTTCACTGTAACTGTCAGCAAACGCTTTAACATCCCTGCGTACAGCATTGGTTACCTGCGCTATCTCATCAGGTGTTAATTCATGCTTATCTTCCAGAGACTGACGTGCTTCATTAACCAATTTATCAATATCACGATCGCCGCTCTCTATCTGTTTTGTCAGCGACTTCACGAGTTCATGGTATGATTTGGAAACTTTACCCATCGTTTATGCTCCTTTTTAAAAGATCTCACAGGTACCAAGAGGTAGCCTGTTCCAATAATAGACCCTAACTAGCAGTAGCTGGTAAAATTCATCAACTCAATAGTAAAAAACTACGTATCGGTTACAAAATATGAAATGGCTATTCAGGCGAGTGAAAGGCTGTTTTGCTGCTGCCTAATCAGCTATGCTATACGGCTATATATATCTGCCCTAAATAATTCGAGTTGCAGGACAAAACGTTAACGTTTTGAACAATGCAAAGCGTTGGCCCGCCAGGGCGAGACTCATTTATGAGTCTCGTAACGCGGCAAGTGAGAAGATCCCTATGAGCTTACTCAGGTAAATGATTAGGGTGAACGAATGCAGCCAACGCGCATGTAACTTGAAGTATGACGGGGATAGTTAAAGCTACATTCGTAGCTGTCTTTCATAAACAGGACCACTGGCTGCCATGCAAGAGCAATATCGCCCGGAAGAGATAGAATCTAATGTCCAGCAACACTGGCAAGAGAAACGTACTTTTGAAGTGACCGAAGACGAAAGCAAAGAGAAATACTACTGCCTCTCGATGCTACCCTATCCTTCTGGCCGGCTACATATGGGCCACGTTCGTAACTATACCATTGGCGATGTTATCGCACGTTATCAGCGTATGCTGGGCAAAAACGTTCTGCAGCCTATCGGCTGGGACGCATTCGGCTTGCCTGCTGAAGGCGCAGCGGTTAAAAACAAGACCGCTCCTGCTCCATGGACGTATGAAAATATCGACTACATGAAAAACCAGCTTAAAACGCTGGGATTTGGTTACGACTGGAGCCGTGAACTGGCAACCTGTACCCCGGAGTACTATCGCTGGGAACAAAAATTCTTTACCGAGCTGTATAAAAAAGGCCTGGTATACAAAAAAACCTCAGCCGTTAACTGGTGCCCTAATGACCAGACCGTACTGGCTAACGAACAGGTTATCGACGGCTGCTGCTGGCGCTGTGATACCAAAGTTGAGCGTAAAGAGATCCCACAGTGGTTTATTAAAATCACTGATTACGCTGATGAGTTGCTGAATGACCTGGATACTCTGGACCACTGGCCAGAACAGGTTAAAACGATGCAGCGTAACTGGATTGGGCGTTCTGAAGGGGTAGAGATTACCTTTGACGTCGAAAATAGCGCTGAAAAACTGAAAGTTTATACCACCCGCCCGGATACCTTTATGGGTGTCACTTACCTGGCGGTTGCCGCAGGCCACCCACTGGCTAAACAGGCTGCCCAAACGCATCCTGAGGTAGCGGAATTCATTGAAGAATGCCGTAATACCAAAGTGGCTGAAGCCGATATGGCGACCATGGAGAAAAAAGGTATCGCTACCGGCATTAATGCCATTCATCCTCTGACGGGTGAAGCGGTTCCAGTATGGGTTGCTAACTTTGTATTGATGGAATACGGCACCGGAGCGGTGATGGCGGTTCCAGGCCATGACCAACGTGACTGGGAATTTGCCACCAAATATAACTTGTCTATTAAGCCAGTTATTTTAAATGCAGATGGCAGCGAGCCTGATTTATCAGCCGCAGCAATGACCGAAAAGGGTGCACTGTTTAACTCAGCTGAATTCGACGGTCTGGCTTTCCAGGCGGCTTTCGATGCCATTGCCAATAAACTGACGGCTAACGGTGTAGGTGAGCGTAAAGTTAACTACCGCTTACGTGACTGGGGCGTTTCCCGTCAGCGTTACTGGGGCGCACCGATCCCAATGGTAACTCTGGAAGACGGCACCGTGATGCCGACTCCGGAAGATCAGTTACCCGTAATTTTGCCAGAAGATGTCGTGATGGATGGTATCACCAGCCCAATCAAAGCCGATCCTGAGTGGGCAAAAACCACTATTAACGGCCTGCCTGCGCTGCGTGAAACTGATACCTTTGACACCTTTATGGAATCATCCTGGTACTACGCACGTTATACCTGCCCGGATTACGATAAAGGGATGCTCGATCCGAAAGCGGCTAACTACTGGCTGCCAGTCGATATCTATATCGGTGGTATTGAACATGCCATCATGCACCTGCTCTATTTCCGCTTCTTCCACAAGTTGATGCGTGATGCAGGTATGGTGACCTCTAATGAACCTGCTAAACAGCTGCTGTGTCAGGGTATGGTATTAGCCGATGGCTTCTACTACACCGGCAATAACGGCGAGCGTAACTGGGTCTCTCCAGCCGACGCTATCGTCGAGCGTGATGAGAAAGGCCGTATTATAAAAGCGCATGATCCAGAAGGACGTGAGCTGGTCTACGCAGGTATGAGCAAAATGTCGAAGTCGAAAAACAACGGCATCGACCCTCAAGTTATGGTTGAACGTTACGGCGCTGATACTGTGCGTCTGTTTATGATGTTTGCTTCTCCTGCGGATATGACGCTGGAATGGCAAGAATCAGGTGTGGAAGGGGCAAACCGCTTCCTGAAACGTGTCTGGAAGCTGGTCTATGAACACACCAGCCGTGGTAGCGCACCAGCACTGGATGTCGCCACACTGAGCGAAGAAGGAAAAGCACTGCGTCGTGATGTACATAAAACTATTGCTAAAGTGACCGATGATGTTGGTCGTCGTCAGACCTTTAATACCGCTATTGCGGCTATTATGGAACTGATGAACAAGCTAACTCGCGTCGATCAAGATATTGAAGCTAACCGTGCAATTCTTAATGAAGCCCTGTTAGCCGTAGTGCCTATGCTTTATCCGTTTACTCCGCATGCTAGCTTTGCTATGTGGCAGTCACTGGGCGGTAGTGGCGATATCGACAATGCACCTTGGCCACAAGCTGATGAGCAGGCGATGGTTGAAGATTCTCGCCTGGTCGTCGTTCAAATCAACGGTAAAGTTCGTGGTAAAATTACCGTTCCGGCCGATGCCACTGAAGCACAAGTTCATGAACGTGCGCTGCAGGAGCATCTGGTAGCAAAACATCTTGAGGGCGTGACCGTACGGAAAGTAATTTATATTCCGGGTAAATTGCTCAACTTGGTTGTGGGCTAAGCGCAGGAGGCAGTGTGCGACATCCTTTTATCACTTTGCTCGTCACCTTTGCGGTATTAATTACCGCAGGGTGTGGTTTTCATCTGCGTGGTACCACGCAGATCCCTGCCGGGCTTAAAACACTTGTTCTCAACTCCAGTGACCCTAACGGGCCGCTGACTCGTGAAATCCGTCAGCAATTGCTGCTAAACGGTGTCACGATTGTTGACGATACGAAAATGGATACCTCTAAAGACATTCCGTCTTTACGTGTTCTCGGTTCAAGCCTGAGCAAAGACACCGCATCAATCTTCCAGGATGGTCGCACTGCGGAATATCAAATGGTGATGACGGTAAGAGCCCAAGTTCTGATCCCAGGTAATGATATTTACCCTGTCAGTGCTACTGCTTATCGCTCATTCTTTGATAACCCGCTGACTGCACTGGCTAAAGATGCTGAACAGGATTTGATAATCCAGGAAATGTATACCAACGTTGCCCAGCAGCTGATTCGTAAACTTCTCTCAGTAGAAGCTGCAGAGCTAGAGTCGCATAAAAATGAGACATCAGCTGCCAAGGCAAAGAATAACGCTGAATCTGTAGCCACCCCGAGTCGAGTGTCTACGACACTTTCGGCAACAACCGGTAGCCAATGATTCGGTTGTATCCAGAGCAACTCCGCGCGCAGCTTAATGAAGGGCTGCGCGCGGCCTATCTACTGACTGGCAATGATCCACTGCTGTTACAAGAAAGTCAGGATGTTATTCGTCAAGTAGCCCAACAACAGGGTTTTGAAGAGCACCATACCGCCCAAATTGATACCAGCACCGACTGGCAGGTATTATTTGCCCTCTGTCAGGAGCTAAGTTTATTCGCCAGACGGCAAACTCTGCTACTACTCCTACCCGAAAATGGCCCTAATGCCGCCATCAATAGCCAGCTAGAAACGCTGGTGAGTCTGTTGCATAGCGATATTTTGCTGCTGGTCCGCGGTAATAAACTGACCAAAGCACAGGAGAATGCTGCCTGGCTCACCCAGATTGCCGAACGTTGTGTGCAGGTTAGCTGTCAGACTCCTGAACATAATAATTTGCCTCGCTGGGTTGCTCAACGTGCAAAACAGATGAACCTGACGCTCGATGATGCCGCCAATCAGTTACTGTGCTACAGCTATGAAGGTAATCTGCTGGCGCTTTCCCAGGCACTGGAGCGCCTGTCACTGATTTGGCCTGATGGTAAACTGACATTACCTCGGGTGGAACAAGCCGTGAATGATGCCGCTCACTTTACGCCTTTCCACTGGATCGATGCCTTACTGGCAGGAAAAAGTAAACGTGCTTTGCATATTCTGCACCAACTCCGTCTTGAAGCCAGTGAACCCGTGATTCTATTACGCACACTACAGCGAGAGTTACTCCAGCTACTTCAGCTGAAACGTCAGATGGCAACCGTTCCACTGCGAACCTTATTCGACAAGCAACGAGTATGGCAAAATCGGCGACCGATATTAACCGAAGCACTTAATCGCCTGACCTTACCCCAGCTGTATCAAGGCGTTCGTTTATTAGCGCGGATAGAGCTGACTCTAAAACAAGATTATGGTCAGTCCGTGTGGGATGAGCTGGAGGAGATATCATTGCTTATCTGCCACAAAGCACTCCCCGAAGTTTTTATCCATGACTGAGGCATCAACGATGTTGCAGGCTATTTATGGCGGAACCTTTGACCCGATTCATTACGGTCATCTTAAGTCGGTGACAGCCCTTGCAGAAGAGGTCTCACTCCGTCGGGTTATCATTATGCCTAATAATGTCCCTCCGCATCGCCCACAGCCTCAGGCCAGCAGTATTCAGCGTAAGCAAATGGTAGAACTGGCTATTGCTGACAAGCCGCTATTCAGGCTCGACTGCCGTGAACTGGAGCGTTCAACACCGTCCTGGACTGTCGAAACGCTGGAACAAATACGAGCGGAAAAAGGCAATAAGCAACCGCTGGCCTTTATTATTGGCCAGGACTCACTGGTGAGTTTACCGCGCTGGCATCGCTGGGAAACCCTGCTATCACTCTGTCACTTGCTTGTTTGTCAGCGTCCAGGTTTTCCTCTCTCCATGGAAACACCTGAACTGCAACAGTGGCTGGAACAACACCGCGCTGATTCGGCACAACAGCTTCATCAACAGCCAGCGGGGAAAATATTTATGGCCCCGACACCGATGTATAATATTTCAGCCACCACTATTCGTCAGCGTCTTGAGTCAGGCCTTGACTGCAATGAGCTGGTCCCGGCAGCCGTTTTAGACTTTATTCGTCAGCAACATCTTTATCGCTAAACACCCCACACAGCACTGCCAGTAAACAATCATTATCAGCCGCACTTTTTATTGCCACCCGATAATAACGGTCATCCAGTCCAGGATAGTTGGCGCAGCTACGAATAAGAATTTTTCTGTTCAGCATCTCGTGCGGTAGTGCCTGCTCGGGTATCTCACAACGCATAAAATAAACAATAGTCACGAATTTTACAGCCAGCGACTTCCAGATCCTGGCGATACTCGGCAAATCCAGATATCAGTAACAACGCCCGTTTCGGTGCCAGATGCTTAACCAGGTTAAAAATCAATTCTGTTCCACCGTTTCCAGCCAACAGAGACCTGATGATGTTGCGCCAGTGCGTGGTGCAAAGCCTGATAAGACTCATGATCTTAATGATACACTTTGCCAGCAGGTCACAGACAGAATGAGAAAAAAGAGATGAGACTCTGGTTAGTAAGACACGGGCAGACCCAAGCTAATGTCGAAAAACGTTATAGCAGGCGCTCAGAAACGTCACTGACTGCGTTGGGCATGATTCAGGCAAAGGCTAGAGGTATGAAATTAACCGATATCGCTTTTGACCAGGTCTTTTGCAGTGAATTGGGGCGTGCACAGCAGACCACACAAGTTTTGTTAACTTGAAGTATGACGGGTATACCCTAAATAATTCGAGTTGCCTGTAGGCGCCGAGTCTGGCGAGTCGATGAGCATAGATAAACTATGTGATTCGGCTCGCCAGACGAAGGTAACACCCAGGCAACTTGAAGTATGACGGGTATAGCCATTGACAGGTTCTCTCAGGCTGCTATGCTCCGCTGCCACTAATTTCTACTCGTACAATATTGCCACTCTGAAATTGTTTTACAAAAATGGCAATGCAAACTCTGCCTCGCAATGGGATGATATGCGCGATGATGACTCAATGCTTTGATGCGGAGTCAAAATGGCCTGTCTGATTGCGTGACAAAGTCGCGACGGGTTAAATCATACTATTAACTCTCTCAGGAGGACTCTTGCAGGGTAAAGAATTCCAAGATTTCGTTATCGATAAAATCGATGACCTTAAGGGCCAGGATATCATTGCTATTGATGTCAAAGGCAAATCAAGTATCACCGACTGCATGGTCATCTGCACGGGAACTTCTAACCGTCATGTAGTGTCTATTGCTGAACATGTGGTTCAGTCTGCACGCGACATCGGACTCCGCCCAATGGGTGTCAAAGGGATTAATGCCTCTGACTGGGTCGTGGTAGATTTAGGTGAAGTTATTGTTCATGTTATGCAAGAAGAGAGCCGTCAACTGTACGAACTCGAAAAACTCTGGAGCTAAGCGGTGAAGCTGCAACTGGTGGCTGTTGGGACCAAAATGCCTGACTGGGTGCAAACCGGATTTACCGAGTATTTGCGTCGTTTTCCTAAAGATATGCCGTTTGAACTGGTAGAGATCCCAGCAGGAAAACGCAGTAAAAATGCTGATATCAAACGTATTCTTGAAAAAGAAGGCGAAATGATGCTGGCCGCCGCAGGTAAAGGTAACCGGATAGTCACACTGGATATTCCAGGACAACCCTGGGATACTCCACAGCTCGCAGTGCAGCTTGAACGCTGGAAACAAGATGGCCGCGATGTAAGCTTATTGATTGGTGGCCCCGAAGGCCTGGCTCCGGCCTGTAAAGCAATGGCTGAGCAAAGTTGGTCACTTTCCGCACTGACGATGCCTCATCCACTGGTACGCGTTTTGGTTGCTGAAAGCTTGTATCGGGCGTGGAGCATCACTACTAATCACCCCTACCATCGTGAGTAAACCTGTGCAGGTCATATCAGACGGCGAATGAAATTACAGAATTCTTTTCGCGACCATTCTGCTGAGTCGGCGCTTTTTGTGCGTCGCGCTCTGGTCGCCTTTTCAGTCATTATATTGCTGACGGGCGTATTGCTCGTAAATCTCTATCATTTGCAAATACTCCGTTTCGATGATTACCAGACACGATCGAATGTGAACCGTATTAAACTGGTTCCAATTCCTCCGACTCGTGGAATTATCTATGACCGAAACGGCACAGCACTGGCATCAAACCGTATCATCTATCAAATTGAAATGATGCCTGAAAAAGTGGATGACGTGCAGGCTACACTGGAGTCACTCCGATCAGTGATAGACCTCACTGATGACGATATCGCTAACTTTAAAAAAGAGCGTTCACGTTCGCACCGTTTTACCTTAATTCCGATTAAAAATAACCTGACAGAAGTTCAGGTTGCACGCTTTGCCGTGAATCAGTACCGCTTTCCTGGCGTCGAGGTTAAAGCCTATAAGCGACGTTTTTATCCCTATGGATCTGCCCTGACCCACGTCATTGGCTATGTTTCCAAAATTAACGATAAAGACGTTGAACGCCTGAAAAAAGAGGAAAAACTGCCCAACTATGCGGCAACTCACGATATCGGTAAACTGGGCATCGAACGCTATTACGAAGATATTCTCCACGGCCAGACAGGTTATGAAGAAGTTGAAGTGAATAACCGGGGTCGTGTTATTCGTCAGCTTAAAGAAGTGCCTCCCGTAGCAGGAAACGATATCTATCTGACACTGGACCTTGCGCTACAGAGCTATATTGAAACCTTACTGGAAGGCAGTCGTGCCTCGGTTATCGTTACCGACCCGAACACTGGCGGCATTCTGGCGCTTGTATCAATGCCAAGTTATAACCCCAATCTGTTCGTGGATGGTATCTCCACCAAGGATTACTCAGGCCTGCTGAATGACCCAAATACCCCGCTGATTAACCGTGCTACCCAGGGCGTTTATCCTCCAGCATCCACCGTTAAACCTTATATTGCGGTATCGGCATTAAGTGCCGGGGTGATTACCCGTAACACCTCACTGTTTGATCCCGGCTGGTGGCAACTTCCTGGTTCAGAAAAACGTTACCGTGACTGGAAGAGATGGGGTCATGGACGCCTGAATATCACTAAGTCGCTTGAAGAATCTGCGGATACCTTCTTCTACCAGGTTGCCTATGACTTAGGCATCGATCGTCTCGGTGAGTGGATGAACAAATTTGGCTATGGCGAATACACGGGTATTGACCTGGCAGAAGAACGTTCAGGTAATATGCCAACCCGCGAATGGAAAATGAAGCGCTTTAAGAAACCCTGGTATCAAGGAGATACTATTCCGGTGGGTATCGGCCAGGGTTACTGGACCGCCACACCTATCCAAATGAGCAAGTCGCTGATGATCCTGATTAATGACGGTATTGTGCGCGTTCCCCACTTGCTGATGAGCCGGGTTGAAAATGGTAAACAAATCCCCTGGACGCAACCACCAGAAGAACCGGTAGGTGATATTCACTCTGGTTACTGGGAAATAGCGAAAGATGGCATGTATGGCGTAGCTAACCGTACTAACGGCACTGCCCATCGCTACTTTGCCAACGCGCCTTATAAAGCCGCAGTAAAATCAGGTACCGCACAAGTTTTCGGTCTGAAAGCGAATGAAACTTATAACGCTAGTAAAATTGCCGAACGCCTCCGTGACCATAAAATGATGGTGGGTTACGCCCCTTATGATAAACCGCAGTATACCGTGACAATCATTCTTGAAAACGGCGGAGCCGGCCCTGCTGTTGGCACGATGATGCGGCAAATTCTCGACCATTTAATGCTCGGGGATAACAATACCGTACTGCCTGCCGCATTACCGGGCGTATCAGGCGCAGAGGACCAATAGTTATGACGGGCAACTCAAACAAAAAGTCTATCTGGGATAAAATCCATCTCGATCCGACGATGCTGGCTACAATTGTGGCTCTGCTGGTATTCAGTGCCCTGGTCATCTGGAGTGCCAGTGGTCAGGATATGGATATGACGGAACGTAAGCTGGGTCAAATCGCAATTGGTTTTGTGGTGATGATAGTTATGGCCCAAATTCCACCGCGAGTATATGAAGGCTGGGCACCCTATCTCTATATTGTCTGTATTATTCTGTTAATCGCGGTTGATGTCTTTGGTGCTATCTCCAAAGGGGCACAGCGTTGGCTCGATTTAGGTATTATCCGCTTTCAGCCCTCAGAGATTGCTAAAATTGCTGTTCCGCTGATGGTCGCTCGCTTTATCAACCGTGATGTCTGCCCGCCGTCGCTAAAAAATACTGGCATTGCCTTAATCCTTATTTTTATCCCGACGTTACTGGTTGCAGCCCAGCCGGATCTGGGGACTTCTATTCTGGTTGCCTGTTCAGGACTGTTTGTTCTGTTTCTTTCCGGACTGAGTTGGCGGCTGATTATTATTGCCGCACTGCTGCTCGCAGCATTTATCCCACTACTCTGGTTCTTCCTGATGCATGACTATCAGCGCTCACGTGTGATGATGTTACTGGACCCGGAAAGCGACCCATTAGGTGCTGGTTACCATATTATTCAGTCTAAAATTGCTATCGGTTCCGGAGGGCTACGCGGTAAAGGCTGGTTACACGGAACCCAGTCACAACTGGAATTTTTACCGGAACGACATACTGACTTTATTTTTGCCGTACTGGCTGAAGAGTTAGGAATGCTTGGGGTTCTGGTACTTCTGACACTCTATATTTTACTGATTGCCCGCGGGCTGTTTATTGCAGCCCATGCACAAACTACATTTGGTCGTGTCATGGTGGGCGGTCTGATGCTTATCTTATTCGTCTATGTATTTGTTAATATCGGTATGGTTAGTGGTATCTTACCTGTAGTCGGAGTGCCTTTACCTTTAGTCAGTTATGGGGGATCGGCACTCATCGTGCTTATGGCCGGGTTTGGTATCGTAATGTCGATACATACTCACAGAAAGATGTTATCGAAAAGCGTTTAATTGGATGAGGGGCGCAATGGTTAAGCAATGGCTTGGGGTTTGTATCGCGGCAGTCTTACTGACGGCATGTACGTTAAATGATGATGGCCAGCAACCCACAAATCAGGTACCGCCGCAGGTAGTCTGTAATGGACCTGTTGTGGAAATTACCGGCCAGGAACCACGGTATGAGTCACTGAATCCGTCGCTAAACCAGGATTATCGGCGCGATGGCAAGCAGTATAAAATCGTGACTAACCCGGCTAACTATAGTGAAACTGGATTTGCTGCTATTTATGATGGCCCGGTTAATGGCAATCTGACTGCTTCTGGTGAAGAATTTGATCCGGCAGCACTGACTATTGCTCACCCGACACTGCCAATCCCAAGTTATGCCCGTATCACCAATATGGCCAATGGTCGTATGCTGGTAGTACGGGTTAATGACAGAGGCCCTTATGGTACCCGGGATCGCGTCGTCGCTCTGTCACGCGCAGCCGCAGACAGACTTAATACCTCAAATAATACGAAGGTTCGTATTGATCCGATTATTGTCGCACCAGATGGTACTTTTTCAGGTCCGGGTATGGCCTGTACTACCATGGCAAAACAAACCTATGCTTTACCTTCTCGACCTGACTTAAACAGTGGTCTCGGGAGTGCATCCTCTTTCTCTGCGCCACCGGTAGCACAAAATGATGTGCGCGCTATCAGTAATAGCGCCTTGCAAAGTGACGACGCCATGGGTGCCCCCATTAAAGGTGGCGGCTTTTTAGGCGCCCCGTCACCGATGCCTGCGGGTATCCTCGAACAGCCTGAAGCTCCGACAACACCCGCTGTATCGCAGCCCGCACCTATCGTAAGTACGCCAGCAACTCAGCAAGCAGCGCCAACTCAAGCGAGTGGCCAGTATGTGGTACAAGTCGGTGCAGTCAGTGACAGTGCTCGTGCTCAGCAACTGCTCAATAAATTGAGCCAGCAATTTTCAACACGCGGAGCGATTTCACAAAATGGTGCTATTTACCGCATACAATTAGGTCCATTCAGTCAGCGTAGTGATGCCAGCGCCTTACAACAGCGCTTGTTGTCTGAAGCGCAGCAACAGTCTTTCATTACCAACGCGCCCGCACGCTAGTCGTTAGCTGGCTTCTGATTTTACGTAAAGGTTTGTAAGGTTCATTAACAAACTCGTAAGCAAAGTCAGATGCCAGCAAAAAACGCTTTTGCTATAGTGAGGCACTTTCTTAATCCCATCACGGATGCCGTTGTTTTAACCATGATTACAGATTTCTCTATTCGTTTTGTGAAGCGCATCGCGCTCACCACCCTGTTGGCTTTTTCGTCTGCCGCGACTGTTCAGGCTGATGAAATCAACCTTAAAACAATGATCCCAGGCGTCCCGCAAATTGATGCAGAAGCTTATATTCTGATTGATGCTAACTCAGGGAAGGTTCTTGCTGAGTCGAATGCAGATACCCGTCGTGATCCAGCTAGTCTGACCAAGATGATGACCAGTTATGTCATTGGTCAGGCAATGAAAGCCGGTAAATTTGATGAGAATGCGTTAGTCACCATTAATCAGGATGCATGGGCTACCGGAAACCCGGTATTTAAAGGCTCCTCGTTGATGTTCCTGCAGCCCGGGATGCAGGTACCCGTAAATAAACTTATCCGTGGTATCAATTTACAGTCTGGTAATGATGCCTGTGTTGCTATGGCCGATTTTGTTGCTGGCAGCCAGGATGCATTTGTCGGCCTGATGAACAGCTATGTAGGTGCATTAGGACTAAAAAATACCCATTTTAAAACCGTGCATGGTTTAGATGCTGAAGGCCAATATAGCTCAGCGCGTGATATGGCGTTAATTGGTCAGGCGTTAATTCGTGACGTACCGAACGAATACTCAATTTATAAAGAAAAAGAATTTACCTTTAATAATATTCGCCAGACCAACCGCAATGGCTTGCTTTGGGATACCAGCCTTAATGTTGACGGTATCAAAACCGGTCATACCAATGCTGCAGGCTATAACTTGGTTGCTTCAGCAACTGAAGGTGATATGCGCCTGATTTCAGTGGTACTTGGGGGCCGTACTTACAAAGGTCGTGAGTCCGAAAGCAAGAAGTTACTCACCTGGGGCTTCCGTTTCTTTGAAACTGTTTCACCATTAAAAGTCGGAAAAGAGTTTGCCTCTGAACCGGTCTGGTTTGGTGAGAATGATCGTGCAGCCTTAGGGGTAGATAAAGACATTTACCTGACTATTCCACGGGGTCGCCTGAAAGATCTGAAAGCCAGTTATGTGCTGAACTCACCGGAACTGCATGCTCCTTTGCAGAAAAATCAGGTAGTGGGTACCATAAACTTCCAGTTGGATGGCAAAATCATTGAACAACGCCCGTTAGTCGTACTGCAAGAGATGCCAGAAGGTGGTTTCTTTAGCCGCATGATCGACTATATTAAACTGACATTGCATCACTGGTTCGGTTGATAATAACCGACTTGAAAAATCGGAATTTATCCCCATATATTCTGTAATAGAGCGACTCCTGCTTCGGCGGGAGTCATTATTTTAAGGTGGCAGGAGCGACCATGAAAACCAAACTGAACGAATTACTGGAATTTCCAACACCCTTTACTTATAAAGTCATGGGTCTTGCGCAACCAGAACTGGTCGACTTGGTAGTTGAAGTTGTCCAGCGCCACGCACCGGGCGACTATACGCCTGCCGTGAAACCGAGCAGCAAAGGCAACTATCACTCAGTCTCTGTCACCATCAATGCTACCCATATTGAGCAGGTTGAAACGCTGTACGAAGAACTGGGTAAAATAGAAATAGTTCGCATGGTGCTGTAATTCAACGATACCCAAAATAATTCGAGTTGCTTGTAGGCTCCAAGTCTAACGACCGATGAGCATAGATAAACGATGTGATTCGAATCGTTAGACAAAGGTAATGCCCAGGCAACTTGAAGTATGACGGATATATCCCGGCTCTCTGCCGGGATATATAACATGGCTATTTTTGCTTTTGCCAAGCTTTGATATACTCTCTATTACCTTTTTTTTCCGGAGACGCGGTTTTGTCTCAAGATACCCTTCTTATCCGTAATCTGGGTCTGCAGCCTTACGAACCCATTTCCACGGCCATGCATGACTTCACTAATCACCGTGACGACAGCACTCCTGATGAAATTTGGCTGGTAGAACACCCGGCGGTATTTACCCAGGGGCAGGCAGGAAAGGCTGAACATATCCTGCTGTCGGGTGATATTCCTGTGGTACAGAGTGATCGCGGGGGGCAAGTCACTTACCATGGTCCAGGTCAGCAAGTTGTCTATCTGATGCTCAACCTGAAACGCCGTAAACTCGGGGTGCGGGAACTGGTCACCATACTGGAACAAACGGTCGTGAACACTCTGGCTGAGTTCTCAATTACTGCCTACCCTCGCGCTGAAGCACCGGGTGTATATGTCGATGGCAGAAAAATTTGCTCACTCGGTTTACGTATTCGCAAAGGTTGCTCTTTTCATGGCCTGGCCCTGAATATCAATATGGATCTGTCACCGTTCTTACGTATTAATCCCTGCGGTTATGCCGGAATGGAGATGACACAAGTCAGCCATTTTGTGGAAAATATCACACCTGCCGAAGTGCAACCGCGCTTGATTGCTAACCTCATCGCGTTACTGAACCATACGCCATATATCTACTCAGAGAACGGCTATCCAGAACCAGATCGGCTGTAGATACAGCCCGGCTATCCGACATTAAAGTGCGTCTCTCTTACGTCAAAAATGAGAATAGGACGCATTCTTTATCATGATTCATTTCTGACGAGTAGGTATGTGTCATAAGGTGCCTTAACCTGCGCCACAACACAGACAGCGCACAACAATTCATTTACAATTCTTTCTCTATTTACTGTCACGGCTTACTGATTCTGCCTTGCGCTGATGATATACTCCGCGGCATACGTTAAAAAATAATTGATATTTGCAACATAAGCTTGAAATTCAATTAGCCTGACTTAAGCATCCGCAACGGGAACCCGCACTGTATGAGTAAACCTATTGTGATGGAACGCGGCGTTAAGTACCGCGACGCCGATAAAATGGCTTTGATCCCAGTTAAAAACGTGGTGACAGAGCGCCAGGAGATTTTAAGAAAACCAGAGTGGATGAGGATTAAACTGCCCTCTGACTCAACCCGTATTCAGGGCATCAAAGCAGCCATGCGTAAAAATGGCCTGCATTCTGTGTGTGAAGAAGCATCCTGCCCGAACCTTGCGGAATGTTTTAACCACGGAACAGCAACTTTTATGATCCTCGGGGCGATTTGTACCCGTCGTTGCCCGTTCTGCGATGTTGCTCACGGCCGTCCAGTCGCGCCCGATGCCAACGAACCAGCAAAACTGGCACAAACTATCGCTGATATGGGCCTGCGTTATGTGGTTATCACTTCTGTTGACCGTGACGACCTGCGTGATGGCGGCGCTCAGCATTTTGCTGACTGTATCCGTGAAATTCGTGCCAAAAATCCGACAATTAAAATTGAGACTCTGGTGCCCGATTTCCGTGGTCGTATGGATAAAGCATTAGATATTCTCGTCGCAACACCGCCTGATGTCTTTAATCACAACCTGGAAAACGTTCCACGTGTTTATCGTCAGGTTCGTCCAGGCGCTGATTACAACTGGTCTCTCAAGTTACTCGAACGTTTTAAAGAAGCACACCCTGATATCCCAACTAAATCGGGCTTAATGGTAGGCTTAGGCGAAACCAATGCTGAGATCGTTGAAGTTATGCGCGACTTACGTCGCCATGGCGTCACCATGTTAACGCTGGGACAGTACCTACAACCTAGCCGCCATCACTTACCGGTACAACGTTATGTTAGTCCGGATGAGTTTGACGAAATGAAAGAAGAAGCTATGGCTATGGGCTTCACTCATGCAGCTTGTGGCCCATTTGTACGGTCTTCTTATCATGCAGATTTGCAGGCTAAAGGGATGGAAGTTAAATAATCAAATTATTGATTATGGCTTTCTCGTTAGTACTAATAAAAAACGGCTCAATATTGAATTGAGCCGTTTTTTTGTCTGGCACTATCAATGTTTATTATCAATCTGTCCGGCAGGTGTTTCTGTGTGAGTATCGGAACTTTTTGCTGGCTCATCTTCAGCCATCGCTTTTTTAAAACCTTTAAGAGCAGAACCGAGATCACTTCCCAGAGTCCGTAATTTTTTGGTTCCAAACAACAATACAATCAGCACACCGACCACCAGCAACTTGGTAATACTAATCTCACCCATACTTACCTTCTTTTAAGAAACACGCCGTAACGACGGCTAACATGGACTGCCTTTATTAACCGTCATCCGGTATCGAGACACAATTTTAATCTGTAACAAAATTAATCTTTATCTGAGCCAGAACACATCAGCTGTGGTACCGCAAAACGGCGATTTTTCAGTACCGGTAGCATCTGCCGTACCTTGACCAGCCGTTGTGGATCCAGAGTGGCAAAAATAAGTGCCGGAGTCTCTGTCGCAGCAGCAATCGTGACACCTAATGGATCTACTACCCGGCTCTGACCAATGTTCTTATTTCCGCACTCCCCTGCCGCTACAACATAACAGGTAGTATCCAGAGCACGCGCAGCCAGTAATGTTTCCCAATGTTTTTCTTTATGTGGCCCTTTTAACCAGGCTGCGGGCAGGACCAGGACCTCAGCCCCTTGTAAGGCCAGAGCTAATGCTTGATCCGGGAAGCGTAAATCGTAGCAGGTCATCAGCCCAATATTCATACCTGCAACATTGATAACAGGGGCGATATCATCACCCGCATCAACCAAACGAGACTCTTGAACATCAAAGGCATCATAAAGATGTATCTTCTGATACTTGGCGATAATCTTACCTGCACGCACAACAATCAGCGTATTGGACGCACGTCCCGGTGTAGTCGGAGTATGCAACGTCAGCACGGTGGTGAGGTCATGACTACGGCTGGCCTCGCAGAGTTGAGTGACATAAGAGCCACTTAGTGTCTGAGCTGATTGTACGGATAAATCAGGTATATCATCCTGCCGCGCCAATACAGCCTCAGGTAATACCAGAAGCGAAGCGCCCGCTTCTGCCGCTTGTGTCATCAACTCGGTACAGATAATGGCGTTGTATTGCCAGACAGGCCCGACTGCAAACTGCCCTACTGCAACTTTCATATTCTCTCCAAAACCCGATAGACGTAATTTGAGTATACCAATTGGCAAAGAATGATTTGACGATTACACTCAGCGAAAATGTTATCAGAAAGGGTCGCTTGTGATACAGATGGCTTGTGCAGTATTTATCGGTGGTGGCATTGGCAGCGTTGCTCGCTGGCTCTTAAGTGCTAAATACAACTCAGCAAATCTGGCCATTCCTATGGGAACTCTGATAGCTAACCTGGCCGGTGCATTGATTATCGGCCTGGCATTTGCGCTATTCAGTCGCTTTAGTCATCTGGATCCGATATGGAAGTTACTTATCACCACCGGGTTCTGTGGCGGACTGACAACGTTCTCTACCTTTTCATATGAAGTCATCGTCTTAATGCAGGAAGGTCGTCTGGCCTGGGCGGGTCTGAATGTCCTGATCAACCTCGCAGGCTCATTTCTTATGACCGCCTTCGCCTTCTGGCTGGTCGCCGCGGTAACCACACATCAGTAGCTTGATATTACAGGTTATAATGCTAAATTATCGCGAAAAAAAACCCGCCTTGGCGGGTTTTTACATTCTACTGGTAGTAGCTTAGATAGCCATTACGTTTGCAGCAGAAGGGCCTTTGGCACCGTTAGTGATTTCAAACTCAACACGCTGGCCTTCAGCCAGGGTTTTGAAACCGTTGCTCTGGATTGCAGAGAAGTGTACGAATACGTCTTTGCTACCATCTTCCGGAGTAATAAAACCAAAGCCTTTGGATTCATTAAACCACTTAACGTTACCTTTAATCTTAGACATCAAAATTACCTTTACATGAAAAAACGACACAAATGCTGTGTCCCGCTTAAGTACAACAATTGTAGTAGGCTTTGTCCAGCCTATAATTACTAAAAAGTGATAAAAATCTCTAATTTTTTGTCACAGTCAGTATTAACCATTGTATTTAAAGGGTTAAGAAAAATCCACTTATCTACCGATAAATCCGACACTTGTCACACTTAAAACTGAAAACGCATCCAGGCAAAGTAGACATTACCGTTATTGTAAGTCCCTGGGATATAGGTCATCTGGAAGGTTACCGGGCCATAACCGACAGAGGCCAGAGGCAATAACACCGGAATAGGGATGTACTTCCAGTTATCACGCGCAGTAAAACCTGCCGTATAGCCTAACCCAAGATGAAAATTATCATCGGGCAATGGTCGCCAGGTTTTCTCCCAGCCATAACCTCCAATAGGCTCCCATTTATTAAATGAGTCTTTGAATGCCATTAGATAAAGGCCGTGCCAGTTCCCTTTTTCATCCCAGCGAGACTGCCCGAATCCTACACCCCATGGACGCTCATTATAGCTATCCGCTTTCTCTTTGCTGTAAGCAAAGCGTGCATGCCAGGTGATAGCAGGGACATAGAGATCATAGTGCTGCGGAGCTTTCCAAGTCTGCGAGACATTACTTGAAAATGTACTCCATGTATCACTAAAGAAGCCCGTCTCTGCAGCCTGGCTTACTGGGGTTACAATCACTAGCGAGGACACTAAAGCCAGCGCTAAGGGTAGTCGATGAATATGAGTCACGTCGTTATTACCGTATGAATAGCAAACATAAGCCAGAGCAAATTATATCGCAATAAAACCCCGTAGTGCAGTCACAAGTTAAAAAACGTACTAAGAAATTGATTTTTTATAGCCAAAATAATTAAATTTTCTTACCAGCACCGAGTTCAGTCCGGCGATACGCATAGGAAAATGATGTAATTCTGCGAGTTTCATGAGGGCAATACCCTGGCAATTTTAAATATGCCGGATATATCTGCGAAGGAAGATCAAGAGGATCGTATCATTACGGTTGTGAAAATAATCACACTTGGCGATGACAAAAGATATTGCTGCTAGCAGAGCTAGTCACACTCATCAATAAACATATAAGCTAATGATAAATATATTTTTCCCACATTAAAGGATCCTGTTTCGACAGTATTCCTCCCCAGACTAGCAATAAAGAAATGAGAAATAATATCATTGTATACCCTAAATAATTCAAGTTGCTTGTAGGCGCCGAGTTCAGAGAATCGATAAGCATAGATGCACTATGTGATTCGAGTCTCTGAGCGAAGGCAACACCCAGGCAACTTGAAGTATGACGGGTATAACTCTCTTTGTTGATTCAACTTCCCACTTGGTGCTGGTAACAAACCAGCATACCCCCCCACAAAAGAAACGTTTAGTAACAAAAAGAAAATAAAAGCAACATGTTTAAAGTGTCTCACTATAATCAGAGATACCTATTTTTCATTTTTAGCAAAATATATTTAAGCGTATTAAATAGAGTCGCAAAGAAATTAGTTATAAAAAATAGAATAAACAGAGAAAAATAACATTATCTAAATAAGTGCTCGGGCTACTGTCCTGAATTGATAATTTTATGTTTAAATAGCAACACTATTTTTATGGACAAAGATAAATTATGAATATTCCTGGACGCTATACGCTATTACTTGTTCTCCCCTTGCTTGTCAGTAAAACTGTTCTGGCTGAACCACTAGAAGCCAGGGAGTATTCGGACTTCAGCCATTATATCCTGGCCTTATCCTGGCAAACGGGTTTCTGTCAGAGCCAGTATGAGCGTTATAAAAAAGAATCGAAAATCTGTAAAAAACAACAAGATTCTGCAAATAAACCTTCATATCTTACCCTTCATGGATTATGGCCGAGCCTTCCGGCATCTATTGCTGCCGAAGGCGTCGATGAGAGACGCTGGATACGCTATGGCTGTTCTACACGCCCACTTCCGGATATGCCACTAGTGAAAGCATCAAATAAATGCAATGCACCAGTAACGGATATATCACTTGAAGTCGCTTCTAAACTCGCGGACGTGATGCCAGCAGCAGGCGGTGATTCATGCCTTGAGCGTTATGAATATGCTAAACATGGTGCCTGTTTTGGCTTTAATTCTAACGATTATTTCGACACCATGGTGCGCTTAAGTAATGAAGTCAAACAACAGTCATTGGGCAATTTTATACAACAGCATTATGGACAGGTGGTTTCGCGAGAGGCGTTTAATCGTGCGATAAAGGAAAGTTGGGGAGAGAATGCAGTAACAGCCGTTAAATTGAACTGCCACGGTAATCCTGCTTATTTGACTGACATACAGATAGCGCTACGGGCTGATAAAATTAATCTGCCCTTACATGATGCTTCCTTTGCTACTCAGAAATATCTGGGGAACTGCGGCAATACTTTTCGTCTTGATGCCCTAGGCTATTAGAGCATAATATCGCCTTAAACTGGCGTTTTCAGCCATCTTTACGCTATTGCTGACAGAGCCAATAAGAAAATGTGACTCATCAGGCTTCCAACTGTGCGCCAAGCTCAGTATCATCTCAGCAGAGCTAACCCTCATCGATTCCGGTGAGGGTTTTTCTTTATAACGTTTTCATGAGATAAGTGAGCGTTTTTTACTCGGAGAGAATTATGTCCAGACCTGCCATCATCATTAATGAGCTCGATGCCGAACGTATTGATCGCCTGCTCGAAAAATCACAATATGCTAAAACTCCAGTGGCAGAAATGCTGAATGCGGAACTGGATCGCGCTGAGATGTGCAGCCCGGGAGAGATGCCCGCTGATGTGGTATCGATGAACAGTCGCGTAAAATTCCGCGATCTTATTTCTCAGGAGGAGTTTGTGCGCACCCTGGTCTATCCAGCTAACCTCACCAATAGTGATGAACAGCTGTCCGTCATGGCCCCAGTTGGTGCAGCATTACTCGGACTACGGGTGGGTGACACCATTAACTGGGACCTGCCTAATGGTAATAAAACCCACCTGGAAATACTGGAATTACAATACCAGCCAGAATCAGCCGGCGAACTTCATCGCTAAATCTCGCCTCCCCTCCTGATTGGGGGGGGAAGTGAGTAACAGGGCTGATGATTAATCGAATGCTTTGTAGAATGAATAATCAAAAGATTGTGCCAGATCAGAACAGCTGGGAACCATGGAGTCCTGGTGAGCTATCTCGTCGACTAAGCCACGCATCTAAGCCCTGGTGCGTGGTTGGTGGTTGGGCCATCGATCTTTGGCTCGGGGCGAAGACGCGCGAGCATGAGGATCTTGAATTCACGATCCTACGTGAGGATCTGGATATTTTTCGGCATGTGTTGAACGTGAACCATATGGAATTTTACAGCGTCAGTGACGGCGTGATCGAACGGCTTGCAGCCGATCAGGAACCGCAGATGGAGACTTCTCAGATCTGGTGTTTCGATCGTCCCGCTGAGTGCTGGCGGGTGGATATGATGATTGAGTCGGGAACGGATGAAAATTGGGTCTATAAGCGGGATAAGCAAATCACGCGCCAGCGCAACGAAATGGTCCTGCTAACCGTAGACGGCATCCCTTACCTCAATCCCTCTGCCGTGCTGCTGTTCAAAGCAAAATACCTCAGGCCAAAAGACGAGGACGATTTTGCCAGAGCTTTACCGGGATTACCCCCGTCGGAGCGTTTATGGTTGAGAAATTGTCTCGATCGTCTGCACCCGGGTCACACGTGGGCAAGCATGCTGTAACAGATGGGATTTGCACCAAGAAATATATCTACCCGGCAGACAGGCACAGGCTATAGTCCTCAGAGACAGGTGGATAGTTTTGATACTACCCACCTGACAACGATATCAAGCCTGAACAGTAATACTCAGGCTGGCAAAAGTTACCGTCTGACCCGCAACAATCTTACAACGCTTACGGGTTTCTACTACACCATCCACCTTTACCAGACCTTCAGCAATCATTGCCTTTGCCTGTGCGCCGCTCTCGCTCCAGCCCTCAAGCTTGAGCAAGTCGCATAATTCTACATGGGGGTGTTTACCTAACTCGAAGATAGCCATCAGAGCTCTCCATCAACATCGTGATATTCCTCGCATGCCTGCAAGGTATTTTCAATAAGCGTCGCAACAGTCATCGGGCCTACACCACCTGGAACTGGGGTAATAAATGATGCCCTGGCTTCAGCTTCCATATAACTAACATCACCGACAACCTTGCCGTTTTCCAGACGGTTGATCCCGACATCCATCACGATAGCGCCTTCTTTTATCCACTCACCAGGAATAAAACCTGGTTTGCCTACTGCAACAATCAACAGATCGGCATTCTCAACATGCTGGCGCAGATTTTTGGTAAAGCGATGTGTGACAGTGGTGGTACACCCTGCCAGTAGCAGCTCCAGGCTCATCGGGCGACCGACAATATTGGAAGCACCAATAACCACAGCGTTTAAACCACGGATATCAATATTATTGCGCTCAAGCAAAGTGATGATACCGCGAGGAGTACAAGCACGCAGACGCGGTGCGCGCTGACACAAGCGCCCTACGTTGTAAGGATGGAATCCATCAACGTCTTTGTCCGGACTGATACGTTCCAGTACCTTCACATTATCAATACCCGCAGGCAGAGGTAGTTGCACCAAAATACCGTCAATGGCTCGATCCGCATTCAGGGAATCAATCAATGTCAGTAGTTCAGCTTCACTGGTAGTGGCAGGTAAATCATATGAACGTGAAATAAAACCTACCTCTTCGCAGGCTTTACGTTTACTGGCGACATAAATCTGTGAAGCCGGATTCGCCCCCACTAAAATTACTGCCAGACCTGGAGCACGTTTCCCTGCCGCAACACGTACCTTTACTTTTTCAGCAACTTCCTGGCGTACCTGCTGCGCAATCGTTTTACCATCAATAATCTTCGCTACCATCGAGAGAAAATTCCGTCTGTAATCTACAAGAAAGGGGGATACCTGCTATTTTGTCAGACTCGCGCGCCGCTGTCAGGTTCTGATATGGATTTATGCTCAATTGTTGCGCAGGTAATTGAAAAGTAATTGACTCCAGAGGCTTTGACCGTATAATTCCCCACGCACTGATAGGGTACCGCCCATTAGCTGCACGCATACACCACTATGCGCCCTTAGCTCAGTTGGATAGAGCAACGGCCTTCTAAGCCGTAGGTCACAGGTTCGAGCCCTGTAGGGCGTACCATTTCGAAGTAAACAGACATCAACCGATGTCTTTTTTTATTCCTGAAATTCAGTAAGTTGACTGATTTTAGCGCGTCGAAGTTCTCCCCAGGTCTACCGACATCTACCTGCATCAAGTAGCATCTGTTGGTATATGTGATGGTGCATCCCCGTTCAATAAAATCTTGTACCAACAGCCAGCAACGGAGAGCCTCAAATGGCATTAACCGATGTAAAGGTAAGAAGTGCAAAACCCACCGACAAGCCTT
>Ga0302347_1000703_pt1 | contig 48344 bp, 38 predicted proteins | sample PhyWR1_FD_202178 | JGI IMG/M metagenome (GOLD analysis project Ga0302347, IMG submission 202178) | Leaf surface microbial communities from wheat plants in UC Gill Tract Community Farm, Albany, California, United States - DLSL W.R1 (v2)... | ecosystem: Host-associated > Plants > Phyllosphere >... | reverse complement strand
CTCTGAGGACATCATGGAAAACACGGCAATTGGCTTTCCGCCAACTACCATCGCTGTATTTGTGGCTCTGGCGGTCATTGCTCTGGCAATCGACCTGTTTACCCACAAAAGCGATAAACCGGTCTCACTGACCAACGCCGCCGTCTGGTCGGTGTTCTGGGTAGTGATCTCGCTTATGTTTGCGGGCTATCTGTATGTGGCCCACGGCCCAAGCGTGGCCAGCCTGTTCGTGACCGGTTATGCGCTGGAGAAAGTACTCAGCGTCGATAACCTGTTCGTGTTCATGGCGATCTTTGCCTGGTTCAAGATCCCGGACGCACTGCGTCACCGCGTTCTGTACTGGGGCATTATCGGCGCCATCGTCTTCCGTCTGATTTTCGTGGCGATCGGTACTGGTCTGCTGGCGTTTGGCCCTTGGGTCGAAGTGTTGTTTGCCGTGGTTGTGGCCTGGACCGCAGTGATGATGCTGCGCAGCAAGGAAGAGGATGAGGAGGAAGATTACTCCAAGCACATCGCTTACCGTTTTGCGAAAAAACTGTTCCCGGTCTGGCCGAAGCTGCACGGGCATAATTTCTTTGTTTCACGTACAGAGCTTGAAAAAGAGATCACGAAGCCGCAGAACAAGGGAATGACCCTTGTAGGCAAGGGCGCTCTTTTTGCGACCCCACTGTTTTTGTGTGTGGTGGTGGTTGAGGTGTCAGACATTCTGTTTGCCTTCGACTCCGTACCGGCAGTGATTGCCGTGAGCCGTGAACCGTTGATCGTGTACTCGGCCATGATGTTCGCCATTCTGGGTCTGCGGACCATGTACTTCGTTCTCGAAGCACTGAAACGCTACCTGGTACACCTGGAAAAAGCAGTTATCGCATTGCTGTTCTTTATCGCCGGCAAGCTGGCCCTGAACGCAACCGATCACCTGTTTGGCCATGGTTATGAAATTGATCCAAACACCAGTCTGATTGTGGTGTTGGTGGTATTGGCCATTGGTATCGTGGCCAGCATCATCTTTCCCGGTAAGGAAGAAGAGCAATCCGACGTTAACAACGACACGAAAGCTTGATCGCACATTACTAAGGAGAATTACACATGGCACTTTCCCTTTCCAAAGGCGGCAATCTGTCTCTGTCCAAAGAAGCTCCGGGGATGACTAAAGTCCTCGTGGGTCTGGGTTGGGATGCACGTTCCACCGATGGTCAAGACTTCGACCTGGATGCGAGCGCTTTCTTGCTCAAGGCTGACGGTAAAGTCCGCGCTGACTCCGATTTCATTTTTTACAACCAGCTCAAAAGCGTTGACGGCTCGGTTGAGCACACCGGCGACAACCGTACCGGTGAAGGCGACGGCGATGACGAGGCGATCAAGGTCGACCTGTCCAAAGTGCCTGCCGACATCGATCGCATCGCCTTTACCGTGACCATTCACGAGGCTGACGCTCGCCGTCAAAACTTCGGTCAGGTGCGCAATGCGTTTATCCGCATTGTGAACCAGGACAACAACAACGAAGTGGCGCGTTATGACCTGGCAGAAGACGCCAGTACTGAAACCGCGATGATCTTTGCCGAACTGTATCGCAATGGCGCCGAGTGGAAATTCCGCGCTGTGGGCCAGGGCTTTGCTGGCGGCCTCAAGCCATTGGCGGAAAGCTACGGCCTGAAATTCTAATCTGCACCCCATCAACTTTTCATATAAGGGTTCACGAACATGGCAGTAAGTCTGAGTAAAGGCGGCAACGTCTCCCTGACCAAAGAAGCACCTGGCCTGACTGAAGTGGTTGTAGGCCTGGGTTGGGACCCACGGGTGACTGACGGCCAGGAATTCGACCTGGACGCCTCGGTGTTTATCGTGGGTGAGAGCGGCAAAGTGCTGAACGACGGTAGCTTTGTGTTCTACAACAACAAGACCTCTCCGGACGGCAACGTTGTGCACCAGGGCGACAACCGCTCGGGCGCTGGCGACGGTGACGACGAGCAAGTGAACGTCAACCTGGCGGGCCTGTCGCAGGACGCCAAGAAGCTGGCATTCGCCGTGACCATTCACGAAGCTGATGGCCGCAAGCAAAACTTCGGTCAGGTGTCGAACGCTTACATCCGCGTTCTGAACAAGGCTGACGGTAAAGAGCTGGCACGTTTTGACTTGAGCGAAGACGCTTCGACCGAAACCGCGATGGTGTTCGGCGAGCTGTATCGCAATGGCGAAGAGTGGAAGTTCAAGGCAATCGGCCAGGGTTTTGCAGGTGGCCTGGCGCCATTGGCTTCGAACTTTGGCGTTAACCTGGGCTAACTCCCGGCGTTAAATAAAAGGCCCTCCCCGGTTTCGGGGAGGGCCTTTTTTTGTGCCTGTGGGAGCGGGCTTGCTCGCGATGGCATCACCGCGATGTATCAGGCAGACCTCGTCGCCTGCATCGCGAGCAAGCCCGCTCCCACAGTAATCCTTGCAGGCCTCCTATCTGCAGCATTGCCCATCATTTGTGGGATCAGGTTCAGGGAGATGATCAAAAACTTATCTGCCATTGCCCCAGCAGCCCGTGATTGCGGCTGTTGCTGCCGATATCGCCGGTGTAGCCCACGCCCAGGGTCTGGCGGGCCGAGACGCCAATATCCAGTCCGACTTCCAGCACCAGACTGTTACGGTCCAGGGCACTGCCTTCGACATTGAACGCCGAGCCACCCAGCACAAAGGCCTGGCGCGTTGAGCTGCTGACATCGCCATAGGTGTGCTTCCAGCCTGCGCTCAGGCGCGGGGTGATGCTTATGCCGTTTTCCAGTTGGCTCAGATGTGCCAGGCGCACGCCCAGGGTGCTGTTGAAGTTGTCCTGTGTTTGCTTGTCGATGTGCAGCGCTGCCGCGCCGCCTTTTTCGCTGTAGCTGTCACGCTCATACCGTTGATACCCGAGGTTGGCAAACGGCTCGGCGTTCAGGCGGCCGTTGCCCAGGGCATAACCCAGTTCGGCAAAGGCTTGCTGGCTGCTGGCGTGGTAATCGCCCTTGGGGCGGTCGCTAAAGCCGTTAAACATCACGCTGCGTTTGCTGTCACCGTTATGGCCGCTATAGGCCGCGCCCAGACGCAAGGCCAGCGCACCGCTCTGGCGAATGGCATAGGCCCCCGCGTGCCAGCTGTTGACGGTGCCATCCATGCCGCTGCTGTCCACATCGGTTTTTGAGTAGCCGCCCAGCACGCCCATGCGCCAGTCCGAAGTCAGGGCCCAGTCGGCTCCCAGCACGCCGCCCTTGGTGTGTTGGGTCAGGTCACTGTTGCCGTGGGCTCCGTTCAGTCGGCCATAGCTGCCCAGACCTTGGAGCCAGAGTCGGCCCTGAGCATTCGGGTCATTGAGGTTGCGCACACCGGGCGGCAGGCCGGTGGCGGCCAGGGCAGGGGTGTCGCTGGCGACACTGGCAACCCGTAATCCAGCGCCAGCACCAAGGGACTGCATGGCTGCCAGCATGCTGCTGCCCACCTGCGAAGTGGCGCCCAACGTCGCGCTGCTGAGGCTCGCATTACTGCTGCCGGAGAGCTGCTCGATGGCCGCTCCCGCTGTTTGTGTATTGGTGTTGAGCAAGGCGTTATACAACGCGTTGCCAGCCTTGAGCTGGCTCAGGCCGATGGCGGCGCTGGTGCCGTTGGCACTGCTGGCGTAATCGGCAAATGCCACGTCATTGCGCGCATAGGTCAGCTCGACGCTGGTGGGGTTGTAGTTGAGGGTTGGGGTCAGGAAGGCGTAATCGCTGGTGACCTTGGCAAAGGTGCCGTCGATGGCACCGGCGTTGAGCACTGTGTATTGGCTCAGCCATGGGTAGGTGCCACTGCTGGCATTGATCGCCAGGGTCGAGCCGTTGAGGTGGGCGGTGCCACCGACTTGCACCGGTGCGCTGCTGCCATCGGCATTGACACCATAGGCCAGGGTCGCGCCGCTGGCCAGGGTCAGGTCATGGCTGATGGTGGCGCTGCCAACCTGCGTGCCGGTTTGCAGGGTGCCGTTGACCAGCAGGTTGCCAACACTGCCGCCACCGGCATAAACGCCACCTGCGTCGACCGTGAGGGAGCCGCTGATCGTGCCCTGATTGATCAGGCGGGCGCCACTGAAAATCTCGCCGCCGTCACTGAAGTCGTTGTGGCTGGTGAGTGTCCAGCTGCCCGATTTGACGTCCAGCCATTCAAAGTTCTGGCTGTTGCCGAAGCTGCCACCGGCCTGGTCATCGAAGGTCACCCGGTCGTAGCCAGTGCCGCCATCCACCAGCCCCTCGAAGCGGCTGGCGCTGCCCAGCGTGAGGCGGTCATTGCCGCCGCCCAGGTCCAGTGCCTGGCCATTGCTGCCACTGATCAGGCCATTGTTGATGACCTCATCCTCGAACTCGCCCACAAACTTCACGCCAAAGCCGTCCAGCCCTTTGATCGTGCCGTTGTTGATCAGCGTGGTGGCGGCCAGCCCGGAGCCATCGCTGCCGTCATCCACCAGCACCGCATTATTGGCGCCGCTGACCAGCGCGCCCTTGGCGTTGAAGATATAACCGCCGCCCAGAGCGATACCTTCGCTGCCGTTGGCAAAGCCGTTTTTATCCACACCGCCGGCACCGGTGCCCTGGATCACGCCGTAGTTTTCGATATGGGCGATCAGGTCGATATCCACGCCATCGCCGTCACCGTTGGGCTTGAGCCCGGAGTAGGCGCCAGTGATGGTGCCATGGTTGATCACAGTGCCATTGCCGTCCGAGCCGAAGCCCGAGCCGTTTCGCCCGGTGACATCGCCGTAATTGACCAGCGTGGCCCCCAGGTCGGTGGTGATGCCGTGGCGGCCGCCGGAAATGCTGCCGTAGTTGGTGACGCTCACGCCGGTGGCCGAATCGATATCGATGCCGTCGAACTTGTTGTCGTCGGTCAGCGCATCGCCCGAGGATATCTCGCCGTAGTTGAGAATCGAGGCGTTGGCACCGGTCTTTATACCATCGCTGAACTCGCCGCGAATCAAGCCGCCTGCGCGGTTGGTCAGGGAGATGTTGACGTCATCGCTGCGCACCGTGTCGAGGTCGATGGCCTGGCCGCTGCCGGTCGAACGAAGGGTGCCGCTGTTGTCGATAAGCACAGTGCCGCTGCTGAAATTGGTATCGATGCGCAAGGCATCGTTGCTGCCCTGGATGATCGCGCCGCTGCGGTTGAAGATGCTGTAGTTGCGCTCGCCTGATGCGCTGCCACTGCTGTCGATGGCCCGTCCGCCGCTGGAAATCAGGCTGCCCGAGTTGTCGATCACCACGCCTGTGCCGCTGGTGCTGCCCTTGAGCGTGACCGCCACCTTGGCGGTGGTCAGGCTGCCGGTTGGGGTCACTGTCAGCGTATCGCTGGCGCTCAGGTTCAGCGCGCTGGTGCCGGGTGCACTCAGAGTGATGTCACTGGCGATTGCCAGCGGGGCAAAGCCGCTTGAGCTTAACAGCGCGATGGCGAGTGCAAGGCGTTGGGGGGCGAGGGGCATGACGGACGACCTTATCGGGAATAACCAGGTCGTCTGTTATAGCGTGAGGTTTTTACAGAATGATGTATTTAACTACCACCTCAAGTATTAGAACTCGAACTGATATTGGATTGATGCGCTTCGCGCGTTCGAGCGTTCACCGCGCTGATCATTCAGGTTCAGGCTCACTGTGCTGCTGCGGTTGAGCCGGGCCACTGCGCCCAGGTTCAGTTGCAGCGCCGAGTTGTTTAGCGGGGCACTGGCAATGCGCATGGTGCTTGCCTCTTGCCAGGCAACGTCGGTGGTCGGGCTCAGGTCACCGCTGGCACGGGTATAGGCGGCGCTGCCGTTAAGGCTGAGCCAGGAGGGGCCTATTGAGGTTCTGTTCAAGTCCACCTTGAAACGCAAGCCGCCAGTGGCCAGATTGACCGCGCTGCTGGCTGCACGTCCCTTCAGCGCGCTCCTGGCGCCGCGTTCACGGAACCCGTCAGTTTGAGCGTTGACGCGGGCAAACTGGACGAAGGGTTGCCAGTCCCATGCGCCTTGAAGCAGGTGATAGTTGCCTTCGACAAAGGCTTGTTGGGTGCGGCTGCGGTAGTCTGCTGACAAACGTTCTTCCACCCCGGGAAAGCGGATATATCGGCTGGTTTTAATCCGGTTCTGGCCCCAGGCCAGCCCGCCGTATAGCCCGAACCCGTTCCAGGTATGCCCTGCGTGTATGCCGAACTGGTAGCCGTCGAGGCTGGCCTGGTCGCTCCCTGCGGTTTTTACGTTGACTTGACCGCTGGCCAGCAGCACCCCGGCGCGTGTGCCCTGTTCGAAGTCATGATCCGCGCCGACCATCAACCCGGTGAGTTTGTGGTTGGCAGATGCCGCATTGCCGTTACCGTCCAGTCGACCGCTTTGCAGCAGTGACTGCACCCACACACCCTGGCGTGAGTTGCCCGTTTGCCGGGCCGGGCTGTCCAGCGCTCCCCGGGCTCGAGCCAGCGCAGCATCACGCAGTACCCGGGTGTTTTCGATCTGCACCGCCTGGGTGCTGGCGTGGAGTTCGCCGCTGAGCTGGCCCAGGGCGTTTCTCGCCTCGGCGGGGAACAGCGACGTAAGGCGCTGCGCCAGTGGTTCGGATATGGCCAGGGCGTCGGCAGCGCGGGCCGTGGCACGCTGGTTGGTGGCGTTGGCGGCCGAAAGCAGAGGCAGGCCCCGACCGACATCAACCCCTATGCTGTGAGCGTCCCGGGTCTGGATGAAACTTAGAAATGGCGAAAATGCACGGTGATCAAGGGTGGTGAACTGGCCTGTGACCCCTGCATCTGCCTGCAACACCGGGTAGTACTTGCCCAGGGTAAACACGTCGGGCTTGCGGGCCAGACGCAGTGTGCTTGCCTCCACCCGAGCCTGCCCTGTGATCTGCAGTGCAGCTGTATCAGGTTTTTCACCCGCACTGGCAATCAGGGTCGAACCTGCGCCCTGCAGGTAATCGCCGTTGATTATCAGCGCACGGTGCTCGCTGCCCGGCGCAATGGTGCCCAGCACTTGGGTATCCGCCAGCGTGCCGTCGCCAGTGAGCCAACCGTTGGTGCCTACCCGGGTCATGGCGTCCGTTTGCAAGCCGTTGATCTGAGCGAGGCCGCCGTTCACGTTGAGGTCGGTTCCGTGCAAGCTGCCGTTAAGGCGCAGCAGGCCGCCAGCGACGTTGATATCGCGGGTCAAACGGTTGTTGCCATCAAGTTCCAGAATACCCCCGTTGAGCGTCGCACCGGCAAAGCTGTTGTTGCCACTCAGGCGCAACCAGCCGTCACCGCTCTTGCCCAGACGCCCGGGGCCACTGATATCGTTGTGCCAGTCGTCCCAGGCACTGCCTTGCCAGACCACTGCGCCACCGGCGCGGCGGTTCATTGCTACTGTGGTATCGACGCGCAGTTGGCCCGGGCCGTCGATGGCCTTTTTCAGGTCGATCAGGCCCCAGCCATATATTTCATCCACGCCGGGCGCGCCCAGGTCTTGAGCGGTGGTCAGCAGCACATCACGCAACTGGGGGTTGCTCAGATAGGGAAAGCGCTCCATCAACAAACCGAGCGCGCCGCTCGCATGGGGGGCCGCCATGGAGGTGCCGGTCGTGGAGGCATAGTCAAAGGTCGGGCGGTCGGCGAGAACATCGAAGCCGTTTACTTCGCCCTCTTCGTCGTAGCGGTTTTTGACATCAATCTCAGCTTCGACGACGGTGGAGGTAATCCGGGTACCCGGAGCGGCCACACACCAGTTCATGCTATAGCCGCAGCGAGATGAATTTGAGCCCAGCCTGAGGTTTTCATCCACATTGACCACGCTCAACCAGTACGGCTCAAGCTCGGGCATGACGCGGGGCAAGGTGGCCATGCTGTCAGCAAAAGGGGCCGCTTCAGGGCTTGGGTTGTTTCTGGAGTTACCCGCAGCCCACACTTGCAGCAAGCCGCCATCGAGCGACATTTTGCCGAAAATTCCGCCCAAACCAGCGCGGCGTGTTTGCAGGGCAGCATCCAGTTGTTCAACAGTGGTCAGGGTTTGAGGAATACCCCAGCTGTGATTGATGATGCGCACATGTTGTTCACGCAGTTGTTTATAGGCCCTAAGGTAGGACTCGTAGGAGGGGCTGACCGTCTTGTCGCGCTCCAGCGATTCGGGAGCATCACTATAGAAGTTGCTGAACAGGCCAATGGGGCTCGCATCGGCCGCCCAGGCGACGCCGTGCATACCTTTGCCGTCGCGGTTGGCGAGCATCGTTCCGGCGACGTGAGTGCCATGGGGTTCGTATGATGTCCCTACAATGTCTTCATAGTCCTCAAGCTCGTCTATGGGAAGCTCGCCGTCGGCGACCATTTGCTCCAGAAGGTTCAGGGTATCTGGCGGCAAATCGTTGTACTCGATGCTGGCGCGATCGCCCTCGGAGAAAAAGCATCCGGCGTTACTCTTGGTCGGTAGTGTTTCTTTCTCACAGCCAGGATCTGCCAGTCGGACAGGGCGATTATTTTTTGCGCTGAACTCGCTGTGGCGCAAATCCACGCCTGTGTCGCCAATGGCCAGGCGTACTCCGTTGCCACTGAGCCCGCGGGCATAGGCCGCATCCGCGCCAATTGCACTCAACCCCCAATTAAGCTTGAACTCCTCGCTTCGCCAACTGGCGGCGTCGTGCAAACGCCCCAGTTCGCTATGGGCCACGGCTTGAGAGGGGGTCGCCCACAGACTTGTCAGCAGGCTCAGGGCATAGGGGGCGCTGCGCAATAAGCGGTGGTTGGTGGTGGGAGGAAGGAAACTGCTGCCTGTTTTTGAGTTTTTCATACCTGAAAATTCTTTGTCCGAAATGAGCTGCAAAGCCTGGGCAATTGCTCGCAGGATGCGTATCAGACGGGACGGGGTTCTGCGCCAGAGGGCTCCCGTTGGGATGTAGGTAAATGTAATTTGTTAAGCAGTGTCTGCCTTGAACCCGCAACAGGTGATCGTACAACCGGCATGAGCTATGATGCGTCCATACGGGGGCGGGATAACACCGCGTTAAGAACCGCCAAAGCGATAGATCAGCTGCTTTAATGATCAAGGCTCCCGATCCTTTTGATTTCGAGAAAAATGTTCACCATGGAAAACCAGAACGACGTACCCCGCCTCCCTCGCAAGCGCCGCAGCCTGGCGCAAGAGTTGGTGACGGTGCTGTCCGAGCAGATCCGCGACGGTATGCTCAAACGTGGCGACAAGTTACCGACCGAGTCAGCGATCATGGCGGCTCATGGTGTCAGCCGCACGGTGGTGCGCGAGGCAATTTCCCGTTTGCAGGCCGCTGGGCAGGTTGAAACCCGCCACGGTATCGGCACCTTTGTGCTGGATACGCCGAGCCCGAGCGGTTTTCGGATCGACCCGGCCACCGTCGTCACCTTGCGCGATGTGCTGGCGATTCTTGAATTGCGGATCAGCCTTGAAGTGGAGTCTGCCGGGCTGGCGGCGCAACGGCGCAGTACCGAACAACTGGCGGCGATGCGTGCGGCCCTGGATGCCCTGAACGAAAACACCGCCCGTAATGGCGATGCTGTGGCTTCGGACTTTCAGTTCCACTTGCAGATTGCACTGTCGACCGGCAATCGCTACTTCACCGATATCATGACGCACCTGGGCACCAGCATCATTCCGCGCACCCGGCTGAACTCGGCGCGTCTGGCCCGTGATGACCAGCAGCAGTACATGAACCGGCTCAACCGCGAGCACGAAGAGATCTACCAGGCCATTGCCCGCCAGGATTCGGAAGCGGCCCGTGCGGCCATGCGCCTGCACCTGACCAACAGCCGCGAACGCCTGCGTCATGCCCACGAAGAAGCCGAGGCCCAGCGCGGGTAGGGTTGGGTGCGAAGCAGCCTCGCTCCGCGAGTCAACTGCTACGTGGGGGCTCGGATAACGTATCTACAATTCGAAATTTACTTACTGAGCTTTTTTGTTGACCTAAAGCCCGTGTTAGACGGGCTTTATCGTTTTTGATCGAACCCATTTCGTCCCCCCCAAAGCACGATTTGCACAAATGATATTGACGTTAGTTATTTAAGTTGTACGATGACGTACGACGTAGCGAAGCGCTAACGTATTTTTCATCACAATGTCTCCCAGGGTGTTCGAATAATGAATCCACAAGAACTGAAGTCCATCCTCTCTTCCGGTCTGTTGTCGTTTCCGATAACCGACTTCAATGCTCAAGGTGATTTCCACCGTGAGGGCTACATCAAGCGTCTGGAATGGCTGGCCCCGTATGGTGCTTCGGCCCTGTTCGCCGCAGGCGGCACCGGTGAATTCTTCTCCCTGGCAGCTAGCGAATATTCGCAAGTCATCAAAACCGCAGTGGATACCTGCGCCACCAGCGTGCCGATCCTTGCCGGTGTCGGCGGCTCGACCCGCCAGGCCATCGAATACGCTCAGGAAGCCGAGCGTCTGGGTGCCAAAGGCTTGCTGCTGCTGCCGCACTACCTGACTGAAGCCAGCCAGGACGGCGTTGCAGCCCACGTTGAGGCGGTGTGCAAGTCGGTGAAAATCGGCGTGATCGTCTACAACCGCAACGTCTGCCGTTTGACTGCACCGCTGCTGGAACGTCTGGCCGAGCGCTGCCCGAACCTGGTCGGCTACAAGGATGGCCTGGGTGATATCGAATTGATGGTGTCGATCCGTCGCCGCCTCGGTGATCGCTTCAGCTACCTGGGCGGCTTGCCGACCGCAGAAGTCTACGCTGCCGCTTACAAAGCATTGGGCGTACCGGTTTATTCCTCGGCGGTGTTCAACTTCATTCCGAAAACCGCGATGGATTTCTACCATGCGGTGGCCCGTGAAGATCACGCCACTGTGGGCAAGATCATCGATGATTTCTTCCTGCCATACCTGGACATCCGCAACCGCAAAGCCGGTTATGCAGTGAGTATCGTCAAGGCCGGTGCAACCATTTCCGGTTACAGCGCAGGCCCGGTGCGTACGCCGCTGACCGATCTGCTGCCAGAAGAGTACGAAGCATTGGCTGCCTTGATCGACAAGCAAGGTCCGCAGTAAGCACATATCAAGGCCGCTGAGAAATCAGCGGCCTTTTGCGTAAGGGAATATGCTCGGGGGCTGTAAAAAATCTCCCAATGAATCGTACTCAGCTGCACCTGTAAGCCTGCTACATCAAAAATATTCACCCGCGCATAAAAATAATCAGTGGGAGTAGTACGACATGCAAGCCACCAAGCCGACGCGCGTGCGTTATTTGATTTTGCTCATGCTTTTTCTGGTGACCACGATCAATTACGCAGACCGCGCCACCATCGCAATCGCAGGCTCCAGCCTGCAAAAAGACCTCGGCATCGACGCCGTTACCCTGGGTTATATCTTTTCCGCATTCGGCTGGGCCTACGTGGCCGGGCAAATTCCCGGCGGCTGGCTCCTCGATCGTTTTGGCTCGAAAAAAGTCTACGCCCTGAGCATCTTCACCTGGTCACTGTTTACCGTGCTGCAGGGTTTTGTCGGCGAGTTCGGCATGTCCACTGCAGTGGTTGCGCTGTTTATGCTGCGCTTTCTGGTTGGTCTGGCCGAAGCACCGTCTTTTCCCGGTAACGCCCGCATCGTGGCTGCCTGGTTCCCGACGGCAGAGCGTGGCACGGCATCCGCCATTTTCAACTCGGCGCAGTACTTCGCCACCGTACTGTTCGCTCCGTTGATGGGCTGGATTGTCTATTCCTACGGCTGGGAGCACGTATTCATCGTCATGGGGCTGTTCGGCATCGTGTTTTCGGGCATCTGGCTGAAAGTTATCTACAGCCCGCGCGAACACCCGAGCATTAACGAAGCCGAGTTCAAGCACATCGCTGAAAACGGTGGCATGGTCGACATGGATCAAAAAGGTAAGAAAGCTGACGGTCCAAAGTGGGATTACATACGCCAACTTTTGACCAATCGTATGATGCTTGGCGTTTATCTGGGGCAGTACTGCATCAACGGTATTACCTACTTTTTCCTGACCTGGTTTCCGGTGTATCTGGTACAGGATCGCGGTATGACCATCCTCAAGGCCGGTTTTATCGCCTCATTACCCGCCATCTGCGGGTTTATTGGTGGAGTGCTGGGCGGGGTGATTTCCGATTACCTGTTGCGTAAAGGCCACTCCCTGACTTTTGCGCGCAAGGCGCCGATCATCGTTGGCCTGCTGGTATCGAGCAGCATCGTGGCGTGCAACTACGTGGACGTGGAGTGGATGGTGGTCGGCTTTATGGCCCTGGCATTCTTCGGTAAAGGTGTCGGTGCACTGGGCTGGGCTGTGGTCTCCGATACTTCGCCCAAGCAGATCGCAGGTCTGAGCGGCGGACTGTTCAACACCTTCGGCAATATCGCTTCGATCACGACCCCCATCGTTATCGGCTACATCATCAGCTCCACCGGCTCATTCAAATGGGCGCTGGTGTTTGTCGGCTGCAATGCACTGGTCGCAGTATTCAGTTACCTGGTTATCGTCGGACCGATCAAGCGTGTGGTACTTAAAGAGCCACCCACCAGCGGGCCGGTAACGGTTGAACTTTCACCTGCCCATACTTGAGGAGCGGCGTCATGACGTTGATTGAACATTCCGATTCGCCGCGCTCGATCCGCTTGCACCCGCAGGATAACGTCGCGGTCGTGGTCAACGACCAGGGTGTACCGGCCGGAACCGTGTTTGCGGACGGGCTGGTGACCCTGGATTTGGTGCCCCAAAGCCATAAAGTCACTTTGCTGGATATTGCCGAGGGCGGCGAGGTGATCCGCTACGGCCAGGTGATCGGCTACGCCCTGCAGGCCATTGCGCGGGGCAGCTGGGTCAATGAAGACCAGCTGCGCATGCCCACCGCGCCGCCGCTGGACAGCCTGCCGCTGGCCACTGATGTTCCGTTGGCTCAGGCGCCACTGGAGGGCTACACCTTCGAGGGTTATCGCAACGCCGACGGCACCGTTGGTACGCGCAATATTCTGGGCATCACCACTACCGTGCAGTGCGTAACCGGCGTGCTGGATCATGCGGTCAAACGCATCAAGGACGAGTTGCTGCCCCTTTACCCCCATGTTGATGACGTGGTGGCCTTGACCCACAGCTACGGCTGCGGTGTAGCCATCAGCGCAACCGACGCCTATATCCCGATCCGCACCGTACGCAATCTGGCGCGCAACCCCAACCTGGGGGGCGAAGCACTGGTGATCAGCCTGGGCTGCGAAAAATTGCAGGCCGGGCAGGTGATGCACGAAAACGACAGCTCGGTGCATTTGAGCGAGCCGTGGTTGTACCGCTTGCAGGACTCCAGCCACGGTTTTACCGAGATGATTGAGCAGATCATGGCGCTGGCCGAAGTCAGGTTAAAAAAACTCGATCAACGTCGTCGCGAAACCGTACCTGCGTCCGAGTTGATTTTGGGCATGCAATGCGGCGGCAGCGATGCGTTCTCCGGGATCACCGCCAACCCGGCGCTGGGTTATGCCTCGGACCTGTTGTTGCGGGCGGGAGCAACGGTGATGTTTTCCGAAGTGACCGAAGTGCGTGACGCCATCTACCTGCTGACATCCCGTGCCGAGAACCAGGCCGTGGCCCGTCAACTGGTGCGGGAAATGGACTGGTACGACCGCTACCTGGCCAAAGGCGAAGCAGATCGTAGCGCCAATACCACGCCGGGGAACAAGAAAGGCGGGTTGTCGAATATTGTCGAAAAGTCCCTGGGCTCCATCGTCAAATCCGGCAGCAGCGCGATCAATGGCGTGCTTGGCCCTGGCGAACGCGTCACCCGCAAGGGCCTGATTTTTTGTGCGACGCCCGCCAGTGATTTTGTCTGCGGCACCCTGCAGCTGGCTGCGGGGATGAACCTGCATGTATTCACCACCGGGCGCGGCACGCCCTATGGGCTGGCAATGGCACCGGTGGTAAAGGTCTCGACCCGAACCGAACTGGCCCGGCGCTGGCCGGACCTGATCGATATCGACGCCGGGCGCATTGCTACCGGGCGGGCGAGTATCGAGGACCTGGGCTGGGAGCTGTTCCACTATTACCTGGACGTGGCCAGCGGCAAAAAACACACCTGGGCCGAGCAGCACAAACTGCACAACGACATCACCCTGTTCAATCCGGCGCCGATCACCTGAGCTTGAAGCAATTGTGGGAGCGGGCTTGCTCGCGATGCAGGCGGTGCGGTCTACCTGAATAACTGCGTTGATGCCATCGCGAGCAAGCTCGTTCCCACAGGTCTCCCATATGGCTATTTGCCCCGCGAGCTGCAGGCAAAGCCATCAGGCCCGATGCTGGGGGTGCAGGCGCGCTCGGCAGGCAGGTTCTTCACTGGCTCGCGCAAGTGGTTACGGTTTTTGCCGTCGCGCTCCAGATCAAAGGCGTCATATAACTTGCCCGCTGCGGTGTAGCTGCGCACCTTGAGCCGTGAGTCCTGCACGTCGATGGTCTGGTACAGCTGGGTTTCTTCAGCACTGCGATCCGGTTGCTGCCGGGCCCGGTCATTCAGGCCGTACATCTTCGATCCCGCTACCGAGACCATATACACCGGCCCCTGCACCTTGCCCCCGGCCCTGGCAGCTTTGGACGCAACACGACCGGCTTCATTGGTAATACGGCTGTAGCAGTGATCATGTCCTTGTAGCACAAGATCCACGGCATAACGCTCGAACAGCGGCTTCCAGGCAGTCTTCAACGGCTCGCTGTCTTCGGGGCGGGCACAGGTGTACACGGGCTGATGATTGACCACGATGTTCCAGCGCGCCCGGCTGCTTTTCAGGCTTTGTTCAAGCCATCGGGTTTGCTGCGCCAGAGTGCCCATATCGAGGGCCGAGGTACCGTCGAGGACGATAAAACGCACGCCCTGATAGTCGACAAAATAGGTGGTGTCTTTCAGCCCTTCGACGCCGTTTTCCGGCAAGGCGAACTGGCGGCTCCAGTGTGGGCCGAGGGTGCGGATTTCGCTGCCGTCGGGGTTGAGGCTGTCGAGGTATTCGTGATTACCCACGGCCAGCACCTGGGGGATCATCCCGTAGTGAAAACCTCCAGCCTGATTCCATTCGCCCCATTGGTCGTCGTGCACCAGATCATCGCGCTGCGACACCAGATCACCGGCATGCACGATCAACGCCGGGCTGGCGACGCTCTGCAGCGCCTGGCGAATACTGCGCGAAGCCAGGGCCAGGATGTCGTTTTGCACATCGCCCATATAGATAAAGTTGAACGGTTTGAACCCCTCGGCAGCGGTGCGGAACTGCAGCCATTCGCTCCAGCCGTCGTTGCCCATGACCCGGTACACATAGGCTGTATCCGGCTGCAAATCATGCAGGCGCACCTGGTGGAAAAGGGCCGGACCGTTTTCGTTGTCCAGGCTCAGGCGCGAGCCTTCGACCGTGTGCGCGGCCTTGGCCAGTTGCGGGCCATCGAGGGCAGGGGCCAGTTGCAACTGGCTGGCCTGTTGGCGGGTATCGGTGCGGAAAGTCACGGCCATTTCCCGTGCCGGATTGGCCCCGGGGGTCAGCACGATACGGTCGGCGAGGCCCGTGGCGGCATAGGGTGCGCCGGGGGAATGGGGCAATGGGGATGCGGGTTCGGCTGCGGCGCTGTTGATCATGGAAAGCAGCGAGAGGGCCAGTAATGTGGGGCGAATCATGGTGACTCCTTGAAGGCTGAAAGCCCGTCAAGGAAACAAAGCCCCATGACGCTGGGATGACGGCGGGGGTCGATTTGGCTCAGTCAAAAGCCGCTTTGCGCGCGGCTTGTGGGCAGGCGCGGGTAAACGCTGGGGGGAAGGGGGTCGTTTGGGATCACCCCTTCTGCGCCATTTCTGTGGGCTGGCTTGCCAGCGATGGCATCACCGCGATGCCTCATTACAACCGCGTCGCTTGCATCGCGGGCAAGCCCGGCTCCCACACATTCTCTTCCCTTAATTGTTGTGCTGCACTGGGTGCCGCCACGCGACCAATCACCAGAATCGCCGGGCTTTTCAATTGGAAGACCTCAGCGTCGTCTTCCATCGAACCCAGGTGGCTGCGGCATTCGCGCTGGTGAGGCAGGGATGCATTTTCGATCATGGCCACCGGCATGTCCGCGGTCATGCCGCCCGCCAGCAATTGCTCGCGGATCTCGCTCAGCTTGGCCACACCCATATACACCACCAACGTGGTGCCGCTTTGCGCCAACGCCTGCCAGTTTACCCGGCTGTCATCCTGGGTGTGCGCCGTCACCAGCGTCACGCCCCGGGCCACGCCACGCAGGGTCAGGGGGATAGCGCATTGCGTGGCACCGGCCAGCCCGGCAGTGATGCCGTTGACCAGTTCCACCTCAACCCCGTGTTCGCGCAACCACTGCGCCTCTTCGCCGCCACGGCCGAAGATGCACGGGTCGCCGCCCTTGAGTCGTACCACGCACTTGCCGTGACGGGCATAGCGCAGCATCAGGCGATGAATAAACGCCTGCGGGGTCGAGCGGCAGCCGCCGCGCTTGCCCACCGCAATCACCCGTGCAGCGGGGCAATGTTCCAGCACTGCGTCATTGACCAGATCGTCAATCAGCACCACATCCGCTTCGCGCAGGGCGCGGACGGCCTTGAGCGTCAGCAGTTCCGGGTCACCCGGGCCTGCACCCACCAGCCAGACTTTTGCACTCATCGTATTTTCCTCACGCGATAACGGCGATCGGCTGCGCTTGGGCAGCCAGCAAACGCTTGATTTCCGGGACACAGGAGCCGCATTGCGTCCCGCAGCCCAATGTGTTTTTCAACCCCTGCAAGTCCAGCCCTTGGCCGATACCAGCGCAGACTGCGCTCTGGCTGACGTTCTTGCAGTTGCACACAATCTTGTTGCCTGTGGCCGCAGCATCGACGCCACCCGGTGGCGCGCTTAGCGGTGCCAGTAACCAACGGCGCAGTTGTTCATCAGCCCGACCTTCCAGCCACAGGCTTTGCAGCCAGTGCTGGGCGAGGGTTTCGCCTGCCAGGCGAATGGCAGTAATACGGCCGTTTTCGATCCGCACCCGCTTGCCAATGGAACGACGCGGGTCGTCGTATGCCAGTACCGGTCCCGTGTTGAGGCCCAGGTATTGGTCGATATCGCGCAGCAGTTGCGCGTCCGGCGCGCTGGCGCTGGCGGCGCGAATCAACAGCGCAGGGCGCTCGCGTCCGCTCAGGCTGAAACTGACGTACGAAAAAGATTCGCAGAGCGGGCGCAAGGTCTCGAAATTCTGTTGCACATCGCCCTCGATCAGGGCGAAAAGATGCCAGGGCAATTGCACCGGTTCCAGGCGTACGGCGCTGTGCTTGAGTTCCGGCTGCTTGGACAGTGGATCGAATGCGGGCAGGGTCAGAGTGTTGACTCCACCCTTGAGAAAACGGTCGCCCCAGTGCATTGGCAAAAACGCCTGGCCCGGGCGCACGCTGTCGTCGCTGCTGACCGGCAGAATCACCGCTCCGCGCCGACTCTTGAGGCTGATCAAGTCACCGGGTTGCAGGCGATGGCGGCGCAGTTCATCCGGGTGCAGGCTCAGCACCGCTTCGCTGACATGGCCGAACAGCTGCGCGGCGGTGCCGGTGCGGCTCATGCCGTGCCACTGGTCGCGCAGGCGGCCGGTGATCAGGGTCAGAGGGAAGCGCGCATCGCGTTGCTCCTTGGCCGCCCGATACGGGTCGGCGATAAACTGCGCCCGCCCGCTGGGTGTAGGAAAAATTCCGTCCAGATACAGCCGCGCCGTGCCTTCACTAGCACCTGCCGGGAAGGGCCACTGCTGCGGGCCGATGGCATCGAGCACGGCATGGCTGATACCCGACAGGTCCAGATCACGGCCAGAGGTCAGTTGCTTGTATTCGTCGAACACCTGAGCTGCGGTTGCAAAGGTAAACAGGCTGCTGTGTGTGGGACGCAGATGTTTTTCCAGGCGCTGTGCGAAATCCACTGTAATCGCCCAATCTGAACGCGCTTCACCTGGTGCGGCGATGGCTTTGCGCACATGGGAAATGCGCCGCTCTGAATTAGTCACCGTGCCGTCTTTTTCCCCCCAACTGGCGGCGGGCAGCAGCAGGTCGGCGAACGCTGCGGTTTCGCTGGTATGAAAGGCCTCTTGCAACACCACAAACGGGCAGGTTTGGAGCGCCGCCCGCACGGCGGTCTGATCCGGCATGGATTGCGCGGGGTTGGTGCAGGCGATCCACACGGCCTTGATCTTGCCGCTGGCCATCTGCTCGAACAGTTCGATGGCGCTCAGGCCGGTGTTCTGTGGTAACTGCTCTACGCCCCAATAAGCGGCGACTTCGGCCCGGTGTTCAGGGTTGGCAGCCTCGCGATGGCCGGGAAGCAGGTTGGACAGGCTGCCGGTTTCGCGCCCGCCCATGGCATTGGGCTGACCGGTCAGCGAGAACGGCCCGGCACCCGGCCGGCCGATTTGCCCGGTGGCCAGATGCAGATTAATCAGCGCGCTGTTTTTCGCACTGCCGGCGGTGGACTGGTTCAGGCCCATGCACCACAGCGACAAAAAGCTTGGTGAGGTGCCGACCCATTCAGCGCATTGCTGCAGTTGTTCGATGCTGATGCCGCACAACTGCGACACCATCTGCGGGGTGTAATCGCGCACCAGGCTTTTCAGCTCGGGCAGGCCCTGGGTATGGGCCTGGATAAAGTCGCGGTCGATCCAGTCTTCCCACAGCAGCAAGTGCAAAATCCCGTGAAACAAAGCGACGTCGGTACCCGGCAGTATCGCCAGATGCAGATCGGCCAGATCACAGGTGTCGGTGCGGCGCGGGTCGATAACGATGACTTTCATCTGTGGGCGTCGAGCTTTTGCCTCTTCCAGCCGACGAAACAGCACCGGGTGGGCGTAGGCCATATTGCTGCCGACGATCATCACGCAGTCGCTCAACTCCAGGTCTTCATAGCTGCATGGCGGTGCATCGGCGCCCAGGCTGCGCTTGTAGCCGACCACGGCCGAGGACATGCACAGCCGGGAATTACTGTCGATATTGTTGGTGCCCACCAGCGCCCGTGCCAGTTTGTTAAAGGCGTAGTAGTCCTCGGTCAGCAATTGCCCGGAGATATAAAACGCCACGCTGTCGGGGCCGTGCTCGGCGATAGTGGCGGCGAACACATGGGCCGCGTGATCGAGGGCGCTGTCCCAGTCGGTGCGGGTGCGGGCCAGTGCCTTGCCCAGGCGTAATTGCGGATACAGCGCGCGGGCGTTGCGGTCACCGGTCAGGTGCAGCGTCGAGCCTTTGCTGCACAGTTTGCCGAAGTTGGCCGGGTGCGCCGGATCGCCGCTGACGCCGAGGATGCGCTCGCCGTCATGCTCGATCAGCACGCCGCAGCCGACCCCGCAATAGCAGCAGGTGGAGGCGGTGATCTGGCGCTCCATCAGCCTGCGTCCCGCAGGGCCAGGAGCACGCGGCCATTCTCCACCCGCGCCGGGTGATGATGGGCACAGCCGATGTCCGGGGCCAGGGCTTCGCCGCTTTGCAGGTCGATCTGCCAGTTGTGCAGCGGGCAGGCCACGCGCTTGCCATAGATCAGGCCCTGGGACAGTGGGCCGCCCTTGTGCGGGCAGCGGTCATCAAGGGCGAATACTTCGTCGTCGCTGGTGCGAAAAATCGCGATATCCCCCTTTGGCCCGCTGATAATCCGCGAGCCCAGAGCGTTGATGTCCTCCAGTGAGCAGATATCCAGCCAGTTCATGCCAGCACCTCCAGATTTTTCACGGGGATGACCTCGAATTCCTTTTTCAGCCGCGGCTGCTCCAGGCGCTCTTTCCACGGGTCCTGCTCAAACGACAGGGAGAACTGCAGGCGTTCATTGAGCGACTTGCGCCGCTCGGGGTCTTCAAGCACGGCCTTCTTGATGTGCTCCATGCCGACCCGTTGCAGGTAGTGCACGGTGCGTTCGAGGTAGAAGGCTTCTTCGCGGTACAGCTGCAAAAAGGCGCCGTTGTATTCGCGCACTTCTTCAGCGGTCTTGAGCTTGACGAAGAACTCCGCGACCTCGGTCTTGATCCCTCCGTTGCCGCCGATATACATCTCCCAGCCCGAGTCCACGCCGATGATTCCTACGTCCTTGATGCCTGCTTCCGAGCAGTTTCGCGGGCAACCTGACACCGCCAGTTTCACCTTGTGCGGCGACCACATATTGAACAGGTCGTGCTCCAGCTCGATGCCCAGTTGCGTTGAATTTTGCGTGCCAAAGCGGCAGAACTCGCTGCCGACACAGGTTTTTACGGTGCGGATGGATTTGCCGTAGGCATGCCCGGAAGGCATGTCCAGGTCCTTCCACACCCCCGGCAGATCGTGCTTCTTGATGCCTAGCAGGTCGATACGTTGCCCGCCGGTGACCTTGACCATCGGTACGTTGTATTTGTCGGCGACATCGGCAATGCGCCGCAATTCTGACGGATTAGTGACACCGCCCCACATCCGCGGAACTACCGAGTAGGTGCCGTCTTTTTGAATATTGGCGTGGGCACGTTCGTTGATCAGGCGCGATTGCGGGTCATCCCTGGCTTCCCCCGGCCAGGTGGAAATCAGGTAGTAGTTGAGCGCCGGGCGGCAGGTGGCGCAGCCGTTGGGCGTGCGCCAGTTCAGGTAGCTCTGGGTGCCGGCGATGGTCAGCAAGTGTTGCTCGCGAATGGCCTGGCGGATTTGCCCGTGGTTCAGGTCGCTGCAACCGCAGATGGCTTTCTCGCTTTTGGGTTTGACGTCTGCTGCGCCACCGACGGTGTTGATCAGGATCTGCTCGACCAAGCCCGCGCAGGAGCCGCAGGAGCTGGCGGCCTTGGTGTGCTTTTTGACCTCGTCGACGCTGAACAGCCCGTGCTCCTGAATGGCCTTGACGATGGTGCCCTTGCACACGCCATTGCAACCGCAGACTTCGGCGCTATCGGCCATGCTCATGGCCTTGTCCTGGCCCTGATGGCCTACGTCGCCTATGGCATTTTCACCGAACATCAAATGATCGCGAATCTCGCCGATGGCGTGATTCTCACGGATCTGGCGGAAGTACCAGCCGCCGTCGGCGGTGTCGCCGTACAGGCAGGCGCCCACCAGGATGTCGTCCTTGATCACCAGTTTTTTGTAGACCCCGCCGATCGGGTCGCTGAGGGTGATGGTTTCGGTGCCTTCACCGCCCATAAAGTCGCCGGCGGAGAACAGGTCGATACCGGTGACCTTCAACTTGGTCGAGGTGACCGAGCCTTGGTAACGGGCAAAGCCCAGTTGCGCCAGGTGGTTAGCGCAGACCTTGGCCTGCTCGAACAGCGGTGCCACCAGGCCGTAAGCAATGCCGCGATGGCTGGCGCATTCACCGATGGCGTAAATACGCGGGTCGTAGGTTTGCAGGGTGTCGTTGACCAGAATCCCGCGGTTGCAGGGGATGCCCGCCAGTTCGGCAAGTTCGGTATTGGGACGAATACCGGCGGCCATCACCACCAGATCAGCGGGGATGATCTCGCCGTTCTTGAACTCCACCGAGCCAACCCGGCCATTGCCCGCATCGTGCAGGGTATTGGTTTGTTCGCGCAGGCGAAAATGCAGGCCGCGTGCTTCCAGGGCGGTTTGTAGCAGTTGGCCGCTGATCGGGTCGAGCTGGCGATCGAGTAGCCATTCACCGATATGCACCACGGTGACATGCATGCCGCGCAGCATCAGGCCGTTGGCCGCTTCCAGACCGAGCAGGCCACCACCGATAACCACCGCATGTTTATGGGTCCTGGCGGTGTCGATCATTGCCTGGGTGTCGGCAATATCGCGGTAGCCGATTACGCCGTCCAGGGTGTTGCCCGGAATCGGCAAGATAAACGGCGTTGAACCGGTAGCGATCAGCAGACGGTCATATTCGGCCTCGGTGCCGTCTTCGGCGACCACCCGTCGTTTTACCCGGTCGATCCGCACCACTTTACGGTTGAGTAACAGCTTGATGTTGTTGTCCAGGTACCAGTCGAGATCGTTGAGTACGATTTCTTCGAAGGTCTGCTCACCGGCCAGCACCGGTGAGAGCAGGATGCGGTTGTAGTTGGCATGGGGTTCGGCGCCGAAGACAGTGATGTCGTACAGCTCGTTGCTTAGTTTGAGCAATTCTTCCAGGGTGCGAACCCCGGCCATGCCATTGCCGATCATCACCAGTTTAAGCTTTTTCATCAGGTTCTCCGGGAGCTGGGGCCAGCCTTATGTGGGGCATTGCGGCCTTGCTCGACAAATTGTGCGCAAACAAAAAAAGGCGTCCCGCTAGTTGCCTAGCGAGGACGCCTTTGTCCTTGTCCCGTTCTCTCGGGAAACCTGGCCTTCGTCGTTGAAGACCGGGTTTTATGATTGATGGATCAGCTAATGCAGTGGTTGTGCCAAGTGGGCAGGGGCCCGTGTTTACGAGGTGGAATTTTATGTGTTTGTTTTTTTGTGCACTGAATCAAAGCGCGCCGCCCGTTATTGGGGCGCGGCTACAAGGGGGGTGCGTGAAGCAAAAAAAACAGCAGCACCAGATTTATCAGCAGCGACACTAATGCCACCCCCCGCCATACCTTCAACGGTTCGCGCTCCAGCCACGGCCTTGGGCGCACATCCAAGCTCTGCCTTTCCCCCTGTTCCAGTTGCAGCAACCATTCTTCCGCCGTTTCAAAACGCTGCGCCGGGTCAGCTGCAACGCCGCGCTCCAGGCTGTGGGCAATCCATTCTGGCAGGTCAGGGCGGTAACGGCTGGCGCTCACCGGCACGCCAAAACGCGGGCGCTGGAAAGCTTCGATCTCACCGTAGGGGTAGTGTCCGGTCAGCAGGTAATACAAGGTCACGCCCACTGCATACAGATCCTGCCCAGGGCCGGGCTTGTCACCGCGAAAGGCTTCCGGGGCGATATAGCTGGGCGTGCCGGGCAGCGCCGATGGCAGGTCTTCCGATAACCCCGGGCAGTACGCCAGCCCGAAGTCCAGCACACGCAATTCGCCATCGTCCCCCAGCAACACATTCTGCGGTTTGATATCACGGTGAAAAATCTGCCGCCGGTGCAACAGGCCCACAGCCCGCAGCAGGCGCTCGGCAAGATCCAGCCATTGTGCCAGCGGCAGCGGCCCGCCCTTGGCATAGAGTTTTTCCAGGGTACAACCGGAGTATTCACGCATCACGTAGTACAGATGCTGACGCTGACTGGCAGGGTGTACTTCAGGGAAATGCCGACCGGCCACGCGCTTGAGAAACCATTCTTCCGACAGCAGGGCCTGCCCGGCCAAATGATCGTCATGCAGGCGCGCGGGCAGTGTTTTCAGCAGCCAGGGCTGCTGCTGCGCATCCCTTACCCGGTAGAGCAGCGACTGCTGGCTCTGGCCAAGATGGCTTTCGACCTGCCAACCCTCAAAGTGCTGGCCCGGCCTGAGCGCAGGCGGCAATGGCCACTGCTGTAATTGCAGCAATGCATCGCCGATGCCGCTCTCACCCAGGGCCTCGATTCGCACCAGCAGGGCGCTGGCGTTGTCCTGGCTGCCTGCCCGGTGCGCGGCATTGACCAGCGTGCTGGCGGCGCTTTGCAGATCGGGCAGGTCGCGCAACAGGGCGGCGATGGCGGTATCGCCCAAGGTCGACCACACACCGTCGCTGAGCAGCACAAAGGTTTCGTCCTGTTGCAGTTCGCCGTCGAGAAAATCCACCACCAGATGCTGATCCAGCCCCAGTGCCCGCTTGAGTACATGCTGCATGCCCGGTTGCTCCCAGACATGATCTTCGCTGATGCGCTGCAAGGCCCCGGCGTGCCAGCGGTACACCCGGCAATCGCCGACATGGGCCAGGGTGAAACGCCTGCCGCGCAGCACCAGGGCACTGACGGTGGTCAGCAGCGGTTGGCCGCCACCATTGGCCTGTAGCCAGCGATTTTGCGCCAGCAGCAAACGCTCCAGTGCCTGCGCCACGCTCCAGGTTTCGGGTGTGGCGTAGTAGTCCAGGGCCAGCGCCTGCAAGGTCGAGCGGGCCGCCAGGCCGCCATCTGCGCATTGACTGACGCCATCGGCAATGGCGAACAGATAGCCCTTGCTCGCTGCCAGCAGTGGCACCGGCGTGACCTCACGCAGCGCGTCCTGATTCTCGGCGCGCGGCCCGGTGGCGCTGGCGTGGGCGAAACTCAGTTGCAGGCTCATCGCCGCCTCACACCCGCGCAGCGGTCACGGCAGCCGAACCCCAGGTGGTTCTCCAGCGGCGTTTGACCCCGTGCAGGCCGAACCAGGCCAGCACCCCGAGGCTGGCAAACAACCACAAGGCCAGTTGATAACTGCCGGTGCTTTGCTTGATTGCGCCCATGCCCGCCGCCAGGGCGAAACCGCCGATACCACCGGCCATGCCGATCAGGCCGGTCATGACCCCTATCTCACGGCGAAAGCGCTGCGGTACCAACTGAAAAACCGCGCCGTTACCTGCACCCAGCCCCAGCATGGTGCACACGAACAGTGCCAGTGCCGCGTAGGAACTGGGCAGGTTAAAGCCCACGGCGGCGATGCTGATGGTCGCCAGGGTGTACATCCCCAGCAAGGTGCGGATACCGCCAAAGCGATCGGCCAGTGCACCGCCCAAAGGTCGCATCAAACTGCCGCCAAATACGCAGGCGGCAGTGTAGTAACCGGCAGTCACCGGGCTGAGGCCGTATTGATCGTTAAAATAGCCGGGCAGGGCGCTGGCCAGACCGATAAAGCCGCCGAAGGTCACGCTGTAGAAGAACATGAACCACCAGCTGTCACGGTCGCCCAAGGCCTTGAAATAGTCGCTCATGGACTTGGCTTTTGGTCGCGCCGGGGCATTCTTGGCCAGCCAGGCAAACACGAAAATGCACAGTACCAGCGGGATCAGGGCAAAGCCGAACACATTGCTCCAGCCATAGGCTGCAGCCAGTACCGGGGCCAGCAGGGCAGCGAATACGGTGCCCGAATTACCGGCCCCGGCGATGCCCATGGCCTTGCCCTGATGCTGCGGCGGATACCATTGTGAAGCCAGCGGCAGGGCGACGGCGAACGAGGCCCCGGCCATGCCCAGAAACAGGCCCAGCAGCAGGGCCTGCTCGTAACTGTGAATGCCGTGCTTCCAGGCCACAAACAGCGCGCAGATAACGATGACCTGACCGATCAGCCCGGCGGTTTTCGGTGACAGGCGATCGGCCAGCAGGCCCATCACAAAACGCAGCACGGCGCCGGCCAGAATCGGCGTGGCCACCACCAGACCGCGCTGTTGGGTGGTCAGGTGCAGGTCGGTGGCGATTTGCACCGCCAGCGGGCCGAGCAGATACCAGACCATAAAACTCAGGTCGAAATACAGAAATGCCGCAAACAGGGTCGGGGTATGGCCGGATTTCCAGAAGCTTGAATTCATCGCGCACCTCAACGGTTAATCGTTTCGAGAAGGAGTGATTTGCGATGGAGCGCCGTAATGGCCGCACCACCGACCCCGGTCACTGGGGCCAAAACGAAAAAACGCCGCTGCCGGATTCGCCATGGGCGAATAAGGGGAGCGACGTCTTTGTCGTAGGTGGGGCAACCGCCGTTGGTTACCGGTAGTGATTGCTTAGCGAGAAGTGTGCCAATTGCAGGAACTCGTCAGTTGCTTGTTTGACTCAAAAGTTTTGTGGGCGCCACAGAGAGTTTGTACCTCAGCCCAGCAACTCACTCATGGCAATGATCTGCTCTGCCACCTGTATCAGCTTTTGCTGGCGGCTCATGGCCTGGCGGCGCATCAGGGTATAGGCCTCTTCCTCGTTGCAGCTTTTCATGGTCATCAACAAGCCTTTGGCCAGTTCAATGCGTTTGCGCTCGGCCAGTTGCTGGTCGCGGGCGTGCAGTTGGGCGCGCAGGGCCTGGTCGCTTTCAAAGCGGGCCATGGCCACATCGAGAATCGGTTGCAGGCGCTGGGCATGGATACCTTCGACGATGTAGGCGCTGACCCCTGATTTGATCGCTTGGCGCATGACGCCGGGATCGTGTTCGTCGGTAAACATCACAATCGGCCGTGGCTGATCCCGTGAAACCAGCACCACTTGCTCCAGCACATCGCGGCTTGGCGACTCGGTATCGATCAGGATCACGTCCGGGCGCACCGTTTCGACGCGTGCGGGCAGGTCGATGGTCAGGCCCGATTCGTCGATCACTTCAAACCCGGCTTCGCTCAGCGCGGCTTTCAGGCGGCCGACTTTCTTCGCCGTGTCGTTGATCAGCAAGATACGCAGCATGGGGCAGGCTCCGGTCAACGACGGGCGAGAAGGGGAGCGCTGGCGCTCATGGCATGCAGCGCAAAACCTCGGGCATAGCCTGCGGGGTCCGAGCCGTCCCACACCTTGCCATCAAGCAACTGGCTGCTGCGCATGTCCGAGTTAGCGGCAGGCACGCCAACGGCGTTGGCGGCGTCGCGGTACAGGGCCAGTTGCTGAACCTGACAGGCAACGCCGTGGTAGTCCGGGTCTTCGCGCAACAAGCCCCAGCGGCGGAATTGGGTCATAAACCACATGCCATCGGACAGGTACGGCAGGTTGACCTCGCCGTCGCCATAAAAGCGCAGGGCGTGCGGGTCTTGCCAGTGATTGCCCAGGCCGTCGCTGTAGTCGCCCAGCAGGCGCGGGGCGATGCACTCAACGGGTGCATTCAGATATTCGGGGGCGCTCAACAACTGCGCAGTACTGCGACGGTTTTCGTGGTTTTGTTCGATAAAGCGGCTGGTTTCGAGAATCGCCATCACCAGCGCCCGGGCGGTATTGGGGTATTGCTCGACAAACTCGCGGGTGCAGCCCAGGACTTTTTCCGGATGGTCGGGCCACAGCGCCTGGGTAGTGCTGAGGGTGAAGCCCATGTTCTGCTGGACTGCACTGGCGGCCCACGGTTCGCCGACGCAAAAACCGTCAATACGCCCCGCCTGCAAGTGGGCGATCATCTGTTGCGGTGGCACTACCACGCTGGCGACGTCCCGCAACGGATGGATACCCTGGCTCGCCAGCCAGTAATACAGCCACATGGCGTGAGTGCCGGTAGGGAATGTCTGGGCGAAGGTCAGTTTTGAGCGACTTTGGTGCACATGCTGTTGCAGTGCTTCAGCACGGGTCACGCCCATGGCCTGCAAGCCGTGGGAGAGGTTGAGGCTCTGGCCGTTCTGATTGAGCCCCATAAGTACGCTCATGTCGGTGGCCGCCACGCCGCCGATGCCCAGATGCACGGCGTAGATCAGGCCGTACAGACTGTGGGCGGCATCGAGCTGGCCGTTGACCAGATTGTCGCGAAGGCTGGCCCAGGATGACTGGCGCTTGAGGTTCAGGGTCAGGCCAAAGGGCTGGGCGAAGCCCTGGGTGGCGGCGACCACTACCGAGGCGCAATCGCTGAGGGCCATAAAACCGAGGTTGATTTCGGTTTTTTCCGGGGCATCGCTGCCGTTGACCCAGGCCAGTGGCCCGGCAGATGGTTCGTTCATGGGGGCTGCACCTTGGCGAAAAGCATACGCTGAAGGTGCAAGGCATATGCCAGAGTGTTTAAGCGGGTCTTACCAACCTTCTGGCCTTTCAGTGCTCTGATGCAGAATCCGCAGCACCTGCACCTCACCCTGGGCCAGTCGGTAGGGCGCTATAAAAGGCAAGTCGGTCAGGATCTGCTCCCTCACATCGGGCGTTTGTGAGGGACGCCCGAGGCCGCTGAAAATTTTCAGCTGTTCCAGGACTTCAATGATTTGGGCCAGTACGGCATCTGCCGCTTCTGGCCCCACATGCGACTGGTAATACTCGTGAATAGAGTCAAGGTCACTGCTCGCTTTGTCCGTCAGCGCGATGTTTGGCACGGTTCACCCATTTGCCCTTGATGGTTTCAAGATCGGTCAAATTGCCAGCGTCGGCGTTGGCGATGCCTTCGGCGATGGCCTTGATATGCCAGGACTCGGCTTCAACGTAGCGGGCCAGCGCACGTTTGAGATGGTACTGGCGGTCGCGATCAGTGGCTTGTGACAACTGGTCGAGCTGTTCGACCAGTGCCTCTTCAACACGGAATGACAACACGGGCGATGCCATGGTTGGCTCCTTATTCTCAGATGTATACAGCGTATACGTATGTGCAGACTGTAAACTCGAGCAAGTAGCGATAATAGGGGGCGGCTTGTCATTTCAGACGAACGCACTCGTATTTCATGGCACCACCCGAAACAGCGTAGTTGCAGTAAATCAGTTGCTTCGTACGACATTTCACCTCCGACGCCGTGAAACTTCGCGTATGGGTGTCACCCAGTTTTTTAAATTGGTTATTACCTTACAACTAAAAAACTTATAACTATTTATCTAACTTTGAGCCGGTTGTGATCTATTAAGTTGCCCATCTATCGTTAGATTAAAAAGTGATTGGCTGCTTATGTTTTTATGCCTTTATGATCTGTCCACAACAACTCGTGAGGCAGGAGTGGGGCGATGACTATTCAAGTAAAACCCGTGGCGGGTCGAATTGGCGCACAACTTAATGGCGTAAAACTGGGCGGTGATATCAGTGCCCAGGATTTCGAGTTTATTAATCAGGCATTGTTGAAATATAAAGTCCTGTTCTTCCGTGGCCAGCATCTGGATGACGCCGAACACGAAGCCTTTTCCCGGCGCTTCGGTAATCAGGTGCCCCATCCCACCGTGCGTTCGGCCGAGCAAAGCGCCGCCATCCTGCACCTGGACGCCAAGGAAACCCGGGCCAACTCCTGGCACACCGATGTGACCTTTGTAGCCAATTACCCGAAGATTTCCATCCTGCGCGGTGTGGTCATCCCCCCTTATGGCGGCGATACCGTGTGGGCCAATACGGCGACGGCCTATGCCGACTTGCCCGAACCTTTAAAGCAACTTGCCGACAGTCTGCGCGCTCTGCATACCAATGTTTATGATTATGCAGCGCCACGCAATACCGATGAGTCGGGGCTTAAGCGTTATCGCGAGCAATTCACCGCGCAAGTATATGAAACCGAACATCCGCTGGTTCGCGTTCACCCGGAATCGGGCGAGAGAAGTTTGTTGCTGGGCCACTTTGTCAAAGAGATTCAAGGTGTCAGCAGCAACGATTCGAAACAGCTGATTCGTCTGTTCCATGACCGCATTACCCATGTTGACAACACCGTGCGCTGGCGCTGGCAGGAAGGCGATGTGGTGATCTGGGATAACCGCGCCACCCAGCATATTGCGATTAACGACTACGGCGATGCCCCGCGCATCGTGCGCCGCACCACCATCGATGGTGATGTCCCGGTGGGTGTGGACGGCCGCTTGAGCCAGGCGCTCAAACCGACCCCGGATACCCGCTCGCCGAAAACCGAAGCCGACAAAAAACACCTCGCCGCCTGACGGGCCGCGCCTTATTGCTTCAAGGAAGTCCTGCCCATGGCCACATTCAAAGTAAATGCCCTGTTACGCAAGACCCGCATTGCCGCCGTGCTGGCAGCGGTCATGGCTGTGCCGCTGGCCGAGGCCGATGTGTTGCGCGTCGGTGTGGCGAGCGCCGGGGGCGGTGATCCGGTCACGTTCAGTGGCTCGCCGCTGGGCATTGTGCGCAACCAGCAACTGTTGGAGAAAGCCTTCGCCGGTACTGGTACCGAGGTGCAGTGGTTTTTCTTCAAGGGCGCTGGCCCAGCGGTCAACGAAGCCTTGTCCAACCAGCAGCTGGACTTCGCCTACCAGGGCGATCTGCCAGCGGTAGTCGGGCGCTCGAACGGGCTGGACACCAAACTGCTGGCGGCACTGGGCGTGCGGGCCAATCTGTACCTGGCGGTGCCCAAGGGCTCGGACATAAAGACCATCGAAGACCTTAAAGGCAAGAAGGTCGCGGTGTTTCGCGGCACCAACGGCCATCTGGTGTCGATCAATCTGCTGGCCGCGCACGGCATGAGCGAGCGCGATATCAAGGTGATCAACCTCGATGCCGGCAGCACCCAGGCCGCGCTGGTTTCCAATGGTGTGGATGCGGCATTTGGCGGTCGCGAACTGTTCAAGCTGCGTGACAAGGGCCTGATCGACATCGTTTACGACAACCCGGATCAGGATGTGCGCTACACCCGTCAGACCGCATTGGTGGTGCGCGGTGCCTACGAAAAAGAGCACCCGGCCAATGTGCAAAAAGTCGTCGATACCCTGGTGGATGCGGCGAAGTGGACGTCCGAAGACGGCCATCGCGATGAGGTGTTCACCGAGTGGGCCAAGAGCAATGACCCGGTGGACTCACTGCGCGCCGACTTTACCGGGGTCAGCCTGCGGGACAGGTCGTCGCCGCTGATCGACACCTTTTTACTGAGCCGTTACCAGGCGGTGGCGGAGCAGGCCAAGGAGGAAAAACTGATCCGCCGACCGGTCAGCATCGATGGCTGGTTTGAACCCGGCTACCTGCAAACCGCCCTCAAGGCCAAAGGCCTGGAGAACTTCTGGACGGCCTATGGCCCGGATGGCAAGCAGCCTGTTGGCAATGCGGTAGCGGGCAAGTAATCGCACTCCCCCTGTGGAAGGGGGCAAGTAACTGCATATCCCTGTGGGAGCGGGCTTGCTCGCGATGCAGACGACGCGGACTTACTGTTAGTCCGTGTCGATCCAATCGCGAGCAAGCCCGCTCCCACAGAGATCCTGTTTTTTGTAGCAAGCAAGGGAGCCAGGCATATGCCCAGAGCACAAACAGTCGCACCCCAGCAGTACGCTCCGGCGCTACCCAAGGACAACGTAAAACGTTTGCCGCCAGCCCCGACACGCCCGGTGCGCAAGGTCGAGGTGCCACCCAACCGGGCCTGGTCTTCGACACTGGGTGACAGGGCCTTGCCCTGGCTGTTGCCGCTGGCCTTGCTCGGCCTGTGGTATCTGGGGGTTGAGCAGGGCTGGCTTTCAGAGCAGGTCTTGCCGCCACCCGCCTATGTTTACGAAACCCTCTCGGATCTCTTTGCCTCCGGCGACCTGTGGATAAATGCCGCCGCCAGCCTGCAGCGGGTGGTGGTCGGGTTTGCCCTCGGGGCCGCTATCGGTGTGGCGCTGGGGCTGGCTATGGGATTGTCGAAAACCGTCGAGGATTATCTGCTGCCCACCTTCAATGCCATTGTGCAGATCCCGGTACTGGCCTGGCTGCCGTTTGCCTTGCTGCTGTTCGGCATCGGCGAGCCGCTCAAGTACGTGTTGATTGCCAAGGCTGCATTGGTGCCGATCACGCTGTGCACCTTGCAGGCGTTCAAACAGGCGCCCCAGGGCTTGCTGGAAGCCGGGCGGGCCTATGGTTTCAGTCGCTGGCAGAGCGTGGTGTTTATTGTCTTGCCAGCGGCCATCCCGACCCTGTTTACCGGCCTGCGCCTGGGCTTTACCAAAGCCTGGCTGTCGCTGGTGGTGGTCGAGCTGGTGGCATCGAGCGAAGGGCTGGGTTACCTGATTGTGTACGGTCGCCAGCTGTTCCAGCTGGATCTGGTGATGGCTGCCGTGGTGGTGGTCGGGGCGATCGGCCTGTTGATCGATCGCGGTTTTGATTACGCCGAGCGCCGCCTTAATCGTGGCCGCGCACCGGTAGCGGGGCGGCCGTCATGAGCAGCGCACTGGCAATCAGTCATGACAACAGCCGTCGCTATCGCGGCTGGGTTTTACCGATTGGCGCCATCGCCCTGTGGTGGCTGGCTGCGCATCTGGGCTGGAGCCAGTCCGGGCTGCTGGTGTCACCGGAAAAGGTCGCGGCCACGGCCTGGGATCAAATCGCTTCGGGCAAATTCTGGCGGGCCATCAGCGCCAGCCTGACGCGCAACTTGAGCGGCTTTTTTATCGGCACCAGCCTGGGCCTGGTGCTCGGGTGCCTGCTGGGCCTGTCCCATTACTTCCAGCGTCTGGTCGGCCCAAGCTTCAACACCTTCAAGCAGATTTCGCTGTTCGCCTGGATCCCGCTGATCTCGGTGTGGTTCGGTTTGGGCGATGTCGCCAAAGTGGTGTTTCTGTCGCTGGCGGCACTGGTGCCGGTGGTGGTCAACACCTGCGACGGCCTGCGCAACGTGCCGCCCAACCTGCTGGAAGTGGCGCGTGTGTACCGCTTCAGCCGCTGGCAAACCATCGTCGGGGTGATGTTGCCGGCGGCCTTGCCATCGATCTTCACCGGCCTGTACCTGGCGCTGGTGTACTCGTGGCTGGCGACCATCGGCGCCGAGTACCTGCTGGTATCGGGGGAGGGTATCGGCAACACGCTGATCGATGGCAGCGAGCATTTCATGATGGACCTGGTGCTGTTCGGCATGGTGGTGATCGGCCTGGTGGGCTGGAGCCTCAATGCCCTGGCCCGGATTTTTGAGCGACGCATGCAACGCCTGTATGGCATCGAACCGCGTTGATCGGCACTTTCAGAAGGATTGCAGCATGCTCAATAACAGCCTGACCCTGGAAAACATCAGCAAGCGCTTTGCTTCGCGCCCCGGCAGCACCAGCCAATTGCAGGTGCTCGACAATATCCAGCTGGATATCGCCCCCGGCGAATTTATCAGCATCGTTGGCGCCAGTGGCTGCGGCAAATCCACCCTGTTGCGCCTGATCCTTGGCCTGGACGAGGAGTACGACGGGCGCATCCTGCTCGATGGCAAACCCATTGCCGGCACGGGGCTGGAGCGCGGCATCGTGTTTCAGGACCACCGCCTGTTCCCCTGGCTCAATGTTGAGCAGAACGTCGCGGTGGCGCTGAAAAACTCGCCCCTGAGCGCAAAGCAAAAGCGCGACACCGTGCGCGAACACATCGAGTTGGTGGGCCTGCAGGACTTTATCGATGCCTACCCGCACCAGATCTCCGGTGGCATGGCCCAGCGCGTGGCCATCGCCCGCGGGCTGGTCAATCGCCCCAGCGTGCTGTTGCTCGACGAGCCGCTGGGGGCCCTCGATGCCCTGACCCGTGCACGCCTGCAAGGCGAGCTGCAAAACATCTGGGCCAAGGAAAAAATCACCATGATTCTGGTCACCCACGATGTGGACGAGGCGGTATTCCTGGGCGATCGGGTAGTGGTGATGCAGCCCAACCCCGGGCGTATCCGGCGCATCCTCGATATCGATTTGCCGCGCCCGCGCAACCGCAGTGACAGTCGCTTTATCGCCCTGCGCGACGATGTGCTGAGCGACTTCGCCGAATTGCATTGAACCTTAGTTATCTGAATTCAGAGAGCAGAAAATGTCCGAACGTCAGCTCAGCCTCAACCTGTTTATCTACCCCAACGGCCATCACGAAGCCGCCTGGCGCCACCCGCAATCGGTGCCGGAGTCGTCGATGGACATAGGCTACTACCAGCAGCTTGCACTACGTGCCGAGCGGGAAAAGCTCGATGCAATCTTCTTTGCCGACTCGCCGTCACTGGCCGAAAGCGGCCGTGAAGGCCTGCGAATCCGCTTTGAACCGGTGACCTGGCTGGCAGCGATTGCCGCCGTCACCCAGCGTATCGGGCTGATTGCCACGGCCAGCACCACCTACAGCGAACCCTACAATCTGGCGCGCTCGTTCAGCGCCCTGGACCATTTGAGCAAGGGCCGTGCGGGCTGGAATATTGTCACTACTTCAATGGCCGCGGCCGCTGCCAATTTTGGCCTCGATGCACATCCCTCGGCCCATGACCGCTACGCCCAGGCCGAAGAGTTTGTAAAGGTGGTTGGCGACCTGTGGGACAGTTGGGAAGACGATGCGCTGGTGCTGGACAAGAGCGCCGGGGTATTTGCCGACAGTGGCAAGGTGCATTCGATCAACCATGTGGGTGCTTACTACAAGGTCAAGGGCCCGTTGAACTCGCCGCGCTCGCCACAGGGGCGGCCAGTGCAGGTGCAGGCTGGGTCCTCGGAAGATGGTCGGGACTTTGCCGCAAAGCATGCTGAAGCGATTTTTACCGCACACCAGACCCTGCAAAGTGCCAGCGAATTTGCCAACGATATCCGTGCCAGGGCCAGGGCGGTGGGGCGCGACCCGCGTCAGTTGAAAATCCTCCCGGGCATCAGCCCGTATATCGCCAGCAGCGAAGCTGAGGCCCAGCGCAAATTTGATGAGCTTAATGAGCTGGTGCTGCCGCATGTTTCCCTGGGTCAATTGCGGCGCATGCTGGGTGTGGATTTGACCGGGCATGATCTGGATGCGCCGTTCCCGCGCCATCTGATCGACTTTAATGGTACTGAAAGCCAGTCCAGCCGCTTCAAACTGATCATCGATATTGTCGACCGCGAAAACGCCACCCTGCGCCAACTGATCAACCGCTTGGCCGGTGCGCGCGGGCATTGGGTACCGGTGGGCACGCCGGTGCAGATTGCCGACTTGATCGAACAGTGGTTTCGCAGCGGAGCGGCGGATGGTTTTAATGTGATGCCTCCGGCATTCCCCGATGGCTTTGAAGTGTTCCTCGACGAAGTGCTGCCGATTTTGCGCAAGCGCGGTTTGTTCCGCAGTGAATACGCGGGAAGCACCTTGCGCGAGCACTACGGCCTGACCCGGCCGGAGTCGCGCTACGCCCTTAAAACTGCCTGACTTTCCCCAACCTGTGGGAGCGAGCCTGCTCGCGAAGGCATCACCGCGGTTTGCCAGACAGACTGCCCCCACAACTGAGTCTTCGTCGCAGTGCTTACTCCGCCACTCCAATACGCCACTGCCCGGGTGGTGGCGTACCGTTGACCGCGAAATCACCCACGATCCGGCTTTTGTAGATGCGCGGGTTATGTGACGACAAGGTCCGCGCATTGCGCCAGAAACGGTCCAGCCCCAGTGGCTTGAGGGTGGCCGAAGCACTCAGGGCATCGAACAGCTCACCGCTGGCCTTGATGATCAGATCCGAGACGATGGTCTGCGATTGCGCCACTTCCAGTTCGGCAATATCCACTGCCTGAGTGAGGGCCTGTTCGTCACCGCTCAAATGGGCGTGATGGGCACGCTGCAGGGCCTGGGCATTAAGCGCGGCAATGGCGCCAACGGCATAGGCCGCACTGCGCAGGTTGCCGACCACTTGCAGCACTTGCGGGTCCTGAGCCACGCGCGGTGCATTGCCGCTGCTAAAGCTGCGGGTGCGTTTGGCCACATGCCCGGCAGTCTCCTCGGCCAGTGCCCGGCCGATACCGGCCAAGGTCGCCGTATGCACGGTCTGGAAAAAAGCCGGTGAGTAGCGAAAGCGGTTTTCAGCCAGGATCACGTTCTGCGGGTCGACCTCGACTGAGCGAAAATGCGCCGTACCGCTGGCGGTCAGGGTCTGGCCGAAGCCGTTCCAGTCATCGATGATTTCAACCCCCGGGGCATGGGTGCGTACCGTCACCGAAACGCGTTGCTCCTGCGGGTTGTTGGCGCTGACATCGACCCAGTCGGCATACAGCGCACCGGTGGTGTAGAACTTGCTGCCGCTCAACTGCCAGCGCTCACCGTGCTGGCTCAGGCGGGTGCCGAATTCCAGCTGCTTGGCGCTGCCCACTTCGCCGGACGCCGGGCTGACGGTTTCGCCACGGCCCAGCCGCTCCAGCCACAGGCCCTGGTATTCGCGGTCAGGGCTGTTAAGCAGGTTTTCGCAAAAGCCGAAGTGGCCGCGCAGTGATTGCACCAGGTTAGAGTCGGCCTCGGCCAGTTCGATCAGCAGGTTGAACAGTTCCGGCAGGCTGGCACCCGCGCCGCCGTATTCCGTGGGTACGCGAACGGTGGTAAAGCCCGCATTCCTGAGCCATTGCAGTTCCTGGAGCGGCAAACGCCGCTCCAGCTCACGGGCCACAGCGCCTTCGCGAATCCGCGCGAAGATGGGCCGAAAACGTTGCGCCAGCTCTTCATATCCAGCTGAAGGGACGGCGCCCCAGGCTGAGTCTATTTGCGACATAGGGTGCTCCTTGGTTTACCAGCCAACCGCAAAGCGCAGGCCGGATACAGGCAGTGCTGCCGGGCTCGGCGCAGCAACGCCGGGTATCGCCGCCAACAGGCGACGGGTGTAGTGGTGCTGGGGCGAATGCCAGAGGGTTTGCGGGGTGGCCTGCTCGACGATCTGCCCTTGCTCCATCACCAGAATCCGGTCGGCGAAATAGCGCACCACTGACAGGTCATGGGAGATAAACAGGTAGGACAGGCCCAGCTCTTCGCGCAACTCCACCAGCAGGTTGAGGATTTGCGCCTGAGTCGAGACATCCAGTGCCGACACCGGCTCGTCGCAGATCACCAGCCGGGGCTTGAGGATCAGCGCCCGGGCAATACCGATACGCTGGCGCTGGCCGCCGGAAAACTGATGGGGCAGACGCGCCAGGCTGCTGCGCGCCAATCCCACCGCATCGAGCATCGCGTAGCGAGCTTGTTGGCGTTGGGCCGCGTCGGTCTGTCCGTGCAGGCGCTGGACACGGTCGAGGATATTTTCCACGCTGTGGCGCGGGTTGAGCGCGGCGTAAGGGTCCTGAAAAATCATCTGCACCTGACGTCGCCAGCCCAGCAATTCATCGCCCTTCAAGCTGGCGATATCACGCCCGGCGAATTCAATCGTGCCGCTGCGGGCGGGCAGCAGGCGCAGCAGGGTGCGGCTGAGGGTCGACTTGCCGCAGCCCGACTCGCCGACCAGCCCCACGCTTTCGCGCTCAGCCACTTCAAGGCTGATGCGGTTGAGTACCGTGCTGTCGCCGTAGCCTGTGCTCAGCTCGCGAACCTTGAGCAAGGCCGGGTCGCCAGCGGGCTCTTGGGGCTGGCGGCCCGGCGCGTAGAGGGTGGTTTTGACGCTGTAGTGTGTGGCCTGCCCAGGCTGGCGTTCGACGTTGATTTCGGCCAGGCGGTTGCTCAGGTAATGCTGGTCATGTTCGGCACCCAGCGAGGCCTGCAACAGACCACGGCTATAGGGGTGTTGCGGGTGTTCGATCAGGGTGCGGGTCGGCTGGCTTTCCAGCGCGTGACCATCGTGCATCACGATCACCCGGTCGGCATGCTGGCCGACCACGCCCAGGTCATGGGTGATCAGCAACAGGCCCATGCCCAGTTCGCCACGCAGGCGCGCCAGCAGTTCGAGAATCTGTGCCTGTACGCTGACATCCAGCGCGGTGGTGGGCTCGTCGGCGATCAACAGGCGTGGCTGGCAGGCAATCGCCATCGCAATCATCACCCGCTGGCGCTGACCGCCGGACAAGTGCTGTGGGTACTCGCGCAAGTGCGCAGCGGGGCGCGGCAGTTGCACCAGGGCGAACAGTTCTTCGGCGCGCAGCCAGGCCTGACGTCGGGTCAGGTCAGTATGCGCCAGCAGGTTTTCCGCCACTTGCTCGCCGAGGGTAAGTACCGGGTTGAGGCTCGACAGCGGGTCCTGAAAGATCATGCCCAGTGCATTGCCTTGCAGCTGGCGCATTTGTCGTGCAGTCATGCCCAGCAGGTCGCGACCCTCGAACAGCACTTGGCCGCCCAGCCGGGCGTTGTCCGGCAACAGGCCCATCAGCGCCAGAGCGGTGGTGGATTTGCCGCAGCCGGATTCGCCCACCAGCGCCAGGGTTTCCCCGGCTTGCAGGGTGAAACTCAGGTCTTTGACCGCATCTGAATCGTCATAGCTCACGCGCAAACCGCGTACGTCCAGCAGGCTCATGGGATATACCGTCGCAGGCGAGGGTTGAGGGCGTCGTTGAGGCCGTCGCCCAGCAGGTTGAGGGCCAGTACCACAAAGATGATTGCCAGCCCCGGCAAGGCGGTCAGGTACCAGCCGCTGGCGATCTGTTCGCGGCCACTGCCGAGCATGGCGCCCCAGCTGGCCTGATTGGGGTCGCTCATGCCCAGAAAGGCCAGCCCGGCTTCGACCAGAATCGCTTGGGCGATCAGGATCGAGGTGGTGACCACCAGGGGGGCGAGGGCGTTGGGCAGGATTTCGCGCAGGATAATCGAACTGTTGCCAAAGCCCAGGCTGCGCGCGGCGGTGACAAAGTCGGCTTCGCGCAGGGTGCGAAATTCGGCGCGTACCAGCCGTGCCACGGTGGGCCAGGAGGAAATACCGATGGCCAGCGCAATCACCCCCAGCGTCGGGTTGCCGATGGCCACAATCACGATCACCAGCAAAAACGACGGCACGGTCTGAAACACTTCGCACACGCGCATCAGCACATCGCCAAGCTTGCCGCCGTGATAACCGGACAGGGCACCGACCACGCCGCCGATCAAGACGCTGATCAGGGTGGCGCTGGCGGCGATCAATAATGAACCGCGGGCGCCGTGGGCGATCCCGGCGGCTACGTCGCGGCCCAGTGAGTCGCTGCCCAGCAGATAGGCAGGGTCATCTCCAGGCCAGAGCATCGGCATAGCGACCATATCCAGCGGATCACCGGGGTAGAGCACGCCTGCGCTCAACGCCAGGGCCAAAACCAGTCCCAGCATGCTTGCGCCGATCAGCGCCGAGGGGTTGCGCAGCAGGGCTGCCCAGATACTTTCGCTGTAGCCGCTCAGGGCCGGTTGCAACACGGAAGAGTTCATTGGGGTGGCTCCTTTCAGTCCGCCTGAATGCGCGGGTCGAGCCAGGCCTGGAACAGGTCCACGGCGATATTGATCAGCACCACCAGCATCGACGACAGCAGCAGGATGCCCAGCAGCAAGTTGTAGTCGCGGGACATCACCGCCTCCAGCGTCAGGCGACCCAGGCCGGGCCAGCCGAACAGGGTTTCGGTGACGGCAGCACCGCCGAGCAGGGCAGCAAAATGCAAACCGGCCAGGGTCGAAACGGGCAACAGGGCATTGCGCAACACATGCCGCGACACCACCCGCCAGGGCCCCAAGCCCTTGGCGTGCGCGGTGCGTACGTAATCCTGGCGCTGCACTTCAAGCATCGCGGCGCGGGTCAGGCGGGCATACAGGGCGATATAAAACGTGGCCAGGGCCAGCACCGGCAGCACAGCGTGCTGCAGGCGGTCGAGCAGCCAGGCCGGACCTTGCAGGTCCAGGCCCAGGGTCTGGAAGCCATTACTGGGCAGCCAGCCCAGCTTTACCGAAAACAGCAGCACCGCCATCAGGCCGATCCAGAACCCTGGGGTGGAATACAGCAGCAACACGGCCAGTGACAGCAGGCGGTCGGGCCAGCGTCCGACCCAGGTGGCCATTGCCGTCCCTGCCGCGATGCCGATGGCCAGGGCCAGCCCCAGCGCGCCGAGCATCAGCAGCAAGGTGTTGGGCAGGCGGTCCAGCACCAGTTGGCTGACGGGCAGGTTAAAGCGTGGCGACAGGCCCAGATCCAGATGGGCCAACTGGCCCAGATAGCGCTGTAACTGGTCCATCAGGCTCAGGTCCAGGCCGAAGTGGCTGCGCCACTGCAGCAGGGTTTCGGCGCTGGCCCCGCCGGACTCACCGGCCAGCACGTCAACCGCGTCACCGGGGATCAGGCGCAGCAGCAAAAAATTCAGCAGCAGGATACCGATCACCGTGGGCACGGCTTGCCACAAGGTGCGCCGTGACAGGCGCCACATTCGCCGGCGCTCAAGCATGTTCGCCACCGCTGGCAGCCAGGCTGATATTGGCCAGGCTGCTGTCCAGACCATTGGCATCATCTTCAAAGCCACTGACCCGCGCGTTGTACACTGACACCTGTTGCTGCATCACCAGGGTAATGGAGGGCACTTCTTCAATGACGATCTTCTGGAACGCCTTGAACAGATCGCCGCGCTTTTGCTCGTCGGTCTCCACGGCGGCGCTTTCCAGCAGGCGGTCGACCTCGGGATTGTTGTAGTGGGTGCCATTGGAGAAGGGCACGCCCTTGCGAAAGTTCTTCGACCAGAACAGGCGCTGCACACCGACCGTGGGGTCGTACAGGGTACCCATGCCGACTACGGCAAAATCAAAGTCGCGGTCGGTGTAGATACGTTTGATGTAGGTGGGGAAGTCCTGAGCGCGCAGTTTCACTTCGATGCCGATACGCGCCAGGGCACTGCGCACATAGGTGGCGGTGCGGCTATAGCTGTCGCCGTAGGGCAGCGGGTCCAGGGTCAGGCTGAAGCGCCAGGGCCCTTGTTTGCTCAGGCCTGCCTTATCCAGCAGGGCATTGGCCGCCTCGGTGTCGAAGGGGTAGGGGTTGGGGCCTTGGTAAACATAGTTGGCGAAGCTTTTCGGAATCGGTGAATAGCTGGTTTCGGCGTAGCCGTAGTACACCACCTTGCGGATCACTTCTCGGTCCAGGGCATGGGCAATCGCCTGGCGCACTTCGATGCGCGACAGCAGCGGGTTATCGAGGTTGAACTCGAGCATGGTCGGGGTAATGGTGTAGCGATAGCCGCGGGTAGTGGCTTTTAAACGGCCGGACTTGGTCAGGCGCTCCAGCTCGCTCAGCGGTACCGGGCTTTGTCCGCCGGCATCCAGCGTGCCGTTTTCAAACGCGGCCAGGCGCGCGGCACCGTCAGGGATGACTTTGAGGATCAGCGTATCGACCACCGTTGCCGCCGGGTCCCAGTAGTTCGGGTTACGTTCGTATTCGATAAAACTGCCGCGTTCCCAGCGTTTGAAACGAAAGGGCCCGGTGCCCACGGGGGCGTTGTTGTGCAGGTTGCTCAGCGGGTCGCCCGAGGCATACAGGTGCTTGGGCAGGATCGGCGTTTCACCGCCGGCAAAGCCCCGAATCAGGTACGGCGCCGGTTTGCTCAAGTGGACGACGGCAGTGTGGTCGTCGGGCGTATCGACCCGCTCAAGGTTGGCAAAAGTGCTGGAGCCCCGGGGGTGGAAACGCTTGATCAGGTCGAGGGAAAAGGCCACGTCGGCGGAGGTGAACGGCTCGCCGTCATGCCATTTGACACCCTCGCGCAGGGTGAAGCGGTAACTCAAACCATCGGGCCCAGCCTCCCAGGCGGTGGCCAGTGCAGGGCGGGCATTGAGGGCTTCATCGTAAGTCAGCAGCCCCTCCAGCACCTTGCTGCTGGCTGTGACGCTGGTGCCTGCCGTGGTATTGAACGAACTCAGTGACGGCGGCTCGGGATTGATCAGCAGGTTGAACACCCGCCTCCCGCTGGCGGCCTCACCTGTCGCGTCGGCCAGGGCGGTAGGCAGGAACGGAATGCTGGCGCCGAGCGCGGACAGGGCAGACAGGCCAGCAACAAATTGACGACGGGTAAAGGGCATGGCGGTCATCCTGGTGGGTTAGCGGCGCAATCCGGCCTGACGTAAAAGTGGCAACACCCGCTCTGCAAACTGCTCAAGGTCGGGGGCGAAATCGAAGAAGCTCAGTTGCAGGCCATCGATGCCTGCTTCTTTTAGGCGAATGATGTCGCGCACCACAGTCTCGGGGCTGCCGACCAGCTGGATATTGCCGCCCACATAACGCTCTGCCGGTTGATGACCGCGCCAGGCGTGGGCATCGCTGGCCTCGCGGGCATGCCCTTCCAGTGCGCCAGGGTCACCCGCGGCAGTGATTGCGGCGTGCACTTCCCAGGCTTCAGCATCGCTGTCACGGCATATCACCAGCGGGTTGATCAGGGTGCGCACCTGGCGGCCATAACCCCGTGCGGCGTGTTTGATCCGTTGTAAATGTTCGGGCAGTTTGTCCAGCGCACTTTCGATTTCGGCGCTGCCGGGGCTGGTGGTAAACACAATGTCGGAATGGCGGGCGGCGAAGTCGATGCCGGCGGATGAGCCGGTGGCGTTGACCAGTACCGGGCGGCCAAAGTTGGGTTTGACGCTGACATAGGCCTCTTCGAGCTTGTAGTGGTCGCCGTTGAAATCGAGGTTTTCATGGCTGTGCCACAGCTCTTGTACGACGCGGATAAATTCGTCGGCCTGGCGGTAACGCTGATCGTGTTCGATAGGCGCCTGACCAAAGCGACGGTGCTCGCGATGGCGATGCCCGGTCACCAGATTCAGACCCCAGCGGCCATTGCTGATGTGGTCAAGAGTGGCGCCAAACTTGGCCAGATGCAGCGGATGCCAAGGGCCGTAGAGCACATGCAGGGTCGAAATCAGCAGGATGCGCGAGGTCACCGAAGCCAGCGCCGCCTGGGTGATAAAGGCATCCAGGGATTCGTCGTGGTAGCGGATATCGCCTCCGTAGCCGCCCTTGCCCAGCCACTCGGCGAGGGCGAAGACCAGATCAAAACCCAGCTCTTCGGCGCGCAGGGTCAGTTGGCGGTTGTAGTCGAAGGTCCAGGTGGTGCTGCGCGGCAGTGCCGAAGGGCTCCAGCCACCCGATTGCACCGGCAGGAACAGGCCTAGAAACAAAGGTTGCTCGAAGGCACGGGACAGTGGGCTTTCAGGAAAATCCAGAGGAGATGGCTGACGTGACAAGGCGAAGGCTCCAGGCAGTGGATATGGAAAAGCGGGCTATTCCTGCACTTGCGCAGGGCTGGTCACCAGATAGGCGACGGCCTCGCTGTCCAGCGGATTGCGGTATTGGTGCGGTTGTCCGGCACGAAACAGGATCGAGTCACCGGCATGCAGCACAAAGCGCTCGTCATTGATGCTCAGCTCCAGGCTGCCCTTGGTCACCAGCAGGTTTTTCTGTACCCCGTACTCGTGGCCTGGCACATGCTCTTCGGCCAGCGGGCTCAGGCGCAGCTCGTTAAATGCCACCTGTGCTTCGGCGTGTTCCGGGGGCAAGGCGCGACGCACAATGGCACCGTGGGAGTCGCTGGGGGCAAGGAGTTCAGCAATCGATACCTGCAGAGCGCTGGCCACCTTGCACAGCACTTTCACAGAGGGAAAACTGCGACCGGCTTCTATCTGCACGAGCATGGCGCGGCGTACGCCACTGGCCTGCGCCAGCGCCTCCAGCGACACCTCACGCTTGTCGCGCAGGCGTTGCAGGTTGTGGCTGATACGTTTGGCAATGGGGTCGTCGCCCTGATGATCGCGCTCGGGCAGGCTGAAAGGGATGCTGCCGCTGCTGTCGAGAAAACCGGTAGGGATATTCATGGGCGTGAGCCTGCAAGCGAGGGCAATACAGGTGAATAGTCAGGGCCATGGGGGCGACGGCTCATGATGATTCCTTTTCATGCGGTCCGAAAAGTCATGAGATTACCGTCGGTTTTTTAGATCCATAAATAATTAATTAAGACGTTTAAAGACCTGATTTGAATAAGCGAAATCCTGATAAAACGGCTCTATGGTTATGCTTCGTTGGGCGTTGACCGTCAGAACACGGCTGACTACTGTTTGCGCCACTTGATTTAACGATCACCACGCAGGGAGTCAGCATGAGCGACATTCAATACCGCAACCTGGGCCGCAACGGCGTGAAGGTTTCGCCCATTACCCTGGGCACCATGATGTTCGGCGGGCAGACCCCGGACGACGTCGCCCGACGTATCACCGACCGTGCCTTTGAGCAGGGCATCAACTCCATCGACACCGCCAATGGCTACAACGGTGGTGCCTCGGAAGAAGTGGTTGGCCGCCTGATTGGCGAGCACCGCCAGCGCTGGGTACTGGCCACCAAATTCGTCAACCCCGACCCGGGTGGCGCAGGCCCGAACAACAGCGGCGCCTCGCGCCAAAATGTCATTGCTTCGGCCGAGGCCAGCCTCAAGCGCCTGAATACCGACTATATCGACCTGTTCTACCTGCACCGCGAAGACCACGACACCCCGGTGGACGAAACCCTGCGCGCCCTCGATGACCTGATTCGGGCGGGTAAGATCCGTGGTTACGGGCTGTCCAACCATCGTGGCTGGAAGCTTGCCGAATTCAGCCGCAGCGCCGACCTGCTGGGCATCCAGCGCCCCAGCGTCAGCCAGCCGCTATACAACCTGGCCAACCGCCAGATCGAAGTGGAGCATCTGCCAGCGGCGGAGCATTACGGTATTGGCGTGATCTCCTACAGCCCATTGGCGCGTGGCGTACTGACAGGCAAATACGACCCGGATCAGGCCCCGGGCCAGGACACCCGTGCTGGTCGTAACGACCCGCGCCTGCAACAGACCGAATGGCGCCCTGAGTCCCTCAACCTGGCCCAACGCATTCGTGACTATGCCGAAGGGCAAAGGATTACCGCAGGCCAGTTTGCTTTGGCCTGGGTGCTGAACAACAAACTGATTACCTCCGCGATTGCGGGGCCGCGTACCGAACAGCAATGGGAGGACTACGTACCGGCGTTGAACTACAACTTCACCGCGCAGGATGAAGCGTTTATCAATGATCTGGTGGTGACCGGGCATTCGAGCACCCCGGGCTACAACGACCCGAGCCATCCGTTTTTCGGGCGCAGGTCGCGGGTGTAAAAAGACCGATCACTGCAGTGCCCTTGTGGGCGCATTGTGGGAGCGGGCTTGCTCGCGATGGTATCACCGCGGTTTGCCTGACAGACCGCAGCGCTTGCATCGCAGGCAAGCCAGCTCCCACAAAAGCATTGTTCGCTTAAGTGAGCAGCCGGCGCTTCCCCGTCAGAAGTTGGCCGGTGTATTGGCGCTGATGATCTCGGCTTCATCCGCGCCGATATTGCGAAAGCGATGGGGCAGGGTGGTGGGAAAGTAATAGCCGTCCCCGGCATTCAAGATGCTGATCTGGCCATCCACGGTCAGTTCGATCGTACCTCGGGCCACCAGCCCGCACTCTTCACCTACAGCATGCACGATCGGTTCTTCCCCGGAGCTGGCGCCCGGTGCGTATTGCTCGCGCAACAAGCGCATCTGCCGGCCCGGCACCGAGGCGCCAATCAGCAGCAGGCGCAAGCCGTCACGGCCCAGGTCCGGCTGTTCATTGGCACGGAACACGTATTGGTGTTCGCGCGGTGGCTGGTCGAAGGTGAAAAAATCAGCCAGCGACATGGGAATGCTTTCCAGCAGCTTTTTGAGGGAGCTGACAGAAGGACTGACGCGATTCTGTTCGATCAGGGAAATGGTGGCATTGGTGACGCCGCTACGCCGTGCCAGCTCGCGCTGGGACATTTTGTAGCTTTCGCGTACTAATTTGAGTCGTGAGCCCGTGTCCATGACAGCCTTATGTGAGAACTACTTAAGGTGACGGGGGAGATGGCGGGCGACGGATGCCGCAAATCGCACCGTGCCTCTGTCCCGGAATCGTGAAAGGCGGCTATTAAATCACGTTTATTGGCGTAGCTCAGCAGCTTCGATAAACGGTGCCGGGCCCTGTTGCCCCCGCTGGATTGGCGGCCCCTGTGAGGTGGCCGCCGACAGGAGATTGACTCAATCAAACGGTGTGCAAGTACCAGTTGTACTCAAGGTCCGAGATCGAGTTTTCAAACTCGGCGAGTTCGCTTTCCTTGCAGGCAACGAAGACATCGATGTACAGCGGGTCGATGTATTTGGCCATGACTTCGCTGTCGTCCAGCTCGCGCAGTGCGTCGCGCAGGTTGTTCGGCAGGCTTTGCTCGTTTTGCTCGTAGCTGTTGCCTTCCACCGGTGGCCCCGGCTCGATTTTGTTGGTCAGGCCGTGATGGATACCGGCCAGGACCGAAGCCATCAGCAGGTAAGGGTTGGCGTCAGCACCGGCAACGCGGTGTTCGATGCGCACCGAGTCGGCAGAGCCGGTAGGCACACGTACTGCCACGGTGCGGTTGTCGATGCCCCAGCTCGGCGAGTTGGGCACATAGAACTGGGCGCCGAAACGGCGATACGAGTTGACGTTGGGGCAGAGGAACGCCATCTGCGCCGGCAGGGTTTCGAGCACACCGCCGATTGCGTGACGCAATGCGTCGTTCTGCTCGGGGTCCTCGCTGGCAAAAATATTTTTGCCTTCCTTGTCCAGAATCGAGACGTGCACATGCAGCCCGTTGCCCGCCTGGCCAGGGTACGGCTTGGCCATAAAGGTGGTGTCCATCTCATGGTCGTAGGCGATGTTTTTCACCAGGCGCTTGAGCAGCACGGCGTAGTCGCAGGCCTTGATCGGGTCGGCAACGTGATGCAGGTTGACCTCGAACTGCGCCGGGGCACTTTCCTTGACGATCGCATCCGCCGGGATGCTTTGCTCTTTCGCGCCCTCGAGAATGTCCTGCAGGCAGTCGACGTATTCGTCTAGGTCATCGATCAGGTACACCTGGGTCGACATCGGCCGTTTGCCCGACACCGGCGAGCGCGGCGCTTGCGGGCGGCCGTTCACGTTGTCCTGGTCGATCAGGTAGAACTCCAGCTCAAAGGCCGCGCAAATGGTCAGGCCCATGTCATCGAACTTGGCCACCACCTGGCGCAGCACTTCCCGCGGATCGGCGAAGAACGGCTGGCCTTCCAGTTCGTGCATGGTCATCAGCAATTGCGCCGTCGGGCGTTTCTGCCAGGGCTCGATGCACAGGGTATTGGGGATGGGGTAGCAGATGCGGTCCGAGTCACCGATATCCAGGCCCAGGCCGGTGCTTTCCACCGTTGAGCCATTGATATCCAGGGCAAACAGGGAGGCGGGCAGGTTGATGCCCTTCTCGTAAACCTTGTGCAGGCTGGTGCGTTCGATGCGCTTGCCGCGCACCACGCCGTTCATATCCGCAATAAGAAGGTCAACGTACAAAACCTCAGGGTATTTCTTGAGGAATGCATTTGCTTCATTGAGCTGAACTGCGCGCAGGGGAACCGCCATGATGCACCTATTATGTTAATTATTATGTTCACTGCCCTTTCACGAACCCAGTCAATCCGAAAGGCAGGGTGAAGTCAATAGCGAACGGTTGACCTAAAATCGTTATTTTCAATGCTTTTTGGCGCGTTTTGATGTCGTGTAAAGACGTCCTGTATGAGCGGGGTGCGGACTTCAGATGAAAAGTGTTTTAGATTTTTTACATTGCAGTTGTTAATTAAAATCAACAAGACTAAGCTCCGGAAAAGCTCGTTCACGTCCACTTGGCTGCCTGCGTACAGCAGGCGGGCGGGCCTTTGCGTCACGACAACGACAAGCCGCAATAACAACAAGTACTACCAGGCAGCCGCTTTACCGGCGCCGAAAAAACCTGTGCTGCAGGTTTGCGATCAACTATTGAGTCGGGCCGTGTTGGCCTGGCGACCGAAGCTGTTGGGAGTTTCATATGGCAAACGCCTCCAGTACCTATCGCAAGGCCCTTGAAGGTAACCAGGCACCGAAAAAGGTGTTGGTAAAAGTCGACCGGGTCACCAAGAAGTTCGACGAAACCATCGCTGTTGACGATGTATCCCTGGATATCCACCAAGGCGAAATCTTCGCCCTGCTCGGAGGTTCCGGCTCCGGCAAGTCAACTCTTCTGCGCATGCTGGCGGGCTTTGAGCGCCCAACAGAGGGTCGTATTTTTCTCGATGGAGTCGACATTACCGATATGCCGCCGTACGAGCGGCCGATCAATATGATGTTCCAGTCCTATGCCCTGTTCCCGCATATGACTGTGGCGCAGAACATCGCCTTTGGCTTGAAGCAGGATCGTCTTTCCGCCAGTGATATCGACGCCCGCGTAGAGGAAATGCTGCGCCTGGTACATATGACTCAATACGCCAAGCGCAGGCCCCATCAGTTGTCTGGTGGCCAGCGTCAGCGTGTGGCTCTGGCTCGCTCACTGGCCAAGCGCCCGAAACTGCTGCTGCTCGATGAGCCGATGGGTGCGCTGGACAAAAAACTGCGTTCGCAGATGCAACTCGAACTGGTAGAGATCATCGAGCGCGTTGGCGTGACCTGCGTGATGGTGACCCATGATCAGGAAGAGGCCATGACCATGGCTGAGCGCATCGCCATTATGCACCTGGGGTGGATCGCGCAAATCGGCAGCCCTGTGGATATCTATGAAGCCCCCGTCAGCCGCATGGTCTGCGAGTTTATCGGCAATGTGAACGCCTTCGATGGTACGGTCATAGACGACGAGGAAGGCTACGCGATCATCCACAGCCCGGAACTGGAGCGCAAAATCTACGTTGGCCACGGCGTGACAACATCGCTGCAGGACAAGTCGGTGACTTACGCCATCCGCCCGGAAAAAATGCTGGTCAGTACCCTCAAGCCCGAGTCCGCTTACAACTGGTCGCAGGGCAAGGTGCATGACATTGCCTACCTCGGTGGGCACTCGGTGTTTTATGTAGAACTGCCTGGGGGCAAGATCGTCCAGTCGTTTATGGCCAACGCCGAACGCCGTGGCGCCCGTCCGACCTGGGACGACGAAGTCTACGTGTGGTGGGAAGACGACAGCGGCGTGGTACTGCGCTCATGAACATGCGAAAACTCAAGCGCCGACTGCAACGAATAACCCCCGGTGGCCGTCAGATGGTCATCGGAGTTCCGTTCCTGTGGTTGTTTCTGTTCTTCATGCTGCCATTCTTTATTGTTCTGAAGATCAGCTTTGCGGAAGCGGACGTCGCTATTCCGCCGTACACCGAGATCTACGGTTTCGTTGATCAAAAAATCCAGATGCTGCTCAACCTGGGTAACTACGCCATGTTGGGTGACGACGAGTTGTACCTCGCCGCCTACCTGGGCTCGCTAAAGATGGCCTTTTTCAGCACGCTATTGTGCCTGCTGATCGGTTATCCGATGGCCTATGCCATCGCCAATGCGCGCAAAGAGATGCAGACCGTGCTGGTGCTGCTGATCATGATGCCGACCTGGACCGCGATCCTGATCCGCGTTTACGCGTGGATGGGCATCCTCAGCAAC
>Ga0302347_1000702_pt1 | contig 48344 bp, 46 predicted proteins | sample PhyWR1_FD_202178 | JGI IMG/M metagenome (GOLD analysis project Ga0302347, IMG submission 202178) | Leaf surface microbial communities from wheat plants in UC Gill Tract Community Farm, Albany, California, United States - DLSL W.R1 (v2)... | ecosystem: Host-associated > Plants > Phyllosphere >... | reverse complement strand
AACGATGGTGGAGGTATACGGCGCAGAGTTGTCCGGCAGACGTTTAATCCAGTTTTTATCAATACGACCACGCTCAGCGATAGCGTCTACATCGTAGGCCAGCGCCAGGGTGACCACATCAGCTTCAATACCGTTAATGACGGACGTAGCCTGTTTTCCGGAGCCGCCATGCGACTGGCGAATCACCACGTTATCGCCGGTCTCTTGCTTGTAATGCGCCGCGAACGCTTTGTTGTATTGATCGTAAAGCTCACGCGTCGGATCGTACGACACATTCAATAACTGGATGTCTTTTGCCAGAACGCTGGTCGATGCCAGCAATAACGTTAATCCCACGCCCCATTTGTTCATCGCCCAACTCTCTTGTGTAGTGTTTTGATGAATGCAGGTTGCCAGAAAGGATTATGACGATAAAAGAATAAAAAAAGATTGGCTATAACCTAGGGGAATAAACAGCCCTCTCCAGATAGAGAGGGCGTGCGGATTAATACAGTTTTTTCGCGCAGTCCAGCCAGTCACCTTTGAACGGACGCTTCATGCTTTCGATCGCGTCAACGATGTCATGGTGAACCAGTTTTTCGTTCTGAATACCGACGCAACGGCCGCCATGACCCTGCAGCAGCAGGTCGATAGCGTATGCGCCCATGCGTGAGGCCAGAATACGGTCGTAAGGACCCGGGGAACCGCCGCGCTGGATGTGACCCAGAACCGTGGCACGCGTTTCGCGCTTGGTTTCGGTTTCGATGTATTTTGCCAGCTCGTCCACATCACAGATGTGTTCAGTGATCGCGACGATGGCGTGTTTTTTGCCTTTCGCGATACCGGCTTTGATTTCGTTGACCAGGTCTTCACGGCTGAACTCGACTTCAGGCACTACGATGAACTCGCAGCCGCCAGCAATGGCCGCCGCCAGCGTCAGGTCGCCGCAGTAACGGCCCATCACTTCAACGATGGAAATACGCTGGTGAGAAGAAGAGGTGTCACGCAGACGGTCAATCGCTTCAACAACCGTCCCGAGGGCCGTGAAGAAGCCGATGGTGTAGTCGGTGCCTTTGATGTCGTTATCGATAGTGCCCGGCAGACCGATACATGGGAAACCCATTTCAGTCAGACGTTTTGCGCCCATATAAGAACCGTCACCGCCGATAACCACTAACGCGTCCAGGCCGCGTTTTTTCATGTTTTCGATAGCCACCTGACGGATGTGCTCTTCGCGGAATTCCGGGAAGCGCGCGGAACCCAGGAAGGTGCCGCCACGGTTAATCATGTCAGATACGCTGTAGCGATCGAGCTGGACCATACGGTCTTCATACAGACCCAGATAACCGTCATAAACGCCAAAAATTTCCAGACCTTCCGTCAACGCTGCACGCACAACACCACGAATTGCCGCGTTCATGCCTGGGGCATCACCGCCGCTTGTCAACACACCGATTTTCTTAATCATGACTACCTCTGAACTTAGGAATGCAAAAATGAAATCTGTTGCCGGAAGAGGTCTATACCCTACATAGTTCAATTTGCAGAAAAGCGCAGCCTACGCGCATGCAACTTGAAATATGACGGGTCTATTCAACCAACCAATACTGCAAATAGTATATCAACCACTTCCAGCTGAATTGATTCAGGTCAGCCCCAATGGGGGTAATTTATCCACAAAATGCTGGCCTGGCTCACTTTTTTAGAACGAATTACGAAAGCTCAAATGTCCTGGTACGACCGAACAGGGATCCTGGTGAATAATGACGTCCGAACCCGGGAAACGCTGCAAAATCGCCTGTTCAACCTGCTCAGCAATCACATGCGCCTGAACCAGCGGCAGGTTATCTTCCATTTCTAAATGAATCTGAATAAAGCGGGTCGGCCCTGACTGCCGCGTACGAAGATCGTGAGCACCACTGACGCCCGGCCAGGTGGTGACGATATTAAAGATGTCTGCTCGTTCTGCATCGGGAAGCGCGCGGTCAAGAAGCGATTGCACTGCTTCATAACCCATACGTAAGGCGCTGTATAAAATATAGATCCCAATCCCTAACGCAAATAACGCGTCGGCACGATGCCATCCATACCATGCGAGTCCGAGCGCAACAAGAATCGCACCATTCATCATAACATCAGACTGATAATGAAGCATATCCGCCCGTACCGCCTGACTTTGGGTTTTGCGAACAACCCAGCGTTGGAACGTTACCAGAACAATTGTGCTAATAAGTGCTATTACCGTGACGACCACGCCAACACCCGGATCTTTCATCGGAACGGGCGATATCAAATTCTGAATACCGGTTAAAAAGAGAAATAACGCAGAGCCAGAAATAAACATACTTTGCGCCAGCGCGGCGAGTGATTCCGCTTTGCCGTGGCCGAAAGTGTGTTCATCATCCGCGGGTTGCAACGAGTAGCGCACCACCAGCAGATTGGTTAACGACGCGGCGATATCGACGAGGGAATCTACCAGCGCTGCCAGAATACTGACCGAGCCGGTATACCACCATGCAAAGATTTTGATGATTAGCAAACACGACGCCATAACCGTCGCGGCGATTGCGGCGCGGCTCACCAGCCGGCCATAAGAATGATTCATACATGCTCCTGTCATGCCATGCCGCTAGTATAACGGATGCATCCGCAGGTAAAGCATGAATAAACGGTTAACAAATCAGAATGAAGCGGATAAAAACATCGCCGCCATTTTTAAAGCGATCGGTTCGTCATTGCCAGAGTGCCTTCCTGAAGGATTTGGCTTTTCTGTGGCTCAAGTAGCGTCAGGATCGTCTGGCCAATGTAGTTGCTCCAGTTAAAGCTATTTTGCAGCACGATCACTGCACTCTGGTTTTTTTTATCAAAACCGATATAGCTTGAATATCCGCCAATGTATCCCACTTGATAGGTTATTTTCTGGCTGGCGGTTTCGTCACTGACCCAGGCGATATTAGCCGCTTCTTTTTGTCGGTAAAAATAGGTTTGCGTCACATCTGCCAGGGCGCGATCAATGGCGGGGTGTGATGTGGCAGTGAAGTGCGCACGGGCATATTCAGCAAGATCGCGGGCGCTGCTGTATAAGCTCGCCGCCCCCATCATATTTTGCTGAAACACCCAGTCGGGCGTGAGTGCGCCACGCGAAATAAATTTGGGTTGATCCCCCGCGTGTCCGAGCGCGCGGTAGGGATAAGCTTTGAGCGATTCCGGCGTGAAGCTGCTGTTGCTCATCTGCAACGGTTTCAGGAGTTTATCCTGTGCTAACGTCTCCATCGATTTGCCGGTACGTCGTTGCAAAATATGGCTCAGAAGGGCATAACCGATGTTGGAATACTGCGGTACCCGATAGGCTGGCGCGTCAAAATCGCTGAGATAAGTCAGCAGCGAATCATTATCCAGTTGGGCATAGAAGTTTTCACCCGTACGGAAATAGCTGAGAAGGTTCTCCAGCGTTAATAAATCCATGGGCTGACGGGGTAGACCCGAGGTATGAGTCACAAGCTGCAATAGCGTGATTTTTTTAGCATCCGCACTTAACGACGTTCCCCGTGGAAGCAGTGTTTCCAGCGTATCCGTCCAGTTAAGTTGTCCCTCATTTACGAGGAGCGTGGCAACCTCAGCGGTCACCCCTTTACTCAGCGATCCCAGTGCAAAAAGCGTATCAGGCGTAATTGCACGCTGACTCAGATCGTCCGTTACCCCATAAGAGTGGAATTCTGCCGACCCATTATGATAGATGATCGCGACCACCATGCCGGTAACCTGCTTTTCCTGCATATATTGGTTGATCATCGGATCAATATTGCGGCCGTAATACCCCACCGTCACCGGGGTGATATTTGGGTCAGGATTATCCATTTGCGACAACGTGCTGTTGGTGCAACCGGTCAGCGCCAGCAAGGGCGAAAGCAGCAGAGGTATTAAAAATTTCATCGTCAGAGAAAAACATCACTGTTAAATGGCAGACACAATGATGTCTGTCTAAAAGATGGCGCAGAGCGTCGTAAACAGAAGTACATGAGCGGAAAGACCAGAGCGTTATTGTTATCCCGCAAACCCAAGGCTCGTCGGTTTACTCTGTTTGAATATCTGATTTTATCTTTATTTTACCGCCACTTATCTTGGGCAGTTCAGCTATCTTAGTACGACTGTTAGTAATGATAACCGAATGAAGTACGTCGTCCTAGTGAATTACCGTACATAAAAAACGCAACGCGGCGATTTAATGTACTCTCAATGGCAGTAATGAAGAGCACAATGCGGCGTTATGCTGCTGGCAGAGTCGTGAAGTGGCAGAATTTTGGGCAAAAAAAACCCCCTCATCATGAGGGGGAAGACAGGGATGGTGTCTATGGCAAGGAAAACAGGGTCTACTGGTTACTACGGGTATTGCTACTGAAAAACGTCATCTCAGCGCTTTGTTGCATCCGGGCAACCTCACGCAACTCATCCATTCGTTGCTGATGTTTCTCGTTCAAAACCGCTTGCTGCTCGGGCGATAGCAGATGGAACATTTGGTTGCGAACCCTGGCCATCTCGACCTGGCGGGCCACTTGTTCCTGTGCCATCTTTTGTGCCTGAGCACGTACAGCGCTTTCGTCAAAATTTTCTGCAGTGACAAGGCTATGCATTGTCTCTATTTCGCTAACATTAACAGGGGGCTGATCGTGTCTTGCCCTGTGCATCAGATCTCGCATCTGTTGACGCTGGTGTTCAGTTAAATTTATGCCGTCAAACATATGGCTCTGGCCACTGTGCTGCGTAATGCCCTCAGCTGAGGACCCGTTAACGCCGGTGATGACTCCAGCAGCCTGGCTTAAAGCACTAAACGCCAGTGTTGAGGCCATGACGGCAGCGGTAACTTTGCGCATCACTTGCTCCCAAAAATCTTTCGTGTCGCGATTCAACGAAGACAGATTACGATACGTGCTGCAAACATGCGTCAGGGGGTGTAAAACAACGTAAAGTCATGGATTAGATAGCCTTGATGACGTAATTTCTGCCTCGGAGGTATTTAAACAATGAATAAAATCCTGTTAGTTGATGATGACCGAGAGCTTACATCTCTTCTAAAAGAGCTGCTGGACATGGAAGGTTTCAACGTGATTGTTGCCCATGATGGGGAACAGGCGCTGAGTCTTCTGGACGACAGCATTGACTTGCTTTTGCTTGACGTGATGATGCCGAAGAAAAACGGTATTGATACGCTTAAAGAACTACGCCAGACCTATCAGACACCTGTAATCATGCTGACCGCTCGCGGCAGCGAACTGGATCGCGTTCTCGGCCTTGAGCTGGGTGCCGATGACTATTTACCTAAACCGTTTAACGATCGCGAGCTGGTAGCGCGTATCCGCGCGATTCTGCGTCGTTCCCACTGGAGCGAACAGCAGCAGAATAGCGATAACAGTTCACCGACGCTCGAAGTGGATTCCCTTAGCCTGAACCCAGGGCGTCAGGAAGCGAGCTTTGATGGGGTCGCGCTGGAATTAACCGGCACCGAGTTCACCCTGCTTTATCTGCTGGCGCAGCATCTCGGCCAGGTGGTATCGCGTGAACATTTGAGTCAGGAAGTGCTGGGCAAACGTCTTACACCGTTTGACCGCGCCATCGACATGCACATCTCTAACCTGCGCCGGAAGCTGCCGGAGCGCAAAGATGGTCACCCATGGTTTAAAACCTTACGTGGCCGCGGCTATCTGATGGTTTCCGCTTCATGATTGGCAGCTTAACCGCCCGCATTTTCGCCATTTTTTGGCTGACGCTGGCACTGGTTTTGATGCTGGTTTTGATGTTGCCAAAACTCGACTCACGCCAGATGACGGAGCTTCTCGACAGCGAGCAACGTCAGGGCGTGATGATCGAACAACACGTGGAAGCTGAGCTGGCAAACGATCCGCCCAATGATTTGATGTGGTGGCGCAGGCTGTTTCGCGCTATCGACAAATGGGCGCCGCCCGGACAACGGCTGCTGCTGGTTACCAGCGAAGGCCGCGTGATCGGTGCGGAACGCAATGAAATGCAAATTATCCGTAACTTCATTGGCCAGGCGGATAACGCCGATCATCCACAAAAGAAAAAGTACGGTCGGGTAGAAATGGTGGGGCCATTTTCCATCAGGGATGGGGAAGATAATTACCAGCTCTATCTGATTCGACCGGCCAGCAGTTCGCAAACTGATTTCATCAACCTGCTGTTTGACCGTCCGCTGCTGCTGCTGATTGTCACCATGCTGTTGAGTTCTCCGCTGCTGTTATGGCTGGCGTGGAGCCTGGCAAAACCGGCGCGTAAGCTGAAAAACGCGGCGGACGAAGTGGCTCAGGGCAACCTGCGACAGCATCCGGAACTGGAAGCCGGACCGCAAGAATTCCTTGCCGCCGGTGCCAGTTTTAACCAGATGGTCACCGCACTCGAAAGGATGATGACGTCACAGCAACGCCTGTTGTCTGACATCTCTCACGAGCTGCGCACCCCGCTCACGCGTCTGCAACTCGGCACCGCACTGCTGCGTCGTCGTAGCGGCGAGAGTAAAGAGCTGGAGCGTATCGAGATGGAAGCGCATCGTCTGGACAGCATGATCAACGATCTGCTGGTGATGTCGCGCAATCAGCAAAAAAATGCGCTGGTGAGCGAAACGGTGAAAGCCAATCACCTGTGGCATGAGGTGCTGGATAACGCCGCGTTCGAAGCCGAACAGATGGGCAAGTCGTTTACCGTCAACTTCCCGCCGGGGCCGTGGCCGCTGTACGGTAACCCCAACACGCTGGAAAGCGCGCTGGAAAATATCGTGCGTAACGCTCTGCGTTACTCGCACACGAAGATTGAGGTGGCGTTCTCGGTCGATAAAGATGGGGTCACCATCAACGTGGATGATGACGGTCCTGGCGTGAGCGCGGAAGATCGCGAACAAATTTTCCGTCCATTCTACCGTACCGACGAAGCGCGCGATCGCGAGTCTGGCGGGACGGGGCTTGGGCTGGCGATTGTCGAAACCGCCATTCAGCAGCACCGTGGCTGGGTTAAAGCCGACGACAGCCCGCTGGGGGGATTACGGTTAACCATGTGGTTGCCGCTGTATAAGCGTTCGTAACTTTTTGCCCTCACCCTACCCCTCTCCCACAGGGAGAGGGAATGGTTCCGTACAGTTTTTTCCCTCCGAAAGAGAAGGAATGGCTCCGTGCAGTGTTTTCCCGCTTCCCTTGGGAAAGAAAAGAGCTCCCTACTGTCTTTCTCCCTCTCCCCTTGGGAGAGGGCCGGGGTGAGGGGATAACAGCACGCTATTTCCCCCACAACCTCCGGGAGTTATCCTCGATCTTGCGAGCAATTCGTCGCTTCTGCATGGTTCTGGTCCAGCTTGTCGACAGACCCGCCGCGGACAGTAGCCGATGATATTGTTCATCATCAAACGGCATATGCCAGGCGATGGCGCAAGCATCATAAACCGACACATCACTCAGGCGCGATGCCAGCTCGAGCGGTGCATCAGCAAAAACCTGCCCCGCCAGCACCACGCGATACAACCAGCCGGTTTTACCCGCGCTTTGCATCAGCGAAGACATATCGCTGATGCCGAAATGGAAGTTGAGTTTGAAGCACGGGGAGCGCGGCTGCGTGACCTGAATCAGCGCGTCACCCCAGCGATAAATGTCGCCAATAAAGACGTCTTTTTCGGTCATGCCGTCGGTCGACAGGTTTTCGCCAAACGCGGGAGCGACGAAGAGATCCGCCTGCTCGGGGAATTCACGCACCCAATGGAGATAATGTTCGCGGGGATAATGACACAGCGCGCGCTCAGGCCCGCCGTGGATTTTTTTCTCGGCCTGCTCGTCACCCGCCAGCCCCAGTTCGGTCAACGTGAGCTCACCATCAACCTGCACTTTAGCAATCGCGCTCGGACGGCTACCATCGTAGTCCCTGACCTTGCCTGTAAACACATTTACCGGATAGTGCATGTATCGTGGCTCCTTTATGCAGATACAAAAAAAGCGAGTCATCAGACTCGCTTCTCACAGGCGTCAATGCAACCTTATTTTTTAGCGGCGAAACGCGCTGCTGCTTCGTCCCAGTTCACCACGTCCCAGAATGCTTTGACGTAGTCTGGACGACGGTTCTGGAATTTCAGGTAGTACGCGTGTTCCCACACGTCCAGACCCACGATTGGGAAACCAGACACGCCAGAAACTGCTTCACCCATCAGCGGGGAATCCTGGTTAGCGGTAGAAACCACAGCCAGTTTGTCGCCTTTCAGCACCAGCCACGCCCAGCCAGAACCGAAACGGGTTGCAGCGGCTTTTTCGAATTCCGCTTTGAAAGCATCCACAGAACCGAAATCGCGCTCGATAGCCGCTTTCAGGTCGCCCTGCAGGGTGGTGCCGGTTTTCAGGCCTTTCCAGAACAGGCTGTGGTTAGCGTGGCCGCCCGCGTTGTTACGCAGAACGGTTTTCTTGTCTGCTGGCAGTTGATCCAGTTTGGTGATCAGCTCTTCAACAGACAATTCAGCGAATTCTGGCAGGCTTTCCAGCGCAGCGTTCGCGTTGTTTACATAAGCCTGGTGGTGTTTAGTGTGATGGATTTCCATCGTCTGCTTGTCGAAATGCGGTTCCAGTGCGTCATAGGCATACGGCAGGGATGGCAGTGTATAACTCATAATCCTCTCCATTATTGTCGGGCGGCACAGCTGTTAATGCCGCGTAAGCAGTTGGTTCATTATAGTTAATTAAATGATATTGAAAATGATTATCAATGCCGTACTTTTTATAAGGTTATTCATTTTTGTGTCAATCGTGAAATTGTGAGTCTGCTCACGCGGTTAACGCGTTGATTGCCATTTGGAAGAAAAGTGCGGCAACCTTCTGAAGGTTCGCTCACCGCGTAATTTTTACACTCATCGGGTCGGAGGGAAGCCAACGACATATAAAAACGATGAGGATGTAAAAATGAGTCATGCGATTACGATGGGTATTTTCTGGCATTTGATAGGCGCAGCCAGTGCAGCCTGTTTCTATGCCCCGTTTAAAAAGGTCAAACATTGGTCATGGGAAACCATGTGGTCTGTTGGCGGTACTGTCTCGTGGCTTATCTTGCCCTGGACGGTCAGTGCTCTACTCCTCCCTGATTTCTGGGGATATTTCTCTTCCTTTAGCGCCTCCACGCTGCTGCCCGTTTTTCTGTTTGGCGCGATGTGGGGCATCGGTAATATCAACTACGGCCTGACGATGCGCTATCTGGGCATGTCGATGGGGATTGGGATTGCTATCGGGATCACCCTGATTGTCGGCACCCTGATGACGCCGATTCTGAACGGTAATTTTGACGTGCTGATCAACACCCGTGGCGGACGAATGACGCTGCTCGGCGTGCTGGTGGCGGTGATCGGTGTGGGGATTGTCACCCGCGCGGGCCAGTTGAAAGAGCGAAAAATGGGCATCACCGCCGAGGATTTCAATCTGAAGAAAGGGCTGGTGCTGGCGGTGATGTGCGGCATTTTCTCGGCGGGCATGTCCTTTGCGATGAACGCAGCAAAACCAATGCACGAAGCCGCTGCCGCGCTCGGCGTTGATCCGCTGTATGTCGCGCTGCCAAGCTATGTGGTAATTATGGGCGGCGGGGCGCTGGTCAACCTGGGCTTCTGTTTTATTCGTCTGGCAAAAGTGAAGAATCTGTCGGTAAAAGCCGATTTCTCGCTGGCAAAATCACTGATTATCACCAACGTGTTGCTCTCCGCGCTCGGCGGCCTGATGTGGTATCTGCAGTTCTTCTTCTACGCCTGGGGTCACGCCAGCATTCCGGCGCAATATGACTACATGAGCTGGATGCTACACATGAGCTTCTACGTGCTGTGCGGCGGGTTGGTAGGTCTGGTGCTGAAAGAGTGGAACAACGCCGGTCGCCGTCCGGTTGGCGTGCTGAGTCTGGGTTGCGTGGTGATCATTATTGCCGCCAATATTGTCGGCCTGGGCATGGCGAGTTAATTACGCCGCTTTTCGACTACGATGACGCCACTGAACCGGCGTCATCCCTACTTCGCGGTTAAACACCACCGAAAAATAGTTACTGTCCTCAAAGCCGCAGCGCATCGCCACCTCACTCACCATTAGCTCCGTATGTTGCAGCAGATATTGCGCGTGGCAAATGCGTAGCTGGCGCAAATAGTGATTCACGGTCATGCCCGTCTGGGTGCGAAACTGCTGGCGCAAGGCGCGTTCACTGCACTGTTCCTGTTCGCAAAACGTCTCCAGCACAAAGCTGCGATTCAGGCTGCCAGCCAGCGCAGTAATCAACTTATCCAGCAGCGCCTCTTGCTCGTTCGCCGAAGGGTTATCGATCGCATAACGAAAGCGTTTGAGCGTCATCACCAGTTGGGCGAACAGCAGTTCAGCCATCTGGTTCGCACTCGGGTCTGCCTTCAAACTCTCCTGTTCAAGCTGCGTGATAACGGGCCTGACCTGCGCCATACCGTTGCTGCTCAAACGCCAGTGTGGCGTGCCTTGTGTATCGTTAAAGCCAGGAATATTGCTGGCCCAGTCCACGTTCAGCTTGAGCCTGTCCGGGCAATAAATGACGTTTTGCAAAACCAGATCGTTAACCGAGGCGTAGGAGTGTTTGTCTTCCGCGCGGATATAAAACAGGTCACCGCGCGTAATACGATAGGGACGATCGTTGAGGACGTGAAGGCCGTTGCCGCGCCACACCAGCACTAACTCGCAAAACTCGTGCGTGTGCTCAGCAAAGACATTTTGCGGATAGCGGTCCGCCACCGCGACGGCCTGTCCGGCGTTGGCAAAAAAATCAGATTTGCGAAGGATTAACGGAACGCCCACAACACACCCCAGCAGCTAATAACCGAACATTATTAGCCGTTTCGCGAAAAAAAAACGGTGATTGCCCTCGCGTTACTGAAGTGACGCATCCCGTCCCTGACGGATTTCGCGCGGTGACCAGCTAAACTCCCGGCGAAAAAGCGTCGAAAAGTGGTTACTGTCGCCAAAGCCGCAGCGATAAGCGATATCCGTCACGCTCTCGTCAGTGTGACGCAAAAGATGGCGGGCTTTGATCAATCGCAGGCGATTCAAATAGCGCTGCGGCGTCAAACCGGTGTGCTGTTTGAGCTGGCGATGCAGAGTGCGCAGAGAAAGCGAAAATACATCCGCCACTGTCTCCCAACTGACCTCTTCGGCAAAGTGATCTTCCAGCCAGGCCATCAGTTGATTGAGCCGCGCGTCGTTATTCTCCAGCCCTTCCACCAGACTGCTCCGGCGCAGGAGCACCAGCAGTTGCATGAACAACAGCTCACGGCTGGCGAGCGCATGTGATTCCGTATTTTCCTCAGTCTGCTCCATCTGGGTGACGAGCTGGCGCACCTGCTGCAGCGTGGACTGATTCACTCGCCAGTGCGACGGATAGTGCCCGTCTTTTTCCTGCGGCAACAGCTGGTTTAGCCCCGATAAAAACTGGAACGCGTCCGGGGAACGATAGAGCACATTCGTCAGGCACAGGTTGTCGGTATGTTCATACATGTGTCGGTCGTGATCGCGTACAAAGCAGACCGTACCCCCGCTGATGGTGTAGGGCTGGCCGTTAAAAACGTGAATGCCCGTTCCATGCTCAACGATCACAATCTCATGAAAATCATGGTGATGTTCCGGAAAGGCCGCCTGCGGCAGGCGCGGCTCAATCGCAACGGGCGAATGTCCGGAAGGGAAAAAATCCACGCTGTGCAGTACGGTCATAACGGCCACCACCAATGAGAAATGTTCTCAAAATAGTAATTAAGGGGCGCGATTCTCACCTTCAATTTTCGACAGCAAAGCGCGCAAAGCCTGTCGGATTTTTAAGAAACAGCGGGAAAGATCGGGAAATGCGGTAACCGTCACATGACCTGACATCCGCGCCATAACTGGAAACTGTGAACTCCCTCACGTTCATCTTTGATTTCTTGCCAGCCGCGGATTTTGCCTGTCAGTGGCGAGAAGGTCTGTTTTTCCTTCCTTTCTTACACTCTCCGGTAATGACTTAAAGAAGGACCGGAACATGACTCTTCGCCATTGTGTCGCTGTCGATTTAGGCGCCTCCAGCGGTCGCGTAATGCTGGCCTGCTACGCCCCTGAACAGCGCACGCTGACTCTTCGCGAGATCCACCGTTTTGTTAACTGCCTGCAAAAGCAGGACGGTGCGGACACCTGGGACATTGACAGCCTGGAAGCTGAAATCCGCACTGGCCTGAACAAGGTCTGCGAAGAAGGCATTCTGATTGACAGTATCGGGATTGATACCTGGGGCGTGGATTATGTCCTGCTCGACCGCGACGGCGCGCGCGTCGGTTTGCCGGTGTCGTATCGCGACAGCCGTACCGACGGCGTGATGGCCTGCGCCATTGAACAGCTTGGCAAAGCGGACATCTACGGGCGCAGCGGTATCCAGTTTTTACCGTTCAATACGCTATATCAGCTGCGTGCGCTGGCGGAACAGCAGCCCGCGCTGATTAAAAACGTCGCCCACGCGCTGCTGATCCCCGACTATTTTAGCTATCGCCTCACCGGCAATCTGAACTGGGAATATACCAACGCCACCACCACGCAGTTGGTCAACATAAACTCCGATAACTGGGATGAACGTCTGCTCAACTGGACCGGCGTCTCCGCCGCCTGGTTTGGTACGCCGACGCATCCCGGCAATGTGATCGGTCACTGGATTTGCCCGCTGGGCAATCAAATTCCCGTCGTCGCGGTGGCAAGCCACGACACCGCCAGCGCTGTAATCGCCTCTCCACTCGCCAGCAAAGACGCGGCATATCTCTCGTCCGGCACCTGGTCGCTGATGGGTTTTGAGAGCAAAACGCCGTACACCAGCGATGCGGCGCTGGCAGCCAATATCACCAACGAAGGCGGCGCGGAAGGCCGCTATCGGGTGCTGAAAAATATTATGGGACTGTGGCTGCTCCAGCGCGTATTGAAAGAGCGAAACGTCTCCGACCTGTCGGCGCTGATTGCCGATACCGAAGCGTTGCCTGCGTGCCGTTTCGTGATCAACCCGAACGACGATCGCTTCATCAATCCGGCCCATATGAGCGCCGAGATTCAGGCCGCCTGTCGCGAAACACACCAGCCTGTTCCTGACACCCCAGCCGAGCTGGCGCGCTGTATTTTCGACAGCCTCGCTCTGCTGTACGCCGACGTGCTGCAAGAGCTGGCAGCACTGCGCGGCAAACCCTTCAGCCAGCTGCATATCGTGGGCGGTGGCTGCCAGAACCAGCTGCTGAATCAGCTGTGTGCCGACGCCTGCGGGATCACCGTCGTGGCGGGTCCTGTAGAGGCCTCCACGCTCGGCAATATCGGCATCCAGTTGATGACGCTGGACGAACTCACCAACGTGGACGATTTCCGCACCGTGGTCACGGACAACTATGCCCTCACCACGTTTACCCCTAATTCCTGCCATGAAATTGCCCGCTACCGAGCGCAGTTTCAGCAAAAACGACTGACTAAGGAGCTTTGCGCATGACCACTCAACTTGAACAAGCCTGGGAACTGGCTAAACAGCGTTTCGCCGACGTCGGCGTGAATGTCGACGAGGCGCTGCGCCAGCTCGATCGCCTGCCGGTTTCCATGCACTGCTGGCAAGGCGATGACGTCGCAGGCTTTGAAAATACCGGCGCCGCGCTGACGGGCGGTATTCAGGCCACCGGTAATTATCCAGGCAAAGCGCGTAACGCGACCGAGCTACGCGCCGATCTAGAGCTGGCACTGAGCTTAATCCCCGGCCCAAAACGCCTGAATCTGCATGCGATTTATCACGAAGCTCCAGAGCCCGTCGCGCGTAACGAAATCAAACCGGAACACTTTAAGAACTGGGTTGAGTGGGCAAAAGCCAACAAACTTGGGCTGGATTTCAACCCGTCCTGCTTCTCACATCCGCTGAGCGCCGACGGTTTTACGCTGTCTCACGCAGATGATGAAATTCGCCAGTTCTGGATCGACCACGTGAAGGCCAGCCGCCGCGTGTCAGCTTATTTTGGCGAACAGCTTGGTACGCCGTCAGTGATGAACATCTGGATCCCGGACGGCATGAAAGACATCACCGTCGACCGTCTGGCTCCACGCCAGCGCCTGCTGGCGGCGCTCGATGAGATCATCAGCGAAAAGATAAATCCGGCGCATCACATCGATGCCGTGGAAAGCAAACTGTTCGGTATCGGCGCGGAAAGCTACACCGTCGGCTCGAATGAGTTCTACATGGGTTACGCCACCAGCCGCCAAACCGCGCTGTGCCTGGATGCCGGCCATTTCCATCCAACGGAAGTGATCTCCGACAAAATCTCCGCCGCCATGCTGTACGTCCCGCGCCTGCTGCTGCACGTCAGCCGTCCGGTGCGTTGGGACAGTGACCATGTGGTGCTGCTGGATGACGAAACCCAGGCCATCGCCAGCGAAATCATCCGCCACGATCTGTTCGACCGCGTGCACATTGGCCTCGACTTCTTTGACGCCTCTATCAACCGCATCGCCGCATGGGTGATCGGTACGCGCAACATGAAAAAAGCCCTGCTGCGCGCGCTGCTGGAGCCAACCTCTGCGCTGAAACAGCTGGAAGAAAACGGCGACTACACCGCGCGTCTGGCGCTGCTGGAGGAGCAAAAATCCCTGCCGTGGCAGGCCATCTGGGAAATGTACTGCCAGCGCAACGACGCGCCCGTCGGCAGCCAGTGGCTGGACAACGTGCGGGCCTATGAGAAAGAGGTGTTGAGTCAACGCGGGTAACACAACCCTCACCCCTGCCCTCTTCCTGAGGGAGAGAGAGAAAACAGCACTGAACAGTCCCCTCTCCCTGTGTGGGAGGAGAGAAAACAGCACTGAACAGTCCCTTCTCCCTGTGTGGGAGGGGAGAAAACAGCACCGAACAGTCCCCTCTCCCTGTGGGAGAGGGCTAGGGTGAGGGCATCAGGCCTCACCGAATACCAGATTTTGTAGGCCGGGTAAGCGCAGCGCCACCCGGCACGTTGAAGGAAAGAGAAACTATGCAGACCATCACCAACGCCTGGTTCGTCCAGGGCATGATTAAAGCCACCACCGACGCCTGGCTGAAAGGCTGGGACGAGCGCAACGGCGGCAACCTGACGCTGCGTCTTGACGATGCAGATCTCGCGCCGTTCGAGGCGGATTTTCACCACAAGCCGCGCTATATCGCGCTGAGTCAGCCGATGCCGCTGCTCGCCAATACGGCGTTTATCGTCACGGGATCCGGTAAGTTCTTCCGCAACGTGCAGCTCGATCCGACCGCGAATTTAGGCGTGGTAAAAGTGGACAGCGACGGCGCGGGCTATCACATTCTTTGGGGGCTGACGAACGACGCGGTACCGACGTCCGAGCTGCCGGCGCATTTCCTCTCCCACTGCGAACGTATCAAAGCGACCGATGGGAAAGACCGCGTGATCATGCACTGTCATGCCACCAACCTGATCGCACTGACTTATGTGCTGGAAAACGACAGTGCGTTCATCACCCGCAAACTGTGGGAAGGCAGCACCGAATGTCTGGTGGTGTTCCCGGACGGCGTGGGCATTTTGCCGTGGATGGTGCCGGGTACCGACGAGATCGGCCAGGCGACGGCGCAAGAGATGCAAAAACATTCTCTGGTTCTGTGGCCGTTCCACGGTGTGTTCGGCAGCGGTCCGACGCTGGATGAAGCCTTTGGCCTGATCGATACCGCCGAGAAATCCGCCGAAGTGTTGGTCAAAGTCTATTCCATGGGCGGAATGAAACAGACCATTACTCAGGAAGAACTGATTGCACTGGGCAAACGCTTTGACGTGAACCCGATGAAATCGGCGTTAGCGCTATACAAATAACAACATCGCGCCCCGCTCACTGAGACGGGGCGAAAAACACCTGCAATCCCTACACATATTCCCTATGGATTTCGCGGTGCAGGAAGGCGGCTTCGCAGTGAATCCCCAGGCGCTTACAAAAGTAAGTGGCTGGGGTGAGCGAGAAAGCCAACGCACCGGCAACGTGAAAGACGACGGGAATCACCCTAAGTGGAGTCAAAGCAATGAAAATAAAGACAAGCTTAATCCTCACCGTTGCCGCTCTGGCGCTGTCCGGTTCCGCATTAGCAGAAGTCAAAATCGCCCTGGTGGCGAAATCCCTCGGGAATGGATTCTTCGAAGCCGCGAACGTCGGCGCACAGGAGGCGGCCAAAGAGTTGGGTGATGTGAAAGTGATTTACACCGGCCCCACAACGACCACCGCCGAAGCGCAGATCGAAGTGTTAAACGGCTTGATCGCACAAGGCGTGGATGCGATCGCCATTTCCGCTAACGATCCGGATGCCCTGGTTCCGGTACTCAAAAAAGCCATGCAGCGCGGCATTAAAGTGGTGTCGTGGGATTCTGGCGTGGCGAAAGCCGGGCGGCAGATCCACCTGAATCCGTCTAATAATGCGCTGATCGGTGAAACCAACGTCAAGCTGGCGGCAGACGCATTGAAAGCTCTGAACGTGGAAAAAGGCGATGTGGCGGTACTGAGCGCGACGCCGACCTCCACTAACCAGAACACCTGGATTGCCGAGATGAAAAAGGTGCTGCCTAAGTACCCGTCCGTCAATCTGGTGACCGTGGCCTACGGCGACGATCTCTCTGACAAAAGCTACCGCGAAGCGGTTGGCCTGCTGAAAACCTATCCTGATTTGAAAGTGATTGTCTCGCCGTCCTCCGTCGGCATTGTCGCTGCCGCGCAGGCAGTAAAAGACCAGGAAAAAATCGGCAAAGTGTACGTCACCGGTCTGGGCTTACCGTCTGAAATGGCGGGCGCGGTGAAATCCGGCGCGAGCAAAAGTTTCGCTATCTGGAACCCAATCGATCTCGGCTACGCCGCCACCTATCTGGCAGACGATCTGGTGAAAGGCACCGCCAACAAAGACGAAGCCAGCATGGGCAAACTGGGCAAAGTGAAGCTTGATGCCGACGGCAGCGGCGCGATGGCTGAGCCGTTCGTCTACGATGCCAGCAATATTGATAAGTTCTCGAAAATCTTCTGATCCTTTCTCCCGCTCCCTGTGGGAGAGCTCTGGGGTGAGGGCTGTATTTCCCCTCATCCAAACGCTCTCCTGAGGGAGCGGGGATACTTTGGAGAACTATCATGACCCCATTGCTTCAACTCAACGGCATCACCAAGATTTTCCCAGGCGTGCGCGCTCTTGAGAACGTGCAGCTTGAGCTTTGGCCCGGCAAAGTCACCGCCCTTATCGGCGAAAACGGCGCGGGCAAATCGACGCTGGTCAAAGTGATGACCGGCATTTACCAGCCTGAAGAGGGCGAAATCCTCTACAAAGCGATCCCCATTCAGCTCCCGACGCCGGAATCGGCGCACAAAGTCGGGATCACCGCCATTCATCAGGAAACCGTGCTCTTCGATGAACTGTCGGTGACGGAAAATATTTTCGTTGGTCAGTATCTGCACAAAGGCTTTTTCAAAAAGCTCGACTGGCCGGAAATGCACCGTCGCGCGCAGGAGATTTTGTCACGGCTCGAGGTGCAAATTGACCCGCGCGCCACGCTCAAAACCCTGAGCATTGCCCAGCGTCATATGGTGGCTATCGCCCGTGCGCTGTCGTTCGAGGCGCAAGTGGTTATCCTCGATGAGCCCACCGCTGCATTGTCTCAGCATGAAATCCTCGAGTTCTATCACATCGTTGAGCGCTTAAAGCAGGAAGGCAAAGCCATTCTGTTTATCTCGCACAAATTCGACGAGATTTTCGAGCTGGCGGATCACTACACCATTTTGCGCGACGGCGTGTTTGTCGGTGCGGGCGCGATGAATGACATCACCGAAGAGCGCATGGTCTCAATGATGGTGGGCCGTGCCATTACCCAAACCTTCCCAAAGGTGGCGTGCGAAAAAGGCGAGACGGTGCTGGAGGTCAACGATCTCTGCCATCCGACTGAATTCGCGCATATTTCGTTCTCACTGCGCAAAGGCGAAATCCTCGGCTTTTACGGCCTGGTCGGAGCAGGACGTACCGAGCTGATGCAGGCGCTGTCTGGCGTCACGCGCCCGTCCTCCGGGCAAATCGTGCTGAACGGCAAAGCGCAACAGTTCCGCCAGCCGTCCGACGCCATCAAAGCAGGGATTGTCTGCGTGCCGGAGGAGCGGCAAAAACAGGGGGCGATTATTGCCCTGCCGATTGCGCAAAACATCAGCCTGCCGCAGCTCGGCAAGCTCAATCCCAACGGCGTGTTAAATGACCGCCGCGAATGGGCGTTGGCGGATGAATACGCGACGCGTCTGCAGGTGAAGGCCTTTAGCTGGAAACAGCCTGTCGAAACGCTCTCCGGCGGCAATCAGCAAAAAGTGGTGATCGGCAAATGGCTGGCGACGCATCCTGACGTGATAATCCTCGATGAGCCGACAAAAGGCATCGATATTGGCTCAAAAGCGGCAGTGCATCAGTTTATGTCCGAGCTGGTTGGACAGGGGCTGGCGGTGATCATGGTGTCGTCGGAGCTGCCGGAAGTGATGGGCATGGCTGACCGTATTATCGTGATGCACGAGGGGTTGATGGTGGCGGAATATCAGGCGGGCGGCGCAACGGCGGAAACCATCGTCAGCGCGGCCAGCGGTGCAAAACAGGAGGCGGCGTAATGATAAAGCAACTGCTGAAGCACCGTGAGGCGCTGTTGGGTGCCGTGATCGTGCTGATGATTCTCGCCATCGGTAGCCGCGTGCCGTCATTTATCGCGCCGGGCAATCTGGTGGAGATGTTCAACGACACCGCCATTCTGATCATTCTCGCGCTCGGTCAGATGATGGTGCTGCTGACCAAAGGCATCGACCTGTCGATGGCGGCAAACCTGGCACTGACCGGGATGATTGTCGCGCTGATTAATTTCCATTATCCGGCTGTTCCCGTCTGGACGCTGCTGATTCTGGCCACCGGGCTTGGGTTGTTGATGGGCGCGATCAACGGCCTGCTGGTGTGGAAGCTCGGCATCCCGGCGATTGTGGTGACGCTCGGCACCATGAGCATTTACCGCGGAATTATCTTTTTGCTCTCCGGCGGCGGCTGGGTGAACTCCAACCAGATGGGCGCGGATTTTCTCGCCCTGCCGCGCACAGCGATTTTAGGTCTGCCCGTGCTGAGCTGGTGTGCGGTTGCCGCGCTGCTGTTAGTGGGTTATTTCCTGCGCTACAGCCGCACCGGACGCGCCCTTTACACTGCGGGCGGCAACGCGACGGCGGCGTATTACACCGGGATTAACGCCGGGAAAATGCAGTTCGTCAGCTTCTGCCTGTCGGGCGCGCTGGCCGGATTCTGCGGCTATCTGTGGATCTCGCGCTTCGCGGTGGCCTACGTCGATGTGGCAAACGGGTTTGAGCTACAGGTCGTGGCGGCGTGCGTGATTGGCGGCATCAGCACCATGGGCGGCACCGGGCGTGTGCTCGGCTGCCTGTTCGGCGCGCTGTTCCTCGGCATTATCAATAACGCGCTACCGGTAATTGGCGTTTCGCCGTTCTGGCAAATGGCGATTTCCGGCACGGTGATTGTGATTGCAGTGCTGCTTAACGAACGCGGCAATAAACGCAAAGGACGGCTGATCTTGCGCGATGCGGCGCTGGCACGTCAGAAACAGGCGGTGAACTCATGAGCAAAATGATGACGTCGGAAGAGATCAACACTACGACTGCGCCCACGGGGATTTTCCAGCGTCTGCTGTGCTGGGAAGGATTTTTGCTGGCGGTGACTCTGGCAGTGTTTGTGGTCAATGCGTTCGCCTCGCCCTATTTCCTCGATATCTGGAATCTGTCGGACGCGACGTTTAACTTCACCGAAAAAGCGATCATCGTGCTGCCGATGGCGATGCTGATTATCGCCCGCGAAATCGATCTGTCGGTGGCGTCGACCATCGCGCTGAGCTCCACGGTGATGGGCTTTTGCGCGGCGGCGGGGGTGGATACACCGCTGCTGGTCTGTGTGGGATTAGGCGTTGGGCTGCTGTGCGGATTGTTCAACGGCCTGCTGGTGACCCGCTTTAACCTGTCGTCGATTGTTATCACTATCGGCACCATGAGTCTGTATCGCGGCATTACCTACATTTTGCTCGGCGATCAGGCGCTGAACAGCTATCCCGAAAGCTTCGCCTGGCTGGGTCAAGGCTACGTATGGGGGGCGCTGTCATTCGAATTTGCGCTGTTCATCGTGCTAGCGGCGGTGTTTGCCTTCGTGCTGCATCGCACCAACTTTGGCCGCCGCACCTACGCCATTGGCAACAATCCAACCGGGGCGTGGTATTCCGGCATCAACGTGAAACGTCACAACTTACTGCTGTTTGCGCTGGTGGGGCTGATGTCCGGGCTGGCGTCGGTATTGCTCACCTCGCGTTTAGGCAGCACGCGCCCGACGATTGCGATGGGCTGGGAGCTGGCGGTCGTCACGATGGCGGTGCTCGGCGGCGTCAATATTCTCGGCGGGTCCGGCAGCATGGTGGGCGTGATTATCGCCGCCTTCCTGATGGGACTGGTCACCTTTGGCCTGAGCCTGCTGAATGTGCCCGGCATTGTGATGTCGGTGATTATCGGTGCGATGCTGATTGTGGTGATCTCCCTGCCGATTATCACTCGCCGGATGATGCAGCGAAGACGGATTTGAGTCCCCTCATCCCTAGGGGCGAGGGGAACAGGATTTCCCAAAATCAATGTTAAGGAGAATTATCATGAGCTTTATGTTGGCGCTTCCCAAAATCAGCCTGCACGGCGCGGGCGCAATCGGCGATATGGTCAATCTGGTGGCAAACAAACAGTGGGGTAAAGCGCTGATTGTTACCGACGGACAGCTGGTGAAAATGGGTCTGCTCGACAGCCTGTTTACGGCGCTGGACGCCCACCAGATGTCCTATCATCTGTTCGATGACGTGTTTCCAAATCCCACCGAAGCGCTGGTGCAGAAAGGGTTTGCAGCGTATCAGGATGCGGATTGTGATTACCTGATTGCCTTCGGCGGCGGCAGCCCGATTGATACCGCGAAGGCGATTAAAATCCTGACGGCGAATCCTGGCCCGTCCACCGCCTATTCGGGCGTCGGGAAAGTCAAAAATGCAGGCGTGCCGCTGGTGGCGATCAATACCACGGCGGGTACGGCGGCAGAAATGACCAGCAACGCGGTGATTATCGATACCGCGCGCCAGGTGAAAGAAGTCATTATTGATTCGAACATTATCCCGGATATCGCCGTGGATGACGCCAGCGTGATGCTCAATATTCCCGCTTCCGTCACTGCGGCAACGGGGATGGATGCGCTGACGCACGCCATCGAAGCTTATGTGTCAGTTGGCGCGCACCCGCTGACCGACGCCAACGCGCTCGAAGCCATTCGCCTGATCGCGCTGTGGCTGCCGAAAGCGGTCGATGACGGGCATAATCTGCAAGCCCGTGAACAGATGGCTTTTGGTCAGTATCTGGCGGGTATGGCGTTTAACAGCGCCGGTCTGGGGCTGGTGCATGCCCTTGCCCATCAGCCCGGCGCGACGCACAACCTGCCGCACGGCGTGTGCAACGCCATCCTGCTGCCGGTCATCGAAAACTTTAACCGTCCCAATGCGGTCGCACGTTTTGCCCGCGTGGCACAGGCGATGGGAGTTGAGACGCGGGGAATGAGCGACGACGCGGCAAGCATGTCAGCGATTCAGGCCATCCGCGATCTGAGCACGCGCGTCGGCATTCCATCGGGCTTTAGCCAACTCGGCGTAACCAAAGCGGATATCGAAGGCTGGCTGGACAAAGCGCTGGCTGACCCCTGCGCACCGTGCAACCCGCGTACCGCCAGCCGCGACGAAGTTCGCGAGCTGTATCTGGAGGCATTATGATCCGCAAAGCTTTTGTGATGCAGGTGAACCCAGATTCACATGACGAATATGAACGCCGCCACACGCCGATCTGGCCAGAACTGGAATCGGTCCTGAAAGACCACGGTGCGCACCATTACGCCATTTATCTGGATAAAGCCCGCAATCTGCTGTTTGCGACCGTCGAGATTGAATCGGAAGAGCGCTGGAACGCGGTGGCACAAACCGACGTTTGCCAGCGCTGGTGGAAGCACATGCGTGACGTCATGCCCTCGAATCCGGACAACAGCCCGGTGAGTGCAGAACTGAAAAGCGTATTTTACCTGGAGTAAGCTTTTTGCGCTGCCGCATGAACTCGCGGCAGCGCCTTGTTTTTAACTGGCCTGCACCGTGTTCCCTCTTGCGGCAATCTGCTGTTTGCTACTCAGCGTAAATGCCGAAATCACCGTTATCGTCAGCACAATACAGCCCAGCATCAGGTAGGTGTCCTGGAAGCCGATCCGGTCATACATATTTCCGGCAAAGGCGGAGAGGAAAATCGCCGCCGACTGTTTGGCAAAATTGAAACCAATCAGATAGATCGTCGCAGACAGTCGGGTATCAAACACGCCGGTAATGTATTTGAACGCGCCCACCAGCAGGAACGGCACTTCCAGCGCATGCAGCATTTTCAGGGCGATCACTTCTACCACCGTGGTGGCGAACGATGAGCCGATAATGCGCGTCGCCATGATCAGTCCGGCAATCAGCAGCGTATTTTTTGCACCAATGCGGTTAATGATCCACGGCGAGCAGAACATGATAATCGCGTTACAAATTTCCCCTGCCGTCGTCGCAAATCCGAAAGCTCGCGTGCCTTCTTCTGGGGTGGCGAAGAATGATTTAAAGAAGGTGGCAAACTGCTGATCGAACACGTCGTAGACGCACGCCACGCCAATCACGTACAAAATAAACATCCACATTTTGCGCTGGCGGAACAGGCTAATGACGGTTTTAGCGGTGATTTGCGGCTGGTTTGCACCGAGCGCGTTCATCACTTCCGCCGTCTGGTTTGGCTTCGGCCTGGCGACGACTAACAGCAGCATAAGCAGCAACGCCGCCCCGGACCCCATCCAGAACACCAGCGACGGATCGATGCTAAATAGCACGCCACCCGTTGAGGCGCAAAGTCCCCAGCCCAGACAACCGAACATGCGCGCTTTGCCATATTCGAAGAAGCTGTTGCGGCTGACGCGTTCGATGTAGGCCTCAATGGCACCCGACCCCGCCGAGAAGACAAAGCCGATATACAGCCCGCCGCTTAGCGCCCCAAGCCAGATACTGGTTTTTAACAGCGGCGCGAAGACGTACAGGAAAAACGGGGCGAACAAAAACAGCAGTACCGCGATTATCCATAGCAGATGTTTTTTCAGCCCCAGTTTGTCAGAAATCACGCCCAGCACTGGCTGGAAGGCGATCGCAGAAAGCGAAATACAGGAGAAAACAATCCCGGTATGGGTTTTGTTGAGGCCGATGACATCCGAAAGCCAGATCGGCAGGAACGGAAAACAGGTGGCCATGATAAAGAAGTAGAGAAAGAAGAACGCCCCGAAAATCCAGAAATTAGGGTTGTCTTTGTGGGTACAGGCAGTCGTGTTCATTATTTTTATCCTCAACTGAGGGCCGGCTACCCGGCCCGTCACCTTTACACGCGTTCAACGCCAATCAGAATGGCGGTTTCCGGATCCAGAATCGGCAGCGCAATGCCTGCCTGCATCAACCATTCGCCGCTCACCATTTGCGGCTCTTCCATCCACGCCGGGAGCTTGCGCATGGTGTGCCCGCCCTCGCCCGTCAGACAAATATTCGGATGATCGAGCAGCGTGATGCGGTACTGTGCGCTCGCCTCCAGCCCCGGCATGCGCAGCGGCATCATCAGCGTGTAATCTGGCATCGCCAACTGGCTGACAATAAACAGCCCCTGCCCTTTGTCGCCACTCACGATACCGTGCGCCAGCGTGCTGGCATCCGGCATATCCACGCGCCACTGCGTGCCGTGATGAATCACCTCACGCCACTGCTTGTGCAGTGCGGCGTAGTGGCGATAACCGTCTCGCTCGTGCTCATCGACACTCAGCGGATCCAGCTCCAGCCCCATATGACCAAAGAGCGCGGTCAGGCCCCGGAAGGCAATGCTGTGCTGGCGGAATGTGGCGTGGCATTTATGATGACCGATATGCGCGCCCATCACCTCCGGCGGGAAGAAATAGCTCATACCGCGCTGGATGGTGTTGCGCTCCAGCGCATCATTGTTGTCCGACGCCCAAAAACGGTGACAACGGGTCAGCACTTCGTAATCGATACGCCCACCGCCCGACGAGCAGGATTCAAATTCAACCTGCGGGAAGCGTTCACCCAATACATCCAGCAGACGGTAGAACTGGCGGGTTTGCGCGTCGGCTGCAGCTTTACCGTTATGGGCAGGCTGCACCAGCTCGCGGTTCATGTCCCATTTTACGTAATCAATCGCGTGTTCACCGAGAAGCCAGCTCAGGCGTTCGAGTAAATAATCAAAGGCTTCAGGAATGTTCAGATTGAGCACCCACTGATGGCGTCCAGTGGCCTGCGTGTAGCCCGGCAGAGCCAGCACCCAGTCGGGGTGAGCGCGGTACAAATCCGAATCAGGGCTGATCATCTCGGGTTCGACCCAAATCCCGAACTCCATGCCAAGATTTTTGACGTGGTTAATCACCGGCGTTAAGCCGTCAGGATATTTTTTTTCATCAAGATACCAGTCACCCAGCGCGCCGTGGTCGTTATTGCGCCCCTTAAACCAGCCGTCGTCGATGATAAAACGCTCCACGCCGAGCCCAGCGGCTTCGTCCGCCATTCGCATGATGTAGTGCGGATCGTGGTCGAAGTAGATCCCTTCCCAGGTGTTGAGATGCACCGGCCGCGGTTTGTTTTCCGGGAAGCGAATGATATTTTCACGCAGATAGCGGTGGAACTGCTGACTCATGCCGTTCAGCCCGTGGGCGGAATAGCTGGCGTAGAGGCGTGGCGTCCACAGCGTTTCACCCTCTTCCACCGCCATTTCGCCCGGCAGATAGAGCGCCTCGGCCTGCAGATAACGGCGACCGTCTGTTTTGGCTTCGGCACGCAGCCGGTGGTTGCCGCTCCATCCCATATGTACGCCCCACACGTCGCCATGCATTTCGTTAAACGATGGCGTGCCGGTCATCAGGGCCGGGAAATGTTCGTGAGAAGAGCGCCCGCGACGGCTTTCAATCACAAAGCTGTCGTGCTCAAGCGTGACGCGATGCGGCTGAAACTCGCGGATCCAGCGGCCATGAAAGGCCATCACTTCCTGGGCGCGCTCGGCGATTGGCAGCGTGATGGCGAGCCTGTCGACCTGCCACGGCTGTGCGCGTAAGTTCGTCAGGCCGTGACGCACCACCAGCACACCGCTCTCATCGAGGGTGATTTCACTGGTCAGACGTAACCCTGCATTGTCATCTTCGGCGGTGATGGAAAGATGTTGTCCTTCCTGCGCCACAGCAATCGTTTTGAATATTGGTGAACCGTCGAGTCCCTGACGATGGCCTTCAATGCCGGGCGCGCCAAACAATCCGTGGCCCAGCTCTGCCATCAGCGTCAGCGGGATATCAACATCCAGTCGGCCGTTGGCAATCGGGCGGGAAAGGCTTTGCACATCTTGCGGAGAAAAGTGGCGAAGATGCGGCCCCCAGTAAAGAATTTCGGCGAACGGGTGCGTTTTTATCACCACGTCAACCGAATGGCTTTCGAGTCGTAAAATGAAATCGTGCATCGGACATCTCCTGTCATCAGATGTCCTGAGTGTTGATCCGAAACGTTTCGGATACCAACCTAAACGTTTCGGATTTGTGATCGGTTTATGATTTTAACGCGTTTAGGCGGTTTCGCCTGGCGAGAATTCAGGTTGCCACAGCACCTGAAGTTGAGAGAGGTCATCGCCGCCAATCAGCTGGCGCACCATGTCAGCAATTTGTTTGCCCACGCCCTGCCGGGTGGACTGAATCACCGCCGCTACGTCGGTCTCAACAATGCTGTCCTGCGGTAGCCCGTCGTACACGATCAGCGCCACCGCGTGTTCACCGCTTAAACGCCCGGCTTGCGCCAGCGCCATGGCGGCCCCGTCACCGTGGGTGTTGCAATCGGTGATAATGGCGCTCGGCGGTTGTGCGAGCGCGAGCAGCGCTTGCGTGGTGTTATACCCTGCGCGACGAGATGGCGGCATAGCGCGCAGCCATTCGCTGGACAGTCCGGCTTCACGCAGTGCATCGAGATAACCCTGTCGACGCTGGGTTATGAACGCCTGATTATTGCTTTCACCCAGCAGCGCAATACGCTGATGACCTTTTGCAATCAACCAGCGTGTGGCGTTATACGTCCCGGCGTAGTTGTCAAAATCAAACCAGGCGTAAGGCTGCGGCAACTGACTGCGACCCAGCGCCAGGAAAGGGAATCCCGCCGCCTGAAGCTGTTCAAGACGCGGATCGTGATCGAGCGTATGCGCCACAATCAACGCATCCACGCGCCGGCTTTGTACCATGCGCATATAGCTGTGTTTGTCGGCCAAATCGTCGTCCGCGATCAGCAGCAAATCGATCTCATGTCGCGCCAGTTCGTGGCTAATTTCGCCGACCATATCCATAAACACGCTGTTATTGAGCGGAACCGGATGCACCGGAAAAACCAGCCCAACGGCGTCGATTTTGCCCATTTTCAGGCGACGGGCAAACGTATTCGGGCGATAGCCACGGCGCTGGGCTTCGGCTTCAACGCGCGCGCGCGTTTCGCTGGACACGTCATCATATCCGTTGAGGGCGCGGCTGACGGTGGTAACGGACAGCCCCAGTTCTTTGGCAATGGCTTTAAGCGACATGATTTTCCGTGTCCTGCTGTTTAGTTTTGTTCCGCCACCATAAGCGCGTACGTATCTCGCTCAAGGGCTTTGAAGATATGCGGCTGGTCTGCGGGATAGCAAATATAGTCCCCTTCGCCCAGCTCTTCAGGCGCTTCCGTCAGGCCAACCAACGCCCGGCCTTGTGTCACAATAATGTGCTCCACTGACCCCGGCGGATGTGGCTGCGAAACGCGATCCGCGCCCGGCTGGGCCATCAGCATATACACATCGCGACGAGCGCCTGGCGGGCATGCGGCCAACAAAATCGCCTGATAATTTGCATGCTCGGCGGTCACTTTTGTCCCTTCGCCACGACGAATTACCTGCGTGGTGGGCTGCTGCGGCTCCAGTAAACGGGCAAACGGAATGTCGAGTGCGACGCAAAGCGACCATAATGTTTCCAGGCTCGGATTGCCGTTGCCGGACTCTAGCTGAGAAAGCGTAGATTTCGCGATCCCGGCACGACGCGCGATTTCCGCCAGTGAAAGCCCGGTCCGGGTACGCTCTCGCACCAGACTTTTGGCGATAACGCTAATTGGCTGCGTCATAAAAAGGGCCTCTGTTCTATAAATCGAACGAATCGTTCATCTTGTAAAACAATATTGATGCGTTCATTATAATGGAAACTCGTTCGATATGGCTAAAATTGTATGAAGCATTATTTCTCCTGCCTGAAAGGCGACACGATAAAAGCAATCGTCCTCGTGTGCCTGGCCGTGGGCGTCGTTGGGGTGTCCTACGGTTCGCTGGCGATGGCGTATGGTTTCCCGATATGGGTGCCGTTTCTCCTTTCACTCACCGTACTGGCGGGTGCATCGGAATTTATGTTTATCGGCATTGTCGCCAGCGGCGGAAATCCGCTTGCCGCAGCCGCCGCGGGATTGCTGGTCAATGCGCGCCATGTCCCGTTTGGTGTGACGGTGCGCGATCTGGTCGGCAAGCGTGGCGCGAGCTTTTTAGGCTGCCACATTATGAATGATGAAAGCGTGGTATTTGGTCTGTCGCAAAAAACGCCGGAGCAGCGCAAAGCAGCCTATTGGCTGTGCGGATTGGGCGTCGCCATCATCTGGCCGCTCGGCACGCTGCTGGGCGCAGGGGTGGGGAAATTATTGCCTGCGCCGGAGACCATCGGCCTGGACGCCGTTTTCCCGGCCATTTTATTGGCTTTGGTGGTGCCCGCGTTTAAGAATCGCACCACGCTTATCCGCGCCTGTAGCGGTGCGGCGCTGTCGCTGGCGGCGGTGCCGTTTGCACCTGTCGGTTTGCCGGTGTTGCTCTCGTTACTGGGCCTCGCCGCGAGGAAGAAATAATGGGCAATATGACGGTTTTCATCCTCGGCATCGCCATTTTATCGGCGGGAACGTACCTGATGCGCCTCGGCGGCGCGAAGCTGGGGAATCGTTTAGCGCTTTCTGAGCGTTCTCAGGCGCTGCTTTCCGATGCCGCAACGGTGCTGTTATTTTCCGTGGCGCTGGCAACCACCTTCTACGAAGGCGAACATTTTGCCGGAATGGCGCGGGTGACAGGTGTGGCGTTTGCAGTGTTTTTGGCGTGGCGGAAAATGCCGCTGATCGTGGTGATTTTTGCGGCGGCGGTGGTCACCGCGCTGATGCGCGTGGCAGGCATAAACTAAAAAAGCGCCCCAGGGGCGCTCTTTCGACAGGTGATTCGCTTATTTAGTCAGTTCAGCGGTCATGTGAACCTGGTTACCGGTGAATGCCTGAGTAATTTTATAAGATGACGCGCCCGCTTCTTGTGCCTGAGCAGCAATTTTCGCTTCTGCACCGTCAATGGTGGTTGCGGTCGCGGTCACTGACTGAGCAGCAAATGAACCGAAAGAAGTAGCCAGTGCGATTACTGCAACAAAAGTTTTGATGTTTTTCATGATATAAATCCTTCAGCAAGTTGTTTAGATAAGGCGTTGTGCCTTGATGTGATAATAATAGGCCTCATCACCGATAACTAAAAGCGGAAGGATTTGCTAAAGTCTTTCAAATTTACTGATCAATAATCAAGCGCTCAGGATGCGTATAAATCGTCACGCGCCCCGGTTTACAAAAGCCCACCAGCGTCAGATTGCAGCGCTGCGCTACCTCGACCGCCAGCGTCGTCGCCGCGGATACCGCGAACAGAATTTCAACGCCACACATCGCGGCTTTTTGCACCATCTCATAACTTGCCCGGCTGGACACCAGAACAGCACCCTGCTGCCACGCGTCACGTTCACCCGCACGACGGCCCAGCAATTTATCCAGCGCGACGTGACGTCCTACATCTTCGTGTCCGCCTGCAATTTCACCCGACGGTAAAACCCAGGCGGCGGCATGCGTGCAGCCGCTCAGTTGACCAATGGGCTGAACATCGTTGAGATGCTCCAAAGCATGATCGAGCTGCCGGAGATTGAACGTCTGAGTAAACGGCAGCGGGGTAATGGGCTTGCCGATATCGTTGAGTTGCTCGACACCGCATACGCCGCAGCCCGTGCGGCCAGCCAGCGCGCGGCGACGCTCTTTGAGTCCCATAAAGCGGCGGCTGGACAGCTCGATTTGTACTTCGAGACCGTTGCAGACGTTAACAACGTCCATGCCGTAAATTTCCTGAGGCTGCTCGATAATGCCTTCAGATAGCGAAAAGCCGATGGCGAACAGCTGGAGATCTTTAGGCGAAGCCATCATCACGACATGGGAAATTCCGTTGTAAACCAGCGCAACGGGCACTTCCTCCGCCAGAAAATCAGGGACGGAATGGGTAATGTGAGGGGGTCTGTGTACCAAATGTTCCACCACGCCCACAGGCAGTGTAGACAATTGGGCATCACGATTCTGTTTTGACACAACGGTATTCCTGAGCAACCACGTAGGTGAGACCTGCTATTGCATCATAAACCGCAGGCCTCGCGCATAGTATGGATCAACTTTTCGGCTCCCATACCCTTCAAGTTTACCTACTCCTTCTGGAGAGGCACAACGTTGACACCGATACAAAATCGTAACATCCCTTAAGTAAAATGTGATTAGCATCACACTTTATAATCGTCATAGTGATAATACGCTCACTTTGTTTTAACACGGCGGGAACAGGCTTACCGACATTGTGGTATTCTCAACATATCCCTCGTGCAAATGGGGGAATAAATCAATTTTTCACCTTTGTGGTTATTTCTCATCCATAAAGTAAAACAATAATGCCCCTAAATAACTCGCATAACGGGTTAAACGCCCGCTGTCCGAGGAATGAAGGGTGGCAATGTCGAAACAAGGAGTGACCCATGCAGGTCAGCAGAAGGCAGTTCTTTAAGATCTGCGCTGGCGGTATGGCAGGCACGACGGTAGCCGCGCTGGGCTTTGCCCCAGGCGTCGCGCTCGCGGAAACACGGCAGTACAAACTGCTGCGTACCCGTGAAACCCGTAATACCTGCACTTACTGCTCTGTCGGTTGCGGGCTGTTAATGTATAGCCTCGGCGACGGCGCGAAAAACGCTAAAGCATCTATTTTCCATATCGAAGGTGACCCGGACCATCCGGTCAACCGTGGCGCGCTGTGCCCGAAAGGCGCAGGTCTGGTGGATTTCATCCACTCAGAAAGCCGCCTCAAATTCCCCGAGTACCGCGCACCTGGCTCTGATAAGTGGCAGCAAATCACCTGGGACGACGCATTTGACCGCATCGCTAAGCTGATGAAAGAAGATCGCGACGCCAACTTTATGCCGCAGAACGCGGACGGCGTAACGGTCAACCGCTGGCTCTCCACCGGGATGCTGTGTGCCTCGGCGTCCAGCAACGAAACCGGCTATTTAACCCAGAAATTCACGCGTGCACTCGGTATGCTCGCGGTCGACAACCAGGCGCGTGTCTGACACGGACCAACGGTAGCAAGTCTTGCTCCAACATTTGGTCGCGGTGCGATGACCAACCACTGGGTCGACATCAAAAACGCCAACCTCATCGTCGTGATGGGTGGGAACGCGGCAGAAGCGCATCCGGTGGGATTCCGCTGGGCGATGGAAGCCAAAATCCATAATGGCGCGAAACTGATTGTGATCGATCCCCGCTTCACGCGAACTGCGTCAGTGGCGGATTTCTACACCCCTATTCGATCGGGTACTGACATTACTTTCCTGTCGGGCGTTTTGCTGTATCTGCTCACCAACGAAAAATATAACCGTGAATACGCCGAAGCCTACACCAACGCCAGCCTGATCGTGCGTGAGGATTATGGCTTTGAAGATGGCTTGTTCAGCGGTTACGACGCCGAAAAACGCAAGTACGACAAAACCAGCTGGAACTACGAGCTGGACGAGAACGGCTTTGCGAAACGCGACACCACGCTGACGCATCCACGCTGTGTATGGAATTTGCTTAAAGAGCACGTTTCCCGTTACACGCCAGATGTGGTCGAAAACATCTGCGGCACGCCAAAAGCGGATTTCCTGAAAGTGTGCGAATACATTGCGGAAACCAGCGCCAAAGACAAAACGGCGTCGTTCCTGTATGCGCTCGGCTGGACGCAACACTCCGTCGGGGCGCAGAACATTCGCACCATGGCGATGATTCAGCTGCTGCTCGGCAACATGGGGATGGCAGGCGGCGGCGTCAACGCCCTGCGCGGTCACTCCAATATTCAGGGGCTCACCGACCTTGGTCTGCTGTCACAAAGCCTGACGGGCTATATGACGCTGCCAAGCGAGAAGCAGACCGACCTCCAGACCTATCTGACTGCCAACACGCCGAAACCGCTGCTGGAAGGCCAGGTCAACTACTGGGGCAACTACCCGAAATTCTTCGTCTCAATGATGAAGGCCTTTTACGGCGACAAAGCGAAGGCTGAGAACAGCTGGGGCTTTGACTGGTTGCCGAAGTGGGACAAAGGGTACGACGTGCTGCAGTACTTCGAGATGATGCACCAGGGCAAAGTGAACGGCTATCTATGCCAGGGCTTTAACCCGGTCGCCTCGTTCCCGAACAAAAACAAGGTGGTGGAATCACTGTCGAAGCTGAAATTCCTGGTCACCATTGATCCGCTCAATACAGAGACCGCGACTTTCTGGCAGAACCACGGCGAATCAAACGACGTCGATCCGTCAAAGATTCAGACCGAAGTGTTCCGTCTGCCATCGACCTGCTTCGCCGAAGAGAACGGTTCGATCGTCAACTCCGGCCGCTGGTTGCAGTGGCACTGGAAAGGCGCAGACGCCCCGGGCATCGCCATGAACGACGGCGAGATCCTGGCCGGTATCTTCATGCGCCTGCGTAAGATGTATGCGACCGAAGGCGGCGCGAATCCGGAACCGGTTCTGAACATGACCTGGAACTATTCGACGCCAGAAAATCCAGCGCCAGAAGAAGTGGCGATGGAGAGCAACGGTAAAGCATTGGCGGATATTATCGATCCGGCCACCGGCACCGTGCTGGCGAAGAAAGGTGAACAGCTGAGCACCTTTGCGCACCTGCGCGATGACGGCTCGACCTCCAGCGGTTGCTGGATCTTCGCCGGTAGCTGGACGCCGAAAGGCAACCAGATGGCCAACCGCGATAACGCCGATCCGTCAGGTCTTGGCAATACGCTGGGCTGGGCGTGGGCGTGGCCGCTGAACCGTCGAATTTTGTATAACCGCGCATCCGCCGATCCGCAGGGCAATCCGTGGGACCCGAAACGTCAACTCCTGAAATGGGACGGCGCGAAATGGGGTGGCGTCGATATTCCGGACTACAGCGCCGCCGCACCGGGCAGCGACGTGGGGCCGTTTATCATGCAGCCTGAAGGGATGGGCCGCCTGTTTGCTATCGATAAGATGGCGGAAGGACCGTTCCCGGAACACTACGAGCCGTTTGAGACGCCGCTGGGCACTAACCCGCTGCATCCAAATGTTATCTCTAACCCGGCCGCCCGTATCTTTAAAGGCGATCTGGAAGCGCTGGGTAAAAAAGATAAATTCCCGTATGTCGGCACCACTTACCGCCTGACCGAGCACTTCCACTACTGGACCAAGCACGCGCTGCTGAATGCCATCGCGCAACCGGAGCAGTTTGTGGAGATCGGTGAGAAGCTGGCGAATAAGCTCGGCATCGCGCACGGCGACACGGTGAAAGTCTCGTCTAACCGTGGCTATATCAAAGCCAAGGCGGTGGTGACTAAACGTATTCGCACGCTGAATGTTCACGGCCAGCAGGTGGATACCATTGGTATTCCGATTCACTGGGGTTACGAAGGTGTGGCGAAGAAAGGCTTTATTGCCAACACCCTGACGCCGTTTGTCGGTGATGCAAATACGCAGACGCCGGAGTTTAAGGCTTTCCTCGTGAACGTGGAAAAGGTGTAAGGAAGACGACTTATGGCTTATCAATCGCAAGACATTATTCGTCGTTCCGCGACTAACGGTTTCACGCCCGCGCCTCAGGCGCGGGACCACCAGCAGGAAGTGGCGAAGCTTATTGACGTCACCACCTGTATCGGCTGTAAGGCCTGTCAGGTGGCGTGTTCCGAGTGGAACGATATCCGTGACGAAGTGGGACATAACGTCGGGGTGTACGATAACCCCGCCGATTTGACCGCTAAATCCTGGACGGTGATGCGTTTTTCGGAAGTGGAACAGAACGACAAACTGGAATGGCTGATCCGCAAAGACGGCTGTATGCACTGTGCCGATCCGGGCTGCCTGAAGGCGTGTCCGTCGGAAGGGGCTATCATTCAGTATGCCAACGGCATCGTCGATTTTCAGTCCGAGCAGTGCATTGGCTGCGGCTATTGCATCGCAGGCTGTCCGTTCGACGTCCCGCGCATGAACCCGGAAGACAACCGCGTCTACAAATGTACGCTGTGCGTTGACCGCGTGAATGTCGGCCAGGAGCCGGCCTGCGTGAAAACCTGTCCGACGGGCGCTATCCACTTTGGCTCCAAAGAGGATATGAAAACGCTGGCGGGCGAGCGCGTCTCCGAGCTGAAAACCCGTGGATATGACAACGCAGGTCTGTACGATCCGGCGGGTGTTGGCGGGACGCACGTGATGTATGTACTGCACCACGCCGACAAGCCGAATCTGTATCACGGCCTGCCGGAGAACCCGGAGATCAGCGCGACCGTGAAGTTCTGGAAAGGTATCTGGAAACCGCTGGCCGCCGTTGGCTTTGCGGCGACGTTTGCCGCCAGTATCTTCCACTACGTCGGTGTCGGTCCTAACCGTGCGGATGATGAAGAAGACAATCTTCATGAGGAAAAAGACACGCCTCGTGACGATCGTGAGGAGGAGCGCAAATGAGGAAACGTGACACCATCTTGCGCTACACCGCGCCCGAACGTATCAACCACTGGGTCACCGCTTTCTGCTTCATGCTGGCGGCGATAAGCGGGCTGGGATTTTTCTTCCCATCCTTCAACTGGCTGATGCAAATCATGGGTACCCCGCAGCTGGCGCGAATTCTGCACCCGTTTGTCGGCGTGATTATGTTTGCGTCGTTCATCATCATGTTTTTCCGTTACTGGCACCATAACCTAATCAATCGGGATGATATCTTTTGGGCGAAGAATATTCGTAAGATCGTCGTCAACGAGGAAGTGGGTGACACCGGGCGTTATAACTTCGGCCAGAAATGCGTATTCTGGGCGGCGATTATTTTCCTGGTTCTGCTGCTGGTGAGCGGTGTGATCATCTGGCGTCCGTACTTTGCGCCTGCTTTCTCAATCCCGGTGATCCGATTTGCGCTGATGCTGCATTCATTTGCCGCAGTAGCGTTAATTGTGGTTATCATGGTGCATATTTACGCGGCCCTTTGGGTCAAAGGCACCATTACCGCGATGGTGGAAGGATGGGTTACCAGTGCCTGGGCGAAGAAACATCACCCGCGCTGGTACCGAGAAGTTCGAAAGACAACGGAAAAGAAAACTGAATGAGCATTCGCATAATCCCGCAAGATGAGCTGGGTTCGAGCGAGAAACGCACGGCGGATTACATTCCGCCGTTGTTATTCCCCAGACTCAAGAACCTCTACAACCGCCGCGCAGAGCGTCTGCGCGAGCTGGCAGAGAACAATCCGCTTGGCGATTTCTTGCGCTTCGCCGCGCTGATCGCCCATGCGCAGGAAGTGGTGCTGTACGATCACCCGCTGCAAATCGACCTGACCGCGCGCATCAAAGAAGCGAACGATCAGGGCAAGCCGCCGCTGGATATCCACGTTTTACCGCGCGATAAGCACTGGCACACGCTGCTGCACTCCCTGATTGCTGAGCTGAAGCCCGAGATGAGCGGCCCAGCGCTGGCAGTTATCGAGAATCTGGAAAAAGCCTCTGAGCTTGAACTGGAAGAGATGGCGAGCGCGCTGTTTGCTGCGGATTTCGCGCTAGTCAGCAGTGATAAAGCACCGTTTATTTGGGCTGCGCTGTCGCTCTACTGGGCGCAAATGGCCAGCCTGATCCCGGGCAAAGCGCGCGCGGAGTATGGCGAAGCCCGCCAGTTCTGCCCGGTCTGCGGCTCAATGCCGGTCACCAGCATGGTGCAAATCGGCACGACGCAAGGCCTGCGCTATCTGCACTGCAACCTGTGTGAAACCGAGTGGCACGTGGTGCGCATTAAATGCAGCAACTGCGAGCAGACCCGCGATCTGAACTACTGGTCGCTGGAAAACGAAAACGCGGCCGTTAAAGCGGAAAGTTGCGGTGATTGCGGGACGTATCTGAAGATTCTTTATCAGGAAAAAGACCCGAAAGTGGAAGCCGTCGCGGACGATCTCGCCACGCTGGTACTGGACGCGCATATGGAGCAAGAGGGCTTTGCCCGCAGCTCTATCAACCCGTTCCTGTTCCCGGGTGAAGGGGAGTAGTCTCCATACGGGCCCGGTTAGCGAATATGCAGCCGGGCTTATTTAATGTGAAAGCGCAGGAATGACATGCAGCGGATCGTTGGCAATCGCACGGAGCAGCGCCTTTGCAGGACCGGTGGGTGAACGTCGCCCTTGTTCCCAGTTACGCAGAGTATCAACGCTAACAGAAATTAAATTGGCGAATTTGCTTTGCGAGAGTCCGGAAGCCTGACGAATCTCTTTGATTTTCAGCGCATCAATTTGAAAGGTCCGAGATGGCTGACGTTGACCCTCAGCAATCTCGTTCATTTGAGCCATGCTTTGCGTTAAACGCTCAAATAACATTTTATCCATTTACCACCCCTCATTAAGCTTTTTCAGAACCGCTTTCTCACTTGCTGACAGGTCATCTTTGATCCCTTTACGGTAAATCAGCAACAATCTAATTTCACTGTTATGGATACGGTGATAATAAATCACCCTCACACCACCCCGCTTCCCTTTGCCTCCTGCAAGCCAACGGATCTTACGTAGGCCCCCCGTATTAGGGATCACATCGCCATGGTCGGGTTGTGTGGCAAGGAACACCTGGAATTCGTGATATTGGACATCATCCAGAAGAAGTTTGACGTCTTGCGTGAAGATTTCCGTTTCAGTGAATAGCATTAAATATACGCCATTGGCTTATGGTAATAAATGCCTAATGTACGTCATTGACGTACCCCTCATTGAATACGTTAGGGGGATACATCATAGAATGCTACTTATTGCTCTGACCGCGTTTCATCTATGCGAGCCGCTTTCCAGAAGCGCAACGCGCCGCTTACTCTTCCTCGTTGCCGCCCTCTTCAAAGGCACCATAGGGTTTCGCAGGCAGGACGATATAGGTTCCCTCGAACACAGCGCCCGACGTCTCGTCGCCAAACAGCTCTACCTGCATCTGCACGCGGGCTTTACGTCCACGCGCCAGACGGTCCAGATCGCCGCTCAGGCAGCCTAAATCGGCAATAGCGCTCGGTTTACCGCTGATGGGTCTGCTGTAACGGATATGCGCATCGGCAAGAATAATGGTCCCGCCAAGGTGGCGTTCTCGCAGCATCAGCCAGATCAATCCCCAGCCCGTCAGCGTCGCCAGCGAGAACAGACTCCCGGCGAACAGCGTATGGTGCGGGTTTTGATTACCGATTTCCGGCATGGTGGTAATGAATTTCTGGCCGGTATATTGCTGGATGCGTACGCCCATTTTCTCGCTGAGCGGAATGTGCTGATACCAGGCCTGCTGAAGCTGACCGCACCAGTCGCCGCGATGCAGAATATCATCGAGTGAAGCGATCGGTTTAATCATCAGGAAGTGGCGAATCGGCGTGGTTTGCGGCGCGGTGATTTCGCCTTCGTTGACGAATCCCAGCTTGGAGAAAAACTCAACCGCATCTTCGCGGGCGCTGCAGGTGACGCGCTTTACGCCCTCCTGACGGGCCACGGACTCCAGCGTCATCGCCATCAGGGTGCCCAGACCTTTGTCCTGCACGGAGGGATGCACCGCCATAAAGCGGATGGAGGCTTCATAATCGGCGTTGATGTATAAGCGGCCGACCGCAACCAAATTCCCCTCTTCGTCCACCACCATCTGATGGTGCGCCATCGCATCCCAGGCATCACGCTCTGAGCCTTTCGGCTGATGCAACGGTTTGCGCAGCATTTCCCAACGGAAATGGTAGTAAACCTCTAACTCTTCTTCTGTTTGCGGTACGCGTAGATGATACATAGCGGTACTCTCTCTTGTTACCCGCGGCCAGGCCGCCAGCTGGCTCATACCTGCAGCCAGAAGGTGACGGGGCCATCGTTCACCAGCGAGACCTGCATATCTGCAGCGAATCGTCCGGTTTGCGTATTCATTTCCTGTTGGCGACAACGCTCAACAAAGTATTCGTACAACGCCTCTGCACGATCGGGCGCGGCCCCTTTTGAAAATCCTGGGCGCATGCCGCGATCGGTATCGGCCGCCAGCGTAAATTGAGACACCACCAGCACGCTGCCACCGGCCTGCTGGACGTTGAGATTCATCTTGCCGTCTGCATCGCTGAAAATGCGATAGCCGAGCACTCGCTCGCACAAGCGGTTGGCTTTTTGCTCGTCGTCATCCTTTTCGACACCTAACAACACCAAAAGTCCTGGGCCAATTTCACCCGTCACCTCGTCCTCCACGGTGACGCTGGCACGGGTTACGCGCTGAATCAATGCAATCATGGTTGGTCTGCTTCTTCTTGTTCTGCGGCTAATTTGAGTTTGCGGTATTCCCCGAGAGTGACAGTTATTTCCGCCCCAAGCAAGACGATGCACCAGGTCCAGTAGACCCAGACGAACAGGATCGGCACGACGGCCAGCACACCATAAATCAGCTGATAGGAAGGGAACGTAGTGATGTAAAGTGCGAAGCCTTTTTTGCCCAGCTCAAATAAAATCGCGGCGACCAGCGCGCCCGCCATGGCATCGCGATTGGGCACGCGCGTGGTCGGCACTACGCTGTACAGTAGCCAAAAAGCGAGCCACGACAGGATTAACGGAAAGAGCCGAAGCACGTTATCGATCACCGTGTTCAGCTCGCTGGCCCAGCGCAGCGACAGCAGATAAGAACTGATGGCCAGACTTGCCCCAGCCAGCAGTGGCCCGAGCGTGAGGATCATCCAGTAGACGGCAAAAGAGTACACTTTTGGCCGCACTTTTTTGCTGCGCCAGATGGTATTGAGCGCGCTATCGATGGCATACATCAGCAGCAGCGCCGTGACGATCAGCCCGCAGGCACCGACTGCCGTCATCTTGTTGGAGTTGGCGACAAACTGTTCGATATAGCGCTGAATAACATCGCCCGTAGCGGGCATAAAGTTAGCGAAGACAAAGTGTCGCAGCTGGACGCTGACTTCCGAAAACATCGGAAATGCAGCGAACAGCGCAAAAATCACCGCCACCAGCGGCACCAATGAGAGCAGTGACACATACGCGAGGTTGCCCGCCAGCGTGGTCATGTTGTCCTCATCAATGCGCTGCCAGAGCAGTTTTACCCATGCCCGAAACGGACGGGTGTGATGTGCGGCTTTTTGATGAACGTTTTTTAACATACCTGCTTCGCAAAATAGTTCGGTATCGTCTCTTTTCCGGTCACCAGAATTGAGGTGATACCCAACTGGTTAGCTCCCTCTATATTATCGGCGTTGTCGTCAAAAAAGACCGCATCGGCGGCGGAGAAACCTTCGGCCTGCAAGACGGCCTGATAAATTCTCGCTTCCGGCTTACGCATGCCCATCTCCTGAGAAAGGTAAATTTTATCGGCTGCTGCGCGGATCTCCGGATATTCCTCCGGCCAGAACGTGGTGTGAAGACGGTTAGTATTGGACAGGACCACCACGCGATGCCCCTGCTCACGCAGTTTGTGCATGATGTCGACAACGTCCGGACGTATCGCCACAAAGACCGCCTGCCAGCCGTGGGAAAATTGTTCGTAGCTCAGCGGCAAATCCATTTCATGGCACATCGCTTCTGCGAAGGCCTCATCGCTGATTTCACCGCGCTCATGCTGATGAAACGCCTCGCCCATGGCGAAGTTCTGCTTGAGCGTCGCCAGCGGGACACGGCTGAAATCGCTCCACGCCCCCAGCACCCGATTGAAATCGATATCAACGATGACATTTCCTAAGTCAAAGATATAAAGCATGTTTATCTCCTTCGCTCCGTGGAGAAATAACTGTAGCGGGAAAGATAAGCTTTGGCTATGCGCCAGATTCAGCTTAGAGAAAGAGAGCAAAAAACCCGGTGCGGTGTGGACCGGGTCTGCCTGTCAGGGAGATTAGCCTGCCTGCTGTTCGTCGCTGGAGCTGACTTCGACCAGCTCAACATGGCTGTTTCTGAGAAGGGATTGCAATGCGGTGCCGGGAAGCTCATCGGTAAACAAGGCGGTCGCCTGGGCGACGTTACCGATCTCAACGGCGGCGGAGGCCTGATATTTTGTATGATCGGCCGCCAGTAAAACATGCCGGGCGTGGGCGATCATCGTTTTTACGACGCTGGCTTCATTGACGTCAAACTCCATCATTGCTCCGTCGGGTTCAATGGCTCCGACGCTGGTCACCAGGTAATCTGCCCGAAAACCTGAGACAAAAGCCGTGGCAGCAGGGCCAATAATACCGCCGTTATGCGCACGCAACGTACCGCCCGGCACCATCACTTCAAAACGCGGATTTTTATAGAGAATATGCGCCACCCGCAGACTGTTAGTGATAATGCGCAGATGGTTGTGATTCAGCAGGGCACGCGCCACATGTTCCACCGTGGTGCCAATGGTGATGAAAATCGTCGAACCGTCCGGGATGTAATCAGCAATGGCTTCGGCGATTGCCCGTTTCTCCTCCGTCAGAGAGACTTCACGCTGTTCAAACGCCGTATTCACCACACTGGACGCACGGCCCGCGCCGCCGTGATGGCGCGTAATCAATCCTTGCTCGCTGAGCTTGCGAATATCACGCCGCACCGTTTGCGTTGAGACATCCAGCAGTTGCGCCAGTTCATCAATGTTCATGTAGCCACGATCGGCGATCAATGTAAGCAATTGATCGTGCCGTGGATTACCGGTCATTTCGGTAAGGCTCATGGGCTGTCCTCTGAAAACCATCACGCCCCGCATTTTATACAAAAAGTGACAAGAAAGAGCGGGTTTGATCACAGTCGGGGATTCCCGCCCGTCCGCCGGGGCGGGTGCATTTTAATGCCGCGACGGCGCTGGCGAAGCGCACCGCTTCCTGTGCGGGCTGATTCTGCGCCAGTCCCACCGCCAGTGCACCGTGAAAAACATCCCCTGCTCCAGTGGTATCCACGACGTCGATCTGAAAAGCCGGCAGATGGCTCAGTGCCCCCTTTTCAAGCCAATAACAACCGTCTTTGCCCTGCGTGACGTACACATGTCCATTTGTGAGCGTTTGTGCTTTTTTCAGGGCGCTTTCAGCCTCGGCGATTTGCGTCATACGCTGCAGGCCCGGGGCGGAAAAGGCGGCGTGATCGCTTAAGGCCACCAGATCGGCAATATTCTGCGGGGTGATATCCGCATCCAGAATCGTCGTAACCCCTTGCTGACGAGCCAGGGTTAATGCCTGTTTTGCGCCGTCATGCCAGCGTACGTCTGCCAGCACTACATCCCACTGAGAAAAGTCGATATCCTGCAACCAGTCCGCTTCCTCCGGGAGATCGGGGCTCGGGTAGTTGGCAATAATCCGTTCGCCGCTGGCATCGACCAGCACCGCCGATTGCGAAGAGCGCGCGCCCTTAAAAATCCGGGTAAAGCGCGTATTTACTCCCAGGGACTCCAGCTCCGCGAGGAGCCGACTGCCGGTATCGTCATCGCCCACCCGCCCAATAAAGTCCACATCGGCCCCCAGTTTCGCCGCAGCCACCGCCGCTGTGGCCGCCGGACCACCGCCCACTTCCGTGTAATTGTTTGCCACATATTTGCCTCCCTCTTTGGGTAAATCAGCGAGATACCAGATGCGATCCAGCACGGTGATGCCAACACAAGCGATTCGAGCCATGGTGATTCCTTCCCTCAATTGGATGTGACCATTTTAATTTCATCAAATGTTTAAAAAGTGACCCATGTCTATTTTTTGACTATAAATTACAAATACGATCAAAAACAGACACCACAAACGCTCACGAATAGACAAACTGTGACAATAACGCATTAGCAGGAGAGAGGCATGTCAGTGATTGCATTTATTGGTCTGGGACAAATGGGCGCGCCGATGGCGAGCAATCTGCTCAAACAGGGTCATCAGCTTCACGTTTATGACGTTAACCCGCAGGCGGTTCAGGCGCTGATCGAAAAAGGTGCGGCGTCTGCCGCAACGCCCGCCGATGCCGCCAGAGGGGCGGAATTTATCATCACGATGCTGCCAAACGGCGATCTGGTCCGTGCCGTGTTATTCGGTGAGAACGGGGTTTGCGACGGCTTATCCCGTGATGCACTGGTCATTGATATGTCGACCATTCATCCGCTGCAAACCGACAAACTCATCGCTGAGATGGTCGAGCGTGGTTTTAGCATGATGGACGCGCCTGTTGGCCGGACGTCCGATCACGCTATCGCCGGAACGCTGCTGCTGCTGGCAGGCGGTACGTCGCAGCAGGTTGAACGCGCCACCCCGGTGCTGATGGCGATGGGGAACGAGTTAATCGAGGCAGGCGGCCCGGGGATGGGCATCCGCGTGAAGCTTATCAATAACTACATGAGTATTGCCCTGAACGCGTTGTCCGCCGAGGCCGCCGTGCTGTGCGAAGCATTGGGTCTCTCCTTCGATGTGGCCCTTAAGGTCATGAGCGGCACGCCAGCGGGCAAAGGGCATTTCACCACCTCGTGGCCCAACAAAGTGCTGAAAGGCGATCTTTCGCCAGCGTTCATGATCGACCTCGCGCATAAAGATCTGGGCATCGCGCTGGACGTGGCGAATCAGCTGCACGTTCCCATGCCGCTGGGCGCAGCCTCTCGTGAAGTTTATAACCAGGCGCGTGCCGCCGGGCGCGGTCGCGAAGACTGGACCGCCATTCTTGAACAGGTTCGCGCATCTGCCGGGCTGAACAACCAACACTGATAGAGAAAAGGACTATTGCATGACGACGTACACCCTGAAAGATATCACCCGACCTTCCGGCGGTTTTTCCATGCTGGCAGTCGATCAGCGTGAAGCGATGCGCCTGATGTTTGCCGCTGCGGGTGTGCCTGCACCGGTGACCGATCGGCATTTAACCGATTTCAAAGTGAACGCAGCAAAGATTCTGTCACCCTATGCCTCGGCGATTCTGGTCGATCAGCAATTCTGCTACCACCAGATCGTGGAACAAAACGCGATAGCAAAAAGCTGCGCCATGATTGTCGCCGCAGACGAATTTATTCCGGGCAATGGTATTCCGGTCGACAGCGTGGTGATTGATAACGGTGTTGATGCACAAGCGGTAAAACGCGATGGCGGCAAAGCGCTCAAGCTGCTGGTGCTGTGGCGCAGCGACGAAGATCCCGCGCAACGCCTGGAGATGGTGCGTAATTTTAACCAGCTTTGCCACGCGAATGGCTTGCTCAGCATTATCGAACCCGTTGTGCGCCCACCGCGTCGGGGTGATGTTTTTGACCGCGAGAAGGCCATTATTGAAGCGGCAAAAGAGCTGGGTGACAGCGGCGCAGATCTCTACAAAGTCGAGATGCCGCTTTACGGCAAAGGCACACAGCAAGCCCTGCTGAACGCCTCGCAAAAGCTGAATGAGCAGATCAACATGCCATGGGTGATTCTCTCGTCCGGTGTCGATGAGAAGCTGTTCCCGCGCGCGGTGAGCGTGGCAATGCAGGCAGGGGCGTCTGGCTTCCTCGCCGGACGAGCCGTGTGGTCTTCCGTAGTGGGTCTGCCGGATACCGAGCTGATGCTGCGCGATATTTCTGTGCCGAAACTGCAGCGATTGGGCGAAATCGTCGACGAAATGATGGCTCGCCGCTAGAAAAGGACATGAACATGAAATGGTTTAACACTCTCAGCCACAACCGCTGGCTGGAACAAGAGACCGACCGCATTCTGGATTTCGGTAAAAACGCCGCCGTCCCGACCGGTTTTGGCTGGCTGGGCAATAACGGTCAGGTGCGAAGCGATATGGGCACGCATCTGTGGATCACCGCACGCATGCTGCACGTCTATGCGGTCGCCGCCGGAATGGGCCGCCCCGGCGCGTATGCGCTGGTCGATCATGGCATTAAAACCCTGAACGGCGCGCTGCGCGACCAGCAGTACGGCGGCTGGTACGCCTGCGTGAATGACGAAGGTGTAGTCGATGCCTCCAAACAGGGTTATCAGCACTTCTTCGTCCTGCTGGGGGCCGCCAGTGCGGTCACCACCGGTCACCCTGAGGCGCGTCCGCTGCTTGATGAGGCCATCGCCGTTATCGAGAAATACTTCTGGAGCGAACAGGAACAAATGTGCCTGGAATCCTGGGACGAAGCCTTCAGCAAAACCGAAGATTACCGCGGCGGCAACGCCAATATGCACGCGGTCGAAGCGTTTCTGATCGTCTATGACGTTACGCACGATCGTAAATGGCTCGATCGTGCCCTGCGCATTGCGTCAGTGATTATTCACGACGTCGCCCGCAAAGGTGAGTACCGCGTGAATGAGCATTTCGACACCCACTGGAACCCCATCCGCGATTACAACAAGGATAACCCCGCGCACCGTTTTCGTGCCTATGGCGGGACGCCGGGCCACTGGATCGAGTGGGGTCGTCTGATGCTGCATCTGCGCGCCGCGCTGGAAGTACGCTTTGAAACCCCACCGGAATGGCTGCTGGAAGATGCAAAAGGCTTATTCCACGCCACGATCCGTGACGCCTGGGCACCTGATGGCGCCGACGGGTTTGTCTATTCCGTAGGCTGGGACGGTAAACCGATTGTGCGTGAACGCGTGCGCTGGCCGATTGTTGAGGCCATGGGTACGGCCTATGCGCTCTATACCGTCACCGGCGATCCGCAGTACGAAGCCTGGTATCAGAAATGGTGGGATTACTGCATCAAGTACCTGATGGATTACGAAAACGGCTCATGGTGGCAGGAACTGGATACCAACAATGAAGTGACGACCAAAGTCTGGGATGGCAAACAGGATATCTACCATCTTTTGCACTGTCTGGTGATCCCTCGCCTGCCGCTGGCACCAGGGCTTGCGCCTGCGGTCGCCGCCGGGCTACTCGACAGCCAGGCCAAATAACAATACTCCCGAAACGATGGAGATCGTATGACTACCCTACATGATGTCAACCTGACCACGCTCGACAATGGCTTTACGTTACGCTGGCAAAACCGGCTAATTTTGGCCCATACCGATGAAGCGCCCTGCCTGTGGATCGGCACCGGTGTGGCGGATATCGAGATGTTTCGCGGTAATTTCAGCATCAAAGATAAGCTGAATGAAAAAATCGCACTGACAGAGGCGACCGTCACCCACCAGCAAAACGGCTGGGCGATTCGCTTTACCCGTGGCGATACGGTGAGTGCCACGCTGCTTGTCGGGGCAGACAATCAGGGCCGACTTGAAATTAAACTCAAAAACGATGCCGCCAGCCATAACCGCATCTGGCTGCGGCTGGCGGCCGAGCCAGAAGATCACATCTACGGCTGTGGCGAACAGTTCTCGTATTTCGATTTGCGTGGCAAACCCTTCCCGCTGTGGACCAGCGAACAGGGCGTGGGGCGTAACAAACAGACGTATGTCACCTGGCAGGCTGACTGTAAAGAGAATGCGGGCGGCGATTATTACTGGACCTTCTTCCCGCAGCCAACCTTTGTCAGCACGCAAAAGTATTACTGCCACGTTGATAACAGCTGCTATATGAATTTTGATTTTAGCGCGCCCGACTTCCACGAACTGGCCTTCTGGGAAGATAACGCCACGCTGCGCTTCGAATGTGCAGAAACGTATATCGATCTGCTGGAAAAATTAACGGGGCTGCTGGGCCGTCAGCCTGAACTGCCAGACTGGGTTTACGATGGCGTGACGCTGGGGATTCAGGGCGGGACCGACATTTGCCAGCAAAAGCTGGACACCCTGCGCAACGGCGGCGTGAAGGTAAATGGGATTTGGGCGCAGGACTGGTCCGGCATCCGCATGACCTCTTTCGGCAAGCGCGTGATGTGGAACTGGAAGTGGAACAGTGAGCTTTATCCGCAGCTGGATGAGCGTATTGCGCAGTGGAAGCGCGAAGGGGTGCAGTACCTTTCGTATATCAATCCGTACGTCGCCAGTGACCGTGACTTGTGCGAAGAGGCCTCTAAACGCGGGTATCTCACCAAAGACGCTGACGGGAAGGATTACCACGTTGAGTTCGGTGAGTTTTATGCCGGCGTTATTGATCTGACCCATCCGGAGGCTTACGCCTGGTACAAAGAGGTCATCAAAAAGAATTTAATAGAACTCGGGTGCGGTGGCTGGATGGCCGACTTCGGTGAGTATCTGCCGACCGACACCTTCCTGCACAACGGCGTCAGCGCAGAGATCATGCATAACGCCTGGCCAGCACTGTGGGCAAAATGTAACTACGAGGCGCTGGAAGAGACCGGCAAGCTCGGGGAGATCCTGTTCTTTATGCGGGCAGGTTACACTGGCAGCCAGAAACACTCCCTGATGATGTGGGCAGGCGATCAGAACGTGGACTGGAGCCTGGACGATGGTCTGGCCTCGGTGATCCCGGCGGCGCTGTCGCTGGCGATGACCGGACACGGCCTGCACCATAGCGACATTGGCGGTTACACCACGCTCTTTGAGATGAAACGCAGTAAAGAGCTGCTGTTGCGCTGGTGCGATTTCAGCGCCTTTACTCCCATGATGCGTACCCACGAAGGCAATCGCCCCGGTGATAACTGGCAGTTTGACAGCGATGCTGAAACCATCGCCCATTTTGCCCGTATGACCACCGTCTTCACGACCCTCAAACCTTACATCAAAGACGCTGTTGCCCATAACGCCAAATCAGGCCTGCCGGTGATGCGCCCGCTCTTCCTGCATTACGAGGATGACGCCCATACCTACACGCTGAAATATCAGTATCTGTTTGGCCGCGATCTGCTGGTTGCGCCGGTGTATGAAGAGGGCCGCAGCGACTGGACGCTGTATCTGCCGCAGGACAACTGGGTTAATGCCTGGACCGGAGAGCGCTATCAGGGAGGCGAAGTGACCGTTGCCGCGCCTCTTGGCCAACCCCCGGTCTTCTGGCGCGAGCAAAGTGAATGGGCCGATCTGTTTGGCCGCTTACGTCAACTCTGATAAGGCTCGCCCGCAGGGAAACCTGCGGGCAGACGGAGAATAATAATGAGTCAACATGCATCCGATCCGGCAACCCTACGACTGCCGTTTAAAGAAAAACTCGCCTACGGAATGGGCGATTTAGGGTCCAATATTCTGTTAGATATCGGCACCTTGTACCTGCTGAAGTTTTACACCGACGTGCTGGGGTTACCGGGCACGTATGGCGGGATTATCTTTTTGATTGCCAAATTCTTTACCGCCTTCACCGATATGGGCACCGGCATCATGCTCGACTCGCGGCGCAAAATCGGGCCAAAAGGCAAGTTCCGCCCGTTCGTGCTTTATGCGGCGTTTCCGGTGACGCTGTTAGCTATCGCCAACTTTGTCGGTACGCCGTTTGAGGTGACCGGCAAGACGGTGATGGCCACGGTGTTGTTCATGCTGTATGGCTTGTTCTTCAGCATGATGAACTGTTCCTACGGCGCCATGGTGCCCGCGATCACCAAAAACCCTGACGAGCGCGCCTCGCTTGCTGCATGGCGACAGGGCGGCGCGACGCTGGGTCTGTTGCTCTGTACCGTGGGGTTTGTTCCGGTGATGAACCTGATCGAGGGGAGCGACCAGCTCGGGTATATCTTTGCCGCGACCCTCTTCTCGCTGTTCGGGCTGTTCTTTATGTGGTGGTGCTATCGCGGCGTGAAAGAACGTTACGTGGAGGCACAGCCGGCGCACCCGACGCATAAACCGGGGCTATTACAGTCGTTTCGGGCGATTGCGGGTAACCGACCGCTGTTTATTTTGTGCATCGCCAACCTGTGTACGCTGGGCGCGTTCAACGTCAAGCTCGCCATTCAGGTCTACTACACCCAGTACGTCCTTAACGATCCGATTTTGCTGTCCTATATGGGCTTTTTCAGCATGGGCTGCATTTTCATTGGGGTCTTTTTGATGCCCGGTGCCGTGCGTCGCTTCGGTAAGAAAAAAGTCTATATCAGCGGATTGCTGATCTGGGTGGCAGGCGATCTTCTTAACTACTTCTTTGGCGGCGGTTCGGTCAGCTTTGTTGCGTTCTCGTGCCTGGCTTTCTTCGGTTCTGCGTTTGTGAACAGCCTGAACTGGGCGCTGGTGTCCGACACGGTCGAGTACGGCGAATGGCGTACCGGTGTGCGTTCGGAAGGGACGGTCTATACCGGCTTTACCTTCTTTCGCAAGGTGTCGCAGGCGCTGGCGGGCTTCTTCCCCGGCATTATGCTGACGCAAATCGGCTATATACCGAATGTGGTGCAGTCGGCAGGTACGGTTGAAGGGTTGCGGCAGCTGATCTTCATCTACCCCAGCCTCCTCGCGGTGATCACCATCGTGGCGATGGGCTGTTTCTATAATCTCAACGAAAAGATGTATGTACGCATCGTTGAAGAGATAGAACAGCGTAAACGTCCGGCCTGAATGAACTGTCTTAGCGCTCTCACGGGCGCTACGAGGATCGACTATGAATCACACTCCTGATCCGTTAACCCTGAAACTGAGCCTGCGAGAGAAGTGCGCCTATGGGATGGGCGATTTTGGCTCTAACCTGATGCTGTGTATTGGCACGCTGTATCTGCTGAAGTTTTATACTGATGAGCTGGGTCTGCCTGCCTTCTATGGCGGTATTATTTTTCTGGTCGCCAAGTTCTTCACCGCTTTCACCGATATGTTAACCGGTGTGCTGCTGGACTCACGGCGTCACATTGGTGCCCGGGGTAAATTCAGGCCTTTTATTCTCTATGCTTCCGTTCCCGTCGCGCTGGCGGCGACGGCGCAGTTTGTGGCGAATGATTTTAACCTGACGGTGAAAACCGCCCTCGCTACCGTTCTGTTTATGCTCTTCGGGTTGTTCTACAGCCTGATGAACTGTTCTTATGGGGCGATGGTTCCGGCGATCACCAAAAACCCGAACGAGCGGGCGCAGCTGGCCGCGTGGCGTCAGGGGGGTGCCACGGTGGGCTTGCTGC